>Ga0247679_1000006_pt1 | contig 337144 bp, 292 predicted proteins | sample CNK20_metaG_FD_182797 | JGI IMG/M metagenome (GOLD analysis project Ga0247679, IMG submission 182797) | Soil microbial communities from Purdue University Martell Research Forest, Indiana, United States - CNK20 | ecosystem: Environmental > Terrestrial > Soil > Temperate forest > Bulk soil...
CTCGATGCTCGTTTGGACGTTCATTCTTGAACGTACAGTCGTCGTGTACCTTGCTTCCACCTACCCCAAAAACGATCTTCAGAGCAGGGGGCGGTTCACGAGGACGTCATTCGCGCGCCTTCGAGCGTTTTCGGACCAGCGTCTGTAAATCGCGCATATCTCGTAAAGCGCCCCCCTCATCCGGCTTCGCCACCTTCTCCCCCCGCAAGAAACCGCGGGGGGAGAAGGGCTCTCGACGAAGGGAGTGGCAAGACTCTCGAGGGAACAATTCCAGCGAGAGTGTGAGAAATGCGGGCTAACCGAGGCTAACGATGGGTTAGCCCCCAGGTTAGCCCGCATGCCCTGAGGGTTTTGCCACCTGTTTCAGTTGCTCGATGTACTCGTGCGCCTTCGCCGCTTGAGGGCTTGCCGGATCGATCCGGATGACGCGGTTCCAGCTCTTGATGGCCTTGTCGGGATCATGCAGATCTTCCGCATAGAGGACGCCCATGTCGAGAAGACTCGGCAGGTGCCTGGGATCGATCGTGCTGGCCTTTTCGAAGTTGGCCAGTGCTTTGTCGAACGTACCGAGCTCCCGGTACATGACGCCTTGGTCGGTGAGAACGTCGGGATTGTTCGGCTCGAGCTGGAGCGCTTTATCGTACGCCTCGACGGCTTTCTCTCTCTGCTCCGAATCGAAGTATGCGTCGCCGAGGGCCACCCACCCTTTCACGTCGGCGGGATCACGGACGACCCGCTGGCGCATCACCGTGATCCGCTGTTGCCTTACGCTCACAGCCGCCGTCTGAGGTGCGGCGGGCTGCGTTGTCGCGGTGGGCGGTTCCTGTCTGGAAACCTTGCAGGCTGCCGCTGACAGCAACAGCGCGGCGACCATGCCACGAGTGACGAAGAACTCGACGTTGCGGGTCACGTGTTCCGTGTCTCCTCAGTATGGATCATGAGTCTACCGCGCGGATGCCGATTGCTTCTTCGCCTTGTTCACCGCCGCGCGGCTCAACTGCTCCATGTAAGGCAGGAGGGCGTCCACCTCTTCGGTGCTCAAGCTCAGATTGGGCATCCGGACGTCCTTGTACCTGGCGAAGAGCGCTTTGGCGATGGGATCGCCGGATGCGAGCACGAGGTCCGGCGTCGCGATGTAGCGGGCCAGCCAGGCGCGATCGCGCAGCGTCGTCACGTTCAACAGATCGGGTCCTACGCGGTCGCCGTTGCCGACGGTGTGGCAGGCGGTGCAGCGCGACTTGAAGAGGTACTCGCCCTTGCCGACTTTCGGGAGCGGTCCCATGTCCGCGTAGCTCGGCGGCGCCGCGCTCTGGTATCCATCGAGAAAATGGACGATCGTCGCGGCCAGGAACTGCGGATTGTCGACGGCCGAGTTCATCATCCACTCGTTCGTGGCCTCTTTGCCGATCATGAGCGCGGGCTGGTGCCCATCCGGATTTGCCCCGTCGGTCAGGGAGGACAGGCCGAGCTTCTTGCTGATGAGAATGATGTCCTCTTTCTTACCGGTGAGAAACAGCCAGCCGGGCTGCGTGTGAAATTTGGCGGCATAGGCCTTCAGCACCTTCGGCGTGTCATTCGCCGGATCGATGCTGATCGAGTAGAAGAAGATGTCTTTGCCGACCCGGCCGCCCAGAAGGCGCTGCACCTGCGACAGCTTGGCTGTTTCGAGAGGACAACTGGCGCTGCAGCGCGTGTAGATGAGGTTGATCACCACCGACTTGCCCTTGAGCAGGTCGTCGTAGAAATGAACGACTTTTCCGTCCTGCGTGGTCAGGGGGGTATTCGGAAAGTAGCCCGGCCCTCCGGGGCTGGCGGCGTTCGCCGGCATTGGTCCCAGCATCGCTGCCATGGTGACCAGCAGCACAGCAACTCCGATCCTGTTTTGAAGATATGCACGCATCGATTGTCGCTCCCTTTTTTCCATGATGAGAACGGGCCAGCCGGCGTGATGCCTTGCCGGCCAGCCTGTTCCTATATGCAGTTGCCGCGATCAGAGAGTGCTGACGCTGCCAGTCACTTTGGTGAGCGTCATCGTGGCGGTGTCGTACGTCAGGTTCAGCGTCACCATCGCCGTCTTCGCGTTGAGGTAGCCACCTGGCTTGTCCTCGTAGAAGGCGAACGTGGTTTTGATCACGTCGGTGGCGCCGAACGGCCGGGTCAGATTCGCCTCGCACTCGTTGATGTAGACGGTCCCCGTGGTGCCTCCGGTCGCCTTGAGGCCTCGGCCGTCGAGTGCGACGACCACGCTTGGACCCAGCGCGGGATCGTTCACTACGGTTGACGTCACCACCACCGGTCCCGAGAACGTTACCGGTTCCGTCAATCCGGTCTGCAGCGCCGGCGCGGTGCCGGAAGTCAGCGCGGTGACGGTGGAGACGATGGGGGCGGTGGAGACGACGGCTACGGTGGCCTGGGCGGAGTGACTGCTGATGAACAGCGACCCCAATATCAGGACACCGCTCAGAAGGGAGACGACGACGACTCTGGACAACCCGCGATTCATCTTCATTGTGTGCTCCAGTCGAAGGTTCGTGAAAGGATTCGTTGACATATTCGCTGTGATCCGCTCAGAAAGCGGTCGGCAGGATGTCGTCCGGCGCGACGAACGTCACACCCTGCGGCGTGGAGATAGGCGTCGGCAGTGGCCGAAGGAATGGCGACCCGCCGTTGTCGATCTCCCACCGCAGCAGCATGGCGTTGTCCTCGTGCACCGTGTTGTGGCAATGTTCCATGAACATTCCGCCCCAGTCGCGGAACTGCATCTTGATGGTGACGCTGCCGCTCGGACGCAGGCGATAGACGTCCTTGCGTCCTTTCTCCCACGCCGGAACGTTGTTGGCGCTGCCATTGCGGGCGATGATCTGCCCCTCTTCGAAATGGATGTGGATGGGGTGGTCCCAGCCGCCGCCGCCGTTCTGGAGCGTCCATTGCTCGGTGGTGCCGAAACTCGGCCCCGCGGAGATGCGGCCATAGTCCGCATCGAGCGTCGGACCCTGGTTGTCCGTCTTGATGCCCCAGGGCCCGGTAAAGGAGGTGCTGCCGGTGGTGGTCTGCGATCCGCCGCTTCCGAACTCGAAGTTCCGCGACCGCGTCACCGCGGGGAGGACGGGATTGGGGATCAGCGGATCCGGAACCTGGCTGGCGTCGGCCACGGCCGGCCGGCGCACGATGCGGAACTCGAGGAACTTGCCAACTACTGGATCGTTCGGATCGCCGCCGAGCGCCTGCTGGAGGGAAAGGTCCTTGTCCGGTTTCTTACCGTTGGTCTGCTTGGTCAGGTTGACCCATGACACGGTCGATCCGACGGCGTAGCGCGAGAAGTCGATGACGACGTCGTAGCGCTCGGCGATGCCGATCTCGTCCAACTCGGTAAGGGTTACGGGGTGGGGCAGCAGATTCCCGTCATTGGCGATCTGGATCATCGGCGAACCGTCGCTCAGGGCCAGCTTGAAGAAGCGGGAGACGGCGGCGTTGAGGATCCGGAAGCGATACTTGCGCGCTTCCACCTCGAAGTACGGGTTGTCGACCAGGTTGACCGTCATCCGGTCGCCGATGAACCCGTCGAAGTCGAACTTGTTGAAGGCGAGCTGGCCGTTGGCATCCCAGGCTTTGTCCGCCAGCATGATGTTGACGTCGTAGTCGAGATTCCCCCACGACTTGGTCGTGCCGCTGGGCAGCCGGAGGTTGACGCCGTCGTTGATGGCCTCGTTGCCGCGGTCCTTGGCGCTGTAGATATTGAACATCCCGGCCATGCCCTTGTACACGTTCTGCGAGGTGAAGCTGAACATGTGGTCATGGAACCAGTGCGTGCTCATGGTCTCGTGCCAGTCGCCGGCGATGTTCGTCTTGCCGCCGGTGTCGTTGGGCGTGGCCGCGTTGGGATCGGTCGCGCCGGTGTTGATGGTGCTGAAGCCGGCCAGCACGATCGGCCAGTGGTAGTCATAGAACTGGTTGGGGAAGAAGAAGGCACCGGTGAACCCGTCGTTCTCCGCGCCATGGTGGCCGTTGTGCTCGTGGGTGGAGATGGAGTTGATCCCGAAGCCGCCATTCTGGGCTTTGTTGACCGGGAGCTTGTTGTGCTCGCGGAAGAGGATCGGCTCGGCGTAGCGGCCGATGACGAGCTTGGGCGGCAGCGTCCCGTTGAAGGTCCACATCGCCAGCGGCCCCTGGTCAGGAGCGAAGGGGTGGAAACGCGGGTGGAAGGGAGTGGCTGGATTGATACCGGAGTTGAGGCTGGCTGGGACGCCGGGGTTATAGACGTTGTTGATCTTCGCCCCCTCCTGCGTCACCTCGACGGCGACCTGGGGCGGAAAAAGGGTAAACCCCTGGTGAGCCCAGATGGCCCCGGGGGGCCGGCCTTCGATGGGGCCGAACCCGCCGCCGAGTGCAGGATCCACCGCCTGCTGCGTGGTGTTGGCCTGCGCCGTCGGCGCTGGAACGAGCGTCGAGACCGCATTGCGCGGCAGCACGTCGAAGCGGGGCATCGGCTGGGTGAACTTCTGGATGCATGGATTCGGTGCAAAGCAGGTCGGGCTCGCGGGCAAACCCGTCGGCACGCTATCGGCGTGGGCCTTCGGCGCAAACACTCCCAGGCCCTGGGTCATGACCAGCACCAACGCTCCGGTTATTAAGCCTATCTGGATGAATTGGCGCAGCCGCAATCTCGATTTTTCACGTGGCAGGTGCAAGGCGTTTTCCCCCTTCATGTCTGGTACATCTTGCCGAACGGCGACGAACGTCACTGCATACCTTCGAACCATTCGAAGCGCATCAGATAAGCGCACCGTCTGCGGGATCAGGGTAGACCGCGGTGGTGCGGCGCCGCATCGGACAAAGCGACAAAAAGAGAGTCACTTTTGTGGGAGTAAGTGCCTACTGCTATATGGCATAAATGTGCCGATCCCGATAGGGCCGACCTCAGCAGCGACCTTTTGCAACTGCGACGAGCTGATGCGGCCGCCGACGATCGTTTTCATCTGACAGATCACGTTCTTGTCTGTGCTTGTGCAAAACTACCCACATGAAAATCGTAGCCGGGGACATCGGTGGGACGAAGGTTCTGCTCCAGTTTGTCGATGCTTCGCAGACGGGGCGCACCGTCCTTGCCGAGCAGCGATACGAGAGTCATTCGTATGCGACGTTCGATGATCTGCTCGGCGCGTTCGTGAAGGAGCACGTGGCCGGACCGGTCGACGCGGCGTGCTTTGCCGTGGCCGGGCCGGTGTTCGCCGATCGCGCCGAGGTGACGAACCTGAGCTGGAAGATGGACGCGATGGCTTTGGCGAAGAAGTTTTCGATCGGACGCGTCTCGTTGATCAACGATTTCTATGCCGTGGCGCTTGGCGTTCCGATTCTGGCGACGACAGATCTCCTCATTCTCAACGCCGGCACCCGCGTTCCGTTCGCGCCGATTGCCATCCTCGGCGCGGGCACCGGTCTCGGCGAGGCGAACCTGGTCCACGATGGCGTGAAGTGGGACGTCGTTCCTTCCGAGGGAGGCCATGCCGACTTCGCGCCGCAGGATGAGGAACAGACGCGGCTCTTTCTCGCCCTTCACGCCAAGTACGGACACGTGAGCTGGGAGCGGCTGCTCTCGGGCGCGGGGCTGGTCAACATCCACAATTTCGTGTCTGGCGAAGAGAAGACGTACGACGAGGCGCTGCCGATGGAGATCGCCAAGGCGCTCGTCGGCGGCGATTCGGTGGCGGCCAAGACGTTCGCCATCTTTGTCGACATCTATGGCGCCGAGGCGGGCAACATGGCGCTGCGGCTCCTGGCACGCGGCGGCGTCTACCTCGCCGGGGGTGTGGCCGCGAAGAACGTCGATCAGTTCACCGACGGCCGCTTCATCAATGCCTTCCTTCGCAAGGGCCGCTTCCAGCACATCCTCGCCGCGATGCCGGTGAACCTCATCACGAATCCGAAGGTGGGACTGCTGGGAGCCGCGGAGATGGCGGTGAGGGTGGGGGCGTGAGAAAGGCGAAATGTCGAATGTTGAATGTTCAATGTTGAATGTTGAATGACGGGGCCGAGCGAAGCCCATTCAACATTCAACATTCACCATTGAACATTCAACATTGAGCCTTCCCATTGCCGCCTCCCGCTCCCAGGAATCGCGCCCTCCCCCCATCCGTTCCCCCCGCCGCAGTTCAAGGAGTCTACACACGCATGGGTCTTTCAGTCGGTATCGTCGGGCTGCCGAATGTCGGCAAGTCGACGATCTTCAACGCGCTCACCGCCGCGGGTGCGCAGAGCGCGAACTATCCTTTTTGCACGATCGAGCCGAACGTCGGCATCGTCCCCGTGGTCGATGCGCGACTGGACAAGCTGGCCGGGCTGGCGCAGAGCAAACAGACGATCTACACGGATCTGAAGGTCGTCGACATCGCCGGCCTGGTGCGCGGCGCCTCGAAGGGGGAGGGACTCGGCAACCAGTTCCTCGCCAACATCCGCGAGACGGACGCGATCCTTCACGTCGTCCGCTGCTTTGATGATCCGAACGTGGTGCACGTGGAAGGTTCGGTCGATCCGGAGCGCGACATCGAAGTGATCGAGACCGAGTTGCTGCTGGCCGATATGGATGCCGTCGGCAAGAAGCTCGATCGCGTGGCTCGCCTGGCGCGCGTCGGGCAGAAGGAGTACGTGGTCCAGGCCGAGGCGCTCGAAAAGGCGAAGGCAGCAGCGGACCAGGGGACGCCGCTGCGTGCGGTCGACTTCACCGATGACGAGCGCGAAACGCTGAGTGAGCTGAACCTCATCACGCTCAAGCCGGTGCTCTATGTCGCGAACGTCGCGGAGTCGGACCTCGGCAAGGAGACGCCGCTGTTGCAGAAGGTGCGGAAGGTGGCGGCGGAGAAGAAGGGAGAGGTCGTGGTGATCTGCGGCGAGCTCGAAGCGCAGATCTCGGATCTCCCTCCTGCAGAACGGACAGACTTTCTTCAGGAGATGGGGCTGGACGAGCCGGGCCTGAACATTCTCATCCGCGCCGCGTACAAACTCCTCGATCTCGAGACGTTCTTCACCGCCGGCCCGAAGGAAGCGCGTGCCTGGACGATTCATCGCGGCTCGAAAGGGCCGCAGGCGGCCGGGAAGATTCACAGCGATTTCGAGCGCGGTTTCATCCGCGCCGAGACCATCGCCTACGGCGATTACGTCTCCCTCGGCGGCGAGGGGGGAGCAAGGGCGGCCGGGAAGATGCGCAGCGAGGGGAAGGATTACGTGGTGCAGGACGGGGACGTGATTCTGTTCCGGTTCAATGTGTAGTGACGGCAGCGATGCAATTCACCATCCTCTCTGACGAAGACCTTCCCATCCGCGGCGATCTCGATGCGCCGCCGGAAGCGAAGGCGCTCGTGGTGATCGTGCACGGGTTCAAGGGCTTCAAGGATTGGGGCTTTTTCCCCTGGCTGGCCGAGACGCTCTTTGCGCACCGCTTCGCGGTCTGCCGTTTCAACATGTCGCGCGGCGGGATCGGTGAGAATCCGGATACGTTCGATCGCCTCGATCTGTTCGCCGAGGATACGTATTCGGGACAGATCGCCGACCTGCAGAAGGTGGTGCGGTATTGCCAGAAGCGCGTCGATGCGCCGGTATTTCTGGTCGGGCATTCACGTGGCGGAGGGGTGTCGCTGCTGGCCGCCGAGGGGATCGACAACCTGAGCGGAATTGTCACCTGGAGCGCGATCTCTCATACCGACCGATGGGACGAGGCGACTAAGGCAATGTGGCGCCGCATCGGCTATCTGGAAGTGGAGAACACGCGGACGAAGCAGATAATGCGGATGTCACCGCGCATGCTCGACGACATCGAGGCCCACCGCGGCCGTCTCGACATCCTCGAGCGTCTCACGCAGATCGAACAGCCGATTCTCGTCATCCACGGTGCACGCGACGAGAGCGTGCCGGTCGCGGAGTCGGCCGAGATCGAGTCGTATGCCCTCGACGCCTCACGCGTCGTGATCGCGAAGGCGAGCCACACCTACAACGCCATCCATCCGCTGATCAACGTTCCGTTCGAGCTGAGCATGGCCGCCGCGCTGACGGCGCGGTTCGTCAGCGTGTACGCGTAGAGCGGAGGCGAGACGCCTCCGGGCCAGCCGGCGAGACGCCAGCGCTCCGTTGCGCCTGCGGCGCGGCATGCCTCATCGTTTCGTTTCGAGTAACTTCGCGACTTGCAGATAGTAGTTGCGGGCCTTCTCGCGATCGCCCGCCATCTGGGCGGCGTGTGCCGCTCCGGAGAGGCTGTTCAGTCGGCCGGGCGAGTCTTTCAGCGAGCGCTCGAATGCTTCCAGCGCCGGCTGCGGCCGATTCGTGGCCAGCAGGAAGTCGCCGAGCATTTCGCGCGCGGGGAGAATCGAGCCCGGCGTGACGGGACTCTTGTCCATCGAGTCTTCGAGGTCTGCCGCCGAACGAAGCAGCCCCTCGGCATCAGCATATTGATTCAAAGCGTAGGCGATCCACCCTTCGACGGCGCGGATCTGTACGTCGATCTGATCGGCCCAATAGGCGTTCTTCTGATCGATCAGCTTCTGGCGCAGTTGCTTCAACCGCTCGACGTCGCCGTGCGCGCGTGCGGGATCGCCGTTGCGCGCATTGCCGATTCCGGCGGCGAACCAGGTCACGGCCTCGGCGTACGGGTAGCGGTCCCACGGGAAATCGGCGGGGCGAACGGTGAGCGCTGCCGCGTCCGGCCAGCGCCTCCGCTCCAGAGCGAACCGCGCGGGCACCGAGGCGATGGCGTAGTAGCCGGCGAAGTTCTCGACGTCGAGCGATTTGATCGCCGAGAGCTCGCTGACTAACCGGCGAACCGGCTCATCGTCACCAAGCTGCAGATAGGCGTAGGCGAGATAGTCGGAGGCGTGAAGGTCGTCAAAGGACGTGGTGCCCGGATGCGTGCGCGCCGCATGCTCCCGCGCCGCCTTCGCCGAGGTCAGGTTGGAGTCGATGGTCTCCTGCCACATTCCGAGGCGCACGAAAATGTGAGAAGGCATGTGAAGCGCGTGAGGGGACGAAGGGGCGATCTTCGCGTATGCGTACGCGGCGTTGAGTGCCAGCGGCGCGAGCGCGGGATAGTCGAAGGAATGGATCAGATAGTGGGCGATCCCGGGGTGATCCGGATGTTTCGCGAGCAGCCTGTTGAAGATCTCCGCCGCATTCTTCTGGTAGGTATAGGTCTTGTCGGCGGGAGTGGACATGCCGTGTGCGACGAGCGCCAGGCCGTAGAAGATCGCCGCCTCATCGTCATTGGGGAAATCGGTGGTGAGATGCGCCATCGCCGCTTCATAGGCGCGTGCGCGCGTGATGATGTCGTCATGCTCGACGTCGTGGTAGAAGGCCGCGATGGCGTCGATGTAGCCGTTCTCGCGGGCGGTCTTCGCACCGATCGCCTTGGCTTTCGCCGCGGCGGCGACACCGCGCGCGAGCTCGGCCGGCGAATAGGGGGATGGCCAGACCTGGTGGTAATTGCTCATGGCCACGCCCCACCAGGCGATTCCGCATTGCGGATCGGCCCTGGCCGTTTCGGTGAAGGCTTTCTCCGCCTCCTCGTACCAGAACGAGTGCAGGAGCGCCGCGGCGCGTGTGAAACGAGCCTGCGCCTCACTGCTGCAGCTGACGGGGAAAGAAACGGTACCCAGGCGTTCCGCGGCCGGGCCGTGATGTTCGTGCTGCTCGATCTGGGCGGCGAGCGGCTGAGAAACGAAGAGAAGAATCGCGATTCCTGCAACGATTCGCATGAGCTTGCCTCACGCGGATTGTAGCGGAGGGTGAATGGTTGCCGGTTATGGGCAGTGATGCACTATTTGGAGTCAATTAGCATGAGCCATGGACACACTAACGGACTCCGGCAAGTGATTCAGGGCTTACCGGTATTCAGGTTTGGGTTGCAGCGACGCCGCTCTGTGTCTACGTCGTCGGCGTGTTGGGTCGTGCGCCGCCGCGGCGGCGGCGGCGACGGCGCGGACCACCGGCAGCCGGTTGTGGTCCGGGTGTGTCGTCGTCGTCCAGCTCGGGCTCTGGCTCCGAGACCGATTCCGGCTTGATGCCGCGATCCTGCAGCTTCTCTTCGTCGAGCAGCCAGACCCACTGTGTGGCGGCATTCTTGGCTTCGGGACGTTCTCGTTTCGGCATGGGTGGACGCACCGTCGCCGGACGCGGCTCACGCGGGATGCGCTGAGGCATCGGGCGGCGTTCCTCGACCGGTGCTTCCATCCGTTTGAGGCGGACTAGTACTTCTTCGCTAAGACGGCGGTTGACCGAGATCAGGTCGGCCACCAGTCCGATCAGGAGGGTCTGAAATCCGATGATGAGAAACACGGCGGCGAGAATGAGTGACTGGATATGTCCGCCGCGCTCTCCGTTCGCGAAGTGCCACAGAAACCGCGCGCCGAGGGCGGAGCCGGCCAGCAGCAGCACGGCGCCGATGGCGAAGAACGTCTTCAGCGGTTTATAGATCGTGTAGATCCGAAAGATCGTCGCGGTTGACTTGCGCAAGTAGGTTCCGATGCCGTGATACAGCCGCGACGGCCGGGTCGGCGCGTTCGTGCGGACCGGAACGGATTGCACGCCGAGGTTGCGGTTGCCGGCCTGAATGACGGTTTCGAGCGTATAGGTGAAGGGGTTGAACACGTTGATCTGCATGGCCGCGTCGCGGGAGAAGGCGCGGAAGCCGCTGGTCACGTCGCTGACCCGGATTCCGGAAGCGAGGCCGACGGTGCGGCTGCCGAGACGCTGCAGCAGGCGTTTGAACGCCGACATGTGCGGCGACTTCGATACCTCGCGGTCGCCGATGACCACATCGGCCGAGCCGCGCATGATCGGAGCGACGAGCTTGGGGATATCGGCGCCGGCGTACTGGTTGTCGGCATCGGTGTTGACGATGATGTCGGCGCCGAGGCGGAGCGCGGCGTTGATGCCGGCCAGGAAGGCAGAGGAAAGGCCGCGATGCGTCTTGAGCTGCACGACGTGGGTCGCGCCCGCTTTGCGCGCGGCCTCGGCTGTGTTATCGGAAGAGCCGTCGTCGATGACCAGGCTTTCGATGCTGGTGATGCCGTCGATCTTCTTCGGGATGTCGCGAAGCGTCTGCGCGATCGTCGCTTCTTCGTTGAAGGCAGGGATTTGAACGATAAGCTTCATGCGGTGAAAGTGTCAGTCATCATGCCTGTGGAGCGGATCGGCGGCGACGCGGAGCGCGCGATCGAATCGGTGCTGCGTCAGGATGTGCCGTTTCCCTTCGAATTGATTCTGGTCTCCGCGGCACCGTTGGTGATTGCGGTCGGGACCGGCGTACGAAACGTCATCGAGCCGAATCGTAATCCCGCAACTCGAAGAAATCGAGCCGTTTCCGAGGCGAGGGGGGAGATCCTGGCCTTCATCGATGATGATGCCGTCGCCGATGCCGGCTGGCTCGACACCGCGATTTCCTATCTCGACGCCCATCCCGACGTCCTGGCGCTCGGCGGCCCCGATCCCGCGCCCGCCGACTCCACCCGGGCGGAACTGATCGCTGAAACGCTGCTGGCGACGCCGTTCATCGGCAGCGGTGTGGCCTGCCATGAGAACCGCCCGGGGATCTTCGCCGTGACCAGCCCGAGCGATGTCGCGCTCGTCAATCTCTTCGTCCGGAGGGGGGCGTTCCCCGGATTCGATGAGTCGATCGGCTATATCGGTGAGGACACCTCGCTGATCGCGTCGCTCCTTCCCGCGGTCGTCTATCACGCGGGCGTGCGCGTGTTTCATCGCCGGCGGCCGTTTCCCGGCCCGTACCTCCGCCAGCGCTGGCGTTATCGCGTCAAGACGGGCGAGATGCTCGCGCGCGGATCGGCGCCCTACGCGAAGAACCGCAAGATCCGGGCGTTCCTCTTCGTCGCCGCCATCGCCATCATCGCCGCGCCGATCGCCATCGTCCCGTACGTCGTCACCACGCTGATCCTCGGCGCGCGCACCACGCGCCTGCCGCGACGAGACTGGATCGTGCTGCCGTTCGCGTTCGCCGCGCATCATGCGACGTACTTCGCAGGCATCGTGTGGGGATGGATTCGAGGAAGGCTGCGGTAGCAAAAACCAGAAACCAGAAACCAGAAACCAGAAACCAGAAACCAGAAATGCCGGCGGAGCGGAGCATTCTGGTTTCTGGTTTCTGGTTTGCCTTTGCTACGATTTATCCCATGCGCAAACTCGCCATCCTCCTTCTCTTAGCCACCGCTTGTGCTTCGACGACGTCGGCGCCGGCCGTTGCCCCCGCGGAAACGCGGCCGACGACTCCCGGCGCGGTCCCGATTGCCCCTCGGGGTGTCTCCTGCAACAGCGCGGTCGTGGTCGATGGGGCGAATGGACGCGCGGCCACCATGGAAGACCAGTGGATCGCCGAAAACTATCCCGGCGCGAAGGTGATGAAACGGTCTTCGACGACGTGTAACGACAAGCCGGCGGACATCGTTGAAATCGAGACCGCGAATGGCCAGAAGCGCTCGGTTTACTTTGCCCCTGCCACGCAGTGAAGGATTACGCGGCCCCGCCGTACCGTTGAGCGCCTTCGAGCGATGAAGTTTACTGACAAGCTGCAGTACCTGCGTTACCTCGTCGACAAACGGGGGATGAAGCCCGTCTACATGATTCTCGGGCTGACGTACGACTGCAACTCATTCTGCCGCACCTGTTTCAACTGGGAGCAGCTCCGGAAGAACAAGGAGCACGAGCTCTCGTTCGAGGAGCTGCAGAAGACGTTCTCCTCGCTCGGCGATCTCCTTTTCGTGGTCATGAGCGGCGGCGAGCCGTTCCTGCGCCGCGACCTGCCGGACGTCTGCGCCATGCTGTCGTCGCAGAACCACGTCAAGCAGATCACCATCCCCACCGGCGCCATCGCCAGCGAGCTGACGGCGCGATCGACGGAGACGGCGCTCCAGCGCTGTCCCGACACGCAGATCGTCGTCAATCTGTCGATCGATCACGTCGGCGAGAAACACGACTGGATCCGCGGCGTGCCGGGCAACTACGAGCGGGCCAAAAAGACCTACGCCGCGCTGATGCCGCTCCGCGAGAAGTACGGCAACCTCACCGTCAACGTGCACACCTGCCTGTGCAGCTACAACGCCGACGATCTCGATGAATTGTTCGCCGCCGTCCGGCGCGATTTCCCGGACGTCTCCTTCCACTCGTTCGAGATGCTGCGTGGCGATCAGCCCGACAAGAACATCCAGCCGATCTCGACGGAGAAGTACCGCCAGTTGCTGCCGAAGCTCGAGGACTACTGGAACACCTATGCGCACTACGACAGCTTCCTGAAATTCGTGAAGATCTACACCCGGCGGCTGGAGCTGGAGATCCTCGAGCAGGAGACGCAGGTCAAGCAGTGTCACGCCGGCCGGATCTCGGGCGTGCTCGACGCGCGCGGCGAGGTGAAGATGTGCGAGCTTCGCGACGCCGTCGGCAACGTGCGCGACACCGGCTACGACTTCGGCAAGCTCTGGTTCTCGCCGGCCGCCGACGCCCAGCGCGCCTCGATCAGGGCGAAGGAGTGCCACTGCACCCACTCCTGCTTCATGTCGTCGTCGCTGGTATTCGACGTGCGGACGTGGGGCGCGTACTTTGCCTCGACGGTCGTGAATTTTCTGAGCGCGGCATAAAGACGGTTCACGCGGAGGCGCGGAGACGCGGAGAGAAAAAACTCAGCCTTCTCCGCGACTCCGCGCCTCCGCGTGAACAACCCCGTTACCATGCCGCCCGTGAAGGTCGCCATCGTCGGTCCCGTCTTTCCCTTCCGCGCCGGAATCGCCTACTGCACGACGCGGCTGGCGGAAGAGATGCGGCAGGGACACGACGTCGACGTCATCTCCTTCTCGCGGCAGTTTCCGAAGCGCTTCTATCCCGGCGGCGATGACGTCGATCCGACGCTGCCGCGCGCGGATGCCGCGTTCATCATCGATGTCATGAACCCGCTGACCTGGCTGCGGGCCGGTTGGCGGCTGCGGCGGTATGACGCGGTGATCTTCGTCTGGTGGGTGTGGCTTTTTGCCCCGGCGTACCTGACGATGATCGCTCTGCTGCGGCGAAAAACGACCGTCATCCTGCAGTGCCACAACGTAGGCGACAAGGAGCCCGCGGCGTGGAAACGGTGGCTGACCGATCGCGTGCTCCGGCGCGCCAACGCGCTCGTGACGCATGCCCGCACGGAGGCGGACGAGGCCTGGAAACGTTCGCACGGGCGGCGGGTGGTCCGAACGTTCCTGCCGGTTCACGAGCTCGGCGGCGCCATCCCGTCCCGCGCGATTGCTCGCGCCACCCTCGGCATCGGCGACGGCGCGAACGTCGCGCTCTTCTTCGGGCACGTCCGGCCTTTCAAGGGACTCGACATCGCCTTACGCGCGTGGCCGGAGCTGACCAGCGACGTGCTGCTCCTCGTGGCGGGGGAGGCGTGGTGGGAGCGGAAGAGCGAGTATCGCGATCTGGCGAAATCATTGACGAACGTCCGTTTCGATTTCCGCTTCATCCCCGACTCCGAGATCGCCACCTACTTTGCGGCGGCCGACGTCGTTCTCGCGCCATACCGCATCGAGGCGCAGAGCGGCGTGGCGCTCACCGCGTTTCACTTCGCGCGGCCGGTCATCGCCACCACCGTCGGCGGACTTCCGGAGATCATCGACGGCAACAACGGCATCCTCATTCCGCCGGAAGAGCCGGCGGCGCTGGCGGGGGCGATCGACGATTTCTTCACCGCGCGCGACCGGGCGGCCATGGAGCGCGCGGCCGCCGCCTCCGCGCGCCGCTACTCATGGCCGGAATACGCTGCTGTGTTCGCGGCCTTAGTGGACGGGAGATGAAACTCAACCCTCGCCGCATCAAAGTCGGCCTCGAGCTGACGTCGAAGTGCAATCTTCGCTGCGGCATGTGCCCGCTGCCGGTCCTGCGCCGTCCCTACGAGGACATGGTGTGGCCGATGGTGGAGAAGGCCGAGCGCGAGATCCACGGCGCGGGGCTGAAGCTCAAGTGGCTGCACGAGATGGGGGAGCCGCTGCTCTACGCCCGCATCGACGACGCCATCCGCCTCTTCCCTGAGGCCAGCCTGTCGACGAATGGGTTGGTGCTGACCGAGGAGATCGGCGCGAAACTGCTGGCCTCGCCGCTGAAACGGATCCGCATCTGCGTCGACTCCGTCAACCCCGAGGTCTACCCGCAGCTTCGCACGGGCGGCGATTTTGACAAGCTCGTCGTACTCACCGGCGCGTTCCTGGAACAGGCAAAAGGCCATCCGATCCGGATCGAGATTCAGAAGATGCGGTCGAGGCTCACCCTCGAGGAAACGGTCGACGACTTCCGGGCCCTGTTCGATCTGAAGACGTACCGCAATGCCCGCGTCATCGAGAAGACCTGCGAGGCGCTCGATGTGAATGAAGAGACCGACCTGCACGGGAAGTTCTACGGCTGCGTGCAGGGGGCCTTTTTCACCTGGGTGGTGATCTTCGCCGACGGCCGGGTCACGCACTGCTGTTACGACGCGCACGGCGACCAGGTCCTCGGCGATCTGAAGACGCAGTCGCTAAACGAGATCCTCGACTCGCCCCGCTTCGCCACCATGCAAGACGCCTTCGCGCGGCGCGACTTCACGAACCTCCCGCGCTGCGCGGAGTGCTTCAAGCACGGCGGCGAGTCGCACACCTTCAACGACGTCCTCACGCGGGTGCAGAACCTGCCGGGCGTGGCCAAGGACGTCGTGCGCAAAGTGATCGACGTGCGGTACCGGACGTGATCCATCTCCTCAACGTCGTTTTCGGTCTGATTCCGACGCTGATTCTCGGCGCGAGCATCGCCGCCGGTGTCGACGATGATCGTCATCATCGGAGGACGTTTATCCTCGTTTATGGACTCTGGGCGATCACCCTGGCCTTGTGGAACTGGATGAGGTCTGCTCCCGTGGCGTGGACGGCATTGTGGCTCGTCGCCGGTGTGCTCGCGCTTGGTATGCCGTATGCGTTGCGATCGTCTCGGTGATGACTTGAAATCGCTCGCAAGGAGCAAGAAATGAATCGGAGAACAGTAGTCTTTCTCGCCGGTAGTCTCGTTGTCCTCGGCGCCTGCGCGCACAACTCCACGGTGACGACGCCCGTCGCGTTGAAAGTCACGTCAAAGAACGCCGACAGGCACTTCGTCAGTGACGTGCGTAAAGCCACTCTGAAGGCCATCAGCAACAGCGTTCCGGAGGCGCGTCCGCTGACTGTCACGGCCGATCTGGACGTCACGACAGAGAGGGTGATGACGTCGCCCTTTGTCATCACCGGGGCCGAATCGCGCCAGCGCACGATCCCGTCCACCAGTTCCGACCCGACCAGAGACGGCGCGCTCCCGACGGTGACCGACAACGGTTTCCCTGCCTCCCCGGAATCGATGGACGCCGTGACCGAGGTGCGTCTTACATACACGATCAGCGACAGTAGCGGACGCGTCATCGAGTCGGACCAAACGCGCTTCGACTCGATTCCCCATGACTCCAGCGAAGTCGTGGTGGATACCGATTCGAACAGACGGGCGATCGTGACGGTGAGCCCCCTCTGGAGCAACCGCAACATCGCCAACGCTACAGCCGGGTTTCTTGCTTCGCGTGTGAAGGCGCTCAGCCGGTAAGCGGGAGCTTCGCAACAGGCACCCAGCGCCGCGAAGCGCTACCAAAGGCGCGGCTGCGCCGCTGGGCACAGACAAGAGTGTCTGTGCCACATTGGCCCTCGGTATTAGCAGGAGAGCGGAGTCTTGCGGGACAGAATGTGGCACAGACACTCTTGTCTGTGCCCGGCGGCGCAGCCGCGCGTTTGATTGCGCTTCGCCGCGCTGTCTCTGTGGTTGAAAAGCCTTTAGTGCTACCCTCCCGCGCCGCATGAGCGTTCGCCGCCGCGTCGTACTCGCCATCATCATCGTCCTCACGATCGCGCTCGATCAGGGGACGAAGGTGATGGCGCGGGCGTCGCTGAAGAACGCCTTCCCCCGGCACTACGCCGGCGTTCTCACGCTGCTGTACACGGAGAACCCCGGCGCGTTTCTGTCGATCGGCTCCAATCTGCCCGCGAACGTGCGGCACGTCGTCTTCGATGGACTGGTCTCGATCGGCCTGCTCGCCGCGGCCTTCGTCCTTTTCACCGGGAGGATGCAGCCGGGACCGGATGACGTAGCCATCGCCTTCATCATCGGCGGCGGCGTCGGCAATCTGATCGATCGCTTTCGCCTCGGCGGCCGCGTCACCGACTTCATCTTTCTCGAAGCCGGGCCGCTCCACACCGGTGTCTTCAACATCGCCGATATGGCCATCACCCTCGGCGTGTTGTGGCTCGCGCTTTCGTGGGCGATCGCGTCGATGCGCAGGAAGACGGCGTCATGAGCGATGCCTCTCCCTACCTGATCTTCGACCGCGCGGCGTGGGCCTCCCATCGCGGCGAGACGGCGATGACGCTGACGCCGGACGACGTAGCAGAGCTGAGCGGAATCAACGAAGCGTTGTCGATGACGGAGGTCGAGGAGGTCTACCTTCCGCTCTCGCGCCTGCTGAACCTGCACGTCGCCGCCGTCGGCCAGCTCCATCGCGTCTCCAGCGGGTTCCTCGGCACGTCGGCTCCGAAGGTGCCATACGTCATCGCCATCGGAGGGAGCGTCTCTGCCGGCAAGAGCACGACCGCGCGCGTTCTGCGCACGCTGCTGGCGCGCGGCCCCGACCGCCCGCGCGTCGATCTCGTGACCACGGACGGCTTCCTCTTTCCGAATGCCGTGCTGGAGGAGCGCGGGCTCATGCAGAGGAAGGGTTTCCCCGAGAGCTACGACCGCCCGCGCCTGGTCCAATTCGTTTCCGAACTGAAGTCAGGCCTTTCGCCACTTTCCGTGCCGCTCTACTCGCACTTCGTCTACGACATCATCGATGACGAGCATCAGGTCGTCGACCGTCCCGACATCGTCATCCTGGAAGGGCTCAACGTTCTGCAGAGCGGCTCGGTCCATTCGGTCTTCGTCTCCGATTTCGTCGATTTCTCGATCTATGTCGATGCCTCGGAGGCGGATCTGGAGGCGTGGTTCCTCGACCGGTTCCGCAAGCTCCGCGAGACCGCCTTCCGCGATCCGGCCTCGTTCTTCCACACCTTCACGAAAATCCCGGAAGAGGAAGCGATGGCCACGGCGGCCTCGGTGTGGGAGCGGATCAACCTCGCCAACCTGCGCGAGAACATCCTCCCGACCCGCGAACGGGCGCGTCTGATCCTCGGCAAGGGAGCGAGCCACGTGGTGGAGCGGGTGATGTTGCGGAGGTTGTAGGCTTCATTTGCCGTCGATGAGACGGTGCTGGCCGCGGTCGATGTGCAGGGCGAAGATGTCGGGTCTCGCGTAGTGGCCGGCGGTATCGAGATCCCAGTTCGCGCCGCTGGCGGCATCGAGGTCGGCCTCGGCATAGAGGATCTCCTCTCGTCCTTCGATGGGACCAGCCACGATCGCGCCGGTGGGATCGATGATGGCGCTGCCGCCCGGGTTCACCCATTCGCGCGACGAGGGATAGAGTTTGGCAAACTCGAGCTCGGGTGGGAGCTGATCGAAGCGGAGGGCCATCGAGCAGCCGACCACGAAGACGCGCCCTTCGCGGGCGATGTGCCGGAGCGTGGCCAGCCAGGCATCGCCGTGGTCCCAGGTCGGGGCCAGATAGATTCGTGCGCCGCCCGCGTAGAGCGCGTAACGCGCCAGCGGCATGTAGTTCTCCCAGCAGATCAGCCCTCCGATGCGGCCGGCCGAGGTGTCGTGAACGCGCAAACCGCTGGCATCGCCTTGTGCCCACACCAGCCGTTCGCCGCCTGTCGGCACGAGCTTGCGATGGCGCCCGATCACATCGCCATGCTCATCGATGTACAGCAGCGAGTTGTACATCGTCGTGCCGCTGGCCTCGTCGTTCCGCTCGGTGACGCCGATGGCGACGATCGTCCCCGCCTCCCGCGCTGCCTCGCCCAGACGGCGCGTGGCGGCGCTGGGGATGGCGACGGAATTGGCGAGGAGCCTGGCGTAGAGGTCGCGGAGGATTGCCCCCCGTCCTGCCGGTACGACCCACACCCAATCGGGATAGCCGGGAACGAAGCTCTCCGGAAAAACGACCAGCTTCGCCCCCGCTCTGCCCGCCTCGGCGATCCGCTCGCAGGCGCGCTCGATGGTCGCGTCGCGATCGAGAAACGCCGGGGCCGCCTGTACCGCCGCGATCTTGATCACGACGGGATCATAAAGGAGCGAGCCGTGTAGTGGAAACGATGTTGCTGAGGTTGTAGCTGGAGTTGCGCGAGCCTTTCGTTCTCGGCAGTACCTCCAATCGAGAGTCCTTCTCCCCCAGCGCTTTTCAGCTGGGGGAGAAGGTGCCGAAGGCGGATGAGGGGGCGTTTCACGCGTACGTAATTCGCGCACCTTCGAGCGCTCTCGAACCAACGTCGGGTAAATCGCGCATATCTCGTAAAGCGCCCCCCTCATCCGGCTTCGCCACCTTCTCCCCCCGCAAGAAACCGCGGGGGGAGAAGGGCTCTCGACGAAGGGAGTGGCAAGGCTCTCGAAGGAACAATTCCAGTGAGCGTATGAGAAAAGGCAGGGTAGGTTCGGCCACCGTGCGGATCACTTCGACGCGGAGTCCCGGACGCTCCCGTATGGCTGCCACTTTCCGGCTACCTTCACATACGCGCTCGTGTCGTCGATGCCGCTGCCGGCCGGAGTGACACGGTTGGGGATGAAAAGAGGCTGACTGCCTTTGAGGATCATGCCTTGTGTGTCCTTCATATGCGCCCGACTTTCCCACGCGTGATCGGTCGAGCCCCCCGCGCGGCCGCTTTCGCGCCACGTGTCGCTCCCGTCGATTTTCCGGAAAGAGGTCACGCTGCCGTCCGGGCGTACGAGATCGAAGGCGGTTCGCTCCTCGACTTTGTAGGTAATGCTGGTCTTCGACACGAGCCTCTTCTCGTCAAGTGCCGCGGAGGATTGCTCGAAGAGCACGTCGGGCGCGAGGATCTCCTTGTGGCCGGCGCCATTGATCACCGTGATCGGTACCGTGCCGGGGACATAGCCGGCGACCGAGACGGCGATCTCGTATGTCCCGCCGGGAGCGAACAGGTCGTAGTGACCGGGACCCCTCTCGAGGAGCTGCGCACCGTTGCGCGGCGTCTTCAGACGCATCGACGCTGGTGCGGAGGCGTTCGCCGAGAGCGACACCACGCCGCGGTCGGGCCTGACCGTCACGGACGTCTTCTTACCCGCATGAATTTGTACCGTAGTGACTGTCAGAACGGTGCCGCCGACGTCGCTGGTTACGCTGAACTGGCCGGGATTCAGCGTGAGGTCTGTGCCATTCCACGCGATTTGCCGGCTTGCCGCATCTCTCACGACGATGGTGGCCGGCGTCATCGGGACCCGTGCCATCTCGGCGGGGAGAGCGGTCGTCGCGACATCGAGATGGAGCGTGCCGGCGAGTTGCTGTGGCACGGTCGTCCTGACGGCCGGAGGGATCGTGCTGTGCTCGCCGGCTGGTTGAATCGGTTTCACATCCAGCGGTTTCGGGAGCTCCGGCGGAAGGACTCGTTTCGGAACCCACACGAGGTTGCTCAGCGCGAGCTGTCCTGTTGGAAGCTCTGCACGCGCCTGCAGATAGACGCCGCTGATGCCATTGGACATCGTTCCGGGCACGTGCACATTCATCAGCCGCTGTTCATTCGCATAGATCGCGGTGGTCCGCGGCGCCGCGTCGATGGGCGTCAGCGAGTAGTTGCCGTTTCCGATACTGGTCAATTGATACGCGACCTTATGGTGCATGATCTCGCCGGTACCTCGGCCGGCCGGCTGCGCCGCCAGGAACGTACAGCCAGCGATCACTGCCGCGATCGGGACGGCTGCCCAGCCCGGCCAGGCCAGACGGGGCGGCAGCGTGGACACGGAATCCGGAACGACGCTCGGCAGACGTTCGGTTGCCTCTCGCAACGTGCGACGCACGGCTCTCTCCACCGGCGGCGTGTGCCGCAGCGTTCCCACCGCCGCCTCCACCTCGTCGCGCAACGGACCTTCCGCAAGCGCGCCGAGGAGAGTCAGGGGCTCCGCGTACGAGCCCTCTCCCATCGCCGAGACATGCATCTGCTGCATGGCCAGATCGAGTTGCCAGCGCAGATGCGCCACCGAACCGGCGGCCGGCTCGGAGTCGTGCAACACATCGAGGAGGAAATGACGGATTCGCCGCTCGCGCGACGGCGTGTCGGTCCGTTCGGCAGCCAAGAGCCGGACGGTCTCCTCTTTCGGCAGGCAGTATCGCTCGCCGCGGAACGTTCCCTCGGCGGCGAGGAAGAGGACGACTTCCTCCGGAATGTCGGGCGCGTAACGGCGGCGTAATTCGTCGGCAAGAGCAAGCGTCGGCGACGGTACGAGAGCGATCAGCCGCTTCATCCGTTCGATGTCGTCTTCACCCACTGCCCGTGGTGCATCGGCCAGGTCGTTCGCAACCGCCAGCGACGTGTGCGCGAGGTCCCATGCCATCCCTCGGAGCCCGTTGCGCGTAAACGGCCAGACGTGGATGGGAAGGCGCCACAGTGCCGAAGGCCAGTACGCGGCATTGGCCACGGGATTCAGCCACGCGCGATAGGCCCAGCGCCGCAGAACACTGCCGACCGACGCATGCTGTTCGATGAGCCGGCCCGCGGTATCGCCGCTGCTGATGATGAGGAGGGACAGCTCGCCGCGCTGGCCGGACAGCCGCTCGAGCGTCACGCGCCGGCCGAAGCTCTCGCTCCAGACAGTCGAGGGGTCGGAGTGGAAGAACCACCTCTCGACGGCCACGCGCTGCTTGACCAGCTCCGCGACGAACGCATCGACCTTCTCGCGCCATGGCCGCATCTCCGCGCTCGTATCCTGCAGGATCAGGACGGCGGCATTGCGCGGCGGCGCCTCGAACGCCAGTTGCGGACACATGCCGGCACCCAGCGTGAGGCGCAGGCTTTGTTCGATATCGAGCCGGTCGCTCTGTTCGTTAACCGCGACTCCCTGGCCGATGATCGTGGCCACGTCCTCGACCAGGTTCCGGTCGATCAGCGGCTCGGCGCGCGTTACGGTCGTCTCGTATCGCGACGGGCCGGTGGTACCGGCAAGCGTCTCACTCAGGTACGCTCTCTTCCAACGCGCACGCCGCCTTCGCGTTTGCCATGCGGCGGCCGCGCACAGGATGACCAATGCCGTGATGCCGGCGGCGACCGCCGGCGTTCGGAGTGAATTGCCCCGAGGCTCGGGCGGCAATGGCGGTGGCGGAGGAAGTGTTGACGTCTTGTCTTTTTCGGATGGACCTTGCTGCTCGATGTGAGCCGGCGTGGGTTGATGCTTCCACCGCCACACCTTCCAGCCGCCCAGGGCCGAGATGATCAGGAGGACCAGCGCCAGCGCGCCGAAGAACGTTCGCGCGTGCGGTACCCGGCGCGTCCGCGGCGGCGGTGGAGGCGGCGCCGGCTCCTTCTCATCGAACCATTCGTCGTACGCGGCGCGGACGTCCGCCAGCTCCTGCTCGTTGCGGGCAATGATCGCGGCAACGGCATCGCGGAGCATCGCCGGGTCCGTGGAGGGCCAACGCAGCAGCAGCCGCTCGAGCGAGCGGTAATCGCGAAGGCCGGTGGCGATCCCGCGCTGGCGCAGCGACCAGAGAAACTCGCCCAAAGGGAGGACGTCGCCAATCGACGGGTCATCCGGTGGCGGCGGAAGCGAGGCGGTCGAGGTCACTTTCGTTCTTGATCATCGCGCCCTGGAACGGCAGCGACGCCAGCGGGGTGCGCTGGAGCATCTCCGGATCGACGCCGGCGCGCACGAGCATGCGCAACCAGACGATCAACTCGCCGGTCGACGGTTTTTTCTCCAGCCGCAGTTCCTTCTGGCGCAACTGCTGGAAGCGTTCGATGGCGACGTCGACGAGGTGGTAGGACACATCGGGATCGAGCCGCTGCCGCAGGATCCGCTGGAGATCCGCCTTGGGCGGGAAGCCGACGCGATGAAACACACAGCGGCGGAGGAATGGATCGGGCAACTGCCGCTCGCTGTTGCTGGTGATGATCACGATGGGCCGGTGAAGGGCGCGGAACGGCTCGGCGCGCAGCTCCGGAAGGCGAAACTCCATCCGGTCGATCTCGTCGAGCAGATCGTTCGGAAAATCGCGCGGCGCCTTGTCGATCTCATCGATCAGCACCACGCGCTGCGTCTCGGAGCGCACCGCCTCGCCCAGGGCCTGCCAGGTCACGTAATTTTCGAGACTCTTTGCCCGCGCATCCTCGATCTGCGCGTCGTAAAAGCGGCGGAGGTTGTCGATGATGAACAGCACGTCGCGCGCGCGATGATCGCTCCGCGTATGGAACTCCAGCACCGGCAGCATCCCCAGCTCCGAGGCGATCGACCACGCCAGCATGGTCTTGCCCGTGCCGCTCTCGCCGGTGATGAGCAGCGGTTGCTCGACGGTGATGGCCGTATTGACGGCGTTGATCAGGTCCTGCGACGGGATGTAGCGCCCGCGCTCGCCGCGCGAGTCGTAGGGCATTCCGGGCGGTGTGGAGCCGTCGCCCCGGTATCGGAAGCGCGAGCGGTCAAATGTCACCTCGGCCTGCGCGGTCATCGCCATTGCCAGTACGCTCATGTCGTTGCTCCCTCGGCCGCCACCGGCCGGCGCACGTTGAGAAGGTAGTTGTCGATCGCGCTCAGGACGTCCTCGGACGTCCGCACGCGCGGGCCGCGCCGCGTCCGGACCCGAATCTCCTCGCGGTCCGCGGCGCTGAACTGTTTGATCGTGCAGAACTGCTCGACGTCCGCCTCCATCACCGGCGAGAGCGGAATCTTCGTCGGCCTCACCGCCGACTGCGTGGCCAGCACGTTGTCCATGAAGACCAGCGCGTCGCGCTCCTGCTCCGTGCAGAACCAGTTGCGGCGGCCGAGCAGGGAAGCGACCCTGCGAGCCAGCGTGCGAAAGCCGCGGGCCGCGTCCCACCGCACCGGCTGGATGCATTTCAGGCAATAGACCGGCTGCGCGGCAGCCACCTGTTCCGGCAACCATTGCGTGTAGTACTTGAGAAGGAGCTCGTCGTCATAGTCGGACGATTCGAGCGTCCGGTGCATCAGGATGACGTTCTGGTTCGAGAGCTTGTCGCGGAGCACCCGCGGCAGATCGTCGATCGAGTCGTTCCTGTCGTCGCTCAGCGCGCGGAGAAGGCGTTCCAGGTAGTCATCGCGCGTGACCGGCAGCGGAGACCAGTCGACGTCGTGAATGACCGGCGTCGGCTCCATCTTCTGGCGGATACGCCTCTGAAAACGGTCGTGCGCCTCACCGGACGGCGCGGCGATGACGGCCACCTGGTGGTAACGTTCCACGTACGACTGCTTGACCGACATGAACTCGTTGGCCCGCCCGCATTCGAGCGACGGATACGGATCGGGACGAACGGGGCGGATGTGCAGCCGCGGTGGCGCGGGCGCGGTGACCACGCCGCCGCCGTTGATGAAGGGCAGCCCTTTCGCGACCCATCCCGATGGGCTGCCCGGCTCCTGTTTCAGGACGCCGCAGAGAAGGCGGTAGAGGGTCTCCGCCTCGTTCTCACGGCCGCATCCGTCGATCCAGTCGAGGGTCACGAATCGCGACAGCTCCGCGGGCGCGCCGATTTCAAGGTCGCGCCGCGGCGCACGGAACACGCCGATGCGAGGGATCGTGTCGCCGTCCGGATCGCGGCGGGCGAAGAGCTGAATCTCTTTGTGCGTCCAGTCGCGTTCGATCCAGGCTCGCGAGATCAGAAAGATCGCGGCGTCGGACTGCTCGACCGCGGCGGGGATGGCGTGCTCGAGATTCTTGCCCGGCCAGTTGCGGGACTCGTCGAGCCACGGCTCCACGCCCGCCGCCGCCAGCCACTTCTCCAGATTTCGGGCCAGCGCGGTGTCGGCGTCAGTATGGGCGTAGCTGATGAAAACGCGGGTCATGTGATATCCGTCACATAGTTGTGTAACGAAGGCCCGAAACGTTACAGAGGCGGGGTTGCGGGGTCGCGTGGTTGCGGGGTTTCGCGGGTTGGGCCTCAGGAAATGCGAATGTTGAATGTTGAATGTTCAATGTTCAATGTTGAATGACCGGGGGCCGAGCGAAGCCCATTCAACATTGAACATTGAACATTCAACATTCAACATTTGCCCTGAGTAGAATCCCGCGATGCGCAAGCTGTCGATCGTCCTTCTGTTCCTGGCCACCTCCGCGTTCGCCGCCCCGCCCGCCTTCGCCCCCGACCGCAAGGCCGGTGAAGGCGAAGGGCCATTCACCCGTCTCATCATCCGCGGCGCGACGCTGGTCGACGGCACCGGCGCACCGCCGATCGGGCCGGTCGACATCGTCATCGAAGGGAATCGCATCCGCGAGGTGCGCAGCGTCGGATTTCCGAAGGTCCTCATCAAGCCGGAATCGCGGCCGAAGGATGCGGTGAAGGAGATCGACGGCACCGGCCTCTGGGTGCTGCCGGGGTTCATCGACATGCACGGACACGCCGGCGGCGAGGAGCAGGGGACGACGGCGGAGTACGTCTTCAAGCTCTGGATGGCGAACGGGATCACCAGCGTTCGCGAGCCGGGCTGCGGCAACGGCGTCGACTGGTGTCTCCACGAGCGCGAACGCAGCGCCCGCAACGAGATCGTCGCTCCGCGGCTGTTTCCGTACGTGTTCACCCGCCGGAGCCTGTGGGACGGCGGAGCGATCGACAGCCCCGAGCAGGCCCGCAAGTTCGTGCAATTCGTAGCCAAGAAGGGGGCCGACGGAATCAAGATCCTCAGCTCCGGCGATCCTGTCTTCGATCCCGAGATCCTGGCCGCCCTGATCGACGAGGCCAACAAGCTTCACCTCGGCAGCACCACCCACCTGGCGCAGATGGGCGTGGCCCGGTCGAACATCGTCGATGCCGCCCGCATGGGGCTGCGCGGCATGGAGCACTGGTACGGCCTGCCGGAGGCGCTCTTCACCGACCGGACCATCCAGGACTATCCGACGGACTACAACTACAACGACGAAAGCCACCGCTTCGGCCAGGCCGGCCGGCTGTGGAAGCAGGCCGCGCCGCCGGGGAGCGAGAAGTGGAACGCGGTGATCGACGAGTTGGTGGCGAAGAAGTTTAACATCGACCCGACGCTGACGATTTACGAGGCCAGCCGCGACCTGTCGCGGGCCATGCGCAACGAGTGGCACGACCGCTACACGCTGCCGTCGCTGTGGCGCTGGTACCAGCCCAGCCGCACAGCGCACGGCGCGTACTGGTTCAACTGGACCACCAGCGATGAGATCGAGTGGAAGAACAACTACCGCATCTGGATGCAGTTTCTCAACGATTACAAGAACCGCGGCGGGCGAGTGACCACCGGCTCCGACTCCGGCTTCATCTTCAAGCTCTACGGATTCGATTACATCCGCGAGCTGGAGTTGCTGCAGGAGGCAGGCTTCCATCCGCTGGAAGTGATCCGCTCGGCGACGATGTGGGGCGCCGAGGCCATCAACGCGCCGCGCGGGACCAAGGTGGAATTCGGGATCGTCCGGCCGGGCATGCTGGCGGATCTGGTCATGGTCGATCAGAATCCGATCGAGAATCTCAAAGTACTGTACGGCACCGGCTGGATGCGCGTGAACGACACCACCGGCGCCGTCGAGCGCGTCGGCGGGATCAAATACGTGATGAAGGACGGGATCGTGTACGACGCGAAGAAGCTGTTGCACGACGTCGAGGTGATGGTGCAGCAGGCGAAGGCAGGGGAGGCGAAGAAGTGAAACGCTGCATCGTATTGATCGTTGTATTGATGTCTGCCGCGTGCGGACGCGAGGAGCCCGAGCCGACAGCCACGTTCCCGAAAAATCCACCGCACCGTACGCCGTCCGTCTCCACCGCGCCGCTCGCTACTCCGTCCGCTCCTCGGGGACCAAGCCGATCGACGCCGCAGAAGTGCGCCGGCGACGGCAGCTACGAGCAGGCCCTCGACTGTTTCCGGATCTCGTCCGGCTTCCATTTCACACTTGCCGACGCCAACGGCGAGATGACGCGCCAGACCCCCGGGATGGAGCGCGTCAGTTTCAAAGCCAACGGCGCAACCTGGACAGGGGAGGCCAAACCGGCCGGCGTGGTCTGGAGCCGCGACGGCAAACATGAAATGTCGCCCCCCGACATCACCAACCGCGTCTGGCAGCGGACGACGATGGTGCTCGATCCCCAGAAGAAGGAAGGGACCGCGCAACTCGCCGGAGTGGAGCCGATCGCCGGCGAACCGTGCAATCACTACCACTTCACCAACGCCAACAGCGGGGAGGCGAACGACGTATGGGTCAGCAAGAAGGATGGAAGGATCGTGAAGTGGACGGCCGGGAAGTCGACGCTCGAGCTGCGTTGACGGCGCTGCGCGCGTTGTCGGTTATCGGTTGTCGGTTCATGCGTGACCAACCAAACCTGCAACCGATAACCGATAACTGACAACGCGCTCCGCGCTTTACAATCGTCCCATGGCCGGTTACTCGGGCACCGCGCTGGCAACGAAGCTCGGGATCAAGCCCGGCTTCACGATCTTCACCGACGGCGCACCCACGAACTACGCATCCCTTCTCGCGCCGCTGCCCGACGACATGACGTTCGTCAAGAAGTTGACGAAATCCGTCGACCTCATCCATCTCTTCACCAAATCCGCCGCGGAGCTCGATGCCAGGCTCCGATCGTGGCGCCACACCATGAAGAGCGACGGAGCGGTCTGGATCTCCTGGCCGAAGAAAGCGTCGAACGTGCCGACCGACATCACCGAGGATGTGATCCGCAAGATCGCTCTGCCGATGGGATACGTCGACGTCAAAGTCTGCGCCGTGGACGAGACCTGGTCAGGGTTGAAGCTGGTGGTGAGGAAAGAGCTGCGGTAACCCGGCTCCAGCCGGACGTCTTGACCCGCGGTGGTTTCTGTCAACGTACCGAGTGCTGCGCAACCTCCGTCGATGACGAGCGACGAGCTCATGTCTGACCGTGAGAGCTTGCTCACCGGGCCCTTGACCTCAGGATCACCACGAGTAGGAGTGAAGATAAACGGGTATGACTCCAGGCCACCACGCGGGCTGATTATCAGTTGCCGGTGGCCTGCGAGGCCTCAACGGGGGGGTCGATATCAAACCCGTATGTCCTCAAGCTACTACGGGGAGGGGTGAATACCAGACGTGTATGACCTCAAGACCTCCGCGAGGGGGGGTCAATACCAGACGTGTATGACCTCAAAGCCATCGCCAGTCGCGTGAAACGATCGCGAGTGATCTTGACCCCCGTCGCCGGTGGCGTGAGACAAACGCAAGTGATCTTGACCCCCGTCGCCGGTGGCGTGAGACAAACGCAAGTGATCTTGACCCCCGTCGCCGGTGGCGTGAGACAAACGCAAGTGATCTTGACCCCCCGTCGCCGGTCGCGTTGAGGGAAGCGCGGTGGATAGACTGACGAATGCCGATGATCGAAATCTACGCAAACAGTGTTCTGATCGGCCACGTAACTCTGGCCGGTATCGATGACGGCATGGGCGTCGGGTCTGGATCGTTTCGGCCAACCGCTCGCTACGCGGAGGTCCGTCCCCAAATCACCGCAGCGGCCGAGGCGAGGCATCAGAACCTGCATGGCGAAGGTGTCGAGCTCGAAGCCCGGACTCCCGCGGGCGAAGTGATCGCTACAGGCTTCGTTCAGATCGACGACTTCGCGGATGTGGATGTTGATCCAGAGGCGATCAGTTTTTCTCATCTCAGGTACAGGGGGCGACTGTGTGTCGTGAATGTCTATAACTGAGCGGTTGATGGGAGTCTCCTATAGTCGTCACAAGTAGCTGTGTTCTCAGGGTTGGCGGATGGTAAAAATTCGAAGGTGTGGACACACGGACCCGTAAAATGCTCACCGGCTATTGGTTGATAGTGATGCTTTGTGAATCCGAACCACCGCTGTCCGTCGCGGTTATCGTCAAGTTCTGCGAGGCGGTTGCTGTGGGAATCGCATCCACAAGCAGCACAAAAATCCCTGAAGCCGGATTGCCATCTCGAAAAAAGAAGATCCCACTGCCCAACGCTTTGTCTTGAAAGGTATTGACTGACTTTCCAAAGTCCTTCCCGAATACACCCGGAGGGACTACACCCGGCCCGGTTGCGCCAACCGTGACATCCAATCCGGCCCACTTGGCGGTCAAATGGATGACATCGAATGGCGCGAAGAGGTCGAAAGCCTGGCAATCGACCCGCAATAGAATTTTGCCGGAACCGCCCTGAGGGATTCCTCTAGGAAACGTGATGAGTCCACGCTGCACCATGCCACCTGCGTCCGGCTCAGATGGAGGATCGAATGACGGCCTTGCAGCATCATAACCCCAGGAATCATCGAGAGAGATCCTGACTACCGTTGGCAAAGAAATTTCGATTTTGGGCCGGTGATGCAGTCTCTCCAGTCGTCCGAGTCGTCTCTGGATTCTGTTTCTTCCCTTTGGTGTCAAACGTCGACCAGTCTTGGGATCAATGCCGGCCCTGATCGCTTCTCTCAGTCTTTTGATTTCTTCGATCTCTTTTGCGTCTTTCTCGTCTCTCTCATTCACGCCTTCGAGACCAGTAGCCATTGAATCCTCCTTCGCCTAGGCGGAGCACTGCGGGAAGCTGTTTCCGTAGTTCGAATGCTACTCGTTGATGCTCCATCGGGGGAAAACCACGGGTGTCAGGCCTTCGTTTTTCGATCGCTCGTAACTTATTGCTAAACCGAGTACTTCGGGTAGTCGTATTTGTGCAGTCCGCAAGGGTTGCAGTTATTCGCATCAGAAGCGCTTCCGGTCCGCCGCCCAACCGGCAGCTCCCTGTCATTCGTGCGTACACCGGCGGCGAGCCCCTTCGGCTCCGCTCAGGGCAGGCTACCGCCGGGCCAGCCGGGTGGGACGCCAGCGCTCCGGTGGGTGCTCGATCTGCCGTACAGGTCACGCGCGTGCGGGACGCACGCGGTCCCGGGGAGGTGACGATTAACGCTCCGGGTAGAGGAAGAAGAGCTCGTTTTTCCTTACGAAGGCGTTGCGGAGGAGGAAGACGTAGGGGCGCTGGCTTTTGTAGGTCATGAGCACGTCGGTCTTCGTCTTCTGGACGGCGGTGGAGAGGCCGTAGGTGGTCCAGGAGAAGGATTGCATCCGCGTCGGAGGGAGCAGCGCGCGGCGGGGCATCTTCATGAAGGCGGTGTGGATGCGGCTGCGGGTGGTGTGGACGAGGTAGCCGAGGCGCGAGGGGTTGAGCTGCAGTTCGTCGAGGGCCACGTCGGTGACCTCGGCGGCGGCGCTGTGGTCGGGGTGCAGGTCGAACGGGACCGGGGCGATGACCATGGTCGGCCGGACGATGGCCATCACCTTCTTCATGTCCTTCATCAGATTGGCGTAGGTGTACTCGGCGCGCGGGGACACGGCGTCGGCGTACGGCACGCTGTTCTCGCCGGTGGCCTTGGAGCGGACGATGGCGCCGGGGTTGTCGACCATCGTGCGCAGGCCGCGGTCGGGATAGCCGAGGAGGAAGCAGTGCTCAGGGGGGATGCCGAGGATGCTCATGGCCTTGCGGGACTCGCCGATGCGCACGTTGCCGACGCTCAGGAAGTTCGCGGTGGTCGGACCGAAGGTCTTGTACATCAGAGTCGCGGAGATGCGGTTGCAGTCGCCGGCGGTGAGGAAGACGACATAGACGTCCGCGCCGTTGGCGAGGGCGTCGATGGCGTAGCCGCCCGCTCCGATCGACTCATCATCGATATGCGGGGCGACGATGAGGATGCGGTCTTTCTGCCCCGCCGCCCGGAGGCGCGGGTACTGCTGCATCTTTGCGTCGTTGGTCCGAGCCGGATTGAGTAAAAGCATGGTGGCAAAGGCGATCAGGGTGAGAAACATGGGGGCGTGTTGCGGGGATTATACGGTTAGTGGGGTCGTAGGTTACCTCGTTGACTTGGTTGCGGGGTCTCGCGGTTGCGGGGTCTCGCGGTGTTCGATGATTAACGCTCGCGCGAGCAAGTGAGAGTTGTCCCACCGCGAGACCGCGCAACCCCGAGACCGCGCAACCCCGAGACCCCGAGACCAAGTAACCCAGCAACTCAGCAACCTAAAATCCATACCTCACCTCCACCGTCACCATTCGTCCGTCCGTACTCGGGCTGAAGCCGGATTGCTGGGCGGCGGGGCGGTCGCCGGTGACCTGGGCGAATTCGGCGCCGAGGCGGACGTTGGGTTTCAGGTCGTGCATCCAGGCCAGGACCCAGGAGTGTCCGTGCTCCGAGTTGTTCTCGGCTACGCCATCGCGGTCTTTGTTCGAGAAGGTGTCGAAGCGGATCGAGTAGCGGTCGTTGCCTCGTTTGTACGACGTCAGGAGATACCAGGTGGCGAAGTCCATCTGGACGAAGTGCGGCGGGACACCCATACCGGTGGCGCCCCAACAGTATTCACCAGCGAGAGTCGCGGGGGATGTGAGGCCGATCTGCGCGGCGGCGATGTTGAAGTGCGTCTGCCACGAGTATTCGCCTCGGTATAACTCGCGGTCGCCGCGGTTGTCGACCCGCGTGAGCTGCATCATGGCGCGTTCGGGGAGCTGCAGGCGGATACGCCCGGAGATGCCGGTGCGGCCGTCGAGATCCTTCTCGAAGGGGATAGTGCCGTCGTGCCGTTGTTTGGGGAAATCGGTGGGGAGAGAGAAGAGCGGAGGGAGAGGCAGGACTTCGTTGTAGACGGTGAGGCGGTTGCCGACAGACCAGCCGCGCCACGCCAGCAGCGCGCCGAGGGTGTCGTTGTTGCGGAAGGCGGTGGCGCCGGCGGTGACGTAGAAATTCGGCCGCCAGGCCAGATCGACGCCGACGGGGCGAAACTCTTCGCCGATCCAGGAGTTGAGCGGCGAGAAGTTGACGGTGTAGGGCGACGTCCAGAGCGGATCCGTGTTCTCGCGCGACGTACCGAGAAAGAATTGCCCGGCGCGCAACTGGAAGTGCTCGGAGTGAAGGTCGATATAGGCCTCGACGAGCCCGGCGCGTTTGCCGCAGGAGCCGCTCTGGTCGCGCCGCGCCACGCCGTGCGCGTGAAGATCGAGCCACGATACCGGTGCCCATTGCGCGCCGATCTGGGCGACACCGAGAGTGACCATGCGATGCTCGTTGACGTCCGAGGCGCCCGTGTCGAAGCGTCCAAATCCCCCCTGGAGCCACCCCGGCTGTCCGCTCGTGTAGATCTCGCGGGCGGAGAGGAAGCCGTGAAGCTGGAACGCTGACTGGGCAAAGGCGGGCGCGGTCAGCGCGAGCGTGACGAGGATGAGACGGAGGGACGACATTAGGGGATTGTAACTGCGCGTTGCGCGTTGTCTGCGCCTTCGGCGCGTTGTCGGTTGTCTGCGCGCTGCGGCGCGCGTGGACGGCACACCGAGCTCGCAGCAGATTCGGCTACGGCCGGGGCACAGACACTCTTGTCTGTGCTCTCCCGGCCGCAGCCATCTCTGCAGCGGGCTTGGGTCCGACTGCCGATCTTCGTCCACGCGCGCCGCAGCGCGCAGACAACCGACAACGCGCAACGCGCAGACAACACGGCGAAGCCGCTAGAAGTTGTACCGGTACTCCAGCGTAATCGTCGACCCCCCCGTGCGCGGATCGAAATCGGGGGCGAGGCCGGGGCGGTCGCCGGAGACGCGTACGTACTCGAGACCCGTGCGTGTGTGGGCGTTGGCTTCGTGCATCCAGGCGAAAGTGAAGGCGTGGCCATCTTCGCGGGCATGATCGGTCACTGGGTGCTTGGCATTGCGCGTGGTGAAGCGTTCTACACGTCCGGTGACGCGCTCGTGCCCGAACTTGTGCGATGCCAAGAGGTAGATGGTGTCGAAATCCATCGTGAAGCTGCCGCCGGGGAACCCGACCTTCGTCGAGCCGTAGGCCCACTCCCCGGCCAGCGTGGTGTCGGCAGTCGATCCCACTTCGCCGCCGATGATGCTGAAGTTCGTCCGCCACGGCTCCTGCCCCTTCACATCCACCGGCGAGATCGTGGCGCGGTTGTCGATGTGCGTGAACTGCAGCATGGCCCGCTCGGGGAGCGACAGGCGGATACGCTCGGCGTACCCGTTCTTGCCATCGAGATCCTGACCGATGGGCCGGTCCAGGGCCGGCTCCGGCGTCGGCAGCTTCTCGTTGTAGACGGCCAGATAGTTGCCGAACGTCCAGCCGCGTTCGGCCAGGAGCGTTCCCATCGTGTCATTGCCGCGGAAGGCCGTGCCGCCGACGGTGACGTAGAAGTTCGGCGACCATTGCAGATCGGCGCCGATCGGGCGGACTTCCTGGGCCATCCACGCATTCAGGGCGGAGTAGGTGATCGTGTACTTCGACGTCCAGAGAGGATCGGTGTTCTCGCGCGACGTCGGCAGAAAGAACTGGCCGGCGCGAATGCGGAAGTGGTCGTTGAAGATGTCGGCGTAGGCCTGGACGATGCCGGCGCGTTTGCCCTTCGATCCCGACTGTTCGCGCCGCGCCACGCCGTCCGCATGCAGCAGGAACCAGGTCATCGGCGTCCAGTCGAGGCCGAGCTGCGCGCTGTCGACGTTGACGAAGCGATGATCGTCAGGATTATCGGCACCGACGTCGAACCTCCCGGCGCCAAACTGAAGCCACGACGGCTGGGCGTTGACGTAGATCTCGCGGGCGGCGAGGTAGCCATGAAACTGCAGCGATTGGGCGCCCGCGGTCGTTGCGGCGGCGAACAGAAGGAACGCGAGCATTTTTCGCATGATGAAAATTGTAGTCGTTAGTGCGTGCGAGGATCACGCCATAGTCCGACTTCATGTTTTCCGTAGTCGATGGTCACCAGAAATTTCGACAGGATGCGGTTGCCGACGTGCGGCTCGGCGACGTCGGCCAGAAGGAGATCGATGTCCCCGAAGTCGGTGCCGGCGAGCTGCACGCGCGCGTGCGTCCGTCCGGCCGCGGCACCGGCGCGGGGGAGGATCAGCGTATCGGGCGAGGCCGTGTCGACGACCGCATCGACCTGCTTGCCGTCGACGGTGATGACCACACGCGGCTCGGCCGCGAAATGGAAGAGGGTCATCATCTCGGGGTGAATGCCTTCCTTCTGATACGTCAGAAGCCCCGAGGCGTAGTCGATCGAAATGGCGCGACTGCCCCAGACGTCCGCGCCGATGATGCCGTCGGCAACGTGGTGCATGTCGAGAACGACGGGGGTGAAGCGGAGGCCCTCCTTCTCGGTGAGCTGCAGCGACCGTTCCCCGCGCCAGGCGGCCGGGGGAAGGGTAGCGGCATAGCCGCTGTCGAGGGCGGTCCGGGCGTTGGCAACGCCGAGAAGGAACCGCCCGGCCTTCCCGTCGACGGTGGCCGACGGAAGGAATAACAGATTGTTGCGCATGATGAAGGCGAGGTTCACCTCCTGGCCGATCGGCTCACTCGCCCAGGGCGTCGCGCACGTCGTGCACAACAGCAGCGTGGCGATTGCGATGAGAAGGCTTTTCGAGTACATACCGGCGGCGTTTGACTGCAACAGGTGGACCGGGAGGAATGATGCTGAGTGAATTCAGGAACGAGCCGCTGACCGACTTTAACGTACCGGCCGCGAAAACGGCCATGGAAGCGGCTCTGGAGACGGTGCGCGCCGAGTTCGGCCGCGAGTACCCGGTGGTGATCGGCGGCGAGCGGATCACGGGATTGAAGACGTACGATTCCATCAACCCGTCGCACAAGTCGCAGCTCCTGGGCCGGTTCAACAAGGCCACGAAGCAGCACGTCGAGCAGGCGCTCGATGCGGCCTGGAAGGCGTTCGAATCGTGGAAGCGGCAGCCGGTCGACGTCCGCGCCGGCCTGCTGGTGAAGACCGCGGCCTTGCTGCGCGAGCGCAAGCACGAGTTCTCGGCGACGATGGTCTACGAGGTCGGCAAGACGTGGCCCGAGGCCGACGCCGATACGGCGGAGGCAATCGACTTTCTGGAGTTTTACGCCAGGGAGGCATACCGGTGGGGAGGGGAGCAGCCGATCACGAAGATCGCCTCGGAGGACAACGCGCTGGTCTACGTCCCGCTCGGCGTCGGCGGCGTCATCCCCCCCTGGAACTTTCCGCTGGCCATCATGGCCGGTATGACCACGGCCGCCGTCGCCACCGGCAACTGCGTGATCCTCAAGCCGTCGTCGGACGCGCCGTGGATCGCCTGGCGCTTCTTCGCGCTGCTCGAGGAGGCGGGGATGCCGCCCGGCGTCGTCAATTTCCTGAGCGGCTCCGGAGCCGAAGTGGGCGATCCGCTGGTTATGAGCCCGCGTCTCCGCTTCATCTCCTTCACCGGTTCGAAGGAAGTCGGCCTGCACATCAACGAGGAGGCAGCCAGGTCCAGGCCCGGCCAGCTCTGGATCAAGCGCGTGGTGGCGGAGATGGGCGGAAAGGACGCCATCATCGTCGACCGCGATTACGCGAATCTCGATGATGCCGCCGCCGCCGTCGTGGCCTCGGCGTTCGGTTTCCAGGGACAGAAGTGCTCGGCCTGCTCGCGCCTGATCGTCGACGATGCCATCTACGACACCTTCGTGCCGATGGTGGTCGCGAAGACGAAGGCGCTGCGCATCGGCGCGCCGGAAGAAGGATCGACGCAGATCGGGCCGGTGGTGAGCGAGTCGGCCATGCGCAAGATCAAGGAGTTCATCGAGAAGGGGAAGAGCGAAGGCGGCAAGCTCCTGGCCGGCGGCGAAGTGCGCGACGCCGAGGGCTTCTTCATCGAGCCGACGGTGATCGGCGACGTCGCGCCGGAGGGAACGATCTCGCAGCAGGAGATCTTCGGGCCGGTGCTGGCCGTGAGCAGGGCGAAGGATTTCGACGACGCGCTGCGGATCGCCAACGACACGGAGTTCGGACTGACCGGCGCGGTCTTCACCGACGATGAGTCGAAGCTCGACCGCGCGCGCGAGGAGTTCTTCGTCGGCAATCTCTATCTGAACCGTAAATGCACCGGCGCGCTGGTGGGCGTCCACCCCTTCGGCGGCTTCAACATGTCCGGCACCGATTCAAAAGCCGGCGGCCGCGATTACCTCGGACTGTTCCTGCAGGCGAAGGCGATCTCCCGCAGGAAGACCGGAGCCCCGCAGCCCTCGGGGGCGGGGGAGTAGCAAGCGAAGACTTGATTTCACGCGGAGACGCGGAGACGCGGAGGGAGATGACGAGGGAGATTCTTCTCCGCGTGCTCCGCGCCTCCGCGTGAGTCCTTCTCTTACTCCAGCGTGAAGTTCACCGTCAGGTCGAAGATGACTTCGACCGGCTCCCCGTTCAGCGTACCGGGGTGGAAGCGCCATTTCTTCACGGCGTCCACTGCCTGCTCGCTGAGACCGAGAGGCAGGCCTTTGAGTACCTTCACCTGCTCCACGTCTCCCTGTTTGTTGACGATCGCTTCGACGACGACGACGCCGGTGATGCGAGCTTTTCGCGCGGCATCGGTGTAGTCGGGTTTGGCGCGGTTGATCGCTACCGGCGCTTTGACGTCGCCTCCCACTCGCAGCGGTCCCGCGGGCGGCTCCGGGGCCGGCGGCGGGGGAGGAGGAGGTGCCGTTGCGGTTCCTTCGCCGGTGCCGCCGACGGTACCGCCTACGACGCCACCTTTTTCACCGCCGAGGACGCCGCCGATCTGGCCGCCGACGACGCCGCCGACCGTGCCGCCTTCCTGACCGCCGACGACACCGCCTGCTACGCCGCCGGCAACGCCGCCTTCCTGGGCGCCCGGCGGGTCATTTGCCGGCTGTGAAGGGGTCGGATCGACCTGCGCAACCGGGGTTGGAGTGGGGATATTGACCTTCGGCACTTCCTTCGGGATCTCCCGCGGTTGCACGAACGTCTGCTGCGGTATCTGTACCGGCTTCACGATTTTCGGGGTGGACGCCGCATGCGACGCCGCGGGCGGCGGGGGTGGGGGCGGAGGCGGGGGAGGTGCGGCCTTCGACAACAGGAAAGTGCGTATCGGCTTGTTTTCGGCAGCGACCTTTTGGGTTGCCTGGGTGGAAATGAAGACGATCAGGCCGATGATCGCGCCATGTACGCTGAGGGAGGCGAGGGTCGCTTTCCAGCCCCCTCGTCCGTGCTGCGCTCCAGACTCAATCAATTGGTTCCTGAGATCCATTAGCTGTTCTCCTCATTCGTTTTCGCTTAGTTATTGAGCAATATCGCAGCCAATAGTTCACAGCCGGTTGTCCTTTTAAATGAGTAGGTTAGGAGCGCATGCTAGAATGCGCCGCATGCGTCGGATGGCATGGTTGTGGCTGCTCGTTCTGGTGGGGTGCGGCACCGCCTCGCTACCTCTGCCGTCAGCCTGGAAGACCGTGCCGGCCGCGGCGGTGATCAGCGACTATTGTGCCCCATTCACCTGTGCAGCAAAGACGCAGGCTCCCTCGGTACGCATCGTCGCCAACCGCATCGTCAATGGCGACAAGACACTTACCCCGCAATTTCTGGCCATCGATTCCTTCGATGTCTCCCTCGACCGTAAGGAGATCGTCTTCTCCGCCAAACGGAAGGACAACTTCGACATCGGTCTGGTCTCGCTGGACGGCAGCGACATCCATTGGGTCCCCGAGGATCCCGCCGACGAGGTTGGTGTGCAGTGGGCTCCGCGCGGCAACAAGGTGAGCTTTATTCTGCACACGAAGACAGGCAGCATCGTGCGGACGGTGCATATCCCGACGGCCGCCCAGCTTTCCGTCGACTTCCCGCGGACGCGGATCGACGCCCTGGCCTGGGAGCCGAAGGCGGAACGGTTTGCCGTCGTGGCCGAGTCTCCCGATGCCTCGCAGAGGCTGGTGTCGATGACGTATGAGGGCGAGAAGCGCCAGGAGATCGTTCCCCCCGGAGCGCGTCTCGACGTCTCCATCGAGCCGGTGGGCGGCGTGCTGGTCATGCGGCCAAACGCCATGCATTACAACGAGCGGCTACCGCTGGTGGTCTGGCTCGACGACAACCCCTTTGCCTGGAGTGACGCCCGCGCCGCCCTGATGCGCAACGCGCGGGTCGCCATCGCCATCGCCCCGGCGGTCGGCGGCCCCTTCTGGAGCGAGATCGCCAGCGTGCAGTGGATCGACTCGAGCCGCAGCTACATCGTCGGCGACACAGCAACCCAGCAACCCAGCAAGCATGCAACCATCATCAAACCCGACCCTTCCCTCCCTCCCGACCGTTACGTCCGCCACGGAAACACCGTGTCCGCGCCACCCGCTGTCGTACAATCGCTTGCCGCCGCGTTGATCGCGGACGACCTGAAGGGAACACCCCCGCCGAATGGCCGTCGATGAAACCGTAAAGAAATCGACTTTCCGCGAGTACTACGAAGCGCTCCTGATCGCCGTAATCTTCGTCAACTTTGCCCGCATCTTCGCCTTTCAGGCGTTCAAGATCCCGACGGGATCGATGGAAGACAACCTGAAAGTCGGCGATCACATCATCGTCAACAAATTCATCTATGGGCCGGGCACGTCGCTCGGCGGCCTGCTGCCGCTGCGCGAGATCCGGCGCGGCGACATCATCGTCTTCCGCTATCCGCTGCAGCCCGACACCGATTTCGTGAAGCGCGTGATCGGCCTGCCGGGCGACTCGGTGGAGGTTCACGACAAAGTCGTCTCGATCAACGGCCGGCCGATGCCCGAGCAGTACGTGATCCACGTCGATCCGACGATCTACCCGCCGCGGCCGCAGCTTCCGGAGCCGTATCGGTCGCGCGACCAGTTCGGGCCGTACATCGTCCCCGAGGGGCAGTACTTCGCCATGGGGGACAACCGCGATCGCTCCAGCGACTCGCGCTATTGGGGAACCGTTCCGCGTTCGATGATCAAGGGCCGCGCCTTCATGGTCTATTGGTCGTTCGAAGGAACGCCGCCTTCTCCGGATGCGCCCACCTCGGCACGGATCAAGGAGTTGGCCGGAGTGGTGGTCCACTTCTTCACAAAATCGCGATGGGAACGGACGTTCTTCATCGTCGACAGCAAGTACCATTTCACGCCGGGTTTGACGCCCGAGGGTGAGGCCGGCGAAAGTCCATGAGTGATGAGAATCGGGGGTCGGGGGTCGGGGGTCGGGAGTCGGAGATTGTTGGTTCCGATGAAACTGATCCGACGCCCTCTTTGACGCTCGACACCCAACGATTGTCTGCCGACGACGAAGCGGAACTGGATGCCGCTCCGGCCCCCGACTCCCTGCTCCCGACCCCCGAGGAGAGCGGCGTCGTCATCGACCGCAGCGACCATCCCATCTCGCGGCGGCGCATCCCGGAGAACGTCCTCAAGGTTCTCTACCGCCTGCACCGCAGCGGCTACCGGGCCTATCTCTGTGGCGGGAGCGTGCGCGATCTGTTGATGAGCGGGACGCCGAAGGATTTCGATCTGGCCACGGATGCGCATCCGGCCGAGATCCGGCGACTCTTCCGAAACAGCCGCATCATCGGCCGCCGCTTCCGGCTGGTGCACATCATCTTTCAGGACATGCTGGTGGAAGTGGCCACGTTCCGGCGCGAGCCCGAGCGTGCCGATGACGTCGAAGAGCTGCTGATCACCGACGACAACACCTTCGGGTCGCCGCTGCAGGACGCCCGGCGGCGCGACTTCACCATCAACGCCCTCTTCTACAACATCGCCGACTTCTCGGTGATCGACTACGTCGGCGGCCTCGAGGATCTGGAGGCGAAACGCGTTCGGGTGATCGGCGATCCCGACGTCCGGTTCCGCGAAGATCCGGTGCGGATGATGCGCGCCATCGAGTTCGCCTCGCGCCTCGACTTCGAGATCGAGCCGGCCACCTACGACGCCATCCTTCGCCACAAGAACGAGATCCTCAAGGCGTCCGCGCCGCGCGTCTCCGAGGAGATCCTGGAACTGCTGCGGCGCGGCTGGTCGCGCGGCGCTATCCGGTTGATGGTCAGCACCGGCCTGCTCGATCCGCTCGTCCCCGAGGTCTACAAAGCGATCGCCGGCGACCGGGCTCCGTACTTCTGGAAAATGCTGGAGGTTCTCGATCGGACGGTCCAGGCCGGGCGAAAGATCTCCGATCCGGTATTGCTCTCCGTCCTCTTCCTCCCCTGGATTCTGCAGGAGCTGGAGCGGGAGGAAGCGCGCCGCGAGTCGAGGATGAAGATCGGCGAGGTAATTCTTTTCATCCGCGAGCTGATCCAGCCGATGTGCACCCGCATGGCGCTGGCGGCGGGAACGCGGCATCAGATCGAGACCGCCCTCGACACCCTCTGGCGCCTGCTCGAGCCGCCGGCCGACCGCCGCGCGCAGTTCAAGTTCGTCTACCGCGATCCCTTCAACGACGCTCTGGCCTTGCTGGAGCTGTACGCCCTCTCCTCCGGAAAGTACGTCGACGTCTTCCGCCAGTGGCAGCAGTTCGCCCAGCGCGTGCGCCACGCCGCGGATGACGATGCACCGTCGCCCGCCGCGAAGCGGAAGCGACGGAGGCGTTAACTGCGGCTTCGCCGCGTTGTCGGTTGTCGGATATCTGCGCTGCGGCGCGTGGTCAGATAGGTGTGCATCCTCCGAGATCCAACGGCTGCCAAGCACCGTTGAACAACCGGCCACGCGCGGCAGCGCAGACAACCGACAACCGACAACGCGCGGCAGCGCAGACAACCGACAACCGACAACGCGCGGCAGCGCAGGCAACCGACAACGGGCGGCAGCGCAGACAACCGACAACCGACAACGCGCGGCAGCGCAGACAACCGATAACCGACAACGCGCCGCAGCGCAGACAACCGATAACCGACAACGCGCCGCAGCGCCGACAACCGACAACCGACAACGCGCGCCCGGCGCGCAAAGCGCGCCAGCCGCGCAGTATCATTGAACCGATGCCCGAGCTGCCGATCTACATGGACCATCACGCCACCACGCCGGTCGATCCGCGCGTGGTCGAGGCGATGCTGCCGTTCTTCACCGAGAACTTCGGCAATCCGGCCTCGCTGACGCATGAGCATGGGCGCCGGGCGTCGAACGCGGTCGAGGATGCGCGTTTCGGCATCGCCCGCTTCTTCGGCGTCGCGCTGAATGAGGTCTATTTCACCGCCGGGGCGACGGAGTCGAACAACATCGCCCTCAATCTCCTCGCTCCCGGCGATCACCTCATCACCTCGGCGATGGAGCACAAGTCGATCGTCGTTCCGGCCAGGCGCCTGGAGAAACACGGCGTCGGGGTGACGATGCTCACTCCCGACGGTGAAGGGTTCATCGATCCGGACGAGCTCCGAAGTGCGCTGCGGCCAAATACGAAGCTCGTGTCGGTCGAGGCGGCGAACGGCGAGATCGGGACGCTGCAGGACATCGACCGCCTCGGCGCGATCTGCCGCGAGCGCGGCGTCCTCTTTCACAGCGACATCACCCAGGCCGCCGGCAAGGTTCCGCTGGACCTGACGAACGTCGATCTCGCGGCCTTCTCCGCGCACAAGCTCTACGGGCCGAAAGGCATCGGCGGGATGATCGTCCGGCGCGGCATTCGCATCGAGCCGGTCATGCTCGGCGGAGGCCAGGAAAAAGGAGCGCGCAGCGGAACGGTGAATGTTCCCGGCGTGGTGGGGATGGTCACGGCCTTCCGCATCCGCGGCGAGGAGATGGCCGGGGAAGCGGCGTGGCTGACCGGACTCCGCAACCTCCTGTGGGATCGCGTGGTCGAGGAAGTGCCGGGTGCGTCGGTCAACGGACCTCGGGTGCGGAGGCTGCCCGGCAATCTCAACGTGAGCTTCGAGCGGGTGGAATCCGACTCCGTGATGATGGCCATGCGCCACTTCTCGCTCTCCTCCGGCTCGGCGTGCAGCACCGGCGAGCGGAGCGCGTCGCCGGTGCTGACGGCCATCGGAGTCCCGGAATCGCTGGCGTACGGCTCGATCCGATTCGGCCTCGGCAAGTCCAACACGAAAGAACACGTCGCGCTGCTCGTCGACGATCTCAAACGCAACATCGGCCGGCTGCGGGAGATCTCCGCGGCGTGAGCAAGTCCGACGCGGTTCGCATTCTTCTGGTCGATCACTCGCGCGGCTCTCTGCTTTTTCAGGAATCGATCCTCCGGCGCCGCGAGGCGTCGATCGTCACGGCGCTCACCGGGACGGCCGGAATCGAGATCGCGCGCAACGACCAGCCGCAACTGATCATGTTCGCCTTCGACCTCTTCGACATGACCGCGCCGGAGTTCTGCCGGGAGGTCCGCGCCGATGAGTCGACGCGGACCATGTCGCTGCTGCTGGTCTGCGAGCGCGAGTCGCCCGAGCATGCCGAGCTCTGTCTCTCCGCCGGCTGCAACGACGTCATCTACCGTCCGCTGCAGCGGCACGAGCTCGATTCCAAGATCGCCAGGCTGACCACCATCCCGTCGCGGCGCGAGCTGCGGACGCTAACCCGCATCGAGGTCTCGGTCGAGAAGAACGGCCGCTTCATCATCGGGCGCAGCATGAACATCTCCGCCAGCGGTATGCTTCTGGAAGTCGATCGCGTGCTGCCGGGAGAGGGAAAGCTGCGGCTGCATTTTTATCTGCCCGGCGATCCCAAGCCGCTGCAGATGGAGTGCGACGTCCTGCGCGCGGAGTTCACGGGCGGGACGGCAAAATACGGCGTCAGCTTCAGCGCTGCCAACGACGAGGAGCGCGAGCGCATCGAGCGATTCGTTCGCCGGCTGCGCTCGCGGGAGTTGCTCTGATGAGTGTGATTCTTCAACGCCTCGACGAAGCAGTCGCGCTGACGAAGAGCGAGGAGTACCTCCGTGCCCTCACAATCTTCATCGAGGTCTACGGCGGCGAGGATCCGCCATTGCCGATGCTTTCGAAGACGGCCTCGGGGTTGTCGTACTTCGGGCTCTGTCTGGCACTCGTCGAGAAGAGGATCAAGCCGGCCATCGACCTCTGCAAGCGAGCCATCGAACTGCAGTTCTACAACGTCGATCACTACGCCAACCTGGCCCGCGTCTACATGGCGGCGGGAAACCGGAAGAAGGCGCTGGAGATACTGGAGCAGGGGTCGAAGTCCCATCCGGATGATGAGAGTCTGCTCGCCGTGCGGCGCGAGCTCGGCATCCGCTCGCGCCCGCCGGTCCCGTTCCTGGAACGCTCGAACCCGATCAACATCTCTCTCGGCCAGGCCAGGCATGCGAAAAAGGTGGCGGAAAGAGAGCGGAAGAAGAAGTAGTGGCGGTAACGGTCATCATCCCGACGCTCAATGAAGAGGATTGGATCGCCGGTGCGGTCACCTCCGCATTCGCGGCGGGAGCGGCCGAGGTGATCGTGGCCGACGGCGGGAGCACCGACCGCACGGCGCGTCTGGCCACGAGCGCCGGCGCACGCATGCTGCTGTCCGAGCCGATGCGGGCGCGGCAGCTCAACCTCGGCGCGGATGCCGCTTCGCATGAGACGCTGGTGTTTCTTCATGCCGATTCACGTCTGCCGGCGGGCGCCGCGGCGGAGGTCGAGGATGCGCTGATGAACGGCGCGGACTTTGGCGGATTCCGGATTGCCTTCGCCGAGCCTTCGCGCCGACTTCGCCTCGCGGCCGCGATGATCAACCTGCGGACGAGCGTCACGCGCTGTCCCTGGGGCGATCAGGCGCAGTTCATCCGCCGCGAGACGTTTCTGAAGGCCGGCGGATTTCTGGAAATGCCGTTGATGGAAGACTATGAGCTGGCCATGCGGATGAAGCGCCACGGCCGATCCGTCCTTCTGCCGATGACCGTCACGACCTCGGGACGCCGCTTTCTCCGCAAAGGCCTGCTCCGCACCGCCGCCCACAACTGGCGGACCATCATCCGCTATCGCCTGGGAGCGGACGTCGACGCGCTGGCGAGGGGGTATAGACGATGAACTACACGTCGATACCACCGCGCTTGGCATGCCCTCCGATTGATTGCCGGCAACCTGTTGGTGGCCAAACTTGGGACGATGTGGCGTTATGCGAGCGTTTCGTTCTCGGCAGTATCTCCAATCGAGAGCCCCCTTCTCCCCCCCGCGGTTTCTTGCGGGGGGAGAAGGTGCCGAAGGCGGATGAGGGGGCGTTTCACGAGGACGTGAATCGTGCGCGAGTCCTGCTTTCAAGCGGCCTCTGGGCCAGCGACGCGAGTTCGTTTCTGACTCGTAAGCGCCCCCCTCATCCGCCTTCGGCACCTTCTCCCCCCGCAAAAAACCGCGGGGGGAGAAGGGCACTCGACGTAACGGCGTGGCGAGAAGTTCATAGGACGAACGGCCATTCCCCGTCCCCCGGAGTCGCTGCGCGATGAACTGCTACATCCTCATCGGTGGCCAATCGCGAAGGATGGGGCGTCCGAAGGCGGAGCTGTTTCTCGATCGCGTTGCCTCCGCGGCAGCCGAGGTCTTCGAAGAGGTGATCGCGGTGCAACGGCATGGGGGAGCGACGGCATCGATTCCGACAATTTACGAAAGTCCGCACGACGATCAGGCGCCGGTCTTCGGCGTCGCCTGCGCGCTTGCCCACGCGCGCGGGCGCTGTTTCATCCTCGCGGTCGACTATCCCCTCATCACCGCGGCGATTCTGCGTCATCTGCGCGAGCGCTTCGAGCGGTCGCGGGCTCTCCTCGTCGCCCCGGTCTGGAGCGGCAAGACGCAGATGCTCTGCGGCGGCTATGCGCCCGAGCTGCTGACACGGATCGAGCAGCGCGTCGCCGCAACGCGTTACGATCTGCGCGGTCTGGCCGCCGGTGACGAGGCGGACATCATCCCGGAAGAGGAATTGCGTGCGGCATTCGCCGGTGAGCCGTTGATGAATGTGAATACGGTCGAGGATTGGGACAGGTGTCGATTCGCGCAGTCATGAGTCCTTCGCTGCTGGCCGTCTTCCTGCTGGCCATGGTGGTCCGCTTCGCCTTTCTGGCGATTGCAGGACCGCATACCGGTGGTGACTCGGCGGAATACGTGACGCTGGCGCACAACATCGCGATACACAACGGATACACCCTCAGCACCGCCACGCCATTCATCCCGATGGTCCGGCGGGCGCCAGCGTATCCGGCATTCCTCGCGCTCATTACCGGACGCGGCCCGGCCCATCCCTACCGAATCGCCGCTGTCCAGATTCTCCTCGACAGTGCCGTGGCCGCGGCCATCCTCCTGTTGACGCCGGCGGTGCCGATGAACAGCGTGCGCATCGCGGCGGCGGCCATCTACGCCATTCATCCCGCGGCGGTTGCCGCTTCATCCACTCTGCTCAGCGAGGCGCTGTTCACGTTCCTGGTCGCGTGTTCGGCGCTGTCTGTGATCACCGCCAGGCGCGCCGATCGTCCGGCGCTTTCGATCATTGCCGGAGTGGTCATGGGGCTCGCCATCCTCTGCCGGCCGATCGCCATGGTGTATGCCGCGTGCGCCGTGGTGGTGTTGCTGGCGTGGCGCGGCAAGCCGCGCGCACTCGGTCATGCGGCGGCCTTCCTGGCCGGTTGCGCTCTGACGGTTCTTCCGTGGACGATCCGCTGTACGGCGGTCACGGGCAGAGTGGTGATCGCACAGGCGGCCGGGATCACGAACTGGTATCTGCCGACGCGGTGGGACTGGAATCAGAACGATCAGGAGAGCTTGTGGCGGGAATTCGCGAAAGACCCGTACGGACAGCGGCTGAATGCCGCGCGGACTCCGGCGGAGATCGTGGCGGCGAGCGGTTTCGGGACGGAGCAGGCCATTCGCAACGTCAAGGCCAACCCGCGCGCCTACCTGGTGTCGAGGATCCGCACCTATCCGCATCTCTTCCTCAGCACGTTCGGCGGAACGATCGGCGTCGAGCAGACGCTCGGTACGGTCTTCGCACAGCGGCGCTTCGGTACCGCGGCGTTGATGGGCGGCTTCCTGATCGTCTTTTCACTGTTGCCGATTGCGGCCGCGGCGGTGGGTCTCCCTCGGGCGCTGCGCGATCCCGCGGGGGCGCTCTGCGCAGCGATGGTGATGGCGACGCTGCTGGTGCATCTTCCGATGTGGATCGAGTACCGCTACTGGTTGCCCGTGTTGCCGTATGAGCTGGCGCTCGCGGCCAGCGGCGTGTGTGTACTCCGCGATCTTGCCGATCGACGCGGAGTGGAGCGGAAACAGGAGGGCTCATGACCAACAACTTCTCCCACCTCGACGACACGGGCGGCATCTCCATGGTCGACGTCGGCGCCAAGCGCAGCACCATGCGCGAAGCGGTGGCGCTGGCGACGGTGCGGATGTCTCCGGAGACCCTGCAGAAACTCATCGCCCAGGCGCTGCCGAAGGGCGACGTCCTGACCACCGCCAAAGTGGCGGGCGTTCTGGCGGCGAAGCAGACGCCGAATCTGATCCCGCTCGCGCATCCGCTGGCCATCACCTCGGTGGACATCACGTTCGACATCGATCCGGAAGCAGGGGCCATCGAAGTCCGTTCCATCGTCCGCTGCGATGGAAAGACCGGCGTGGAAATGGAAGCGATGACCGCCTGCGCCGTCGCCGCGCTGACGATTTACGACATGTGCAAGAGCGCCGAGAAGGGGATCAGCATCGAATCGCTCCAGCTCGTGCGCAAATCGGGCGGCAAGAGCGGAACGTGGGAGCGAAGCTGATCGTCCGCTTCGCGGTAAAGAGATGTCGGTGCCGCGTTAGCGACACTTGAGTTTTCCGGCACTGTTGGTCGGCGAAACTTGGGACGATGTAGTGTTGTGCGAGCCTTTCGTTCTCGGCAGTACCTCCAATCGAGAGCCCTTCTCCCTCCACAAGAAACCGTGGGGGGAGAAGGGCTCTCGACGAAGGGAGTGGTAAGGATCTCGAGGGAACAATTCAAGTGAGCGCGTAAGAAATGTCGCTAACGCGGCTCCCCTGATCGTCCGCTTCGCGTGACGATCTGTCCCGCACGCGTGACGGAAATGTTGCCTGCCTCACGCCCACGCGAGAGAACGCATGTGGCACACTCCCGGCAGGCAGCAGGGCGGGCCCCAGGTTGCAACGATTCGAGGAGGATTCATAGATGCGTTTCTCCCGCGTGCTCCTTCCCGCAGTTCTCATCCTCGCCGCCATACCCATCACCTACGCAGCCCCGCAGCATCGTGAGACCACGACTGTCGAGGTCGTGCAGATCCCCGTTTACGTCACCTCCTCGGGCGCCTCGGTGCGCGGGCTGACGCGTGACGATTTCAAGTTGCGCGTCAATGGACGAACGCAGAAGATCGATTACTTCGACGTCGTCGATTTCAGCTCCCTCTCCTCGGAACAGATGCGCGACCCGCGGCAGCGCCGCCTCTACGTGCTGACCTTCGATCTGGCCAACATGTCGATGTTCGCCATGGCTCGCGCCCAACGTGCGGCGGAGGAGTATCTCCGGGCCGCGCAGCCGAGCGACTCCTTCGCCGTGGCCCTGCTCGATCACGACGACCAGATCAAGTTCATCGTCCCGTTCACGCGCGACCGGGTCACGCTGCGGCGAGCGGTGGCCAGCTTCCGCGTGGCCTCGCCCGGCGATCCGCTGCGGCTGACGATGGCGTCGCGTGAGCGATCGGCGCTGATCAACGACGACGCCTCAGAGCTCTTGGACCTGCGGCGGATGGGGGCGGGTGTGACCGCGGAGCTCGCGGCCAGTCGCGCCCGCCGCCACATCGACGATCAATTCGAGTCCCTCGGCGATCTGGCCAGGCGGCTGGCGCCGCTGGAGGGCCTCAAACATGTCGTCCTCCTATCGAGGGGATTCGACAGCGTTCTGCTCAGGACTGACAGTTCGTTCGTAAGGATCTCCTCACCCATCGGGGGACCCCTTGTTCCGGGAGGAGGGCCGCAGCAGGCCAACGCCATTCACGCGCAGCAGGCGAGCCAGTGGGGCAGTTCGGGGTCGCGCTCGTTCAATGGATTCGATTCGTATCTTCCGGAATCGCAGCGCCGGATGCGAAAAGAATTCGCCGCCGCCGGTGTGTTTCTCGACGCCATCGACATCGAAGGAGTGCGCGGCTTCGGCATGCCTTCCAACGATTCGTTGCACTTCCTCGTCTCCGATACCGGAGGCCAGGTGGTCGAGCATCGCAACGATCTCAAGGCCGCGATCCAGCGGCTCACCGATTCGCAACAGGTGGTCTACGTCCTCGGCTTCCATGCCGCGGATACAGGACGGAAGCAGAACGCCGTCTCCGTCCATGTCGACGGCGCGCCGCGCCGCTCCTACGTCTCCTACCGCGAGTCTTACTCAACGATTGCTGACAAGCCGTCGGCCCTCGACGGCCTCCGCCTGGCCGACATCGTGACCAACGACATCCCGCAGAACGGAATCACGATGACGACCACGGTAACCACCGCTCCGAAGACGGCCGCGGTGAGCGTCACGTTGCCGGGCCAGGAGTTGCTCGCCATCGCGGGCAATGACGGGAACGTCAAGGGCGAGGCGCTGCTCTACGTCTTCGTTGGCCAAACGTCGGTCTCGTTCGCGCGGAAGGGAATCGACGTCGACGTGACGCGCGCGCGAACGAGTGGTCTCGACGGCAGGAATGTCGAGATCGCGCAGTCATTCGATCTGCCGCCGGGCACGTATGCGCTGAAAGTCCTCGTACGCCTCGAGGGTCACGATACGCTGGCGTTTGCGCGAAAAGACTTCACGATAAGGGAGTAGCCGACATTGCGAAAACTGGGATTTGCGCTTCTGGTTGCCTGCGCGTTTTCCGCGCAGGCACAAGTCCGCGAGAGCATGACCGTCGAGGTCGTGCAGGTTCCGGTGTACGTCACCACGAGCGACGGCAAGCCGGTGACCGGACTGAAAAAGGATGCCTTCCAGCTCTCCGTCGACGGGCATCCGCAACCCATCGACTACTTCGACACCTTTGACTTCGCGGCGGCGACCGCCGAGCCGCAGGCGCTCGAGCGCCCCCGCCGCGAGCGGCGGCTTTACCTGCTGCTGTTCGATCTCACCTTTGCGACGCCGCCGACGATCGCGCGCGCCCAGCATGCGGCGGAACAGGCCGTTACGCATTCCAATCCCGCCACCGACCTTTTCGCCGTGGCCACCTACTCCTCGAACCGGGGCGTGTTCTTTCTCTCTCCGTTCCTCTCCGACCGCGTCGCGGTGGCGCGCGCGATCTACACGCTCAAGTCCAGTTCGGCACTGGATCCCCTCGGACTGGCGCTCGCCAGCGCCGAGCGGGCGAAGTTTGTCACGGCCATGGAACAGGCAGGCGCGGCCGCCGGCTCGGACGAGGACCTCTCTCCCTTTCTCGGGACCGAGGTGACCGACATGCTCAAGGGCGGCGTGGCCAATCAGGACATGCAGACGATGCAGGGAAAGCGGCTGATCGATTATCAGCTCCAGGGTCTAGGCGAGGCAGCCGCGCGCATGGCCACGCTCGAAGGGCAGAAGCATCTCCTCGTCTTCACCGAGGGTTTCGACTCCGCGCATCTCACCGACATCAGGACCGGACCCAAGACTTCGGCCCAGCCACCGCTGCTCGACGCGCATCTTCTCGACGTCTTGAAAGAGATGCACAACACATTCGTCTCCGCCGGTGTGACGCTCGACAGCGTCGACATCAAAGGAGTGCGTCACACCTTTGACAGCCTCGAAAACAATGCGCTCTACATGCTCTCGCGAGGCACCGGCGGACGCGTGATCGTCAATCGCAACGATATCGTCGCCGCGGTCGACACTCTGGTGCAGGCACAGCGGCTGGTGTACGTGCTCGGATTCCGCCAGGGAGAGCGCAAACAAGGCCGCATCTCGGTGCACGTGAACGGACTGCCGCGCGGCGCCGAAGTGTCGTATCGGGAAGGCTTCGGATACACGCCGCCGAACAGCGACCTCGATGCACTGCAGCTTGCCGACATCCTTCTCAACGACGTGCCGCAGGCCGGCGTCTCGCTGACCGGCGGAGTGAGGACATCCGAGGGCCAGGCGGAAGTGGCCGTGAGCTTTGCCCGCGCCGAGGTCGTGCCGCAGCTCGTCGATCCAACTCCGGGCGTCGAGATCCTCTTCTATATCTTCGACGACCGCGGGGCAGCGGTGGGATTCAAGGCCAAGCGCATCAATTTCAGCGGCAAAGCGCGCGTGAACACCGGCTACCTGACGATAAACGAACCGTTCGCGCTGCCGAAAGGAAAGTACACGTCGAAGGTGCTCCTACGTATCTCCGGCACCCGCTCGATGGGTTTCATCCGCCGCGACTTCACGGTCGATTGAATGCCTGGACCCCCTGGGACCGCGTGCGTCCCGCGCGCGCGTCTTGGGCGGGATGTTGCGCAGAAACGCTCGAGTTGGGACGTTAACGACGCCGCTAACGCGGCAGAAGCGCGCGCGGGACGCACGCGGTCCCAGGGGCGCTACCGCCTCTTCATCCACGCCGGCACCGTCGCCGAATTCCGATCGTTCGCGTTGTCGTTCTGGTCCGCGTTCACCAGTTGCTTGCGGATCGTGCCGAGGATGCGCTGGTCGGCGGCGGTGGCCAGGTCGAGGAGATGCTGGCGCTCGTGAAAGCCGTTGAAGGCGACGATGAAGCGGTCGATGCGGAACGCCACCACGCGCCCGAGGAATCGATCCTCGGCGGTGAAATTGTCCTCGCCGAGGTTCGGGATCGGATCGAGCAGCTTGCCGTTGTGCAGGTAGAGACCCTTGTACTGATCGAGGATGTTCTCGGCGGTCTGCTTGTTGGCCGCGGGGATGACGATCCCTTCGATGACGTCGTTGTCGACGTTGAACGTGGCCTGAAACGAATTGGCCAGGAACGACTGGCCGAATGCCGAGTCGGCTGAATAACGCTCGCTGCCGGTCACGCGATGGCCGTCCGGCAGAAAGGCGAAGACCGCCGGTTTGTTCGGTGCCGGCGGCATCCGGTCGGAGACGAATCGGGCCAGCCGCAGAACGGCGTCACCCTCTCCGGCACCGGTGATGCGGACGTAGAACGGGCCGCGCCAGACGTGAACCGAGTGCGCTTTGGCGAACGATTCGTTGGGGATGTCGAGAAAGCGGACGTTTCCGCTCTTCTGCTGCGAGTAGGCGCCGAAGGCCTTCACGAAATCGGGGAAGCGGAAGATCTCGACGGTGGCGAAGCCGGCGCCGGCCGGCGTGCTGTACTTACCGATGGTCAGATCGAGCGTCTCGTACCGGGCGAACCGCGGCGCTTCCACCGGCCCGAGGTACGTGTTCAGGTGATCGCCGGGGATGACGATGGGATCTTCGTCGAGACGCCAGATCTGCGCTTCCTGCTGCCTCGGCAGGAACTGCAGGCTCGGCGAATCGATGGTGGCGAAGTTGACCTCATTGCGCGGCGGAGGGGCGATCCGCACCTGCGCCGGCCGGCGTGCGTCGCAGGAGGCCACGAGGCCTGCGATCAGGAGCGCGAGAGCGATTCCAGGAAAGCGATCGTGACGCGAACGCCCGCGCCGGTGGCCCCGCGCGCCTCGCGTACTGTTTCGTGCTCCGCGTATGCCGTGCCGGCGATGTCGAGATGCGCCCACGATGGACAATTGACGAACTCCTTCAGAAACACTGCCGCGGTCGTTGCGCCGCCCCATCGGCCACCCGAGTTTTTCATGTCCGCCCATTCGCTGCGGATCAGGTCCTTGTAATCGTCCCACTCGGGAAGTCTCCAGAGGCGCTCACCGACGCGCTCCCCACACTCAATCAACTTCTGAGCCAGCTCGTCGTTGTTCGAGAAAAGCCCGGTGGCCTCGCTGGCCAGCGCCACCACGCAGGCACCGGTGAGCGTGGCGTAGTCGAGGATGTGATCGGGCTTCAATTCCGAGGCGTAGTGCAGGGCGTCGCTGAGGATCATGCGCCCCTCGGCGTCGGTATTCACGATCTCGACCGTCTTGCCGCTCATCGTGGTGATGATGTCGCCTGGTTTGTAGGCGCTGCCGCTGGGAAGGTTGTCGGTCGAGGCGATGATGCCGGTCACGCGCACCGGCAGCGCCAGCATGGCCGCCGCCTGAATCGTGCCGATGACCGCGGCGGCGCCGCACATGTCGAACTTCATCTCCTCCATCTTGTCGGCCGGCTTGATGGAGATGCCGCCGGAGTCGAAGGTGATGCCCTTGCCGACCAGCGCCACGTGCGCCTTCGCCTTGCGCGGGGCGTATTCGAGGACGATGAACCGCGGCTCTTCGGCCGAGCCGCGGTTGACGGCGAGCAGGCCGCCCATCTTCATCTTCTCGATCTCGCGCCTGCCGTAGACGGTGCACTTGATGCCGGCGTGTTTGGCCACCTCCTCGGCGCGCTGGCCGATGAAGGTCGGGGTGGCCAGATTGCCCGGGGCGTTGCCGAGGTCGCGCACCGTGCGGATGCCGGCAGCGATCGCGTTCGCTTCGTCGTCGAGCTGTTTGGCGTGTTTGGCATCGACGCCCGGAGGAGGGACGAGCGCGGCGCTGATCGGCAGCGACTTGTCTTCCTTCCTGGTGATGTAGGTGTCGTACTTGTAGTCGGATGCCGCCAGGGCGTCGGCGGCGACGCGCGTGGTCTCGCCGGCGCCGAGCTTCGGCAGCACGTAGGGGAGGACGACGATGATGTTGCGGTCGCGCTGCTTCTTCGCCATCTTGGCGATGCTGTAGATCGCCGTGCGCAGGCAGCGGATCGTCAGCGCGGCCTCTTTCCCGATGCCGACGAGCGTGATCTTCTTCGGCTCCCCGGCGACGGTGCTCAGGGTTTCCTCGGCGCGCCCGGTAAAGCCGGCCGCGGCGATGGCATGCATCGCCTTCGCCGCGATGTCGACATCCGGTTTGCTCCCCTCGGCGATGAGTACAAAAAGGTGGTCCGCTTTCGCGACCTTCGGTTCACGAGTAATAGTGACGTCCATATTGGGGGTGGATTGTATCGGAAGACTACTGTTCGGCATTGCCCCCCCTGGGACCGCGGGCGTCTCGCCCGCGCTTCTTCTCAGCATCCTGCCCGACGCGCGCGCGGGACGCACGCGGTCCCAGGCCTACGGACCGCCGGGGATCGCCTTATCCCGGCGCCTCGGCCTCCTCCCCATACAATTGGCCGCACTCATGCACGAGCGAGGTAACTGAATGGCGTTTCGAATTCTGGTCATCGACGATGAAACGGCCATCCGGGAAGCGATCCGGATGACGCTGGAGTACGAGGGATACCGCATCGATGAGGCGCGGTCGGGACAGGACGGCATCGAGAAGGCTACCCGCACGGCGGCGCCGTATGACGCCATCCTCCTCGACATCAAGATGCCGGTGCTCGACGGGATCGAAGTCCTCGAGAACCTGAAAGAGCAGAAAGTGCCGTCGCCGGTGATCATGGTCTCCGGTCATGGCGACATCTCCACGGCCGTGGAGTGCACCAAGCGCGGCGCGTTCGATTTTCTGGAGAAGCCGCTCAATCGGGACAAGCTCCTCCTCTCCGTCCGCAACGCCGTCCGGCAGCAGAAGCTCGAGGAAGAGGTCGGCGAGCTGCGCGAGCGCGAGGCCCGCGACTACCAGCTCGTCGGCGACGCCCCGGCCATGAAGGAGCTGAAGACGCAGATGGAGCTGGCCGCGCCGACGAAGGCGACGGTGCTGATCACGGGCGAGTCGGGCACGGGGAAGGAGCTCGTCGCGCGCGAGATCCATCGCCGCTCGTCACGCGCGGCCATGCCGTTCATCCAGGTCAATTGCGCGGCCATCCCCGAGGAGCTCATCGAATCGGAACTGTTCGGGCATGAGAAGGGATCGTTCACCGGAGCGGTACGCAAGCAGACCGGCAAATTCGTCGCCGCCGACGGCGGGACCATCTTTCTCGACGAGATCGGCGACATGTCGCTGCGCACGCAGGCCAAGGTCCTGCGCGTGCTGCAGGAGGGGGAGGTTGAGCCGGTCGGTTCGGCCACCGTCATCAAAGTCGACGTGCGCGTCATCGCCGCAACGAACAAGGAGCTGACCGAAGAGATCCGCGCCGGCCGTTTTCGCGAGGATCTGTTCTATCGCCTGAACGTCATCCCGGTGCGCACGCCCCCGCTGCGCGAACGGAAGGAGGACGTCCCCCTTCTGGCGCAGCACTTCGCGGCGATGTTCTCGGAGCAGTACAACCGGCATGCGAAGACGTTCACCTCCTCGGCGCTGAAAGCGATGCAGGACGCCTCGTGGCGCGGCAACGTGCGCGAGCTGCGCAACATGATCGAGCGCCTTGTGATCATGGTGCCCGCCGATTCGATCGACATCTCCGACCTGCCGGCGGAGTTCTTCCGCGCCGCGGCCGACATCATCTCCTCGGCCATGCGCCTTTCGACGCTGCAGGACTTCAAGGATGAGGCGGAGAAGGCCTTCATCCTGGCCAAGCTGCGCGAGAACGGATGGAACGTTTCCAAGACCGCCGAGGCCATCGATACGCCGCGCTCGAATCTGTACAAGAAGATCGAGCAGTACAACATCAAGCGCGAGGGGGGCGGCGCGATGGTGGCCACGGAAGGTGTCGATGGAGCGTGATGCGTCCCTCATCGGTGTATTCGATTCGGGCGTCGGCGGCCTGACTGTTTTTCGCGAGATCGCCCGCGCCCTTCCCCATCACTCCCTGATCTACCTCGGCGATTCCGCCCGCGTGCCGTACGGGACGAAGTCGGCCGAGACGGTGACGCGCTACTCGCTGCAGGCGGCCTCGCATCTCCTCGACCGCGGCATCGGCATGCTGGTCGTGGCCTGCAACACCGCCACGGCGGCGGCGCTCCCGGCGCTGCAGGAAAGGTTGCCGATCCCCGTCATCGGTGTCGTCGAACCGGGAGCGCGGGCGGCCGTGGAGCGGACGCGCGGACGCGTCGGCGTCATCGCCACCGAGGGGACCGTTCGTTCCAAGGCATACACGAACGCCATCCGTCTGCTCGATCCAACGATCGAAGTGATCGAATCCGCCGCGCCGCTCTTCGTCTCACTGGCCGAGGAGGGATGGGCGAACACGCACGTCGCCCGCGAGGTGGCCGAGATCTACCTCGAGCCGCTGCTCGATGCCGGCATCGACACGCTGGTCCTCGGATGCACCCACTACCCGATCCTGCGCGGCACGATCGAGCAGGTGGTGGGGGAGGGCGTATCGATCGTCGACAGCGCCGAGACCACTGCGGCGTACGTGGCGCAGACGCTCCTGTCCGTGCGGCAGACCGGCGCGGCCAGGCACACGTTTCTCGTCACCGATGCCGAGGAGAGGTTCCGGCGGATCGCCAGCGACTTTCTGTCGAGGGAGATCGAGCACCTGGAGCTGGTGAGCCTCTGACTCTGACACGACCACTGTGCTACGTTACATAGCTCATGTATATCTCAACATGGCAAATGTTCAATGTCGCATGAGTCATGTGTTAAACAACATAAGATATGTTTATGAAAAACTGATTCATGCGTAAAGTAACACAGCTCATGTCTATGATAACATTTAGCATCTTTTTAAGCACACGTGATATGCGTTGAACAACATGAATCATGTATCTGGTAACATGACTCATGTGCTAGACGACATGCTTCATGCAGATTGCAACATGATTCAGGTATAATCAAACATGACAAGCGTGTCTAAGCGCATGATTCCTGCGTACGATAACCTGATCAATGTGAAGTAAAACGTAAACCATGTGCATCTCGGCATAGACTACGTAGATATCAACATAGCTCATGCATCTGGCAACAGAGGCAGCGCGGCAAACTACCAAGGAGAATGACATGAATACCAGTCAGGAAACCAAGAACCCCGCCCCGACATTGACCCCCGAGGCGCTGGTAGAGCAGTTGCGCGCCACCCAGGCGCAGATCGGCGAAGTGACGCCGCTGACACCGGCGGAGCGCCAGTCGCTGCGCAACCGCACACGAGCGTCCGATCCTGTCCTGCAGGCGTCGATCAACGTCATCGGCGCGCTCGACATCGTCGAGCAGGCAGTCGGCCTGCCGGCCGATGCCGTGCGCCAGTTGCATGACGAGGCCAACCGCTGGATTGCGGTTGAGGGCGAGCTCCGGGCAATGCTGAACGGCGTCTCCGGCGCGAACCTCATCCGCCGCCAGCGCCTCGATTTCCTGGCATCCCAGGCCTACAACATCGGCCGGCGGCTGGCCCGCGACCCGGCCTACGCCATCCTCCTGCCGCACCTGGAGGAGATCAAGCGGCTGAAGAGCTTCAAGCGCCGCAAGAAGGCGGCACCGGCTCCGGCTCCGGACCCGCCGGCGCAAGAGGATCCTGCGACGCCCGACGGTTCAGAGCCGTAAGTTCTCGCGCGGAGACGCGGAGACGCGGAGAGAGATGGAGAGAACTTCTTTCTCCGCGCACTCCGCGCCTCCGCGTGAGTAAGGTTTAACGTGCTCATCGAAATCGGACATGTAGAAGCGCTCTTCCGCTATCCCGTGAAGTCGATGGGCGGCGAACGGCTCGAGGCCGCCGAGCTGGGGTGGCACGGCATCGAGGGGGACAGACGCCTGGCATTCCGAAAGATCGACGACCGCGGCGGGTTCCCGTGGCTGACCGCAGGCAAGCTTCCAGACCTGCTGCTCTTTGCTCCGCATCGTAAGGACGGAGCCGACGGCGACCTTCCTACGCATATCCGCACGCCGGATGGCCCAGGAGATGCCTCTCTTCGGGGACGAGTTGGCCGCGGAGATCGGACGCCGGCACGGGGCTCCCGTGCAGATGATGCAGTTCAAGCACGGCATCTTCGATGAAGCGTCCATCTCCGTGATCGCCTTCGATACGGTGCGCGAGATAACACGGCTGTCAGGTCACGACCCCGACGTGCGGCGATTTCGCCCGAATGTCCTGGTCCGTTTGCTGCGTCCGGCTCCCTTCCAGGAGGATGAGTGGGTAGGCGGCATGCTCTCCTTCGGCGAGGGGGACGACGCCCCGGCCGTCGCCGTCACGATGCGCGACCTTCGCTGCTCGATGGTGAACTACGATCCCGACTCTGCTGCGTCTTCGCCGGAAGTGATGAAGGCAGTCGTTCGCGTGCACCAGAACACCGCCGGAATCTACGGTACGGTCACCCGGGTAGGGCGGGTGGAGGTGGGGCAGACCATATACCTTCGCGCGGAGACCCAGGGCCATTAGCCGGCCGGGACTTCCCGTCAGCGCCCCGACGCTCTAATTACGAAGTCGCCGCCTGGAGATGTGGCCTTCAACAGCGCGTCGAGTTTCTCGACTGTCGGTACTGCATCACCGCGTTCGTAGCGGGCGTAGGCATTCCGCGAGGACGAACCAAGCCGGGTGGCCATGTCGCGAAGTGAGGTTCCACTGGCCTCTCGCCTGCGCCGCAGCAACAACGCTGTCATGGCCGCGGCGTTGCTTCCCGCGATCTCGAAGGTCGTTGGGCTCAGTGGGTACACCTGCGCTTGGAAGCCCTTTCGGTCAACCATTGTCTCCAGCCAGTCGCCGATCATCGCCAACGCTTCTTTGCGCGTCCGGCCCTGAGTCATCGCCTCGAGCATCGGAACCTCGGCCAGCCACCAACGTCCATCCCGTCTGACTCGTCCTTCGAATCTCATCACTTTCCCTCGCATGCACGCCGCAGAATCGCGCGCGCCAACTGTTCGTTGATCTCGCGGTGGCGTGGAACTGCTTCCTCGCGCTGCCCGTCCGTCCACACATCGTGGCGGCCGCCGCTTCTCAGAAACCGCCAGCCGCATAAAGCCAGCCGGTTTTCGAGCTCGCGACGCTTCACGCCTTTAGTGTACACCGATCCGTGGCCCACGCCACCGGCCCGCTATACTCGCTGCCGATCGTCATTAGGAGGTTCGTGATGAAGAAACTCGTACTCGTGATCGGGTTGCTGCTACTTTCGTCGGCTGCGTTTGCTCAGGATCCACTCGTCGTCAACGCGAAGACGTTGCGGCTCAAGTTCGAGAACGCGCGGGTGCGCGTGCTGGAGGCGACGCTGAAGCCGGGGGAGAAGGAGAACCTGCACTCGCATCCGAGCTATCTCTTCTATGTCATCGACGGTGGCAAGGTCCGCAATCACTCCGTGGACGGCAAGGTCAGCGAAGCGGAGTTCAAGGCCGGCGACGTGATCTACCGCGATCCGCTCACGCACTGGTCGGAGAACATCGGTACGACGACGATCCACCTCATCCTGGTCGAATTGAAGGAGAAGTGACGAAGCCTCTCCGCAGATGGACGCGGATAAGACGAGATTTTCCGGAGCGCTGGCGTCTCGCCGGCTGGCTCGGCGCGCGTCCCGCCGCCGGGACTACCGAAACTGTTTGGAGTCTTGCCGGTTCGGGCGGCGGCGTGTCTGCGGCCGGCCCGGGGTTCTCGCTCTTAACGCGGCAAGACTTCACATTTACTTGTAACGTCCGCAGCGGTGAGACGCCGCTGCGCCAGCCGGCGAGACGCCAGCGCTCCGGCCGTAGACGCTTGCGTTACCTCTGCGCGATGTAAAGCACGTGCGGGTGGGGGTAGCCGAAATCGATGCGCCGCGTTCGGACGTCGATGAACCCAATCCGTTCCAGCCGGGCTTTGAAGAGAGCCGGCGATTCGTAGCTGAACGATTCGCCGAGGGTCAGGTGCAGGGCAGTGGCGATGCGCTCCTGGATCGCGTTCCAAGCATTCTTGAAACGCGCCGTCGGGTCCTGTTCTTTGATGATGAGCACTCCGCCCGGGCCCAGGCGTGCATGGCAGCGGGTAAGCAGCGCGTCCCAGTCATCGATCGGGATCTTGTAGAGGACGTCGACGATGGAGATGGCGTCGAACGTTCCGGAGATGACGTTGTCGAAGCCGATCACCGACTCGATGCCGGCGATCGGGCGCACCTTGCGGATATCCGGCTCGACGGCGACCACGCGCCGCGCGCCGCAGGCCGCCAGGGCGGCGAAGAGGCCGTGGCCGGCCCCGATGTCCAGCAGCGACGCGCCGGGCGGCACCGAAGTAAGGACGCGGAGCATCGGAGAGGTCAGGAAGCGGAGCAGGATGTGGGCGCGGTCGCGCAGTCGCCGGTTGCGATAAACGGCGTGCAGTACGATTAACGCGCGGATGAATCCCACACGTGCGATTGTACGGGGCTGGTGGCGCGAGGCGCTCGGCGCGGTCGTCGTGCTCGTCTCGCGCATCCTCACCGCGCCGCGCACGCCGTGGGAGAACGACGAGTTTCTCTTCGCCGAGGCGGTGCGCAATTTCGATCCGTCGCGCTACCATCCGCATCCGCCCGGATTCCCGCTGCTGGTCATCCTCGGCAAGGTCTTCAACGCCTTCGTCCACGATCCGTGGCGCGCGCTGGTCGTCTTCGGCATCGTGGCCGCCCCCATCGGGTTCGTGGCCATCGCCCGCGCCTTCCGCAACTGGATCGACGATCCCGATCTCGCGGTCTGCGGCGCGCTGCTCTACTACTTCTCCGCCTCGATGATGGTGCACGGCACGCTGGCCCTTTCCGACGGGCCGGCGATGATGTTCCTCGGACTGGCGCTTTTCGCCATCAGCAGTCCGCACGACGAAACGCACGAGCGGAATGCGATCTTCATCGGTATCTGGACGTCGGCCGTCGTCGGGACGCGCCCGCAACTGTTCGTGCCGATCGCGCCGATGCTGATCGTGGCGCTGCTGCAGATGCGTACCGTTCGTCAGCGCGCGGCGTGCGTGATCGCCTTCGGGCTTGTGTCCGCCATGTGGTTCCTGCCGCTGGCCGATGCCGCGGGCGGCTTCGAGGCGCTGCGGTTGTACGAGACCAAACAGATGCAGTACGTCGCCGCGCACGACGCCTCGGTTTCGCGCGGCGGGATGTCGATGGCGCAGCTCGCCGTCCGTTTCGTGCTGCATCCGTGGGGCTCGAAGTACGTGACGCTGCCGCTGTTCGCCTGCGTCGCCTTCGGCATGGCCGCTTTCGTGCGACTCCTGCGGCGCGACAAATGGCGATCGACGATCCTGCCGCTGGTTGTTTTCTCCTGCATCCAGTTGATTTTCGAGCTGGGCTGGATGGATCCGGCCGACGGGGCGCGCTACAGCCTGCCGGTCATGATCGTCGTCGCGCTCGTGGCGGCGCTCGGCTTCGGCGTCCTCCGTCAAAGCCTGAAGTTCGCCGCGATGCCGTGGGTGGCGACGGCGATCCTTGCGGCGGCCACGCTGGCCTACGTCTGGCCGCTGGTCGGCGCGCGGACGAAGGTGCCGTCGCCTCCGGCGGCCGCCGCGGCGTGCGCGAACGCGAATCTGCCGCCGAACAGCGTGATCGGCTTCGACATCGCCCTGAAGCCGCATGCCGAATATCTGTTGACGCGTTTCCGGCTGCTGCCGATCGAGAAGGCCATCGCGGAAACGTACGATCATCCTGAGGTTCCGCTGGTCCTCTACGCCAACGGCGCATCGAGCGGCAGTGACGCGCATGTGTTCACCTGGCCGGCGAGCGACGCGTACGAGAAGCTGACGCGCCAGTTCTACCGCCAGGTGATGGTGGCGCCGAGGGCGCCGCGGGAGCGCTACCTGCCGGTGCACGGCGTGTATGCGCTGGAGTGGACGTCGAGCGGCGATGAGTGGCGATGGTTGGGACCGGACGCGACGATTCGTCTGCCGCGCGCGCATGGCAGCGAAGCCGACCTGACGCTTCGCTTCTCGACCGACGTGCCGTACGCGACAAATGTCGTCACGATTTCGGTCAACGGCCGCGACGCCGGCGTGATCAACGTCGGGAGGGAGCCGGTGGTGGCTCGCCTGGTGCTACCGGCCGCGGCGCTGGTCGACGTTCGGCTGCGATCGTCGCGATCGTTTTCGCCGGGGGCGCTGCTCCACAATCAGGACCCTCGCACGCTGGCGGTGCAGTTGACGGGCGTGGTGTCGGGCAACGCGCGCTGAGCCCGGCAGGGAGCACATCGGAGCGCTGGCGTCTCGCCGGCTGGCTCGGCGGCGTCTCGCCGCTGAGGTTGGCGCGAATGTGTGGAATCTTGCAACGCGGGGGCGAGACGCCCCCGGGCCAGCCGGCGAGACGCCAGCGCTCCGGTCTGATGCCAGCGCTCCGTCGCGGAGGTTTGTCCGGTATCATGGTAGGAAGTGCGTAACCGGTCCGTCGCGCTTGTCATCCCGATGTTCAACGAAGAGTTGAACATCGAGCACGCAATCAATGCGGCGGTCGAGGCCTGCACCAAGTACGCCGACGATTACGAGATCATCATCGTCGACGATGCTTCGACCGATCGCTCGCCGTTCCTCGTTGCCTGCCGCGCCGTGGAGAATCCGCGCATCCGGATGATCCGCCACGAGCGCAACCGGAAGCTGGGCGGCGCGCTGAAGACGGGATTCGCGGCGGCGACGAAGGATCTCGTCCTCTACATGGACGCCGATCTTCCCTTCGACCCCGACGCCCTCGGCAGGGCCATGCGCGCCATCGAGGTCACCGGCGCCGACATGATCGCCGGCTACCGTCTCGACCGGACGCTCGAAGGGCCGAAACGGACGCTCTACTCGTATATCTACAACGGCCTGATCGGCATGCTGTTCGGCTGGCCGCACCGCGACATCAACTTCTCGTTCAAGCTGATGAAGCGCGAGTTGCTGGAGGCGGTGGAGCTGAAGTCGGAAGGATCGCTGATCGACGCGGAGCTGATCGTGAAGGCGAAGAATCGCGGCTTCACCATCCAGCAGATCGGCCTCGACTACTTCCCGCGCATTCGCGGCGATTCGCACCTCTCCTCGCCGCGGGTGATCCTCAAGATCTTCGTCGAGCTGGTGAAGCTCTATCCCGAGATGCGCGAGCGCGTTTCGTACGAGGAAGTCCAGCGTGCGGTGCGGGAAAAGCGTGAGGCGGCCGGGAGCGACCGTGTTCTTTCGGACGTCGACGAGCAGCCGCACACCGCGTGAGCGCGCCGGCGGCGAAACGCCTTATCGTGACCGCCGACGACGTCGGCCTCCATCGCGGGATGACCGAGGGAGCGATCCGTGCGCATCGCGAAGGAATCGTCACCGCGTGCAGCATTGTCGCGAATGGCGCTGCGTTCGACGATGCGATTGCCCGTCTGCGGGAGACGCCGTCACTCGAAGTGGGCGTACACCTGACCCTGGTCGAGGAGCGCTCGCTCACCGGGATGCGATTCCCGAGGTCGTATGCCGGCTTCGTGCTCGGCCGAAAGGACTTCGCGGCGATCGAGCGGGAGCTGCGCGCGCAGATCGAGCGCGTCCTGTCGGCCGGGCTGCTGGTGACGCACCTCAACGGGCATCAGCACCTGCACATGTGGCCTGGCGTGTTTGCCATCGCAACCCGTCTGGCGAACGAGTACGGCATCAGCTACGTGCGGCGCGTGCGGGATCGGGGAGGGAGGGGCGGGATCGTCAGACGGTTATCGATCGCGGCGCTGAATGCATTCGGTTCCGGTGGGTCGACGATCGGCGTGATGGAGGCCGGCCATCTCACTGCCGATCGCATCATCGACCTGCTCTCGTATGTTCATGGCACGACGGAACTGGTTACGCATCCCGGTGTCGGGGTCGACGGCTATTCACATTGGCGTTACTCGTGGGATGTTGAGACGGCGGCGCTGTGCGATCCGCGGGTGAGGCAGGCCATCGCGGATGCCGGTATCGAGCTGGTTACTCCGTCGAAAAGGCTTTAACCACAGAGGCACAGAGAACACAGAGAAAAAAAACCCTCTGTGTTCTCTGTGCCTCTGTGGTTATAGCCTTTCGGAGGTTACCGTACCTCCAGCCACCTGCTGAACTCTGACGTCTGCGTGAGAAGCCCCTCGGAGATTCCTTCCGGTTTCGCGAAGCCGACGTAGTTGATCCGCATCGCGGTGGCGCTGATGAACTGGCCGGTCAGATTGCCCGCGATCGCGAAGCGGAAGTGCGGCGGTGTCATCACCTGGATGGAACCGAGCGGTCGTTGCCCCTCGCCGTAGCCCGACGGATCGCCGGTATCGTTTGCATAGAAATGAATGGCCGCGTTGAAGAGGCCGGTGACGCTCTTGGGCAGGTCCCCTTCGATGACGGTGTTGCCGGAGACGGGGTCGTAATGTGCCAGCGTCAGCACCGGCGCGGCGATCGTGCCGTTCCCACCATCCGGAGTCGGGCCATCCAGTCCGATGTCGATCCCCAGCAGCTTGTTGCCCCAGATCCGGTTGTCCCGGATGGCGACGTCGCCGGCGTTGCTGGCGACGGAGACGCCGCTCTCGCCATTGAATGCGATCACGTTCGTTCCGGAGGCCGGATTTTCTCCGGCGAACACGTAGCCCTGCACGCCGATGTCGGAGCCGTAGCTACCTGCTCCGACGAGGATGCCGCTCGCTCCGTTCGGCAGCGGGTCGTCGGAGTGCGCCTGGACGCCGATGCGGTTGTTGGAAACCTGCAGCAGGCCGGAGAGCGCGAAGATTCCGCTGTGTATGTTTCCGGAGATGACGCAGTTGCGGATGGCCGCGGCGCCGTGTAAGGCGTTGAAGCCCGATCCATTCGGGATCGACAGGCCGATGCCGCGCGCGTTCGGGCGCGCCAGCGAGCCGGTCGGATCGGTGCCGATGTAGAGATCGTGCAGGGTGATGCCGCCGAATTGCGGACAGCTCGGCGTGGCCGGTGTGCCGATCACGGAGAGGCCGTTGCGCTGGAAGCCGTTGATGGCCAGGTTCGCAATCTCGGCGCCGCAATTGTTGAGGAGCAGGCCGTCCCCGTCGACCGTTCCGCCGCCGCTGATCTCGATCTCGGGACCGTTGAGGTTGGTGTCTCCGAGAAAGGCGGTCTGCGTTGCGCCGACGACGCGGATGCGCGGCGCCGTGAGCAGCGGCAGCGGCGAGGTAAGCCGGATCGTTTTCCACGGTGTGGTCGATGCCTCGGCGATGCGGAAGGCGATCGTGCAGAGCGTGGCGCCGGTGCAGTGCGCGTTCGCGTCGATGATGGCCTGCCGGAGTGAGCCCGCACCACTATCCGCGGTGGTGGTGACGTATTCGGTGTCGTAGAGCTGCACCGTGAGCGTATTCGTGTTCGAAGCCGGGTCGAAGTCGTGCTCCCTCTCCGTCACGGTGGCGGTAAAGACGATCGATCCGCTGCCGTACGTGGCCGGGGCAACGAGAGTCGCTTTGAACGCCGGCTGCGGAATGGAGAAGTGCAGCGTATCGAGATGGCAGACGATGCGGCCGGCGGTCGTGCTGCTGCATCCCGTGCTCAGCAACTGGACGCCGACGTCCGGCCGGAAGTCGAGGGTGAGGTCGACGTCGTGCGCATCGACGGTGGCGATGTTGTTGAGGAAAATCGAGAGGGAGTAGGGCAGCCCGAGGTCCTGCTGCGGCAGTCCCGACAGATTCACGGTGGCGTCTGGGTCACCCGAGACGGTCACCGTCTGCAACGCGCTGTTGTCGGAAGGTTTGGGATCCGATGCGTTGCTGGCCACGGTGGCGTTGATGGTGACGGAGCCGGGGGTGTCGGGTGCGTTGAGCTTCACGAAGGCCGTTCGCGATTGGCCGGCAGGGATGTCGCCGAGCGAGCAGTTGCTGCAGGTGACGTCGGCGGCCGACGTGGCCGCCACCACGACGTTCGATGCCGCGTCCGGACCGGCGTTGTGCACGGAGAACCCGAGGAACACGGTCGACCCGGCCCGGATGAGAGTGGAGGAGGGGGGGACCGCGGTCAGCGTGAGATCGGCGCTTGCTGCAAAGAGAGGCGACGCCGCAAAGAGGAGCACCGCGAGTGTTTTCATTCGAATGAGCATTCTGTCCATTGGAGGTTCCAGGAGGTTCCAGGGTTGCTGAGTTACTTGGTAGCCGAGCAACCCAGCAACCTTGCAACCCAGCAACCGAGGATACGCGAGCACGAGGACTGACCGTTGTGACATCATCGCTATAATCCGCGCCCCTATGAGCAGCCGCAGAATCGCAGTCATTCCCGGCGACGGGATCGGTCCGGAAGTCATCGACGCCGGTCTTGGCGTCCTCAACCGCGTCAACGACGCGCGGAAGCTCGGACTCGAGCTCGTCCATTTCGGATGGAACGCCGACGAGTATCTCCGCACGGGCGTCTCCATCCCCCCCGGCGGGATGGACGACATCCGCAACAACTACGCGGCCGTCTACCTCGGCGCGTTCGGCGATCCCCGTATCCCCGACATGAAGCATGCCGCCGACATCCTCCTCGGCATGCGCTTCCAGCTCGATCTCTACGTCAACTACCGTCCGGTGAAACTGCTCAACGAGCGCCTCTGCCCGCTGAAGGGGAAGGGGAGGGAGGACATCGACTTCGTCATCTTCCGCGAGAACACCGAGGGGGCGTATGTCGGCATGGGCGGCAACTTCAAGAAGGGGACGAGCGAGGAGATCGCCATCCAGGAAGACGTCTCCACGCGCAAAGGGGTGGAGCGGATCATCCGCTACGCCTTCCAGTTCGCGAAGGAGAGCGGGCGCAAGTCGGTCTGCATGTCGGACAAGAACAACGTCATGCGTTTCGGCGGCGATCTCTGGCTGCGCACGTTCGAAGAGGTGGCGAAGGAGTACCCCGGCATCGAGCACTTCCACATGTTCGTCGACGCGCTGACGATGCAGATGGTGCGCGCGCCGGAGATGTTCGAGGTGATCGTGACAAACAATATGTTCGGCGACATCGTCACCGACCTCGGCGCCGCGCTGCAGGGCGGCCTGGGGATGGCCGCGTCGGGCAACATCCACCCCGGCAAGGTGTCGCTCTTCGAGCCGATCCACGGCTCCGCGCCGAAATACGCGGGGAAGGACGTGGCCAACCCGATCGGCGCCATCCTCACCGCCGCGATGATGCTCGAGTACCTCGGCCACGCGGACGAGGCGAACATCATCGAGCGCGCCGTCGTCGCCGCGATCGACGCTAAGGAGACGACGCACGACCTCGGCGGCACGCTCGGAACGAAGGCGGCGGGGGCGGCGGTGGTGGGTCGGTTGGAGTTGTAGCCGCCCGGCTATTCAGGAAGCGCGTCGCTTCTGCGCACGAGGCTTTGGCGTGGCTGTGCGCATCGCACGGATTGCGGATCGAAGCACGACGTTCACATCCTCGGAGGACTGAAAGACCTTCGAGACGTCTTCGTCGAGAACGATGAACGTCTGTTTGTAGACCTTCTTTACACCCGCAAAGCGGTTCGGCTTCATCTTTGTGTAGTCGAAATCGTAATGAGGCCGGAGGTCGTCGCTGTCAGGAGTTTTCTTCTTCATAACGTTTGCGTTCGCGCGCGTCAACCTGGCGGGCGCTGATGATGCGGAGGATCTCTCCTCGCTCGACGAAGCTCACCACGAGCAATCGTCCTTCACGAGAATAACCGATCACCAGTTCCCGCTGCTCGCCAACCGAGTGATCCGGGTCGTCTTCGATGTGGGCAACCGGGTCATCGAACACCGTCTGCGCCTCGGCGAACGTGACTCTGTGCTTGCGGAAGTTCCTCCGCTCCTTGTCGGCGTCCCAGTCAAAGATATTCACGGCGATTGACAAGTAGGATCGTCTCTCAGCCGGGTCGCGTCACAAACGCGCCTCCCGGGAATTGGCGGCGGAGATATGCTGTCGAGGTAAGTTAGCAGAAACTACCTGTGACGTCCCCCGAGATGTCACGGTTCAGAAGTCGGATCCCCCAAACAAACCTGAAGGAGAACGTGTGAAGAAACTCTTGATTGGAATCCTCAGCCTGGCCGCGGTGTCGGCTTTCGGCGCTGAAGGGATGTGGATGCCGCAGCAGATTCCGTCGCTGGCGGCGGAGCTGAAGAAGGCCGGACTGAAGATCGATGCGAGCCGGTTCGCCGATCTCACAGGCGACCCGATGGGCGCCGTGATCTCGCTCGGCGGATGCAGCGCGTCGTTCGTCTCGCCCGACGGTCTCGTGGTGACGAACCATCACTGCGGCTTCGGAGCGCTTCAATTCAACTCCACACCGCAGCGCGACCTCATCACCAACGGCTTCCTCGCCAAGACCCGCGACGAGGAGCTGCCAGCCGGTCCCGGCTCGCGCATCTTCGTCACCACGAACATCGAAGACGTCACGGCGAAGGTGACCGGCAACGTGCCGGCCTCGCTCTCGAACATCGACCGCGAGAAAGCGATCGACCGCAACGTCAAGCAGCTCGTCGATGAGTGCGAGAAGCCGGGCGGCGTCCGCTGCCGCGTGGCCTCGTTTTTCGAAGGGGCCCAGTATCTGCGGACCACGCAGATGGAGATCAAAGACGTCCGGCTTGTCTACGCGCCGGCGCTCGGCATCGGCGACTTCGGCGGCGAGACCGACAACTGGATGTGGCCGCGCCACACCGGCGACTGGTCCTACCTCCGCGCCTACGTCGGCAAGGACGGCAAGCCGGCCGACTACTCGAAAGACAACGTGCCCTATCACCCGGCGCACATCCTCAAGGTCTCGACCGAGAGCGTGAACCCGGGCGACTTCGTCCTCGTGGCCGGCTACCCGGGCCGCACCTTCCGCTACCGCACGGCGGCGGAAGTGGCCAACATGCAGAGCTACAGCTATCCGTCGACGATCCGGTACGCCACGGACCTGAACAACATCCTCCGCGACCTCGGCAAGAGCAACAAGACGGTCGAAATTGCGAACGCCAGCCGCATCAAAGGCAACGACAACGTGCTGAAGAACTACACCGGCACGCTGACCGGTTTCAACAACTTCCACATCGTCGCGCAGCGCCAGAAGCGCGAGGCCGCCCTGGCCGCGTACATCGCCGCGCATCCGGAAGCGGCGAAGTACAAAGACGTGATGACTCAGATGAACGCCCTCGAGCAGCAGGCCACGGCGCACGAGCAGCGAAACACCGTCCTCGGCTGGATCGTCCGCAGCTCGCCGATGCTGGCGCAGTCGTCGACGATCTATCGCCTCTCGCTGGAGAAGGCCAAGACCGCCGACATCGACCGTGAGTCGGGCTTCCAGCAGCGCGACTGGCCGCGGATCACCGAGGGGGTGACCCGGGCGCAGAAGGGCATCGAGCCGAACAGCGACCGCGCCGGATTGCGCTACTTCCTCAACGAATCGCAGAAACTCCCCGCCGGGCAGCGCATCGCTCCGATCGACGACGCCATCGCCAAGGCCGGCGGCGTCGAACCGTTCCTCGACCAGCTCTACGCGAACACCAAGATCGGCGATCTGGCGCAGCGCAAGGCCATGCAGGATGAAACAACTGCCCAGCTCGTGGCGCGCAACGACGCCATGATCAACCTCGCCGCCGCTATCTCGCCGCTCTCGCTCGAGAACGAGCGCCAGCAGAAAGAGCTCGGCGGCGCCATGTCGCGCATCCGTCCGATGTACATGGAGGCGCTGCGCACCTCGAGCGGCGGCCGCCTCTATCCCGACGCCAACGGAACGCTGCGCATCACCTTCGGCCAGGTGCAGGGCTACACGCCGCGCGACGGCGTCGTCTACACGCCGCAGACGACGCTCAGCGGCATCGTGGCCAAGAACACCGCCTCGGGCGAGTTCGACGCGCCGAAAGCGGAGCTCGACGCCATCCTTTCCAACAAGACTGCCGGCTATGTCGATTCGCGCCTCGGCGCCGTGCCGGTCGACTTCCTCTCGACGGTCGACACCACCGGCGGCAACTCCGGCTCGCCGACTCTGAACGCCAGGGGCGAGCTGTGCGGCCTGCTGTTCGATGGCACCTACGAATCGCTCGGCTCCGACTTCGTCGTCGATCCCGACATCACCCGCTCGATTCACGTCGATGCGGTCTACATGCTCTGGGTCATGGACGCGGTCGACGGCGCGCATAACCTCCTGCGCGAGATGAACGTCCCGGTGCACTTCGGCAACGGCGCAACGCCGGCGACCGGGCGTTAGACAACATTTTCACGCGACGAGTTTGAATCGTCGGCACTCTCTAACCTCGAGAGCCCTTCTCCCCCGCGGTTTCTTGCGGGGGAGAAGGTGCCGAAGGCGGATGAGGGGGCGCTCACGACGTCATTGCGCGCGAGCAGAATGCGGCGCTTTCAATCGGTTTCGGGCTGGAGTCGGTGGATCGCCACATGCCGGGTATGCGCCCCCCTCATCCGGCTTCGCCACCTTTCGACTCGCTCCGCTCGCTCAGGGCAGGCTCTTCTCCCCCCGCAAGAAACCGCGGGGGGAGAAGGACTCTCGACTAAGGGAGTCGCAAGTGCGGTTCAAGCAGGCTGTGAGAAATGCCGGTTAGACCTCGAAGACTTCCACGATCCCGCCACGCATGCGCAGACGAACGGTCCGATCCCGTTCGTCACGGATCCAGATGCGGTTTCCGGGATCGGTGGAGTCGATCGTGTCGATTGCCTCCAACAGCTCGTCGGCGGAGGCGATCTCCTGCACTTCCCCGTCGTCGAAGATGATGCGGATCGGGAACTCGGGTGAATCCATCTGCCAGAGCTTATTCGTTCGGCTATAATCCCGGCCTCAACTTTTCGGGGCGCGTGGCGTAAGCCCGTCCCGCCTCAACCAAAAGGAGCAGCCCGATGTCCGGCCACAGCAAATGGAGCACCATCAAGCATAAGAAAGGTGCGGCCGACGCCAAGCGCGGAAAGATTTTCACCCGCATCATCAAGGAAATGACCGTCGCCGCACGGATGGGCGGGGGAGACGTCGACGGCAATCCGCGTCTGCGCGCCGCCGTCGCCGAGGCCAAGGCCAACAACATGCCCAAAGACAACATCGACCGCGCCGTCAAGCGCGGAACCGGTGAGCTCGAAGGCGTGAACTACGAGGAGCTGACGTACGAGGGCTACGGTCCCGGCGGCGTGGCCATCATGGTCGAGACCATGACCGACAACACCAACCGGACCACGCCCGAGATCCGCCACGTCTTCGAAAAGTGCGGCGGCAACATGGGCACACCCGGCTCGGTGCGCTTCCAATTCGAGCGCAAGGGTTACTTCGCCATCGAGAAGAGCGCGGCCAACGAAGACAGGCTGATGGAGATCGCCCTGGAAGCGGGGGCCGACGACCTGCAGACCGAGGATGCCGACGTCTTCGAGATCTACACGACCCCCGAAGCGTTCGAGCAGGTGCGGCAGGCACTGGAGAAGAACAAGATCCCCACCGTCGAGGCCAAGCTCGGCATGATCCCGGCCAACTATGTCAAGCTCGACGAGCAGAAGTCGAAGCAGATGATGCGCCTGATGGAGATGCTCGACGACCAGGACGACGTGCAGAACGTCTACACGAACTTCGACATCCCGGACGAGTTGCTGGAAGAGGAATAGGGACGGGAACCCAGGGCGGTCCTTTTTACTGCGCCACACAGGGCAGGACGCTTGTCTCCGCGCCGCCGGCGTCGACGCCGAGGAGCCGGCCGAGGGTTTTGGCGAGGAACGTGGGGGCGACCGCGTCGTCGAAACTGCCGGGGTGGATGCCGGCGCCCCAGAGCATGGTGGGGACGTGCTGGTCGGCTTCGACGGGTTGGCCGTGGGTGGTGCCGGTGGGAGGGTCGGAGTAGTTCCAGATGTAGCCGGGCTTGAGCGTGATCAGCACGTCGCCGGAGCGGTCGGCGCGGAAGGAGAGGCGGACGGCGGCTTCGAGCGGAGACGGCGCGGCGTTCGTCATCATCAGCTCGCCGTTGGTGAAGGCGGCGGAGACGCCGTCGATTTCTTTGGCGGCGTCGCGGACGACGCGCTTGACCCGTTCGCCGTCGAGCTTCAACTCGCGGACGCGCGGCCAGTTGAGATAGATGGCCGGCTCGTCGAAGAAGACGATGAAGGCGTTCGCGAGTGTTGTGGCGTTGGTGATCTTCACGCCGAGCGTTTTCGCGATCCGTTTCTCGAGCTCGCGGCGCTGCGGGGAGAGGTCGGCGAAGGTCTTCGCGCTCTTCGGCGGATTGCGCAGAGTCACTCTCCCACTTTCCCGTCCCATGTCTTTGGCGACCTCGGGGATCGACTGCACGCCGTGGTCGGCGGTGATGGCGACGGTCCAGCGGTTGCCGAACTTCGCATCGAGGTCGTGGAAGAAGTTCTCGAGGTCGCGGTCGGTGCGGACGACGGTGTCGGCGGCTTCGAGCGAATCGGGGCCGAAGGCGTGGCCGCCGTAGTCGGGGGAGGAGAGGCTGACGAAGACGAGATCGGGGTTGCCGTCATCCGTCCCGAGGTTTTCGGCCTCGATGAGACGCTCGGCGAATTGCAGGACGATCTGGTTGCCGTAGGGCGTGTAGGTCAACGCATCTGCGTTCTTGATCGGGTGCGGAAATCTTGTGCCGAGGCTCCTGGGATCCGACTTCCACTTACGCAGTGATTCGGGATCGTGCGTGACCTTCGCCAGGTCGCCGGTAGGGATCCAGGACGATTGCTCCCAGGACGTGTGCGTGGCCACAAACGGCGGAATCGTGGCGTTGAAGCCATCGACGAGCGGCTTGTCGGAATGGTAGTAGGCGCTGGAGACGAACCCGGGAAGGGCCGGATCGAACCAGTAGGCGGCGTTGGCTTTGCGGCCGGCCATGAGAATGGCGGCACGGTCTTTGAGCGAGATGCCGTAGACCTTCGATTTGTCGTAGCGCTCCTGCAGGCGGTCGCCGAGCGAGTCGGAGGCGAGGTTGAGCGGGGAGAAGCCGCCCTTGGCGCGCTTGTCATCTACGCAATACTCGACCGTGCCGGTGGTGCGGTCGTACCAGTTGTTGGCGACGATCCCCGTGCGCGCCGGCACGTTGCCGGTGCCGATGGCGGCGTGTCCCGGTCCGGTGTAGGTGACGGAGTAGGGATAGAGCGAGTGCGTGAAGTTGGCGCCATGCTTCAACACACGGTTGAATCCGTCCGGTCCGAACCACGGTTGGAAGCGGGTGATGTAGTAGTAGGGAAACTGGTCGATGGAGATGACCACGACCAGGTCGGGACGGGGAGTCTGGCCGATCAGCGAGGTGGCGCAGAGGACGAGAACGAGAGCAAAGGTCAGGCGGCGCATGGCGCGAGTTTACGTCGGAGGTCGGGAGTCGGAGATCGGGAATCACAAGTAGCTTGTTCATCTCCGACCCCCGACAACCGACAACCCCGAGCAACCTACTTCATCGCCACCGCCCCACCCATCACCCTCTCCGCATCGTCGATCATCGTCAGGAAGTCGCGGCGGTAACCTTCGTAGTCGCGGCCGAGGGACTTCTGGGCGAGCTGGCGGGCTTCGTCGTAGGTGGCGTCGCCTTTGTGCTTCGAGTTGCGCAGGAGCATGCCGAATTCGGCGACGGCGGAGGCGAAGCGGAGGTTGTTCGATGCGGCGGTGACGTCCGCCTTGCTGTCGCTGACGGTGTAGGTCAGCAGCTTCGAGGTCTCGCTCTCCGGCTCTTTGTAGCGGAGCTTGAGGGTGAGCATTTCCGGCGAGGAGGTGGTGACGTGCGCCGCCTGGTATTTGAGCGGGTCGACGCTCGAGGTCAGGGCATCCGCGCCGGGCGGCACGAGCTCGTAGAGCGCGGTGACGGAGTGGCCGGCGCCGATGTCTCCGGCATCTTTCGCGTCGTTGTTGAAGTCTTCCTTGCGGAGGATCCGGTTCTCGTAGCCGATCAGGCGATACGCGGCCACCTTGGACGGATTGAACTCGATCTGCAGCTTGACGTCCTTGGCGATGGTGAACAGCGTCGCTCCCATTTCCGACACCAGAACCTTCCTGGCCTCGGCGAGGCTATCGACGTAGGCGTAGTTGCCGTTCCCTTTGTCGGCCAGCAGCTCCATCTTCGAGTCTTTGACGTTGCCGGTGCCGAATCCGAGGACGGTGAGGAAGATACGGTCGTTGCGCTTCGACTCGATGAGCTGTTCCAGCTCGCCGTCGCTCGACGCGCCGACGTTGAAGTCGCCGTCGGTGGCCAGGATGACGCGGTTATTGCCGCCGTCGAGAAAGTTCTCCTTCGCCACCTGGTAGGCGAGCTTGATCCCCGCGCCGCCGGCGGTCGAGCCTCCCGCTTCCAGCCCCTGGATGGCGGAGAGGATGGCCCCTTTGTTCGAGCCCGGCGTGGACGGCAGCACGAGGCCGGCGTTCCCGGCGTAGACGACGATGGCCACGCGGTCCTTCGGCCGGAGCTGGTTGACGAGCAGCTCGAGACCCTGCTTGACGAGGGGCAGTTTGTTTGGCTCGAACATGGAGCCGGAGACGTCGATGAGGAAGACGAGGTTGTTGGGCGGCAGATCGGCGGTCTTCATCCGACGCCCCTGCAGTCCGACCAGCAGCAGGCGATGCCGTTCGTTCCACGGACATCCGGCGACCTCGGTGGTGACGGAGAACGGCTGGGCGCCGGATGGATCGGGATAGTCGTAGGTAAAGTAGTTGACCATCTCTTCGATGCGCACGGCGTCGCGCGGCGGGCGCTGGCCGTCGCGCAGGAAGCGGCGCACGTTGCTGTAAGCGGCCCGGTCGACGTCCACGGAGAAGGTGGAGAGGGGATTGTCGGCGACGGCGAGGAATTCGTTCTCCTCGAATCGGCCGTACTCCTCGGTATTGAATTCCGCGGCGTCTGCAATGAGCATCGGCTTGGGCGGCGCCGGGACAACGAAGGCGTTCGTGCCGATGACGCCGCCCACCACACCTCCCACGACGCCGCCTTCTACGCCTCCTTCCACTGGCTGCGCCTCTCCCAGAGCCACGCTAGACGGCATTGCCATTCCGGCCGTCTGCGGAGCGCTACGGCCGAGGGGCGGCGGGGGGAGCGGAGTGGACGAGGGCTTCACCTCGCTCTTACAGGAGACGAGACTGAGAAGGGAAAAAAGGATCGCGGAGAGGATGAGCACGACGCCGTCGAGGGCGGAGTGGATCTGTCGGTTTCGCATGAAGGGTTCCTCCGTTTCGTCCGTTGGACACGGAGGGTGGGGAGAAGGAAACTGGCGGTGCGGTTGCGGCCGGAGCGCTGAGGTCTCGCCGGCTGAGGTGGCAAGACACCAAACATTCGCTGGTAACCGGCGGGCGGGGGCGAGACGCCCCCGCGCCAGCCGGCGAGACGCCAGCGCTCCGACGCGACGCCAGCGCTCCGGTTCTACCGCTTTCTTCTCACGCGATGCGGCTTCGGCACCTGCATCGGCTCGCGTACCGGCGTTGCCTGTTTTGCCGGCGCGCGCGGGCCGGGATTGATTTCGCCGAGGACGCGCATCTTGAGGGTGGGCGCGCCGTAGGCGCCGAAGGCCAGCTCGCGGTTGATGAAGAGCGCGTCGGGCGAGCGATAGACCTTGCCGTTCTCGACGTAGACGTAGGTGCCGGCCAGCGTCTCCTGAAGATATGCACGCGCGGCCTGCTCATCCTCGGCAGGGACGTCGACGTTGGTGAGGTGCACGACCTCGGTAGCGCCGAGGCGCTCGACGACGATCGTCCGGCTGTCGATGACTCTGGCGAAACGGGCCATCGGGACCGCTGCCATGACGCTTGTAGGGATAACGAGAGACACGCAAAGAATGAATCGTTTCATAGTCGTTTTGCGTGGTGCGGAAAAACGGAAAGCGAACCGCGAAGGAAGGGCGGCGCTCGGGTGGGGAAGAGAAGGCTAACACGGGTGTGCGACAATCTCAACCGGCATGCCGGGACGGGAGGGGAAGCGCATTCTGAGGCCGCGGTCGGGCTCGCATATCTTTGCCCTGCTGCTCATCCCCGTTGCTGCTGTTCTCGGATTCTTCCTGTGGGGCTTTCTGCGCGGGGCGGTCGAGCAGCTTCGCCGTCCGGCTCCTCTCCATACCGAAACTTCAGCGCTCGGGATCCTGCCGCATCGCGGCGACATCGTCCTCATCCTCGACGACGTCGGCTTCGATCATCAGCCGCTGGAGACGGCGATGGCGATCGATCCGAATGTGAACTTCGCAGTTCTCCCGAACGGCAAGCGCTCGATCGAGTTCGCCGCGACGCTGCACGATCACGGCTTCGAGCTGCTCTGTCATCTGCCGATGGAGCCGGAAGGCTTTCCCCGTGTCTCGCCGGGCGGAGGGGCGGTGATGACGGCGATGTCGGATGCGGAGATCGCCCGGACCACGCGGACCAACATCGAGACCATCCGGTTCGCGCGCGGCGTGAACAATCACATGGGCTCCCGCGCCACCGCGGACCGCCGCGTGATGACCGACGTCCTCGGCGCGTTCCCGAAGGGGATGTATTTCATCGATTCCAGGACAACCGGCAACTCCGTGGCCGGCTCGGTGGCGCACGAAATGCGCGTGAAGACCGCATCGCGCAACGTCTTTCTCGACGATGTGCAGGACGTGGCCATGATTCGCCATCAGCTCGAGGCGTTGGCGTCGACCGCCGCCACCCGCGGCATCGCCATCGGCATCGGCCACATGCACCCGACGACGATGCAGGTGCTGACCGAGGATGCGCCGAAGCTGCGGGCAAAGGGGTTCCGGTTCGTGCGCGCGAGTGCGGTGGTTGAGTAGCGGGCGCTACACTGCGCATCCCAAATGCTTCTCGCTCTCTTCCTCATCGACCTCGCCGCCGGCCTTTATCTCTTCCTTCCCCTCGTCGGCCGGCGTAACGCGGGGGTGAAGTTCTACCGGCTCATCCTCATCACCAGCGGCGTGCTGGCGCTCTGCTCGTACCTGGCCGATTTCTCGGCGCACGGGGGAGCGTTCCGCATTCCCGGTTTGCTGGCCATCGCGCTCACGCTGATCGTCTATGGCACGCTCCGCTATCCGAAGCGGCTGATCTTCCGGATTCCGGCGGCGCTGCTCGGCATCGTCTACATCATCCTTCCGGTCGCTGCGTGGCAGGAGGCGACGCATGCATCGATCGGCTGGTCGATCGCCGGGGCGTTATCGAGCGTGGCTCTCCTCGGCAGCGTGAATCTGGCGATGCTCCTCGGGCACTGGTACCTGGTCGTGCGCGGCATGGCCATCGATCCGCTCAAACGTCTCACGATGGCGACGCTCGCCGCGACGATCGTCAAGATCGCCGTCGTCACGATCGCCATCGTCGCCGGCGGGGCCTGGTACGAGTTGGCCATCCGTCAGGGCATCTTCTTCTGGATGCACGCCGGATGGGGCCTCCTCGGGCCGCTGCTGCTCTATCCGATGGTGTGGGGAACGGTAAAGATCCGTTCGACGATGGCCGCGACGGGGATTCTCTACGTTGACGTCGTGGCGGTGGTGATTGGCGAAGTGCTCGGAGCGTGGCTGAGCGCGATGGTGCACTTACCTGTGTAAAAAACCATTTAACCACAGAGGCACAGAGGACACAGAGAAAACCTCTGTGATCTCTGTGCCTCTGTGGTTAATGCCTTTCTTCTGCACCCGGAGGCGCTGATCCGTACACATGCCGATCATGGATCACCAGGTCGAATGGCTTGAGCGTCGGATTGGCCGCATAGCCGCGGTGCACGGCCTGGCACTCGTAGCAGACGATCACGTCTTTTACGATGCGCCAGACGATGTAGTCGAGGATGGTCACGCCGAGGAGTGAGAGGCCGTAGGTCCAGGGGACGAAGATCGAGCCGAGGACGACCAGGGCGATGCCGGTCTTGCGGTTGAAATCCTTCTGAAAGTAGAGCTCCTCATGTCCGCACGCGGCGCAGCGATCGATGACGGCATCGGCGTCCGGCGCGACGACGGCATTCGCGGCGCCGCAGAAATCACAAGGGCGCGACGCCTCGCCGGCATCGCGCCCGAGGCGCTGTTCGCATTGATGACAGAGGAAGTGGACGGAAGGCACGTGGCCGCGATTCTACTTGGCCCGTTCCAGATACCGGTTCTCGCTCGGGTCGACGATGATCTCTTCGCCTTCCGAGACGAACGGCGGCACGAGGACGGTCACGCCGTTCTCGAGCTTGGCGGGCTTGTAGGACGCCGAGGCCGTGGCGCCGCGAACCTGCGGCTCGGTCTCGGCGATGCGGACGCGCAGGGTTTTCGGGAGCTCGATGCCGATCGGCTTCTCCTCGTAGAACTGCACCTGCAGTTTCACGCCGGGATTCAGCCACGCCGCTGATTCGCCGAGGTCATCCTCGGAGATCTCCACCTGCTCGTAGTTCTCGGTGTTCATGAAATGGTGGGCGTGGCCGTCGGAGTAGAGGTACTCCATCTCGTGCTGATTGATGTACGCCTGCGTGATCTCGTCCTGCGAGCGGAAGCGGTGCTCGAACTGGTTGCCGGTGCGCATGTTGCGCAGTTTCGCCTGCACCATCGCGCGGAGGTTGCCGGGGGTGTGGTGATTGAACTCCATCACCTTGCAGAGGTCGCCGTTGAAAACGATGACGATCCCTCTCCGAATGTCGTTGGCCTGCATGAAGTGGTGAATCCTTTCGGCGGCGGTCGCGCGGTCTCGGGGTTGCGCGGTCTCGCGGTGTTGGTCTTGCTGCCGTCCGCCAAACTGCGGGTGATGTGAGTGATATTCCTGTGCGGCGGGGTTGCGGGGTCGCGCGGTTGCGGGGTCTCGCGGTGGGGTTGCTTGGTTGCATGGTTGCCGGGTTGCTGAATTCAGGAGCAAATCAACCCAGCAACCTTGCAACCGAGCAACTCCGAACCGCTTTACAGTCCGTCGAAATCTCTGTATCACCAGCTTCCACATGAGCCGTGCAAAGCAGAAGCGCCGAAAGCAGGCCGAGGCGCCCACGCCACCGCCCCCCCACGGCGCTGCCGCGTTTGCCATCGCGGCGGTCTCGGTCGTCGCCTTCGTCGTGCTTGCCTTCGGCAACATCACCGCCACCTCGCCGGTGACGGACGAGACGGTCCATCTCGTGGCCGGGTATCGCTATCTGACGGCGCATGACTATCGCCTCAATCCCGAGCATCCGCCGCTGCTGAAGATGCTGGCGGCGCTTCCGTTGCGGTCGATGACGATCTGGCCGGACGACGGACGGGTGACCGCCGACGGCTCGATGACGCTCGGTCTTCTCAACGAAGCGTGGGCAATGGCGGTGGCCAATCCGATGGCGGAGTGGACGTTCGCGCACCATCTTCTCTACGGCGTTCGCGACGCAACCCTCGGCCGTCTCAGTGCGCAGGCGGGCAAGGTACCGTCGACCGCGGCGCTGCAGCCGAGCGACTTCCTCAACGATGCCGCGGCGATGTTCACGCGCGCGCGCACGGTCATGCTGCTGACCGGCATCCTGCTGGCGGCGGCGATCTTCTTCTGGTCTCTGGAAGCGTGGGGAGCGTGGGCGGCGGCGCTGTCGACGATGCTCTTCTGCTTCGACCCGAACGTCATCGCCAACAGCGGGCTGGTCACGACCGACGCCGGCGTCTCGCTGCTGATGTTCGCCAGCGTCTGGCTTTTCTGGCGCCTCTGCCGGAGTTTCTCCTGGCTGAACGTGGCCACGTTCGCGATCGTTTTCGGGCTGGCGCAGACGGCGAAGTTCTCGGCGCTGCTGCTCGTGCCGATGGTCATGGTGATCGCGCTCATTCATGGCCGCCGGCAATTGCCGCGCCTCGCGCTGGCCATCGGCATCGCCTTCCTCACCACGTACGTGGTGATCTGGGCCATCTACGGCTTCCGCTTCTCGATGGTTGCCGATCCGCAGCGCGCGGCGGCGGAAGAAGCATCCGCTCGGGCCTCGCTGATGCAGCGCGGCCTCAACGCAACGCCGACCGATGGGCATCCTCCGATTCGCCAGCTCGTCGATGAGGCGGGCGGCGGACTCATCGGACGTTCGATCATGTTCGCGAACGGGTCACATCTGCTCCCCGAGGCCTATCTGCATGGACTGGCCAACCTGCGGGCGAGCACGGTCAGCCGCAACTCGTTCCTGCGCGGCGAGTACTCGACGAGCGGATTCAGCGACTACTTCCTCTGGACCTTTCTCTACAAGACGCCGCTGCCTGCCATCGCGGCGATTCTTCTCGCGCTGGTGGTGGCGGTCCGCCGCAGGCCGGCGGGACTGCTGCCGTTCCTGCTCTGGCCGATCGTCATCTATCTCTTCGTCTCTGTGCGCTCGAACATCAACATCGGCCACCGGCACATCCTGCCGGTCTATCCATTCCTTTATGTTCTCTGCGGGTCGCTGGCGAAGCCGTGGGAGAGGTTCACATCGCTCCGGCGCGCGGTGACGGCGGTGGCGGCGATGGCGTTGATGGTGACGTCGAGCCTCGTCGTCTTCGCCGGCGCGCCCGCGCCGTTGTGGTCGCGGCATCTCTCCTACATGAACGAGCTGGCCGGCGGTCCGGAGCGCGGCTTCACGCGCCTCGTCGATTCGAATTTCGATTGGGGACAGGAGCTACCGCGCCTGGCGTCCTGGTTGCGCGAGCATCAGGTCGACGATCCGATCGATCTCGTCTACACCGGCACGGCCGATCCGCGCTATTACGGCATCCGCCACCACAATCTCCCCCTCGGCTATTTCGCCGAGCCGCAACTGTCGATGGATGAGGTGCCTGTATCCGGCTACTTCGCCATCGGCGCCACGGCGTATGAAGGCGCTCCGTTCGCCGCCGACAGCCGCGACCTCTGGCGCTCGTATCTTTCGAAGCACGGCGCCACGCTCGCCGGCAAGGCCGGCTATTCGATGTTCATCTATCGCCTCGGGGAGCGTAAACTCCCGCCCCTATGAAACGGATCATTACGATTTCTCTCTGCATCGCGGCGCTTCTGAGCTGCCGTCTCGCCGAACAGAAGAGCGCCGCTCCGGCCGATATCCCCATCGGCGTCTACGCCGCGACGAGCGGTTCCGAGGCCGCATTCGGCCAGGCCACCGTGCAGGGTGAACAACTCGCCGCCGAGGAGATCAACAAGAACGGCGGAGTCCTCGGCCGGAAGATCCGGCTCGTCGTCGAAGACGATCAGGGGAAGGCGGAAGAAGCAGCGTCCGTGGTGACGAAGCTGATCACACACGACAATGTCATCGCCATCCTCGGCGAGAACTCTTCGAACCAGTCGCTCGCCGCGGCGCCGATCGCGCAGGCGTCGAAGGTGCCGATGATCTCGCCGTCGTCGACGAATCCGGCGGTCACGAAGAAGGGCGACTACATCTTCCGCGTCTGCTTCACCGATCCGTACCAGGGAAAGGCGATTGCGATGTTTGCGCGGAACACGCTGCACGTGACCACCGCGGCCATCCTGCGCGACAACAAGAACGACTACTCGGTCGGACTGGCCGAGGTGATCCGCAAGGAGCTCACGGCCCTCGGCGGAAAGATCGTGGCCGAACAGAGTTACAGCGGCGGCGACAGCGATTTCCGTCCGCAGCTCACGGCGATCAAGGGGACCAATCCGCAGGTGCTGTTCATCCCCGGCTTCTACACCGAGGTCGGACAGATCGCCATCCAGGCCCGCGACCTCGGCATCACCGTTCCGATGGTGGGCGGCGACGGCTGGGATTCACCGACGGTGATCCAGATCGGCGGCAAGTCGGTCGACGGATGCTATTTCTCCGATCACTACTTCTTCGACGAGCCGCGCCCGGCGGTGCGGCGGTTCGTCGCCGAGATCCGCAAGCGTTCCGGCAAGAATCCCGACGCCAACTCCGCCCTCGGCTACGACGCGCTCTACGTCCTGACGGACGCCATCAAACGCGCCGGCTCGCTGGACGGTAAAGCCATCCGCGACCAGATCGCCGCCACCAAGGATTACCAGGGCGTCTCCGGCGTCATCTCCATGGGTCCCAACCGCGACCCGATCAAACCGGTAGCGATGATCAAGATCGACGGCGGTACGACGCACTTCGCGGGGTGGATTCAGCCGTAGGCTGCGCGAAGCGCGTTGTCTGCGCCTGCGGGCGCGTGGTCTTAAACGACCAGCCCGGTGACGATTTCGGGCCACGCGGCCGCGCCGCAGACAACGCGCCGCAGCGCAGACAACGCGCCGCAGCGCAGACAACGCGCGGAGCGCAGACAACGCGCGATAGCGCAGTTACAGCCCCAATGCCTTGAACGCCGGAATGATCGGCGCGACCTGTTCGGCCTGGTGAACGAAGTCCATGCGCTGCTTCTGTTCGTCCGTCAGCGTGGCGGCGAATGAGGCGGCGGCGGATTGGGCGATCGTGGCGATCTGGTGCTGGCCGGTGTTGATCTCGACCATCAGCATTCCCACTGCCGAGGGATCGGGACTGGGAGTGTCGAGGAGGCTCTGAAGCGCCTGCTGTTTGGCTTGCAGTGCTTCGGCGATCGGCCGGATGGCGGCGTCGCGGCTCTGAATCATCCCGATCAGTGACGCCGTCTGCGCTTCCGAGAGCTGGAGGAAGTTGCTCACGAAGGCAATCGGCAGGGGAAGCTCACCGCCGTCCGCGCGCACGATCGCGGGAGGGAGCATCATCAATGTGATCAGGGAGGCAACGGCGAGGCAGGTTTTCTTCATGGCGTTCTCCTGGCTGGTTAGTGCATCCGGATGCATTGCTATATGACGGCGCGTAGCGCGTTGTCTGCGCTACGCGCGTTGTCGGTTGTCTGCGCCTGCGGGCGCGTGGTCAATAAGCAACGAGCCGGCGATGTTTTCGGGCCACGCGGCCGCAGCCGCAGACAACGCGCGATAGCGCAGACAACGCGCGGAGCGCATACAACGTGCGCCAGCGCCGTGTCATATGAAGTGGGCGGCGCTGCCACAAAGGATTGCCGGGCGATGAATCGGGCCGAATTGGAACAGCAGCTCGAAGAGCTTCATCCGGCGAGCTTCGCCTGGGCGTTGGGATGCTGCGGCCGCGACCGGGGGAGTGCGGAGGACGTTCTGCAGGAGACGTACTTGAAGATTCTCGATGGAAAGGCGCGCTTCGACGGACGGTCGGCGCTGAAGACCTGGCTGTTCGCGGTCATCCGCCGGACGGCCGCGGCGCACCGGCGGTTCGGCTGGCTGCGGGCGCTTCGGTTCGTGGCGCACGACGCGGGCGATGTCGCGGACGGCGGCGAATCGGCCGAGCAGCGTCTTGTGCACTCGGAGAGGGCCGCTGCGTTGTTGCGTGCGATCCGCTCTCTCGCGCCGCGGCAGCGCGAAGTGATCGAGCTGGTTTTCTACCATGACATGACTATCGAACAATCGGCCGAGGTCGTCGGTGTCTCGCTCGGAACGGCGCGGGTGCACTATCAGCGGGGGAAAGAGCGGCTTCGCGCGGCGTTGTTGCGGGAAGGTTCTCGATGATCGATGACGAAGGCGATTTCCGGGCACGCTTTCAGGAGCTTCGCGAGGAAGAGGGCCGGTTTGCGCCGCGCTTTCGCGTCGCACGTCCTCGGCGGCTCGCTCCGCGGCGCCTCGCCGCTGCCGCGGCGGCGTTGATTCTTCTGGTGCTGGTGGTGGCCATCAGCGTGCGGTCGCGCCGGACTTCGTTTTCTGCTTCCGACCGCGCCGCGGTGCGATCCATCGCGGCGTGGCATCCGCCGACGGAGTTTCTGCTGCGGACGCCTGGCAGCGAGATCCTTCTGACCACTCCGGTGATCCCCGATGTTCACTCGATGAAAGGTGGCTTGTGATGAAAGCGTCGCTCCTTCTGATTCTCCTCTTGTCGCCGTTTGCCGTTTTCGCGCAGCAACCGGCGCCGCCGCAGCCGGACAACGATCCGATGGGCCGCTATCTCATTCCGCCCGAGCTGGTGATGAGCCAGTCCGAACAGATCGGCCTCACCGAAAAGCAGCGCGCCACGATCAAGGCCGAAGTGCAGAAGATGCAGGCAAAGTTCCTCGATGCGCAGTGGGACCTGCAGGAACAGACGAGCAAAATGACGCAGCTCCTGCAGCAGACGCCGATCGACGAGGCCAAGGTCCTCGAGCTGGCGGACAAGATCATGAGCTACGAGCGCGACATCAAGCGCGTCCATCTGGCGCTGCTGGTGCGCATCAAGAACTCCCTGACCGCGGAACAGATCGGGCGGCTGGAGGCGATGCGGCGTGGTAAGTGAGCGCGCGGTAGCGCCTTCGGCGCTACGCGCGCGTTGTCGGTTGTCTGCGCCTGCGGGCGCGTGGTCAATAAGCAACCAGCCGGCGATGATTTCCGGCCCACGCGGCTGCAGCCGCAGACAACGCGCTTCGCGCCTCACATCTCGATCTGCGCGCCCAGCTCGATGATCTGGTTCGTCGGGAGCGAGAAGTACTGGGCGGCGCTCGAGGAGTTGCGCATCATCCAGCCGAACATTCGCTCGCGCCAGAGGGCCATGCCGGGACGCTTGGTGGCCACGAGCGTCTCGCGGCCGAGGAAGTAGCTCGTGGTCATCGGGTTGAACGAGCCGATCTGCGGGGAGAGGCGGGCCAGATGGTCGGGGAGATCGGGATCTTCCATGAAACCGAAACGGAGCACGAGGCGGGCTACGCCTTCTCCCAGCTCCTGAAACTCGAAGCGCTCCTCGTCGACGAGATGCGGCGCTTCTTCCACATTCACGCTCAGCAGGATGACCCGCTGGTGGACGACTTTGTTGTGTTTCAGGTTGTGCAGCAGCGTCGTCGGAACGCCGACGGCCTGGCGCGAGAGGAAGATGGCCGTTCCCGGGACGCGTGGGATGCGTCCGCCGGCGAGATCGCGCAGGAGGTCATCGGCCGAGAGCGTCGTTTCTTTCAACCGTTCGGCGAGGATCTGCCGGCCGCGCGCCCAGGTGGTCATGGCCGTGAAGACGATCGCGCCGATGGCCAGCGGGAACCAGCCGCCCTCTTCGACTTTGACGATGTTCGCGCCGAAGAAGGCGAGGTCGATGACCAGGATCGGAACGGTCAGGCCGACCACCGCGATGAGCGACCAGTGCCACCGCTCGCGCTCGACGATGGCCAGCAATGCCGTGGTGATCCCCATCGTCGCTGTCACGGCCACCCCGTAGGCCGCCGCCAGCGCGCTCGATTCCTTGAACGCCAGCACCAGACCGATGGCGGCGATCATCAGCAGCCAGTTCACCGAGGGGATGTAGATCTGTCCGATCTCGCGTGCCGAGGTGTGGCGGATCTGGATGCGCGGCACGTAGCCGAGCTGCACGGCCTGGCGGGTCAGCGAGAAAGCACCGGAGATGACCGCCTGCGAAGCGATGACCGTGGCCACCGTCGCCAGGATCACCAGCGGGTATTTGGCCCAGTCGGGAGCCATGTGAAAGAAGGGATGCTGCACGGCCGACTTGTCGTGGAGGAGCAGCGCCCCCTGTCCGAAATAGTTGAGCAGCAGCGCCGGAAAGACGATGACGAACCAGGCGATGCGGATCGGGCGCGCGCCGAAGTGACCCATGTCGGCGTAGAGCGCTTCGCCGCCGGTGACGGCCAGAAAGACCGCGCCGAGGACGAGGAAGCCGTGCAGGCGATTGATGATGAAGAAATGCACGGCGTGCGTCGGCAGGATGGCCAGCAACACGCGCGGCTCGGTGATGATCCAGCGGATGCCGAGAAGGGAGATGACCGCGAACCAGACCATCATCACCGGCCCGAACATCGCACCGACCTTTGCGGTGCCGACACGCTGCACGACGAAGAGGATGATGAGGACGATGACGGTGATGATCTCGACGTAGGGGCCGAAGACAGGCGTGGCCACTTCCAGCCCCTCAATGGCGCTGAGCACGGAGATGGCGGGGGTGATCATGCCGTCGCCATAGAGCAGCGCCGATCCGAACAGGCCGAGGGCGATGAGGATGGCCCGCCGTCCTGACTGCGACTCGCGGGTACGCGCCAGCGACATAAGAGCCAGGATCCCTCCTTCGCCGCGGTTGTCGGCCCGCATGACGAAGACCAGGTACTTGAGCGAGATGACGATGATCAGCGACCAGCAGATGAGCGAGAGGATACCGACGATGTTGTCGGGCGTGGCCGCCACGCCGTGCTTGAGGTGAAAGCATTCGCGCAGGGCGTAGAGAGGGCTCGTGCCGATGTCGCCGTATACGACGCCGAGCGCGCCGAGCGAGAGAACAAAGAGGTAGCGGCCGCTGACCTTCTTTTCGGTGGATGTATCCATCGGGCCGCGCGAAGGTAACACAAAGCGTCTCACGCGAAGGCGCGAAGGCGCGAAGGTGCGAAGGGGGAAGGGGATGGTTGATGCGAATCCACAATCTTTCTTGCTTCACAAATATCGCCCATTCCATTTCTATGGCTTGCCGCACGAGTTTTCAGGACGTAGCTTATTCATGGTCCAACGCAGGATTTCCTAAAAGGGACGCGCGCCCTCCGCGCGAGCGTCGTTTTTCTCACTCTTACGTCATCTGGTTGACAGGAGGTATTTATGCTTGGGGATGGGATTCGCAGGGATATCGCAACGATTTCGGAAGAAGAACGCACGCTGTTCATCAACGCCATCCGGCAACTCGATGACCCGACGTTACCGTTGTTCGTGTATGGGAACAATATGGGGCACGAGGGCGCCGACGCCGCCGGCAACATCACGTTTTGGGACATGCAGGAGCAGATCCACAAGGATGCTCACGCGCATGGTTCCGACGTACATGTGGGCCCCGGCTTTATCCCTTGGCACCGCGTGTTGGTAAACCGTTTTGAGGCGCTGCTTCGTTCGGTCGATCCTCGTCTATCCCTGCATTACTGGGACTGGACCACGGATCCTCGCGTGGCCACGGCCGACCGAGCGGCCCTTTTCACCACACTCTTCATGGGAAGTGCGGCCGGAAATGCGGGGGTACCGCTTCAGGATTTCGAATCGACCGAAATAACCGGTGACGCCTCGGAGGGCATTCCAGGCGACGGCGTCCATGACCATGTTTGGCGCGACGTTTCTTCAGGAGCTCCTCCCATCGGAGCAGACGCCACGATCATCGGTGCCACGGATTACACGCAATTCGAGTCTCTTAGCCACAACGCCCACGATTCGGCGCACGGATACATTGGAGGAACGCTTGGAGGATCGCATTTTTCGTTTCACGACCCGTTTGTTTTCCTGCTTCACTCGAACCTGGACCGATTGTGGGCAACCTGGCAGCGGGTTCCCGGTCAGGCGGGACGGCTGAACCCGGCAACCGCCTATGGAACGATCCTGGCGGATTTTGGATTGCCTTCCACCTACTTCGATGAGGAGGTCGCACCCTGGTCCGGTGGCGCGGCTGCTACAGACCTGGAGCCGTGGAGGTCCGATGTTGCCCAGCAAGTACACATCAATTATCTCGACCCATCGATCATCATTCCGGCCAGTTACGATACGGCTCCGCATTCGAGCTACTTCGTCGTCAATCAGGATACGTTCTCGACCTCCCAGGTCTCCGTGCAATCAACCTTCCCATCGGCGTTCTATCTCGTCTACGAAGGGTTCGAGCCGAAGGACCTGGGCGTGACGGGCACTCCTGCTCCGCTGAACCTGCCCACCTTTGCCTTTACGAGCGGAGGGTCCATCCTTACGACGCTTTCTGCCATCAATCCTGTGATAAGCCTGGAAGATCCGCTTGGTGCGATCGACGTGCCTCAGAGGATCACCATCCAATACGATCTTCATTTCACTGGTACGAGCGAGTTTCCGCCACCGCCACCGCCACCGGCCGTAGGCGAATTGCCGATCACAATGCGCGCGACGCTCAACTACAACGTGGACACCGGCACCGGCGGAGCCGTTGTGAACGTCAACGAGGTTGCGCAGACTCCTCTCCTTCTCGTGAATCAGCCCAACCCATACATGCTCAAGGTCGACTCGACGCTTTCGCCACCGAACCCTTACTGGTTGAGCATGGACACGCGCGTGTTCAAGGTTACGAAGGGACAAACGATCGGTGTCGGCCCGGGAGCGATGACCCAAAACGATCCGACTCCCGGCCAGCCGAACCCGGCGAATGACTTCATAAAAGGGGTCGTGGCGAACTTCAACTCGCAGCCAAACAACGCGGGTCATCCCTTTTTGGCTCTTACCGCCGACGAGGCGGGAAGCACCCTTTACCTGCCGGCACAGGATGGCGGGGTGAATGTCTACAACTATGCCGTGGCCAAGGTCCGTTACGTTGCCCCGGTGGGAGTGCCGGCCGCTGACGTGCGCGTCTTCTTCCGTGCCTTCAGCACTCTGGTCTCGGCGCTGGACTACGATCATACGAGCGGCAGCACCGGAAACTACCGGCGCTCCGGAGACAGCGCGGCTGCTGTGCCGCTGCTTGGAATCGAATCCAGCGAGGTCGCCTCCATTCCTTTCTTCGCGGCACCTCGGGTAAATACGAACGCCGGAACGGCCGGAGCGGTCTCGATGACGACCCAGACCGACGATGGCTTAACGAACACACAGACACTCAATGGCGGAGGAGCGGTCGAGCAGGTCGCCTATTTCGGCTGCTGGTTGGACATCAACCAAACGGATCTCCGTTTCCCTCGGAACCCAGTGGCCGATCCAGGCGGCCCGAACGGTCCTTTCACCGGGACAGCGCCGGGCAACCCGCTTCTCAGCATCCAGCAACTGATGAACGGCTTCCACCAGTGCCTGGTGGCCGAGGTGTTCTTCTGGCCTCCGGGCGCCCTTTCCGACCCGATCCAGCTTCTGTCGACGCCAGCCTCCAGCGATCGCCTTGCCCAGCGAAACCTCTCCCTGGTCCCCTCCGGCAATCCGCATTGGCCGGAGACGCACACGGTGCAGCACACATTTCTGCTGAAGCCATCGCCCGGCGCTGCACGTAACCCGACCACGTTCGATGCCGATGCCACACCTGTCCAGACGGCCGCGGCCAAGTCCGGGAAGACTGCCAGCCGGAGCGACGAGCGATTTGATCTATCGCTGGCCCGTCACACGGGCCCGGACGAGTTGATGATCCTCTGGTACAACGTCCCGCGCGACAGCGAGGTGAAGATCTACCTGCCGGAAGTGAGCGTGGATGAAATCCTTCGGCTGAACGCGCTTCGGCAGCATCCGCTCGTTCTGGAAAAGTTGGACGATCACACCGTGGGCTGCAAGGTCGCCGACGTGACCATCATCCCGCTACCATCTGCAGAAGAGGGCAACTTGCCCGGACTGTTGAGCGTGACGTTGCCGCCCGGCATAAGGACTGGCCAGACATTTCGACTGAGCGCACAGCAGATTTCCGGCGGTCAGAACAAGATCCTGGGCGGATTTCAGATGACGATTCCGGTGAAGTCTGATCCGGAGATCCTCCCCTCAGAGATCGACAAGCTTGCTGTACTGCGCTACATCCAGCAGTCGATGCCAGCGAATGGCCGCTGGTCCGGCGTCTTCCAGCGGTACCTTGCAGAGATTGCCGGGAGAGTCCGTGGGCTCGGCGGGGATCCCGACAAGGTCATACCATCGCCCAATGGGCAGGGGATGAGGTAGCCGAGACACTTCCTACCTGCGTCGCGCCGGCGTGCACGCCGGCGCGACGGTCAGGTGGTGGTTACGCGTTCGCGACTTTGCGGAGGATGGTTTGAACGTTGTCGACGGAATCCTCGACCACGTCCCTGACCTTGTCGGTTACATCCGCGACTTTCCGCTGCATCTTCTTCCCGGTCATCGGTGCATAAAGCAGGGCCACGGCCGCGCCGGTGATGGCGCCGAGAAGGAACGTGTATGCGAAACTCTTGAAACTGCTGGTTTTGTTGAACATGCCGATGTCGTTGCAAGGGTACGGCCAGGATGGGGGTTTAGTCCCGCGCCGGTCCGACCGGCGGCTGACCGATTTGACAGCCGGCGGAGCCGGCTTGAGATCGTAGCCCCCGGCTTTTAGACGGGGGAAACACGGTCATCCATTATTCCGAGCCCGCTTCAGCGGGCGACAGAGATGCCGTCGATCACCCTCTTCTGCCGCCCGCTAAAGCGGGCTGCCAACTTGGGATACTTGTTTTCCCCCGGCTCGAAGCCGGGGGCTAAGATCTTAAGCCGGCTTCGCCGGCGAGATGGTCGCCCGCGGACTGGACACTCATTTCCGGGAAGCTGTACTTGGCCTCTTAGCCAACACCATGAGTCTCTGTGACTACCCTATGAGTCTCTGGGACTACCCCATGTGTCGCTGAGCCTACCCCATGTGTCGCTGAGCCTACCCCATGAGTCCCTGGGACTACCCCATGTGTCGCTGGGACTACCCCATGTGTCGCTGGGACTACCCCATGTGTCCCTGGGACTACCCCATGAGTCCCTGGGACTACCCCATGTGTCGCTGGGACTACCCCATGTGTCGCTGGAGCTACCCCATGTGCCGCTGGGACTACCCCATGAGTCCGGGGACTACCCCATGAGTCCGGGGACTACCCCATGAGTCCGGGGACTACCCGCGTGAGGTTACCAGAGGCGAGCGAGTTGTTCTATCAACGTGGCCCGAAGGCCTCGATTAGTCTTATGACTGGCGACATTGTCGGAGCATCATGGGTGGGATTGATGAGTCGGAAGAACGATAGGACCGAGAAAGAGATCGACGCGATCGTAGTGTCCCAAGCGGACGATCCAACGGCGTGGGAAGAGGAAGCTGTCGTAAGACCCCGCATACGGAGAGTCACCTTCCCCCGTGCACCGTCGTCGGATCGTTCCGGTTCTCCCTCCACCGGGGATGGTGGAAGTGGAGGACGTGATCGCCGTTGTAGGAGGCGACCGCGGCGTTGAACGTCAGCTTGCCCACCGCGCGCCAGTTGTTGAACTCGCGCCGTTCCTTCAGGGAGCCCTTGCCGAGCGTTTTGCCTTCGTCGGTCGTTTCGATGCGGAAGGTGAGGGTGCGTTTGGGCTGCGGATCTCCGCGGTCGTAGATCTGGGCCATGATCTCGTCGCGGAAATCGAGGGCTTCGCCGGGGATGACCGGCTGCTCGGGGACGACGGTGAGCTGCATGAACTCCGGTGACCGCGTCGGCTCTCCGGCGGGGAGGCCGAGCTCGGCGATCTCGTAGACCTGACGGATGGTCGGCTCGGTCTCGGCGCGCTTGAAGGCCACCCCGGACGCCAGCAACGTCGGGAAGCCGAGGCCACGGCGGAAGACGGTGGTGTTGGGAGCGTTGCGCAGAACCGCCTCGTTGATGGTCTTGCTGTCTTCGCCGCCGATGTCCTGCTGGGTGATGAAACCCGCAGGCTGCAGGCGTTCGGTGTGCTCGGGATCGGTCGTCGGATAGACGCGGCCGACCATCGATAGCGAGCGGGTGTTGCCGCGCCGCGTCTCCGTACAGCAGGTCGAGTAGCGCGCGATGACGAGACCTCGGCTGCCTTTCTTGAAGTAGCCGCTGTACGGAGTCTCCTCGGTGATCTCCCACATGCCGGTCAGGCAGATGGCGTTGGCGTGGAGGAGCCGCCGATAGCCTTTGCCATCCGGCCCCCAGCGCAGATCGGCTTTCGACGCCAGCGTGCGTCGCGCCGCGGCGAGGAGCACCCAAGGCTTCCCCCCGACCAGGAGGCCGCGCATGACCGTGCCGAACGTGACCGGAGCCCTCTCGAACGGCGGCGCACCCGGCGCTCCCCAGATCTTCTGATACGGGTTGGCGAAGATCGCGTCGCGCACCTCGGCGAACCGTGATCCGGCGAAGTTTCGATCGTCATCGGACAGACCTTCGATTGCCAGCTCATCGTTGTTCATGATCGCAGCAGTCTACGCCGGTAGATGGGCTTCCGTCTTTCATCCGTGCGGACATGGCAGCGAATGTGCTGAGGTTGCTTGCAGGAAGAGGAGATATTTATGGGATTGCTATGGTTTCTGATCATCGGTGCCATCGCCGGCTGGCTGGCCGGACAATTCATGAAGGGGAGCGGGTTCGGTCTGCTCGGCGATATCATCGTCGGCGTCATCGGAGCCCTTCTGGGTGGTTGGCTCTTCGGCCAACTCGGACTCTGGCCCGGCGGCGGCCTCATAGGCAGCCTGATCGTCGCCTTCATCGGCGCGGTGATTCTGTTGTACCTGGTGCGGCTGATTAAACGAAGGTAAGCACCGAGGGGACGGCGGCGGAGTCGTAGAGGCGCAGGTAGAAATAGCCGATCCCCGCGGTGCCGAGCATGAGGTTCGGCGTTTCGCCGCCGGACATGACGCCGCAGGGCCACGGGTTGCGGTTCATGTGGATGGCGTGGATGCCGCGGTCACCGACCGACTCGGCGACGGCGCGATAGCGTTCGTCGCCGAGGGTGTCGGCGGCGGCGATGAAGAGCTCCGCGTTTCCGCCGAGGCCGTGGCAGAGGGAGTAACCGTCGTTGCCGGAAGCGATCGTCAGCGGCCGGTAGGTGCCGCCGATGGCCGACTCGGCTTCGCGGCGATAGGTTTCGTCGTTGGTGAGATGGAAGGCGCGCAGACGCGAGAGGCCGATGCCGGGCGCGCCGTGGCACCAGGCCAGCGAATAGCCGAGTTGCTGCGGTGTCGGTGAGGCGAACGAACGGAAGTCGGGCCAGTTCTGCTGCTCGACGGAGAAGTGCCTCCGCTCGTAGGCGAAACCGCCGAGGGCTCCTTCCATGAACCGGTCGTCCTTCGTGCGGACAAACAGCTCGAGCAGCGCCAGTGCGATGCCGGCTGCGCCGTGCGAGTAGCCGGCCAGGTCCTTCTGCTCCTGCGGCCCGAGGGGAGGCATCGTCGTCCACGACCAGGCGTCGTCGTCGCGATGGGCCTGTGCCAGGAGATGCTCGCCAAGACGGCGGGCCTCATCGAGATAACGATCGTTGCCGAGCCGGCGATCGATGGCGCAGAGTCCGGCGATGGCCCCGGCGGCGCCGCTGATGACGTCGAGCGACATCGGCTCGATCTCGTGTCCGAGCTGGCCGTCGACGAGACGGAGTGCTTCCTTCTTCAGCGGCGGCTCACCGAGGAGCTGTGCCGCGTCCAGCAGCGCCAGGGCGATGCCGATCCAGCCGCTGTAAAGCGCGTGGCGAAATCCCGGAGGGATCTCATCGGCTTTCGACAGCGCCTGGCGGATGGCGCCGCGCGCCGTCTGCGCCAGCACGCTGTCGGGACGCATGCGATGCAGCCGCGCCAGAAAGAGAGCGATGCCGATCGTCCCGGAGTAGAGGTCGGGTCCGAATGACTTGTGGGCGACCTTCCACTCGCCGGCGTGCGCTTCCATCGAGTCGCCCAGCCAGTTGCAGCGGTCGCCGTCCCAGATGGCATCGCGGCAGAGGCGCATGCCGATCGACCATGCCACGTCGAGAAAGCGCTCGCGAGGATCGGGGACCGGAACCTCGTTCGGGAGCGCGCTCATGCCGCGGCCTCGTAGATGTCGGCGCTCGAGCCGCGGAGGTGCGGCCGGTCGAGTGATAGCCCATTTCGCTCGAACTGGATGGCCAGCTCCATCATCCGCGATTCTTCGCTCTGCGTGCCTCGGGCGAAAGCATCCCAGATCGCCTGCGCGATCAGCCGGCTCCGGCTCATGCCGAAGCTTTCCCCGGTGGCCGGATCCTCGGCCAAGCCGATGCCGTCATGCAGTTTCCGCGTGAGCAGCGGCGTGGCCGGGCGCAGGTACTTCCTCACCTCGGCGCGGATCGACGGCAGCACGCGAGCGACGATCTGGTAGTAGCGGGCCGCGAAGTACAACACCGCCGCATCGGCGCGCGAGTAGACGCCGCTGTACGAGAGGGTTTTGAAGCGGAAGGGCACCTGATAGCGATTGAGCAGCGTCGTCACCATGCGCGTCAGCGGCACGGCGCCATCCTCGGAGATGTGCCAATAAATGCGCGTCATCCTGCTGTCGGCGCCGAAGGGGGCGGGCGTCTCGCCGTTGGCGATGTAGAAGCCGGGCTGCTGCGTGCGCGACTCGCGGGCGAAGAGAACGTGCAGCGGCGCGCCGGCGCCGAGGGGGCTGGCGTTCGCCGCGGCAAACTCGCCCGGCGCAAAGACGTTGGAGAGCTCGCCCTTGCGGGCCATGGCGTGTCCGTTCGGCATCGTCTGTCCGAGCGTCCAGCCGCTTTCCCAGCGATCCTGTCCGGCGTTGGCCGCGGAGAGCGGCTCGATGATGCTGACGGGATTGGAGGGCGGATCGATGCGCGATCCGAGGGGGCGGCAATAGGCCTCGTCGTAAATGCGCGTCTGCAGGTCGATGACCAGCGGCGGCTGGCCGACGGACCAGGCGCTCCATGTGGGCGACTGTCCGGCGCCGAACGGAGCAACCGAATGCGTGCGCCCGGCCAGCTCGTAGTCCAACGGGGTACGGACCACGACGGCGCGGAAGAGGCGCCGGACGTCGTCGTGAATGTGGCCGGCGTCAGGCATAGACACCTGCCGGAAACCCGAGGAGATCGGTGGCGGCGGCGCGCGGCGCCTTGAGAATGTTGATGCAGGCCTGGACCTGCCAGACGGCGTGCTGCGTGAGGGCCGGGGCCCAAGCCATCGACTCGTAAACCGTCTGCAGCATGCGAGCGCCGGCGTAGCTGACGGCGCGCTCGAGCTCCGCATCGGCATCGCGGGCGCTGAGCATGCGGGCGGAGGCGTACGACTCCCAGAACGCGCGGATGGCCGGCTGGATCGTCTCCAGCGGATACTGCGCGGCGTCGTCCGGCTCGCTGCCGGGAACGCGCTGGAGCGTCGAGATCCACCACGTCAGGTAGGCCTGCAGGATCGAGGCGACATCCCACGCCGAATCGCCGACGTCGGCCAGCTCCCAGTCGACGACATGCATGGTCTGCTCAGCCGTTTGCGCGGAGCGGACGACGACGTTGTCGAACTTCATGTCGCCGTGCACGAGCACGTTGCGGCGCCAGGAGTTGCGGATGCGGTCGAGCGCCTGGCCGAAATCGGGATAGCTCTGCAGGATGCTCATGAACTGGCCGTTGGCGGCGCTGAGGTTCTGCATCGATCCGTGCGGCATCAGGTGGAACGAAAGGATCCACGGCGGCTGCCCCTGGTAGATCGCGGCGTTCGCGCGCGGCAGGAGCTCACGGCTGGAGACCTCGTGATAGCGCGCCAGCAGCGCGCCGACACTGGTGGCCACGTCGATGGGGAAGCCGTTCACGCGGCGATGGAGCTCGGAGAGGTTCTCGCCGCCGCCGATCAGGTCCATGACCAGGATGTGCCGGTCGGGATCGTAGGCGCGGAAGCGCGGCATGAGGGCGTGGATCTCCGCCACAGCCGGATCGCTCTCCATCATCACGTAGCAGGCCGCTTCCTTTTGAAGCGTCTGCGCGGACATGGCCTGGTCGGGCTGCATCTGCTTGACGAAGAGCCCCGTGCCGTTGCGGCGGATGACGGAGTAGTTGTGATGCCGCCGGGCACCCTCCACGACCATCACGTCGCCGTCGACGACGGCGCGACGATCCAGAAGTCCTCGCTCGATCAGGTAGTGGACAAGATCGTTCTTGTTCAAGGGTTCCTTATCGTAGCACCGTCAGGAATCGTGGAAGAAAGGCGGTCCGGCGCGCAGCCGGACCGCCGTGAGACGTCAAAACTGGTTGCCGAACGGCGGGCAGATGAAACAACGCGTCGCCGGCGTCGGATGGATTGGAGGGAAGGCGGCCTGTGCGCCGAACTGCTGCTGCCCGCCTCCCGGCTGGCAGGCGGCGCTCTGACAGGCGATGCTCTGGCAACCGATCTGCGACGGGCAATTGAAGCCGCTATGCTGCGGACATTGCAGCGGATTCTGCGTTGGGCAACCGATGCGCGTCGGGCAGGCATCGATTGCCGATGGATTGCACTCGATGATCTGCCGCGTCGGGCAGGCGTCGATCAACGACGGATGGCACTGGATGATCTGGTGCGTGCAAATACGGGTCGGACAGGCGTCGATCACCGACGGATGGCATTGGATGAGCTGGTGCGTGCAGAGCCGCGTCGGACAGGCATCGATCACGGACGGGTGACACTGGACGATCAGCCGCGTCGGGCAGGCGTCGATCAGCGATGGATTGCACTGCACGATGATCTGTGTATGCGGGACGGCAGCGGCAGCCCGCGCGCCGAATGCCTCCTGCTGCCCGCCACCGCCCGGCTGGCAGGCGGCACTGACGCAGGCGATGCTCTGACCGCAGGCGATGCTCTGGCAACCCAGTTGCGATGGGCAATTGAAGCCGCTGGCGGGAGGACACTGCGGTCCGCCGGCGGTCAGCACGGGACAGGCAGGGCTCTGAATCGTATGCGGCAGGCAAGGCGGCCCAGCCACGGTGAGGCACAACGGAGTCGGCGGTGGGGGGCAATGCGGCGGATGCGTGTTCGGCGGGCACAGCGGACCGACGTGCGTGCAGATGATTACCGTGCAATCGATCCCCGGGGATGGACACAGGTGGTGCAATTGCGTGTGGCACAACGGGCCGCTCTGCGTACAAACGGTGGCCGGCGTGGGCGGGCAATTCGGGCCGACGTGCGTGCAGATGACCACCGTGCAGTCGACGCCCCCTGTCGGACAGATTGGGTGGAACTGCGTGTGGCACTGCGGGCCGCTCTGTGTACAGACGGTGGCCGGCGTGGGCGGGCAATGCGGGCCGACGTGCGTACAGAAGACCGCCGTGCAGTCAATCCCGGGCGTCGGGCATCCGTGCGTGTGCGGGCATTGAACGCCGATCTGCGTACAGACCGTGGCCGCCGTCTGCGGAGCGCCGACGGCCGCGAACGCGGCCTGCTGCCCTCCGCCGCCCGGCTGGCAGGCGACGCTCTGACAGGCAATGCTCTGGCAGAGCGCCGATGGACAGCGGAACGTTCCGCTGACGGGAGGACATTGCGGTCCGCCGCTCGTGACCGGAGGACAGAACCCTTGCTGCGACGGCGGCGGACATAGCGCGCCAAACTGCGTGCAGCCTATCTGCGTCTGCGGACATTGCGGACCGCTCTGGGTACAGAGGATGGCCAGCGTCTGCTGCGTGATCGGGACGTTGGCTTGCCGGGCCTGTTGCTCACCTCCGCCTCCCGGCTGGCAGGCGATGCTCTGGCAGAGCGCCGATGGACACTGGAAGCCGCCGCTGACGGGAGGACATTGCGGTCCGCCGGTCGTGATCGGGCAGAGCTGCCCTTGCAGCGACGGGGGTGGACATTGGGGACTATTGACCGTGATCGGACAGAGTTGATTTTGCAGCGACGGATGCGGCGGACATTGCGGCCCGAAATGCGTGCAGACGACGACCGTGCAATCGATCCCGGGCGACGGACACCCGAAGAACGTGCAGTCGCCCCTCGGATACGTGCGGCATTGCGGTCCGAAGTACGTACAGCCGACGAGGTGCGACGGGCACTGCACTCCGATCTGCGTCCAGATCGTGGGATGGATGCCGCCGCCAGCCTGCGGCTGAGCGGCCGCGAAGGCCTGCTGCTCACCGCCACCGCCGGGTTGGCATGCGATGCTCTGGCAGGCAATGCTCTGGCAACCGATCGCCGAGGGGCAATTGAAGCCGGTATGTACCGGGCATTGCGGTCCGCCGATAGTGATCGGGCATGCAGCATTCTGAATGGTATGCGGGCATCCCGGCGCGCCCTGCGTGCAGAACATCGTGCACTCGAAGCCGGGCGTGTGGCACGGCTTCTGGTGCGTCGGGCAGGGAGCGAACTGCGTACAGATCGTGGCCGGAGTCGGCGGGCAAGCCGGTCCGACGAACGTGCATTGCGGCTTTGCGTGTGTGTGGCAGGGAGCGAACTGCGTACAGATCGTCGCTGGAGTTGGCGGGCAACCCGGTCCGAAGAATGTGCATTGCGGCTGTGCGTGGGTGGGACACTGCGGGCCGCTTTGTGTGCAGCCGCCACCCGGTCCCGCCGCCGCGAACTGTTGCGGGAGTGACGGGCAATTGAAGAAGGTGCAATCGCCGTTCGGGATTGTCTGGCATCCTCCGAATTGCGAGCAGGCCACGAGATCGGACGCGGGACAGCCGACCGGCGTCAACGGTAGCGGCTGCGGTCCGACGGCGCGCGCGGCGAAAGCCTGCGCGCCGGCGGGGACCGGGTTTTGAACATCGATACAAACCGGCAGAGGCGACGGCGGGCAAGCGGGAGCCTGCGTACAAAGAAACAGCTGGGTCGGGCATGGTGCGGGCTGGGTCGGGCATACTCCGGGCTGCTCGGTTGGGCATACCGGGCCCTGGCTCACCGGGCACTGAGGCCCGACCTGCGTGCAAGCAAGCTGAGTGCAGTTGAGTTGCTGCGTCTGACAATTTGGCCCGCAGTTCGTCTGGCAGGCCTCGGGGAGCTGCGTGCAGAAGGCCGTTGGCGGCTGGGTATCACCACAGCCAGGGACCACAGTGCATCCGCGGGCCGTCACGCAGGCATCGACTGCGGAGTTGCATGGCGGCAACACTGTGCATTGGAGTACTGTGACGACCGGATCGACTGGTCGGCCACGCGCTGGGCCGGGCACGTTGGCCGCCGCGCCGAAGGCGGCGAAGCCTCCGCCGCCCTGTACGGGAGTCCCGCCGCCGCCGGGACCGAACGGACACCCCTGCGTGACCGGACAGACCGGCGAAGGAATCGGGAAGCACTGGATTGGCTGCGTCGGACAGATCAGCGAATGGAAACACTGCACCTGGAAGCGCGTGTGGCAGAAGAGGGTGATGTCGCAGCCGATGTTCGTCGCGCAGATGACACTCGCCGGTTGTTGTGCGACCCCGCCGCGCTGCGCGGCAACATCGTCGACCGGTAGCGGTCCCGTGCAGGGGACTATCCCCTGCGAGACCGTCTGGTTACAGATCGCCGGCTGCTTGGTCCAGTTGCATCCCGGAAGATCGGTGCAGATGGGGTTCCTGCTCCAGCCGCAGCCGGCGGCCGCGGTCGGGCAGTCGGGAAGGTGCGTCGGGCATTGATTGCCCCACTCCTTGGTGTAGCCGCAGCCGAGGAGATGCGTCTCGCAGACTCCCCAGCTCTTGGTGTAGCCGCAGCCGGGGATCTCCGTCGCCGGCAGCGGTCTCGCCTCGGCATCCGCGGCAGCGCCAGCCTTCTGCGCCGGATCGCCTCCCTGCGGCGGATTGATGACGACGCAGCCGGGATTGCCGGACGCCACGATGTTGCAGATGTGCGGGATGTGGGTGAGGTCGTGCGTGGGGCAGTGGAGGTAGGTGCAGCCGATGTAGCGGGTGGGATTCGGCCACGGCGCGTGCGTGCACTTGCCGGTGAATCCGGTCACCTCGAAGCAGTGCGGGATGGCCGTGATACAGGGCCATGCGCCGCCGACCTCGGGCTGCTGCGTACACTCCCCGGTGAACCCTGTCGGCTCGCCGCACGGTACCTGGGTCGCGCAGCGCAGGCCTGCCTTCTCGAGCGAGCCGGGGGCGCCGGCGCTGGCGAAATCCTGCTGGACCTGGCCCTGAAGAAAGCGCGCGGCACGGCTGGCGGCGGAGCCGCCCTGTTTCAGCGCGGCATCGCGCGTGATCCAGACGATGACCCCTCCCGAGGGCTGTACATCTTTGAGAGGCTCGCTGTAGAGAATGGCATCGTCCGGGATGTCGACATAGCTGTTCAGCTCCGCATCGGTGTAGAGGCGCCGGTAGCCGTCTTCGCCGGAGTCGCCAAACCAGCCGGTCAGCATCCGCGTTTCCTGCGGATTCCTGGCGTCACCGACCACGCGTCCCACGAAGTCGGCGTTTTTCTGTTTGTCGTCAGCCATGTCAGTCTCCTTCGGTTTTCTCGTCGCTGTCGATCTCGATTTCGATGGCGTTGAGGCTCGTTTCGTTGCGCCGCTCGTTCTGCGGCGCGTATCAGTCGTCTTCTTCATTGCTGCGTTCCCAGGCCGAAATCGGCCAGGTCGAGGTAATCGGCGCGGACCAAGCACCACCAGTCGGAGGTCAGGCCGGCCCGCACGTAGTCATAAGGCAGCCATCCGTAGCCGCCGTCGCCCCACGATGCTCCCCAGGAGTTGCGGACCCGGAGCGCGCCGCCGGTAAGGCTGGTGCGGCCGGTGGCCGGATCGAATCGCGCAATCGTCTTTTCGTCGTCATAGCCGACGGCGACGAGCGCATGGAGGGCCGTCTTGGTATCGAAGGCGCCGGGCATCGGGATCTCGCCGCCCGGCCCGTTCGGGAACGAGCTGAAGATCGCCAGGCCGAACATCGCCGGGATGCTGCTCGCCAGCGATGTCTTCGCTCGCGCCAGGACGCCGTCGCTGTCGGCACTGCCGTCGTCGAGCCGGAAGTAGTGCGTGGCCTTGTAGTTGGCGCCGTAGGCGTAGTGGAACGGCTGCGGCTCGACGTCGAGAAGACTGGGGTCGTACGGCCACGACGTATCGGGCGGAACGCCGAACGCGCGCAACGCCTGCATGCCGGTCCGCAGAAAAGCGCCGCCGTCGCCGGACGTGCCGAGGAGATTGCGCTCGATCTTGTAGAGGAACATGACCGAAGAGGAGACGTCGCGGCCGAGGGCCTTCTTCTCGAAGAAACCGATCAGCGCGGCGGCGGTGGCCGCGGTACAGGAATTGAGGCTTCCCTGATCGAAGACCGGCGGGAAGAACGGGGTGAGATCGACGCGGGCCGGTATTGGCGCGGCGGCCTCGGCGATGACCGCCTGCGTCTGGCCGAGCACCGGCGTGAGGTTCTTATGGCCCGGCCCGTAGTCACGCGGGTCAGGTCGATCCGGGATCCATCCTGTGCCTTGCGGGAACATCGCTGCTTCGTTTCCAGGGGGCTCTTCCAGGAATGCCTGTAAAACTTAGGGCCCGAATTCGGCCTCGCCAAGTGACATTTCTTTCCGGAACTCGGTGGGGGAGATCCCGGCGGAGCGCTTGAACGCGCGATAGAACGTTCGCGGCGTGCCGAACCCGGAATCGATGGCAATCCGCGCCGTGCTGTGGCCGGTCGTGCGCAGCAACTCCTTGGCCCGGGCGATCTGGAGCGTGGAGAAATGGTCCTTCACCCCTACGCCGACCGCCGCCTGAAACTCCCGCCCGAGCTGGACCGCGGTCCGCTTCATGCCGTAAGCGAATTCGGAGACGCGCACCGAGGAGGCGTTCCTGCGGCACTCATCGACGTATCGCTCCGCCTCGGCGAGCCAGAAGGCCTTCCGTTCGTCCATCTTCTACTAGTAGTGACACGAAGAGGAGTCTTGCTACTACCGAGGCACGAATGCATCCGCTTTGTTACATGAGGCGTATCGTTATCTACATGAGCTCGATCGAATCGCCCCTCCCGCCCGGCCAGGACGGTCTTCCGCTTCTCGGCGAGACACTGACGTTCGCCAGGAATCCGTTCCGCTTCATCGAGGAGCGCTTGGCCCGTCATGGCCGCATCTTTCGCTCGAACGTCCTGGGGCGAAAGACCGCGGTGGTGTCCGGCCCGGAAGCGGCCGGACACTTCATCGATCCGAACGTGATCATGCGCGAAGGCGCCATGCCGCCGCACGTGCAGGAGATCTTCGGCGGACGCAGTCTGCCGCTGCTTGATGGCGAGGTGCATAGCACGCGCAAGAAGCTCGTCAATCAGGCCTTCAACCGCGCCGCCATGGCCGCCTACCTGCCGATCATCGAGCAGACTGTGGAGCGCGCCTTCCGCGCCTGGCCGGCGGCAGGGGAGATGCGCTGGCTCGACGAGTTGAAACGCCTTTCGATCGAGGTGATCTGCACGACGGTCATGGGGATGCCGCCCGGCAATGAGATGGACCGGCTGCGCAAGGACTACGGGACGCTGACCGACGGCTTCGCCACGCTGCCGATCAACATTCCGGGCACGCGCTACCGCAAGGCGCTGCAGGCGCGCGACCGGATCCTCGACGTGCTGCGGCGCCTGGTCCGCGAGCGCCGCCAGACGCCGACGGACGACGGCCTCTCGCGCATGCTCGCCGCCGCGGTGAGCTCCGGCGCGACGCTCTCGGACGACGACGCGGCGCTGGAGCTGCACCACATCGTCATCGCCGGTTTCATCGTCTACGCCGAGCTGGGATCGATCGTCCAGCAACTGACCGCGCATCCCGCCGTCCGCGAGAGGCTCGCCGCCGAGGTCGCGGCGAAGGCGCCCAGCGGTCCGCTGTCGCTGGAGACGCTGATGGCCATGCCGTATCTGCTGGATGTGGTCAATGAGGTCAAGCGCCTTTGTCCGATCGTCGCGGCCGTCTTCGGCAAGACCAAAGCGCCGCTGGAATTCGACGGCGTCTCCGTCCCCGCCGGCTGGATGGTGATGTGGGCGGTGACGCCGAGCCATATCGCCCAGAGCCACTACACGAATCCGACCGCCTTCGATCCCGATCGCTTCTCCCCCGAGCGCGCCGAGGAGAAACGCCACGAGCACGCCTTCTCCCCCCAGGGCGCCGGACCGGCGACGGGACACCGCTGCCCCGGACTCGACTTCGCCACGTACTTCATGGAGATCTTCACCGTGGTCCTGCTGCGCGGCTACACCTGGCAGATCCCGCCGCAGAACTTCGAGATGGACTACAGCAAGACCCCGCCGGAACCGAAGGATGCGCTGCGGGCGAAGGTGAGCGCGATTTCGTAGCGAGCGTGCCTCCCTGGGACCGCGCGCGTCTCGCGCGCGCGGTGCTTGCGCGAGGTGAGGACAGAACGATGCAGCCTGCCAAGTACCGCGCGCGCGGGACGCACGCGGTCCCAGGGAGGTATAGTCTCGGGCAGCGACCTCCTCCCCTCATGACCACCCCCGTCCTCATCATCCCCGGCCTCTGGAACTCCGGTCCGCAGCATTGGCAGACCCATTGGGAGGCGCGGCATCCGTCGTTTACCCGCGTGCAGCAGCGCGACTTCGATCATCCCGATCGGTCGGAGTGGGTGGCGAACCTCGAGATGGCGGTCACCGACTGCGACCGTCCTCCGGTCCTGGCCGCCCACAGCCTCGGATGCTCTCTCGTGGCGCAGTGGTCGGAGGATTGCGGCGGACAGGGAGTGCTCGGAGGGTTTTTGGTTGCTCCGAGCGATGTCGAGGCGCCTGACTATCCGATCGACGGACGCACCTTCTCGTATATGCCGCTATCGAAGCTGCCGTTTCCCAGCATCGTCGTCGCCAGCGCGAACGATCCGTACGTGAGCCTCGAGCGGGCGACGCAGTTCGCGAAGGCGTGGGGAAGCCGCCTGGTCATCATCGGCGATGCAGGCCACATCAACGGCGACTCCGGCCATGGTCCGTGGCCGGAAGGGGAGGCGATGCTGCTTGAGTTCTGCAGGAGCGTCGCGGTCTAAGCTTCACCACACCTCGCACCGCTTCCCTTTCGGCCGCACCATCGCCGCATCGGCCTTGCAGCCGAACGCCTGCGCGAACTCGGGGAGATTCGAGAGCGGGCCGATGACTCGGTACTTCGCCACCGGATGCGGGTCGCCCTGCACCATCAGGCGCTGCGTCTCGGGGCGCGTTTCGTCGCCGCGGAACTGGCCCCAGGCGATGAAGAACTGCTGCGCGGGGGTGAAGCGGTCGATGTCGACGGCCGGCCGGGTCTGCTGCGCCTTCTGAAAGGCCAGCCAGGCGATCTTCGCGCCGGCCAGGTCGCCGATCGACTCGCCGAGAACCAGCCTGCCGTTGTGATGGATGCCCGGCTCGATGAAGTAGTTGTCGAACTGATCGGCCACGCACGCCGTCCGCTCCTGGAAGCGCTTCAGATCCTCCGCCGTCCACCAGTTGTTGAGCCGGCCCTGCGCGTCGTACTTCGCTCCCTGATCGTCGAAGCCGTGACTGATCTCGTGTCCGATGACGACGCCGATCGCGCCGTAGTTGATGGCGTCGGCGTTGTGCACGTCGAAGGCGGGCGGCTGCAGGATGCCGGCGGGGAAGACGATCTCGTTGAGCAGCGGGTTGTAGTAGGCGTCGGATGTCGGAGGGGTCATTCCCCACCGGCCGCGGTCGACCGGTTTGCCGATCAGCGCCAAATCCTCGGCCGATCCAAACTTCAATCCGGCGGCGACGTTCTCCCAGTGCGCCGCCGGGCTGATGGCTACGCTGCTGTAGTCCTTCCACTTGTCGGGATAGCCGACTTTCGGATTGAACGTGGCCAGCTTCTCCAGCGCCCGCTTCCTGGTCTCGGGACCCATCCACTCCAGGCCGCGGATCGTGTCGCCCATCGCCGAAAGAAGGTTCTTCACCAGCTCCTGCATGCGCGCCTTGGCCTCGGGGGGAAAGTAACGCTCCACGTAGCGGCGTCCCAGTGCCTCGCCGAGCAGTGCGTCATCGCTCTCGACGCATTGTTTCCAACGCGGTTTCATCTCCGTCGATCCGCTCAGGTACTTGCCGTAGAAGGCGAAATGCTCCGCGGCGATCGGCGCCGAGAGATTCCGGGCCGCGCTGTTGATGACGTTCCAGGCCAGGTAGGCCTTCCACGTGCTGAGCGGCGTGGCGCGCAATTCTTTCTCCACCGTTCCCATGTATTCCGGCTGATCGACGTTGAGATCGGCGTGGGCGACGCCGATGTGCCGGAGATAGCGCGTCCAGTCGAAATGCGGTGTGAACTTCTGCAGCGTTTCGACGGTGTACTTATGATCGGTCGCCGCTGGATCGCGCAGGGCCACGTTGTCGAGCTGCGCCGCGGCCAGGCGGCTTTCCATGGCGAAAAGCGCATCGGCAGCTTTCTTCGCCGCTTCGTGGCTGGTGCCGGTGAGCTCGAACATCGTTGCTACATGGACGAGGTACTTCGCGCGCGCGTCGGCGAAGCGTTTCTCCGGCTTGAGGTAATAGTCGCGGTCGGGGAGGCCGAGGCCGGCGGCGACGACGCGGGCGATGACGAAGCCGGGGTTGTGATTGTCGGAGGCGGAGCCGACGCCGAACAGCGCGTACATCTGAAGATCGTGAAGGTCGGCGATGGTCTTCTGCAGATCGGCCGGGGTGCGGATGGCCTCGATCTCTTTCAGGAGCGGACGGATCGGCTTCGTGCCGGCAGCGTCGACGCGCGCCTGATCCATGCAGGCGGAGTAGAAGTCGCTGATCTGCTGATCGATCGATCCCTTCGGCCAGTCCTTCCGCTTCGATTCGTCGTCGAGCAGCGTTCGCAATTGCTCCTTGCTTTGCTCTCCCGCCGCCCATCGCCGGCTCCATCGCTGCATCGATCCGGGAATCGGATTCGCGGCGCGCCAGGCACCGTTCGCGTAGTCGTAGAAGTTCGTACAGGCATCGGCTCTGCCGTCGATGTCCTTGGTGAAGACCCCGATCTCGAAAACCTGTGCGGAGAGGGTGGCAGTGAGAAGGAGGGAGAGGAGGAGGGAGGCGAGGCGCATGGCGGGGAGTATACGAGAGGGGTTGGGTGCGGTTGCGCGGTTGCGAGGTTTCGCGGTCTCGGGGTGTTTTTGCCGCGAGACCGCGCAACCGCGAGACCGCGCAACTCCGTCACGGTGCCCCGAACCTCGCATCACTCACGAACTCCTTGTCCGTCAGCGACCGCAGAAACTCCGCGAGATCGGCACGCTCGCCTGCATCCAACGTCAGTTTCCTCGCGACGACGTATCGTTCGATCACCTCGTCGAGCGTGGCGATGCTGCCGTCGTGCATGTAGGGAGCGGTCAGCTCGATGTTGCGCAGCGTCGGGACGCGGAAGGCGCCGCCGGTGACGCCGTTGCGGACCAGCACCGGGGTCGTCTTCGAATGGCCCGCGTAGCGCGACTCGCCGGAGAAGTTGAATCCCTGATGACATTCCGAACAGCCGGCGCGTTTTGTGAAAAACAGCCGCATGCCGCGCCAGGCGGATGGGGAGAGCGCGTTCTCCTCGCCGCCGTAGACCAGCCGGTCGTAGGGGGAGTGCCCCGAGATCAGGGCGCGCTCGAATGACGCCAGCGCTTTGGCGATGTTGCGGATCGAGACCGGCTGCCGCTCGCCGGGGAAGGCGTCGCGGAACATCGCCGCATCGCCGCGGAAGCGCGCCACGATCTCCGCTTCGTGTCCACTCACCCCCAGCTCGATCGGATGGGTGTTGAACATCGGCACGATCGCCTGCGCTTCGAGCGAGCGGACGCGCGTGCTGTCCCACGTGTAGCTGGCGTTGTAGCCGGCATTGGTGAGGGTCATGGCGTTGCGGGTGTGGTGCTGTCCCGTCGATCCGACCGCCGTCGGCCGGCCGTCGCTGAAGGCGCGGCTCTGCTGATGACAATCGGCGCAGGCCTGCGTCCCGTTCGCGGAGAGCCGGCGATCGTAGAAGAGCCGCCGTCCCAGGGCGAACTTCGCCGGCGTCTGCAGGTTGTCCGGCTCCGTCAGCGGCAGGGGAAAGCCGGCCGGCAGCCGCCAGTCAAAACGCAATTCGGATGGGGCCACCGCCGGCGATCCGCCGCCACCGCTGCAAGCCGCGGCGACGATGACCATCGCCGCGGCCACGGGAACACACGCCGCGAGACCCCGCAACCGCGAGACCGCGAGACCGCGAGTTACCACGAGCGGAACGTGGAGGTCTGCGCGGTCAGGGCGATGGTCTGGTTGTGGATGATCTCGCGCTGCTCGACCCATTTGCCGAAGGCGTCGAGCTGCGCGGCATCGAGTCCGGCCGGATCGGTGCGGCGTGCCGCGACGTAGCTCTTCATCGAGAGCAGCAGCGCGTCCGCCTTCGGACGATCGCCGGAGAAGAGGTCGGTGTACGTCTTCTTCGCCTCATCCAGCCGGTTCAGCCCCAGATACGCCTCGGCGCGGTATTCGAGCGCGGGGGTGTAATCGGGCGAGATCTGAAGGGCCTTGTCATATGCCTCGAGGGACTCCTTGAACTTGCCCATCTTGCGATAGGTGAATCCGAGCTCGCTCCAGGCCTGGAAGAGCGCCGGATCATTCTTCACCGCGCGCTCGAGATCGGCCGCGGCGTTCTCCAGCCCCTTGGCCAAACGCGCCTGCAGCTTGGCCGCCTTCTGCGGATCGGTGGCCGCGGCAGCCTTCATCTCATCGTGCGTCCTGGTCAGACCGTCGATGCGCCGCTCGGCGTTGTTGTAATAGTCGACCGCCTGATCGTGCGGCGACTTCTGCTGCATGGTCGGCATCGGGGCCGATCCCATCCCTCCGCCGCTGGACGCGATGAGGGCGGGCGCGGCGAGTAGGAAAATCAAAGCGATCGCGGTAACTGCTCGTTTCATGGACTCCTCCTGTTTGGAGAGATTATGAACCTGTGTTGTGCAACCGCAACTTTGGTGAAGTCAGGAATCTGTCAGGAATCGCGGTTGCGCGGTCTCGGGGTTGCGCGGTCTCGCGGTGGGGGTTTGCCAGGTTGCTGAGTTGCAAGGTTGCTGGCTAAGGCCGTTCGCAACGCAGCCGCGAGACCTCGCAACCCCGAGACCGCGCAACCGCGTCAGAACTTCACCAACAACGCCGCGAAAATCGCGCTGTCGCCTTTCTTGATGCCGGCCACGGGCGGCTTGGTCTTGTAGTCATAGACGTAAGCCAGCTTCAGCTCCAGGCGCGTCGCCACGGTCGTGGTCAGGCCGGCGTCGAAGTGGTAGAGCGCATCGCCGAAGTCGTTCGTCTTCCAGAGCGCCGTCAGCTTCTCGGTCACCTTGCTCGTCGGCGACAGCGCCTGATCGAAGTTCTCGCCCGCTTTCACCGCTCCACCGCTCGATCGTCCGGCGCCGGTATCGCTCTCGAACTGCGCGCCGACCGCCCCGTCGACGGTCAGGTTCCGCGCATCGCTCTTGATGATCCGGTAGCCGGCCCCCGCCAGCGGTGCCACGAGGTAGTTGAGATCCTTGAACGGATCGCGGAGATACGACACCTCGACGAACGCGAACGTCCTGTCCGAAAGCGAATACTCGCCTCGGGCGTCGGCCGACATCTTGTCCACCTGGGTCACCCCGTTCGAGTCGCCGCGCAGATAGAGCGCATCCGCCTTGAACACGAACTTCGTCTTCGGGTCGTACTTCGTGCCGAAGGCCAGGTTGTAGTTCTTCGTATCGGTGTTCCCGCTGGTGATGGCCAGCCCCGCGCCAAGGCTGGAGGCCCACGGTTTCGCGGGCGGAGGATCGGCAGCGAAAGCGGCCGTGGCGAGTGCCGACAGGATCGTCACGATGATGAATCGATGCATTGCTCTCTCTCTTTCGTCGCAGGCGTTTCGCGACGGAAAGCAAGGTTCGAGCCCGCGAAGCGGCGAAACGCGAACCGAGAGTCAAAACCTTTATCCGCAGATGCCGCAGATGTACGCAGATAAGACCGTTTTCAATCTGCGTTCATCTGTGTCATCTGTGGATAAAGGTTTTCGGCAACCCCAACCCCGCCCGCACCCCACCCTCGGGTGATTGTTCCAGTGCGATCGATCCTCCGTACAACTCCGCGAGATCGCGCACGATCGCCAGTCCGAAGCCGGAGCCGGGGGCGGCTTCGTCGGCGCGGACGCCGCGTTGGAGGACGGCGTCGCGTAAGGTGGGGTCGAGGCCGGGGCCGTCGTCGTCGATGGTGATGAGGAGGGAGGGTCCGTTGACGGACGATGTGATGACCACGCGGGCGCGGGCGAACTTGCAGGCGTTGTCGAGGAGGTTGCCGAGCATCTCGTCGAGGTCTTCGCGTTGGACCTGGACGGTGTGGTCGGGATCGACGTGGACGTCGATGGTCAGGCCGTTGTCGGCGTGCAGGCGGAGGAGCGTGCGGGCGAGCGCGGTCGCTGATTCGAGGACGGAGCTGCGGGCGCCGAGGGTGGAACCGGAGGCGGCGGCGCGGGCGTGGGCGAGGTGGTAATCGATCTGGCGGCGCATCCGGTCGAGTTGCATGCGCATCTCGGCGGCCAGTTCATGCTGTCCAGAATCCTCGGCGCGCTGCGCTTCGAGCACCAGGACAGCCAGCGGCGTTTTCAGGCCGTGCGCGAGATCGCCAGCCTTGCCCAGCGCCCGGCGGACGACTTCGTCGCGATGGTCGAGCAACGCGTTCAGGTCGTTGACCAGCGGCTGGACCTCGGAGGGGTACCGTCCTTCGAGCCGTTTCTCGCTGCCGTTGCGAACATTCGTCAGCCGGGCGCGCAGCTCATCGAACGGCGAGAGGCCGCGGCGCATCATCGCAACGCCGATGGCGATGAAGACCAGTGCAATACCGACGATGTGCACGTGGTCGATGCGCATGACGAACGAGCGCGGATAGCGTTTGAACAGCGTCATCGACACCAGATGAAAGACGCCCAACATGCCGCCGGCGAAGATGATCGAGCCGATCAGAAGGCGCGTGCGGAACGACTTCATTGCTCGTCCCCGATCCGATAGCCGAGGCCGCGAACGGTTTCGATCAGCGACGCGCCGAGCTTGCGGCGCAGGCGGGCGATGAAGACCTCCACCGTATTCGAGTCGCGGTCGAAACTTTGCGCGTAGATGTGCTCGGTCAGCTCATTCTGCGAAACGACGCGATTGCGGTGATGCATGAGGTACGAGAGCACGCGGAACTCGTGGCCGGTCAGCTTCACCGTGGCGCCGCCGCGCGTGACGCGGGCGTTGCGGGGATCGAGGACGACCTCGCCGCAGCGAAGCTCGGGGGTGACCTGTCCACTGGCGCGGCGGATCAGCGCGCGCAGGCGGGCCAGCACCTCCTCCATTTGGAAGGGCTTGGCCACGTAATCGTCCGCGCCGCTGTCGATGCCGCGGACCTTCTCGTGCCAGCTGTCGCGCGCCGTCAGCACGAGCACGGGGACAGAGAGCCCGGCATCACGCCAGCGGCGGAGCACCGTCAGCCCGTCGACTTTCGGCAGGCCAAGGTCGAGGACGATGGCGTCGTAGGACTCGGTGGCGCCGAGGAAATCGGCGCGTTCGCCGTCAAGCGCACAATCGACGGCGTAACCGGAATCGGTCAGCGCGGCTTCGAGCTGGCGGGAGAGGGCGGGTTCGTCTTCGGCGATGAGGATACGCATGGGTGGTTGCTGGGTTGCTGAGTTGCTGAGTAGTCCGGGCCTCTTAGCAACCTAGAAACCCAGCAACCCAGCAACCAATAGCACACTCCAATCTGAACGCAGCCTGAACGAACCATTCAACCTTCATTCAGTGTGACTCCCGCAGTCTGCGCTCCATGATTCATCTGCAGAGCCTTTCCAAGACGTATGACACCCCCGCCGGCGCGTTCCCCGCGCTTCGCAACATCGACCTCGAGATCGCCGCCGGCGAGTTCGTGGCCATCGTCGGCAAGTCGGGGAGCGGCAAGTCGACGCTGCTGAACATGGTCGGCGGCATCGACCGGCCGTCGTCGGGAACGTTGTCCGTCGGCGGCAGGAGCATTCAGGGGCTCACGCACAGCGAGCTGGCGTCGTGGCGCGGGCGCACCGTCGGATTCGTCTTCCAATTCTTCCAACTGCTGCCGACGCTGACCGTCGCGGAGAACGTCATGCTGCCGATGGACTTCTGCGGCGTACGGCCGAGGAGCGAGCGACGGAAACATGCGATGTCGTTGCTCGATCGGGTTGCCCTCGCCGATCAGGCGGACAAGCTCCCCTCCGCCCTTTCCGGCGGGCAGCAGCAGCGTGTGGCCATCGCTCGGGCGCTGGCGAACGATCCGCCGGTCATCCTCGCCGACGAGCCGACCGGCAATCTCGACTCGGAGACGAGCATCGCCATCTTCCGGCTGTTCGGCGAGTTGTCGGGGGAAGGAAAGACGCTGCTGGTGGTGACGCACGACCGCGAGGCGGCGGTGTCAGTCAGCCGGACGGTCACGATCGTCGATGGATGTGTGGTGTGATCGCGCCGCGCTGGCGAAAGGTCCTTCGCGACATCGCCGACACGCCGCTCCGCACGGCGCTGGCGGTGACCGCCATGGCAGCCGGCGCGTTCGGCGTGACCATGATCCTGACGTCGTACTCGGTCCTGAAGCGCGAGCTGAAGACGACGTACAGCGACACCCGGCCGGCGTCGGCGGTCCTGGTCCTCGAGAGTCCCGCGAACGATGTGCTGGTCGACTCGGTGCGGCGGATGCCTGAGGTCCGCGACGCCGAGTCGCGGCCGGTGATTGGCGGACGTTTGTTTATTGGGAACGGCCAGTGGGTTCCGTTGATCCTCTTCGTCGTCCGCGACTTTGGCGACATCCGCCTCGATCGCTTCACGCCCGACGCCGGCGCCTGGCCGCCCGGCGACGGCGAGGTGCTCATCGAACGCTCCTCGCTCTCCGTCGCCCGCGCCGCCATCGGCGACCGCGTGATCGTCCGCACCAGCGACCACGTCGAACGCCCGCTGCGCATCGCCGGAACGGTCCACGCCGCGGGGCTTGCGCCGGGTTGGATGGAGCATGCGGTCGCGGGATTCGTGAAAAGCAATCCGCAGATGGCGCAGAGGAACACAGATAAAGGCAATCTCGCGGATCAGATCCGCATCCTGGTCACCGGCGACACGCTCGACGAAAAACACATCCGCGACATCGCCAACCGCGTGGCGCGATCGATCGGCCACGTCACACGCATCGAGGTCCCCACTCCCGGCCGCCATCCGCACGCCGCGCAGATGGACACTTTCCTCTACCTCCTCGGCGCGTTCGGTGTGCTGACGTTCGCGCTGAGCGCTGTCCTGGTGGCGACGATGATCCATGCGCTGCTGACCGAGCAGCTCCGCCAGGTCGGCGTGATGAAAACGCTCGGAGCATCGACGACGCAAATCGCCTCGCTCTACCTCGGCCAGGTGGCGATCCTCGCCGCGGCCGCCATCGCCATCGGCGTTCCCCTCGGCATCGCCGCGGGACAGGCCTACGCCCGCTTCGCCGCGAGCATGCTGAACGCGACGATCACCAACGCCATGCCGGCACTGTGGATTGTCGCGGCCGAGGTGGCGGCGGGAATTGCGATACCGCTGCTGGTGGCGCTCGGGCCAGTGGCGCACGCGGCGCGGATCAGCATCCACGAAGCGTTCAGCAACGACGTCGGAGGAAAGCGGTTCGGCACGCGCGGCTTCGATCGATGGCTGGCGCGGATTCAGTGGATGCCGCGGCCGCTGATGCTGTCGCTGCGGACGACGTTTCATCGCCGCGGACGGCTGGTATTGACCGTGGCCACGCTGGCGGCGGGCGGCGCGGCGTTCATCGCGGCGATGAACGTCTCCGCGACCTGGACGCGGACGCTCGACGCCGACGGGCGGGCGCGGCGCTTCGACATCCAGGCGGTCTTCGCGCGCCCGTATCCGGCCGCGCAGGTCATGCAGGCTCTGGCCTCGGTGCCGGACGTCGTTCACGCCGAGTGCTGGACCGAAGCGGGAGCGACGTTGGGCGATGCGAACGTCAGCTTTGTCGGCCCGGATGTGAACTCGAAGCTGCTCGCTCTGCCGCTGATCGCCGGGCGATGGTTGCGTCCTGACGATGATGCGGTGGCCGTCATCAATCAATCGGTCTTATCGCTCGATCCGACGCTCCACCTCGGCGGCGACATTCCGATCAACGTCAATGCCCACGTCGGCCGGTTGCGCATCATCGGAATCGTCAAAGAGCTCGCGCCGCGTGCGACGGTTTACGCGCCGCCGCGGGCGATCCTCCGAGCCACCGGCAAGCCTCCCGGCCTCGCGCGCAGCGTGCGCATCGTGACGCGGCAGCGCGACGCATCCGGCCAGGTGGCGGCATCGAAAGCGATCGAGCAGGCGCTCGAGAATGCCGGCATCAGCGTGGCCGGAATCCAGGCCCTCAGCGATTCGCGCAAATCGTTCTCCGACCATCTGGTGATCATCAAGAGCGCGCTGATCTTCGCCGCGCTGCTGGTGGTGCTCGTCGGCGGCCTCGGATTGACGTCGACGCTGACGCTCAACGTCTTCGAGCGGACGCGCGAGATCGGCATCCTCAGCGCCATCGGCGCCACCCCGGGCACGATCGCCCGCGACGTCGTCTTCGAGGGGATGGTGATGGCCGTCCTGAGCTGGTGCGCCGCCCTCCTCGTCTCGATCCCGATCACCTTCGCCCTCGATGCCGCCACGGGACAGATGTTCATCCGCAGCGCGCTCGATTTCTACATGTCACCAATCGCGGCCGCCGTCTGGCTGCTGCTCGTCCTCATCCTCGCCGCGCTGAGCAGCTTCTACCCAGCCCGGCGTTCCGCTCGACTCGCCGTCAGGGAGGCAATCGCGTATGAGTAAGAGATCGTCATGGATCGTGATCCTGGTCGTCGTTCTGGTCGCCGCGTTTCTCGTCTTCGGAGGCGGCCACGCGCTGTGGCAACTGCTGCTGCGGATGCACGGGGTGCATTGAGTTTTCAGAAGGACGTTTTCACGCGGAGACGCGGAGGCGCGGAGAAATCTTCGGCCAGGTAGAGAAAATCGTCAAGCAAGTAGAGAAAATCGTCAACGACCTAGAGAAAATCGTCAAACAGTTAGAGAAAATCGTCAACCACCTGGAGAAAATCGTCAACCAGGTGGAAAAGATTGCCAAGAAGTTAGAGAAAATCGTTAGGGAGTTAGAGAAAATCAACAAGGAGTTAGAGAAAATCATCAACCTGGTGGAAAAGATTGCCAGGGAGTTAGAGAAAATTCTCAACCAGCTACAGAAAAACCTGGGTGAATCGGAGAAAATCGCCACGTTCGTTGAGAAAAACGTCACGGGCGTCATCAGGAAAGGACAACTCACCGCGGAACGATCCGGGCGGCCCGCTGCCGAGCTACCGCCGTTTGTAAAGCAACGGATAGGGATCGATGGCCGTGCCGGTCCACCAGCGCCGGTCGGGATCGAGCCGGATCACAGCGAAGTGCAGATGCGGCGTGTCCTTCGGGGCGTTGCCGGTCGTGCCGACGTAGCCGATCAGATCTCCGCGGTGGAGGATCTGGCCCTCGTGCAGGCCCGGGGCGTAGGCGTCGAGATGGGCGTAGTAGTAGCAGTAGCGCTGATCGGGATCGAACTGATAGACGGTCAGCCCGCCCGGCACGCTGGTGAACAGCTTCTTGACCGTCCCGTCGTCCGTGGCCACGACGTTCGTACCGCGCGGTGCCAGGATGTCGAGCGCGTCGTGGCGGCGCGTGTCTCCGCCGCGCATCTCGTCGAAGGTGTCGTGAATCGTGCTCGGATCGATGCCCGTCACCGGCATGGAGAGAGGGCGGGGTGCGTCGCCGGACGGCGTGGTCAGAATCGGCGCGGGGATGGTGTAGGTCTTCGTGGAAGGGTGGCCCGCCGACTGTGGGTCATTCCGATTCGGCGTCGTCCCCGCGGCCACCCACGCCAGTCCCACCACACAGAGTGCGGCGAGAGCGAACGTCATTCTCTTGACGAGTCTCATTTCTCGAGGATCGCCGGCATGCCCGGCGTCACGATTGCCGCCAGCTCGCTGGCATCCCAGTTCGTCAGGCGGATGCAGCCGTGCGAGGTGGTTTTGCCGATGGTCGACGGCTCGGGCGTGCCGTGAATGCCGTAGTGCGGCTTCGACAGATCGATCCAGACCACGCCGACCGGGTTGTTCGGTCCGGCGGCGAGCCTGACCTTCTTGTCGCCGGGCTCGGCGTCCCAGAAGAGGTCAGGGTTGTAGTGGAAGGTCGGATTCTTCTCCACCCCGTTGATCTTCCACTTCCCGATCGGAAGGGGATCATGCACGCTCCCCATCGTGGCCGGATAGCTGGCCAGAATGGCGCCCTTCGCATCGATCGCCTCAACCGTCGACCGCCGCTTGCTGACGCGGATGCTCATCCTTGCCGTCTTGGGCAGCGGAGGCCGTGTGACATTGGGAACCTGAATGACCGTTCCGACCTTGTCGAGCGCGACACCGCGATTGATCGTTTGCAGCAGCGCCGGGCTGATGTGAAACCTCTCCCCCAACTCCTCGGGCAGCGATTGATACCCGAGGGCCGGAAGCTTGGCCTTGTCCTCCATCTCCGCCGGGATGGGGACAAACGGACCGGCAACATCCTCGGCCGTGATCGTGTAAGGCACGAGGACGGGAGCCGTATCCTGGTCCAGCGCATCCCACGTTCCGGCGGTGACGTTCGCTCCCCCCTTGATCCGCCGTGACAGATTGAACTCGGTGACCGCGAGCCGCGTGTTGCCGCCATACCGTCCATCGATCTCCCCCGGCGAGCAATGGGCCCGATCGAGAATGATCTGCGCGCGTAGCACGGCCGACCCCGGCCTGCTTTTCGCCGACAGCACCGGCCTCTTCGCCGCATCATTCGCCCCCGCGACGGTGTACGCCGGCGGCACGTGCCTCACGCGCGCCTGCGCGGTGGCGGCGATGGCGAGAAGGAGGAGAAGGAGCGTTCGTGAGGTCAATACCGGTCAAACTGCAGGAACGAAGCCATCCGCAGATGGCGCAGATGGGACGAAGATGAAGAGGACCTATCGAGACAACCCGAACTTGCGCCTCCCTAACCTCGAGAGCCCTTCTCCCCCAGCGCTTTTTAGCTGGGGGAGAAGGTGCCGAAGGCGGATGAGGGGGTTGTGCTTGCCATGCCCTTGCCAGTATCCGAGGTTTGGTTGCCGCTTCGCCGCGCTGTGATGCTCCTATGATGCTTGGATGCCAAGGATGACACTTACAATCGAAGATGATGCGTTGCGTGTGGCGAAGGCGCATGCATCACGTCATGGGATGACGCTTGGAGAAGCGGTCAGCGAGTTGATACATAAGGCCGCTGGCCGGCCACTCGTAACCGATTCCCGGAACGGACTTCAGGTCGTACATCTCCGCCGTCGTTCTCCGAAGGTGACGACAGCGCTCGTCGACAGGTTGAGCGACGATCTGCCGTGAAGACGGCCTTGCTCGATCTGAGGCGACCCTCGTCCGAGGCCTTCAGGAACGAAGGTCCTTCGGTCGTTCGCCGATCCAAAGCGTTGGTGAACTCGATCAATGCCGATTGCCGGCGAAGCCGGCTTGAGACCGTAGCCCCTGCTTCAGTCTATCACTGCAAATGTTTGTACTTCTCGCGGATCATTTCGGCCAAACGTTTTGCGGCCACTGCTAGGATTGCATTAGGCCTTTGCCGAAACTCCCGCAAATCAGCGATTTCGGAGAACGTGGCAATAACCGGACTAACCGCCACGGTGCCCTCGATATTGCGTGCACACAATAGCTCCGACCAAGAAAGATCGCCCGCAGCGACGTGTGGTAGAATCGTTTCCATCTCGTCAATTGTAAACACGGCTAGCGGTTCAATCTTATCTTGCCGGTCAGCCAACTCAGCGAACCTGCCAGCGAGACACGTATTAATCCCTGGCGTCTGGAAACTTGGCTCGTCCACGACGAGAATTGGGAAAACCTGATCCACCTCGCCGAACTCGCTTTGGCCCGACGAGATCGCGCTGCAAGAACGCGCGAGTTGCCGAACGCCTTTCTGCTTCCCCCGTGTGTTTGAGACGAACTTGCGTTCGATCGCCTTTCTCACAGTAATTACGTCACGTGAGCATTTCGCTGCGTTTGGCAGCATTCCAGCCTTGCTCTCAAATACCACGGCAATCCGTCCTAGCATCAAGACAGCGTCCACCTCGCATTCGTCTACGATGCACCCAAAGCTCAGCACGCCGTCGGCTGGCGTGTGCCGTTCTAGTTGCAGATTTACGTACTTCTCAAAAATGTTGCCCCAATACGAGAGAAACAATTTACGGCCAGTATCGCTCATCCTACGGAGGACATTCCAGAACACGCCTACGCTCGCATTCTCGATCAGAAAGTGCAAGTCTATGACGATCTCACGACCGTCGCGCAGCCGAAGAAGAGGCCGTTCACGGAAAGCATTGAAGTCTAATGCCCACGATGGATCTCCTATCCGGTCGACGAAACGCTCGGCTGAGTCTATCTCGCCGAATTTCGCCATGAAAGCATCTTCATCAAAGATGCGAGAGGCTGTGAATTCTGCGATCTGTTGATCCTGCAGTCCGAGAAGCTGTGCGTGCTCGGCAAACTCGACTATGGAGGTTTTCGAATTGCGCGCGCCTGCGACTACGCGAGAGTAGATTCCGAAGAACAGCGCAAAATAGTCGTCGAACAGCAGACCATCAATCGCAGTTGTCTCTGGCCTAGTGCCGAACTCGTCGTGAAATAGTTGCACTATTCTCTCGTCGCCGGCAAATAGCTCTTGTGTTACGAGATAGTACCTGGCTAGCAGCGACCAGACCTCCCGCGGGTGGTATATCTCCCATACCGGCAAGTTCTGAACAGCGAGAATCTCGGCGTCTGGCTGTGCGAGGGATATGTCAAGATAGTCGTTTGCGTGCAATGCTACAGCACCGACCGCGGTTAGCCTGCATTTGTCACGGCGTACCGATAGGAGTGCCTTGAGATTGAGAAGCCCCGCGGCCCTAGTGAAGATGAGGGAATCGTCTTTCCCGATGATGCGCTTCCGGAAATGTTTCACGCGATTCTTGATCGAGTCGCTCAGGAGCTCGGCTTCAAGCGACGGCTGTGCTTCAAATCCTGGGTCCCCAGCGCTAAAGAAAGCATTCACGGTCGCAAATATGTTGAGCGGGATGTCTCCGCCGCAACGGCGCAACTGTTCAAAGTAGATCCGCGGATTTCGCGGAGCATCGAACACATCGGTATGTTTCAGAAGTATCCGAGTACGCATCCGGTGAAGTTTACTCCGGCTGTGGCTCTCGCCCGCTGTGAACCACGTTGTTGCTACTGTGCGGGCTCGGCGTCGTCTGCCACGAACCTCTTTTCTTTCTCACTCCACACCAACACATGGCCCGAGAGCAGGAACGCAGATGCGAAGATATCAAGTCGGTCCTATCTGCGTTCATCTGCGTCATCTGCGGATAAGCCTTCCAACGAAACCCAACTACCTCCCCGTAACCTCGATCGCCAGAAATTGCCCGCTGTTCGGCCGCAGGTCCATTTGTGCGCTCTCGACATACACGTAGTAGATCCCCGCCTCCGTCGGGGTGATCGTGGTCTCGTAGCGGCCGTCGCCGAGAGCGGTTAGCGCCTCGCGGCGGGTCCAGCCGCCGGCGGCGCGGAAGGCGAGGAGGCGGGCGTCCTTTAGATTGTTCAGGGGCTTGCCGGTGGCGCGGTCGGTGAGACGGAAGGTCAGGTGGACGGGGGTGCCCGAGGCGAAGGTGCGGGTGTCGAGGAGCGGCTCGACGCTGACGCCGGCGATTCGTTCGGCGGCGCGTTTGGGATCCTCGCGGACGGCGACGTCGAAACAGGTCACCACGCGGGGGGAATCGACGAAGACCGCGGCGTCGTAGGAGCCGGGGTCGGGGAGGCGCGTCACCGTCGTAAAGACGCCGGGGCTCTTTTCGCGCAGGGTGCGGTCGATCACGATGACGGCGCGCGGGGCGCGGCCGTAGTTCGAGAACGTCCCCATCGGCGCGGCCATCCCTTCCTTGTAGTAGTAGATCGATTGATCGGCCGGGTGGGCCACCAGCACGGAGCCGGCCTCGGGCGATGCGACGATGCCGTCGGCGGGGGTGGGGGAGCCGGCCTCGCCGAACGATTTCTGGCCGGCGGGAAAGTCGACCACGGAGATGGCTTTCCCTTCCCTCAGATCGGCCAGCGGCACCATCAACACGACGTCGCTTCGGAGGTGGCGGACGTAGGCCAGGTTCTCGGTGAAGGTGACCTCGAACGGTCCCCCCTCGAACTTGCCGCGTTGTTCCATCCGTCCCGAGGCGGCATCGAGAATCTGGACGAGATCCTTCGGCGTGTTGACGATGAAGCCGTAGCGGCCGCCGGGGGCGAATCGGATGCGCGTCGCCCCGGCCTCGGCCTGGATGGTGTCGCGTACCTTTCGCGTCTTCGGATCGATGACGGCGATCTTCCCGTCCTTCCCGAGGACGTAGAACATGCCGCTCGCGGACGAGAAGGCCACGGCTTCGGGGGGAGACGAAAGAGCGACCGCGACCGGCTTGCGCGGGCTGCCGGTCTCGACGATCGTAGCCAACTTCGCGTCGCCGCTGGTCACGGCCAGATAACGGCCATCGCCGCTGAAGGCGAGGTCGTGCTCGCCGGCCGGAAGGGGGAAGCGGATCCCGACGGTGAGGTCGTTCGGCGTGATCCGGGCAACCGCCGTGTCGCTGGTGACCCACACCGCTTCGCTTCCCGGCTGGGCGGCGATGCGCTTCGGCTTCGCTCCGGCGTCGAGGTTTGCGGCGACTTTCCATGTGGCGGTGTCGACGGCGGCCACGGCGTTGGTGTCGGGCATGGTCACGAAGAGGCGATTGGCGCCGCCCAGCGCCCAGTCGTAGCCGCGGCTGCGCAGCTCGACGAGAGCGAGCAGGCGCGAGCCGCCGAAGCTGAAGCGCGGATCGACCACGGAGAGGGTTGGGTCTTCGTTGAGTGTGACCACGTCGTAGACGTTGAGGTCCAGCGACGGCTCGGAGAAGAGGTTGCCGCCGAGGAAGGCGGCGATCTTCGCTTCGCAGGCGGTACGGCCGGAGGGATGAGCAGCGTTCTCACGGGCGCTGAACCAGGCGGCGGGATTGATGCCGCGCAGCTTCGCGCCGGTGGTGGCGTCGGTGAATTTCAGGGTGATGCGGGCAGGCGCTCCCTCGCGGAGATCGGCACCGGCGAGCGGCGTGATGGTGAGGTCGACCACGATTCCTTTATCGGTGTGCCGGGCGTGCATCGGCGCCGCCAGCGCGCCGAACAGCGGTAACAGAGCGGCGGCGGTCGCTGCGAGGAGGCGATTGGACACGTCGGATGATAAGACGATCCTCTGCCGCGGGATGTGAATGTGGACGCGACGCGGCTCGTTTTCACACGGCGCTTGCCACAGCCGTCTACCTGAGGACTACACTCTGCGAACCCCCGAGGAATCTCGATGACGCACGCTTGGCTCGTGGCGATTCTGGATCGCTTTCCCGAAAAGGGCGGAGCCATGTTGAGGAGGAGGGGATGACGGCATCGACCGCGCGGCTCGCCGAGCGATGGGACCGGCCCGATCTCAATCCGCCGCGGCCTCGAATCGCCGTCGAGACGCTCGCCGGCTCGTGGAAGAAGACGAACGACAAGCAGCAGTGGATCGATTCGCTGATCGTCGATACCGAAGGGGATGAGCTTTACGTCACGATCTTCGGCAGCGCGCCGCCATCGCCTCCTTCGTGGGGGCGGAAGCGTGCCGAGGTGCTCTACTCCGGCGGCATCGGTACCGGAGACACGCGCGCGGGTGCATTCACCACGCACTACCGCTTCGATGATTTCGACGTCGAAGTCCAGGCAAATCTGAACCTCGGCCTCCTGGTCGTGGCGACCTTCGTCACCTTCCGCCATTCCGGTCCGCTCTCTGACCGCTTCACCCGCGAGTTTTTCTACCGGGCCGTCGATGGTGACCAGTCATGACCGTTACGGCACCGGCTGTGGCAGGACTCGATCCCGGCGTGCTCGTTGGCGACTGGCGCAATACCAACGCCGAGGGATCGATCGCCCGGATCGTCTGCACACTCCATGACGGCGGCTCGATCGACGTACGCGCTTACGGGCGTTACGACGGCACGCCGGCGGATTGGGGAAGCGTTCCGGCATCCGTCTACGCGTTCACGTTCGAGGATCGGGCGGCGGGGGCGTTCAGCGCCCGCTTCGAGCTCGGCGAGGCGCGGGTCGATCTGCAGGCCAATGTGAAGCTCGGCGTGCTGGTGGTCGTGGAGCTCATCACCTTCCTCGACGGCAGCGGGCGCTCGAATTTCTTCGATCGCGAGTTTTTCCATCAGGTGAAACGATGACCGCGGACGTGACACCGATCCGGCAGACGGCGAGCGAGCCCCGCCCGATCGCGGGGATCTATCTCTCCGATCGCGGCCGGGCGCTGGTCGAGCAGGTGGCGCTTCTCGCGCGCGAGCGGTTCGCGGAGCGTGCAGCCCAATATGACGCCGAGGCCGTGTTTCCGAAGGAAGACTTCGACGACCTCTTCGCCGCGTCGCTCATGGCGCCTACGATCCCTGAAAGCTATGGCGGGCTCGGGCTCGGACCGTATCGTGGCGACGTCTTCACCCTATGGATGATGACGAAGGAGATCGCCCGCGCCGATCTCTCGCTGGCCCGCTGCTGGGAAGGGCACGCCAATTCGCTGGTGCTGCTCGACGGCATGGCCGACGAGACCCAGAAGCGGCGCTGGTTCCCGGGAGTGGTGGAGCGCGGCGAGACCTGGGTGGCCTGGAGCGGCGAGCCGCAGGCGCGCGCCCCCGGCGACACGTCGCGCTTCGGCACGACCCTCGAGCGCGTCGACGGAGGCTACCGGCTCAACGGCAAGAAAGCGTTTTGCACCAGCGCGGGAGGCGCCACGTGGGCTCTTCTCCTGGTAAGCACGGCCGGACCGGGCGGTGCGCGGCACGCCACCGGCGCGGCGGCCGACACGGTGCTCCTCGCCGCTTGCGATCTTCGCGATCCGTCGGTGCGCGTCGATCCCCGTTGGTGGGATCCCATCGGTATGCGCGCCACCGTCAGTCATGTGGTCGAGTTCGAGAACACGCTCATCCCCGACGAGAACATCATCGGTACGCCGGGCCAGTATCTTCGGGAGGGCTGGCAAACGTGTTTCGTGCCGCATTACGCGTCGTCGTTCCTCGGCGCGGCGGAGGCGGCCTACGACTACGCGATCGATTACATCCGCTGCCAGCACAAGACCGATGATCCGTACGTGCAGCATCACGTGGCCAAAATGGCGGTGGCGGTGGAGACCGCGCATCTCTGGCTGCGCCACGTGGCCACGCTGTGGGAGAGCGGTGCGTATGCCGAGGCGCAGGTGGCGGGGAGCCGGGCACGGCATCTGGTCGAGCACCTGGCGCTGGAGACCGTCGACCACGCCGTGCGGGCCTGCGGCGCGCGTGCGCTCAACCGGCCCAGTCCCGTCGAGCGAATCGTCCGCGACCTGTCGATGTACGTCCGTCACGACAACGACGATCAGGTGCTGGCCACGATCGGCAAGTCGGTGCTCGGCAAGACGTTCGATTCATCCTTTTTCAAGCCGTGAGGAAGCGACATGACGCTGACCATGCCGAAACGAATCGTCTGGGCGTTCGCGCTGGGGCTGGTGGTGTTCTACACGCCGTACGCTGGCCTGTCGAAAGCGGTGACCTCGGGTCTCGTGCCCGGCGTACCGAAAGGCCTTCTCGGGCTGGAGATTCTGCCGGCGGCGATCCTCGGCACGGTCTTCATGATCCCGCTGATCATCACGCTCCTCGGGTGGTGGAAGTACGCGCGGTTCCGCCGATTCGCGGGCATTCCGCTGCCGGTGACGACGCCGGCCATCGCGCTCTCCGGCCTCGGGCTGGCGCTGATCATCGGCAGCACCACGGTCGCCTTCACGTTCAAGGGGATCTCGATCGTCCTGGCGCTGATCATGATGCGCGGCGGCCTGCTGATCATGGCCCCAGTCATCGACGTGGCGTACAAGCGGCGAGTGCGCTGGTTCTCGTGGGCGGCGCTGGTCATCAGCTTCGCCGCGCTGGCGGTTTCGTTCGCCGCGGCGAATGACTACTCGCTCCCGCTCTTGGCGGCGCTGAATCTGGCCGTCTACCTGACCGGCTACCTGCTCCGAACGCCGTGCATGACCAAGCTGGCCAAAGTGCACGATCCCGAGGTCACCCGAACGTACTTCGTGCAGGAGGTGCTGGTTACGATCATCCTCCTTCCGGCCATTCCGGCGATGATGGCGTTGTTCGGCAACAGCCCCACCTCGCTGGCGCTCCGCCGCGGCTTCACCACGTTCTGGACCTTGCACTCGGCGGCCGTCCTGCCGGTCGTCTTGATCGGGATCTTCTACGCCAGCCACAACATCTTCGGAACGCTGATCTATCTCGACGGACGGGAGAACACGTTCTGCGTGCCGCTCTTCTGCGGCGCCAGCTTCCTGGCGGGCTTCAGCGCGGTCTTTGTGCTGTCGAAACTGTTCGCCTTCCCGGCTCCGCCGGCATCGCAGCTCGTTTCCGCGGGGATGGTTCTCTCCGCGCTGCTGCTGCTGTCGCCGTTCCATCACCGGATCGAGGACGCGTGGGGGTTCGTGACAGGCGATCGCCTCCGCGGCGCGACGCTGGTGACGGTGCGGGAGCGGCTGATCCTCTTCGTCTGCAGCGGCAACACCTGCCGTTCGCCGATGGCGGCGGCGATCTCCAACGCCGAGGTGGCAACGCGGCTGGGCATGTCGCCGGCTGCCCGCGTTCGCGCGGAGAGTGGCGGGCTGTCGCCGCGCACCGGTGCGCCGATGACCAGTGAGTCGCACGATGCGCTGCGGGATCTGGCGATCGTTCCATCGCGACATGAAGCGCGGCCGCTGACGGCGGAGCTGATCGATGCGGCGGACGTCATCTATTGCATGACGGAGTCGCAGCGGGTGCTGCTCGTGCAGCAATATCCGGAGGCGTCGGTGAAAGCGCAGACTCTCGATCCCGGCGGCGATATCCCCGATCCGATCGGGCATGGATATGACGTTTACGCCGAGGTGGCGCGCCGCATCCAGAGTCTGGTGCGCATGCGCTTCGACGAGATGGGAATCGTCGCCGGCGAGGCCAGGGGCTGAGCGATGGCGCTGCGATTCCACTGGAGCATGTCGTCGGCCGGCGAGGAGCTGAAGGGGGCTAAGGCGCGCGGGGCGGTTTCAGGAATCCCGAACCTCGATGCCCACGTCCGCTTCTGCAGGCAGGCCGAGGAGTGCGGGATCGAGTCGCTGCTGACGGCGTTCGGTTTTCATCGCGCCGATCCGATCGTTCTCGCCACCGCCCTCGGCATGCTGACCACGCGCATCAAGTTCATGGTGGCCGTTCGTTCCGGCGTCTGTTTACCGACGCTCTTCGTGCAGCAGGTCAACAGCGTGGCCGCGGTCACCGGCGGCCGCATCTGTCTGAACGTCGTCGCGGGACATACGCCCGAGGAGCAAAAGTATTACGGCGATTTTCTCGCGCACGACGAGCGGTACGAGCGGACCGACGAGTTCCTCACCGTCTGCAACGCCTTCTGGAAAGGCTCGGGCGAAGTAAACTTCGCCGGCAAGTACTACACGGTGGAGAAGGGGAAGTTGAGCACGCCATTCGTCGCTCCCGACCGGACCTCTCCCGAGATTTTCCTCGGCGGCAACTCCGCTCCCGGCGAGCGGCTGGCGGCGAAACACGCGGACTGCATGTGGCGCCTCCCCCAGCCGGCGGCAGCGATGCGCGACCAGGTCAAGCCGCTCGTCGACGGCGGCATCGAGGTCGGAATCCTGGTCTCGCTTCTAGTACGCGAGACGCATGAGGAGGCAATCGAGGCGACCGAGCGCCTCATCGCACGCTTCGACGGCGCGCCGCGGAGGACGCACGAGGAGTTCGCCCGCAAGTCGGATTCGGTGGCCTTTACATCGACGTACAAGCTGGCCAACGCCGACGACTGGCCGGCGCCGTATCTCTGGACCGGCGCGGTGCCTTACATGGGCGCGCCGTCGGTGGCCATCGTCGGCTCGGCGGAGGAAGTGACGGAGGCGCTCTTCACCTATCGCGACGCGGGCGTGACGCAGTTCCTCTTCATGGGCTGGCCCGATCTGGAAGAGATGGAGCGCTTTCGCCGGCTGGTTCTGCCGGCGGTGCGCGCGCGCGAAGAGGCGGAAGCAGGGCGAGCGGAGGTGGCGGCATCATGAATGAGCTGAAGTTCCACTGGCGGCTGACTCAGGGCGGCGAGCGCCACGGCGCCTCGCGCGGACATCAGGCAAGCCTCGGCGAGACCGGGCTGCCGGACCTCGGGCAGCGCATTCGCTTCTGCAAGCGTGCCGAGGAGCTGGGGATCGACTCGCTGTTGACCGACTTCGGATGGTCGAAGCCCGATCCGATGTTCCTGGCCGCGGCCATCGGTCTGCAGGCCGAGACGATCAAGTTCATCGTCGCCTATCGTTCGGGCTTGATCTGCCCGACCTCGTTCGTGCAGCAGCTCAACACTCTCTCCACGATCATCGACGGCCGCTTCTCCATCAACGTTATCGCCGGCGACACGCCGGAAGAGCAGCACTACTACGGCGACTGGCTGCCGCACGACGAGCGTTATGCGCGCACCGAGGAGTTCCTGGCAGTCTGCCGGGCGCTGTGGCGCCGCGAAGGGCCGGTGAACTTCGAAGGGAAGTACTACAAGGTCGAAGGGGGAAAGATCAACACGCCGTTCATTGCCCCCGACCGAACCTTCCCCGAGCTCTTCATCGCCGGCAATTCGCAACAGGCGCACGATCTGGCCATCAGTCAGGGGACGATCTGGATGCAGATCCCCGACACGCCGGAGACGATGCGCGCGCGGGGAGCGGACGTGCTCGCCGCCGGCAAGGAGCTGGGCGTGCGCTGCTCGATCATCGGCGGTGCTACGCGCGGCGCGGCGCTGGAGCAGGCGTATGCGCTGGTGTCGCAGACGCGCGATGGATTCGACGATGGGGCCAAGGAGCGCGAGTTCATGCGCAAGAGCGACTCGGTCAACGTCCGGACGACGTATGCGAGAGCCGGGGAGTCGGAGTGGCTCACGCCGTGGCTGTGGACTGGGGCGGTCCGTACGCACGGCGCTCCGTGCATCGCCATCGTCGGATCGCCGCGCGAGATCGCCGAAGGAGTGGAAGAGTTCGTCGACGCCGGCGTGACGCAGTTCATCCTGGCCGGCTGGCCGAAACTGGAATCGATGGAGTTTTTCGGAGAGGAAGTGCTGCCGCTGATCCGGCAGCCGAAGGAAATCGCCGCGGCATTATGAAGTCGATCCTGCACAAAGCCACGGCCGCATCCGTCGTGAGCGAGCCGTTTCCGCACGTCGTGATCGACGACGCGCTCGAGCCGGAGTTGTACCGCGCGCTGGCGGCGTCGTTTCCGGATGAGCGGTCGTTCATCGGAAACGGGGCCATCCAGAACAACTGCAACTACCGCATTCCGGGGCAGGATCTGATCCGCAATACGAGCTACGCGAACGTATGGCGGGAGCTCTCGGCGCGCCACACCTCGAACGAGTTCTTTCGCGAGGTGACGGCGGTTTTCGGCGACGCCATCCGCTCGCTGCATCCGGCGCTCGAATCGGGGATCGGCAAGCGGCTCGAGGATGCGGCGACGAACGTTCGCTACGCCGAGCCGATGGCCGACTTCGCCATGGATTGCCAGATCACCTGGACCTCGCCGGTGCGCCGCCGCTCCAGCTCGGCGCCGTGTCATGTCGACCGCGAGGTGGCGCTCTACGCGGGGATGCTCTACATGCGCCCGCCCGACGATCATGCCGATGGCGGTGACCTGGAGCTCTATCGATTCCGGCCGGGACAGCGGCGCTACAACGGCGATCGATCCGTCGACCTGCGCCGCGTGGAGACGGTCAAGCGGATCGGCTATGCCGCCAACCGGCTGGTCTTCTTCATCCATTCGCCCGACTCCATCCACGGCGTGACCCAGCGCTCGCCGACGCCGCTGCCGCGGCTGCACATCAATTTCATCGCCGAGGCGCGCGAGAAGATCTTCGTCCTGCCGCAACATGCGCGGGGAGAGGCGGCATGAATGATTGACGAGAGCGTCGCCGTGGTCGTCTGCGCCGGGCCTTCGCTCGACCTCTTCTCCTCGGCGGCGTGGGCCGACGTCCAGCGCGCGGGTGAAGTGGTCTCGATCAATGGCGGAGCGACGGCGGCGGGGGTGCTCCGTCACGGAGTTCGCTTCAGCTGCATGGCGGCGATGGACCTCAAGCTCGGACTGGCCCGCAGCGTGCCGGCGTTGCCGCGCGTGTGGGAGGAGACCTCGTCGTGGCGCATCACCTCGGCGGATGCCGCGGACATGACCGCGGAGACCTACGTCCGCGAGCTCGACGAGCTCGATGGCGTGCGCGGATGGAGCGACGATCACGATGCCGGTTACAAAGGCGGCAGCAGCGCCATGATCGTCGGCAACTGGCTGGCCAATCCATGGCCCGATGATCCTGCCGCGCGCGAAGAGCGCGAGCGCATCGCCGCCGAGCGCGGCAAGCGCGTTCCACGTCGCGGTTTCAAGCGCCTTGCGTTCATCGGCCTGGACATGGTCGCAGGCGATGGCCGGCACGCCAACGGCGCCGGGACGCACACCAGCGGTTTTGCCTCCTCGCTCGGACACTTCCGAAAGGTTGCGAAAGGGTGGGGGCGCTTCTGCGAGCAGGCCCGGAAACGCGGCGTGGAGTGCGTCAATCTCACGCCGGGTACAGGGCTGCAACAGATGCCGCGAGCCGTCGTGCCGGTGTCGTGGCTCCTTTCCGATTACGTCATGGGTCTTGCCCGCGGAGAGAAGAGGCTGACGTGACCATCACCTTCATCGCCTGCGTCGAGCGCGGAGAGCTGGAGGAGAAGACGCTTCTTCTCTGCCGTTCGATCCGCCGCTACGGCGGCCGCTTTGCGGAGTCGCCGATCCTGACCTTCCAGCCGCGCCTCGGAACCGACGTGAGCGACGAGACGCTGCGCGGCCTGGAGTCCCTCGGCGCGACCCACGTCACCGAGCGGCTCAATGTCGATCTGGCCAATTATGCGATCGGCAACAAAGTCTTCGCCTCGGCGAGAGGAGAGGAAATGGCCACGACCGAGTTCGTGGCCTTTCTCGACAGCGACACGATTCTCACCTCTGAACCGTCCGCGTTTGCGCTCGCTGAGGGGATCGACGCCGCGGCGAGGCCGGTCGACTACTGGCGCCACGGCAAGGAACCGCTCGACGATCCCGATCACGAGCACTGGAAAACGCGTCATCGCCGCGTGGCCTCAGCGGGCCCCGGCGATCCGATCGACCCTTACTGGGAGCGGATGTACGAGTTGTGCGGCGTGACGAACCGGCCTTGGGTGGAGACGGTTGGCGATCGCAAGCGGGTCCGTGCCTACTTCAACTCCGGGCTGGTGGTGGCACGGCGTACGGCGGGTCTGTTCGCGCAGTGGAAGCGCGACTTTCTCCGGCTCATCGAATCGGGTCATCTTCCGCCGGGCGGCGATCGGCATTATCTCGATCAACTCTCGCTTGCGGTCGTGCTGGCGCGCGTCTGGGAGCGGGTGGAGATCCTCGACGGCCGCTACAACTATCCTCTCATCGGGCGTCCCTTGCTTCCGCAGCCGTTGCGCGGCGCGCAGCTCGAGGAGCTCGTGCATGTCCACTACAATCGCTACTTCAACGTCCCCGGGTTTCTTCGCTCCGTCCGGCCGCCGCTCCAACGCGACAGCCCGGTCGTCGGCTGGCTCGGCGAGTTTCTTCCGTTGCGGCCTGTCCTTAACGATTGAGGAAAGACGATCATGCGATTGACCGAAGAGCAGATCGCGCAATACGACGAACAGGGCTTTCTCGTTTTTCGCGGTCTTCTGGCACCGCCTGAGCTCGATGTGATCGAGGGGGCGATGCCGGACCTCCTCGGCCGCGAGGGTCCGGACGTGGTGCGCGAAGAGAACGAGACGCGCGCCGTGCGGATGGTGTTCGGCGCGCATTTTCACAACGACGTCATCCGGCGGCTATCACGCCATCCCCGCCTGGTCACGCCGAGCGAGCAGATCGTCCGCGACCGCGTGCATGTTTACCAATCGCGGCTCAATGCCAAGTCGAGCTTCCACGGAACCGGTTGGGCGTGGCATCAGGACTTCAACCAGTGGCACCGGCAGGATGGGATGGCGCGCCCGCAGACGGTGGTGGTCGGGATCTATCTCGATGACGTCAATCCGTGCAACGGACCGCTGCTCATCATTCCCGGCTCACACAAACGCGGCCACTTCTACAACCCCGACGCCATGGATATCGACGATGAAATCATCGCCACGCTGGCGGCCGAGGAGGGGATCGAGCCGGTCATGGGGCCGCCGGGAACGGTGGTCTTCTTTGACGCATTGTCCGTCCACGGATCGGCGGCGAATATCTCTCCCTGGCCGCGCCGCATCTTCTACCTGAACTACAACGCGGTCTCGAACCGCCAGATCCTTCCGCTGCGCGAGCCGTTTCACTGCAGCGTCGATCTCACGCCGATCTCCGTCCTGGCGGACGATTGTCTGCTGCAGCGGGAGGCCAGCGCATGACGGCAACGCTCCCCGAGCGGCACACGCCGGTGCGCACGCGCCCGTTTGCGCCCCCCTGCCAGATCGCCGGCCGTGAGGAGGAGCTGCTGCTGGAAGTGCTCCGGAGCGGATGCTGGTCAGGCTTCCGCGCCGGCGCGAACGGCGCCGACATCCGTGAAGCCGGAACGCTGTCGTCGGCCGCGGCGCTGCAACTGGCGCCGTCCGAGCTGCGCTTTCTCGGCGGTCCGATGGTGCGGCGGCTGGAAGCGATGTTCGCCGAACGCTGCGGCGCGACGTACGGCGTCGCCGTCAATTCGGCGACGTCGGGACTCGTGGCCGCGTTCGGCGCCATCGACCTCGAGCCGGGCGACGAGGTGCTCGTTCCCTGCATGTCGTTCCACGCCACCGCCACGGCCATCCTGGCGTTCGACGCGGTGCCGCTCTTCGTCGAGGTCGATCCGGAAACGCTCTGTATCGACGTCGCCGACGCTGAGTCAAAGATCACGGAACGGACGCGCGCCATCGCCGCCGTTCACCTCGGCGGGAACTGCGCCGACATCGATGCAGTAATGGAGATGGCCCACCGCCGCGGATTGCGCGTCATCGAAGATTGTGCGCAGGCTCCCGGGGCGCGGTACCGCGGCCGCGAGGTCGGCTCGTTCGGAGACGCCGGCATTTTTTCCCTGACGGAGACGAAGACCGTGACCTGTGGCGAAGGCGGCGTGGTCGTCACCAGCGATCCCCACATCGCTTTGAAGCTGCGCCTCATCCGCAATCACGGTGAAGGGCTGGCCGGCTTCGACTGGAGCGACGCCGAGCTGGTGAACGTGATCGGCTTCAACCTCCGCCTGACGGAGTTGCAGGCCGCGGTTGCCGTGGCGCAGATGGAACAGCTCGATGAACGGAACCGCGCCCGGCGCGCCAACCAGTCGCGCCTCGTGGAGGGGCTGCGCGGATTCCCCTTTCTCGTCCCGCAGCGAATCGATCCGCATGTCGAGGAGGCGCCGTACGCCACCACCTTCCGCTACGTCCGCCGCGACGGGATGCCGTCGCGCGATGAGGTGGTGGCGCGGTTGCAGCGCGAGGGCGTTCCCGCGGTCGGTGGTTACGAGAGACTGCTGCACGAGCATCCGCTCTTCGCGCGCCGCATCGCCTACGGAACGGCCAGCCATCCCTTCGCCCTTCGCCCGGACGTTCGTTACGGACGCGGCACGCTGCCGCGTTCGGAGGCACGCAACCGCGAGCTGATCTGGTTCACTTGCATCAACTCGCCCAACACCGCCGAAGACATGGACGACATCGTGCGGGCATTCGAGAAGGTGTTCGAGCCGTGAAGGAGAGATTCGCGCGCGACGGCATCATCTTTCCCATTCGTGTCCTGACCGATGCGGAGGTGCAACGCTATGGCGCCGACATCAGCCGGACCATGGCGGAGTGCGGGAGCGACCGGCGTCTCGACCAGCTTCATCTCTTCTTCCAATGGGCCAGGGAGATTGCCACCCACCGCCTGATCGTCGACACCGTGCGGGAGATCCTCGGCGACGATGTCCTGGCCTGGGGCTCGCTGATGCTCTCGAAGCCTCCGCACGACCAGTCGTTCGTGGCCTGGCATCAGGATGGCCATTACGCCGACTTTCTCGGCGACGCCCCCGCGCTCTCGGCCTGGATCGCGCTCACCCCAAGCACGGTCTCCAGCGGTTGCATGCGCGTAGTTCCGGGATCGCACAAAGTGAAGCTCGCGCACGCCGTCACGGCGGAACCGCTGAACATGCTCAGTCACGGCCAGGAGATCGCCGCGGAGGTCGACGACGACGATGCCGTCGACGTCGTGCTTCGCCCCGGCGAGATGTCGCTGCATCACGTCGACATCGTCCATGGCTCGAACGCGAACCGTTCCCCCGCGCCGCGCACCGGCTTCATCGTCCGCTACACGACGCCGGCGATCCTCCGGTCGCGCGCGCCGCTCCTCGTCGCCCACGGCCGCGGCGACGCCACGCACGTGCCGCTGGTGTCGATGCCGCCGCCCGCCGACTTCGAATCCTCCGTTGCCGCGTATCGGGCGCGCTGACCATGCGCGTCACCTTCGTCATCGCATCGCTTCGCGGAGGAGGCTCCGAGCGCGCCACGGTCAACATGGCCAACTACTGGGCGGCGCGCGGGTGGACGGTTTCGATCGTGACGATGTACCAGGGCCACGTCGAGCCGGTGGCGTACGTGCTCGATGAGCGGGTCGTACACCACGACCTCAACTGGGAGGTGCCGTTCCGGGATCGGCCGGAGCCGCCGGCGGAAATGCTCCGGCAGATCGATGCGGCGCTGGCGATCTTCACTCCCAAATCGCGTGAGTACTTTCGGGGATTGCACCCGCTTCTGGCCACGCTCCGGAAGAGCATCATCGATACGCGGCCGCAGGCGATCATCTCGATGATCAACTCGACGAACATCCGCACCATCGCCGCCACCCGCGGGCTCGGTGTTCGCGTCTTCGTCTCCGAGCGCGGCATCGCCAGGCCCTACGCGAACGAGAAGCTGCGCACCGAGGCCTACCGGCTGGCGACGGCGGTCGTGGCGCTGACCGCGGGCGATCTTGCCTACTACGTCCGGCAGGGGGTGCGGCGCGGCGCCTGGATTCCGAATCCCGTCTTCCCTCGCGACGTGCCGCGGCGGGACGATCGCAACGGCGCGCGCGTGCTGGCATCGCTGGGCCGGTTGTCATGGGAAAAAGGCTACGACCTGCTGATCAAGTCATTCGCCCGGATCGCCGCCGAACATCCGCAGTGGAGACTGGAGATCTGGGGCCGCGGCAGCGATCGCGAGAAACTCGAGGCTTCCATCGCCAAGCTCGGCGTCGCCGACCGCATCATCCTCCCCGGCTTCACCTCCGCCAACGACGATGTGCTGGCGCGCGCCGACCTCTACGTGCAGCCGTCGCGGCGGGAGGGATTTCCGAACGCTCTCTGCGAAGCGATGGCCTCGGGGCTTCCGGTCATCGCCTTCGACTGCTCTCCCGGCGTGCGGATGATCGTGCGCCACGGCGTCGACGGTGTGCTGGTGCCGAAGGGGGAAGTGGGCTCGCTTGCTCGCGCGCTCGGCGGTCTTATGCGCGACGAAGCGGAGCGCTCCCGCCTCGGCGCGCGCGCCCCCGAGGTCGTCCAACGCTTCAGCGTGGACGAGGTCATGGGGCGCTGGGAGGAAATGCTGCAGTGGCCGATGTGATCCAGAGCCTCTGGATCGGACCGTCTCTATCATCAATGGAACGGCTGACCATCCAGTCGTTTCTCCACCACGGCCACGAGTTTCACCTCTACGTCTACGACGAGGTGGCCCGCATCCCCGAGGGGACGATCGTTCGCGACGGAAACGAGATCCTGCCGAAGTCTTCGATCTTCGTCTATCGCGACCACAACTCCTACTCCGGCTTCTCGAACTTCTTCCGCTACAAACTCCTCCTCGACCGCGGCGGCTGGTGGGTCGACACCGACCAGGTCTGCCTCCGCCCCTTCACCACCGAGGATCCCTACGTCTTCGCCAGCGAGCCTGGGAAGAACGGAGAGGACGTCATCTGCGCAGGGGCGATCAAAGCCCCGCGCGGGTGTGAGGCGATGCAGTACGCGTGGGATGTGTGTGCTTCCAAGGATCCGTCCGCGCTCAAGTGGGGGGAGGTGGGCCCGCGGCTGGTCGCCGAGACGGTGCACCGGTTCGGGCTGGAACGCTACGTGCGCCCCTCTCGGATCTTCTGCCCAATCGGCGATGCGGATTGGCTAACGATCATCTCCCCCCGCAGCCCCTCATTCCCTCCCGATTCCCTCGGCGTTCATCTGTGGAACGAGCGGTGGAGGAGGGATGGGAGGGACAAGGATGCGGAGCATCCGGCTTGGTCGCTGTATGAGGGGCTTAAACGAAGGTATGGGGTGCAGGGCTGACACGCTCTCGCTATTCCGCTCGGCGTCAAGCCCACGCGAAAAAAGTTCGGCAACGAGTTCAGTAACTCGTAACGGGCTCGTGCCGAAACGACTCTTCGACTTCCGCGCCGTAGGCGCGTGCCGTCTTCAGAAGAGTCGGCCCCGCCACATCACCGCGTGTTTGGTGTCAAAGACGTGTACGAAGAATGTCGTGCGCGCGTGAATGCCCACGCGCCTGAGCATATATTGGAGCCATTCAGCATGCCGGACAACGAGCGGTCAGACTTGCAAAAGGCGCGCGATCTCGTGCGGGACGTGGTCCTCGCGCAAAGCAACATCTTCATCAAGGAGCTATTGCGGAAGAAGGATTTCAAGGGTGCCGCTACCAAGGATCAGTTCGAGGCACAGCTCGAGGAAGCAGTCGACTCCGGCAAGTTGACCTACGCAGAGCTTACCGAGTGGATCGAGGAAATGGAGGGTTGGGGCAACGAGCACGTCTACCTCTACAAAGTGCCTGATGCTCTCGTGGAATCGTTGGCTGATCCTGTCAAGGTCAAGGCACGGCTGGTCAAGGGAGGCCTCGGTGACCTGTGGCAGGCAGACCGCTCGCTAGAGTTTCCGGAGGTCCGAAAACTGACCGGCATCTATCACACCGATGGCGAGCTGACCTTCGTCTGGCATGAAGGTGCCGATTACCGGAAGCGAGCCCCGGAGAAGGATTTCGACGAGGACGCGGCGGACGGCGAGCACTACTACTACCAAGCCTACCGCAGGATGGCACAGCGCGATGTCACCCGCGTAATCGTCCGTCGCGCACTTTTAGCAGTCTTCCTTCCGGGCGACAACCAGCCGGCGACGCACACCGACCGCCGCGTGGATCTCTGCGGAGAGATCAAGGCCCTGGCACCCTTCACAGATTGGGAGCTGTACTCGATGGGCGAAGCCATCAAAGCACTTGACACCGCGTCGATGCGACCTTCGCTGAGCGAGACGCTGCGCGCGCCCAACACACGCTGGGACGCCAAGGGGGGCGGCTATGTCGACTTTGGCAGCGAGACCGACGGAAGCTACGCCGCCGTTGACGAACTGCGCGAGGTGCGCGCCGCCGTGCGGCGCTCGAAGTTCAAGGGCGGCCACGCTCAATTCCGGCTACGCCTCCCGCCGCTGGGGGAGAAACAGGCGAAGGAGAAGGAACGAGTCGCGAAGGTGCACCTCTTCAGCGACTACGATCGTATCCGGCTGACCGCCCGTCTGACGCGGAATGACGTCTGGTGGATTCTGAAAAAGATCCCAAAGAAGCGGCGGAAATGACTCCGGACTGGCAAACGCTCGAAGCCGGGTTCCCGCCTGCAGCGGTGGAACATCTTCGCGGTCGGTATGAGACGCCCGGCAGTTTCTCCGTCACGGTTAGAGACCTCGCGCAGGATTCTGGCGCCAGCGAGCACGACGCAGAAGCACTGCTCGAGGCACTCGTCGTCGGTGGCAACCTGACGAAGCAGACTTACAAGCGCTGCGCGAAGTGCGGCGTCGACCTCTCCGACGACGCAAGCGACGGCCAGTGCCACAATTGCAACGCGGCATTCGTCGACGAAAATCCGATTTCAGTCGTCCGCTACCAGCTTGACCGGGAAGCGCCGCGAGACGTGCCGTGGGTGCTTGTGCTTCACGGAATGAATACGCGCGGAACGTGGCAGGAAGAGCTGACCTGGCTAATTGCGCGCTCTTACAAGCAGATGGTGCCTGTAGCGATCTACAAATACGGGATGGTCCGGCCCGGAGTGCTGTTCGGCTGGCGTCAGCGGATGATCGTGCGGCGCGTCATTAAAAAATTTGTCGCGCTCTCCAAACAGGCACGCGACGACGGCTTCCACGGTCCGCCCGACGTGATTGCGCACAGCTTTGGCACATGGTTGATTGCCCACGCATTGGACGATCAACGCGTTCGCGTAGGCCGGCTCATACTGCTCGGATCCATCGTTCGCCCCGATTTTCGCTGGGATCGGCTGCTCGCCGACCACAAGGTCGACATGGTGCTGAATCATGGTGCCACGCGTGATTTCTGGGTGAAGGTCTCGCAATACGGCATTCCCAAATCAGGGCCGGGCGGGAGAGTGGGCTATCCGGCGCCGGTTCGGAATGTGGCCGCGGTCGGACTTGGCCACAGCGACTACTTCGATCCGGAACAACGAATGCGTCAGCTGTTCGCAGACGTGTGGCAACCGTTTCTACGCTGGCAGAGCGTTCCACCGCTCCACGGTGCATTCGAAGCTCCTCGCTGGCGGCCCGCACCGCTTCTCATCCGTGTTACCACGCGTCTTTTGCTGGTCGGTGTGTACGCATCAATCGTTGGCGGTTTCGCTGTGACGCTGTTCTACGGGCTACTGTGTTTGGTACGGTGACCGACTATGGGACAAAGGATTGTTCGTACTGGATCAGAACGTGTGTAAGCCCGTGTGGAAAATGATCTTGAGGGCTTCCGCGATCACTGCCGCCGCCGCAGCAATCAGTGCCACGTATAACCACCGTTTGTCATAGCGAGTCACTTCCCTGTCATGGAGGTCGATAGCCGTCTTGATCAGGGTCTCGACGAAATCGATTGGAAAGAGATCTCGGCGCTCGCGCGGAAGCGCGTGACGGGCGAGCAGGGACAGACGAGTTTTGTTGTCCGCGTTGCTTTCGGGATCGTTAGGATTCGGGGGCCGGACCCGGAAGAACTCCGGATGCTCCTCCGCAATTGTTGTCCAGCGGTGGCCCGATCGCGCCGAGCCCAGCTCTGTCTTCACTTCCTGCTCGCTTGAACGATCATCTCTGTCGAGTGCAAGCATCTGCAGGAGTGCCAGGACATCCGCGAGGCGATCGTCTTTCCTGTACTTCTTGAGATTATTACCCATCCCATTAATTGTATAGGAATCCGAGACTGTTGAGCAGCCGCGATCTCCGCCGTAGCGTCGAAAAGTGCTCCTGCCGCAGATCGTCTGGATAGGCGAGAGCCAACATCGCCTCTTCCGTCTTGCGGCGCCAAAGTGCACGCGCGGGGCGGGAGGTATTCGTCTTCAGGTACCCGCTCACCATCTCGTGCCAGAACTCGAGCCTGTCGAGGAACGAGGTGTTGAATCGCTCGCGTACCTCGGGGTTGCTGCGGAGGGCTTCGCGCGTGCGGTCGAAGGCCTCCTTCATCGCTCGTTTGAGGGTGATCACGCCCTCCTTCCGGCCGGCTTCGCCGGTGCGGTAGATCATCTGCAGGAAGCCGAGCGCGCCCTTCATCCGCACGGCGCGGGTGTTGCGGCCGAAGATGAAATGGTGATCGCCGCGTTGATCGGCCAGGGTGCCGCGGGGATGGAACCAGGCCAGATTCTGTCCGATCAGCTGCATGCCGTCGTGGTCCATGAAGGTGATGCGGATGCGCCAGGCGCCATCCTCCCAGACAGTGCGCAAGCCCGTGTTGCGGCCGACGAAGGACTCGCCGTCCGTGTGACCGCCGGCGGCGTAGAGCGTTCCCCAGAAGCGGCCGATCTGCTCGGCCACGGCGAAGAAGTTCTGCCGCGCGCGCTGGCGGTTCGCCGGCACGCGCAGCGCCGCGGCGACGTACTGCCGTTGCGTGCGATAGGGGACGTTCGGCGGCTGATAGACGCAGAGTACTTCATCGAGCAGCTCGTCGGCGAAACGGCGGGCATCGTCCGGCGTGTAGTCGCGACCGAGGCCGCCGAAGTACTCCGCGGGGCCTCCGGCGTCGAGATAGTGGGCGAGCTTGTCTAGGCGGAAGGCCGAGTTGCCCACCTGCACGGCCTGGGCGGGACGCGTCACGCCGAGGAGCCGTACGGCCGTCTCCACGGGGTTCTTTGGCACGGACGTTCGCTTGACCGGCGCGCGCGGATCCTTCATCGAAAGGATGTCGCTGATGAAATGAAGGTCGGCGTGGACCTTTCGATACTCCCGATCGAAGACCTCCGGCCGCGTGAAGTACTCCACCGTCGTCAGCTCGCCAACCCGCGACGGGATGCCGAAGACATTGGCGATGTGCAACGTCCGCGACATCGACGCCTCCTGGCCGTGGATCAGCCGGTAGAGGCGGGAGAAGAACCCCGACTGGCAAGACTCCCACGACAGGAGATGCGTCATCGACCCGCCCTGCAGGTGGTGGGATCGCGGCACGCGCTTTCCCTCGCGCCAGATCTTGAGGTCGAACGGGCGGGGGCCGCGGACGCCGGCACGCTTGATCTCGATCTCGATGTCGCTGCCGGGCGGTTTGATGACCAGGACCACCGAGCCGAGCGGATATTCGACGAGCGCGTTGATCTCGCTCGGTGTGGCGGCGTCGACCCAGCGGATCAGCGACCCTTGCATCAGCCGGAGAACGATCTCGCGCTCCATGAGCGGCAGGCGCTCGATCTGGTGAAGAATCTCCTTGTCGGTGTCGGGGTGAACGTATTTCGCATCGGCGGGGATCCCGCGGGAGCGGCGGATCTGACGCTCGATCTCGGCCACGACGTCATCGGGGCTCCAGAGATAGCGGCCGGCGATGATGCGGCAGTCGCGGGCGGCGACGCTGAGAAAGTCGCCGAGCGCTTCCGGCGTGGTGTCGTGACCGCGAATGCCGTTGTGAACGCGCGCCAGGCGCCCCAGCCGCAGCCGTAGCTCGGCGGCAACATCGCGGCGTGATGTCGAGCGGTAACCCTCGACGCGCAGCTCGTCACCCGAGGGGACGTGCAACTCGTCGAGCCAGAAAAGCTGTTCGCGGTTGGCACGTTCGTCGATGCGGAGCAATTGGTGCTCGAGCATCAGCGCGGCCGCCCTCCGCATCGGCCAGGTCTCGGCGCGGTTGCGCGAGAGCGCCGCCAGCGACAGCGCAAACGGCCGGCTGTAGCCGCTCGTGCCGAGGAACTCGTCGGCCAGCGCCAGCGACCAGGGGCTATCGCCGAGCCAGCGGCGAACGACGGCAGCGAGCGGCTCGCCGAGGAGCGGTGCTTTCGCCAGGCGCTCCATCGGCAGAGATCACTTCTTGACTACGGGCAGCTTGGCGGTCTTTGCCGCGGTCTTGGCGCCGGTTTTTCCGCCACCTTTGCCGCCGCCTTTGCCGCCGCTCTTTCCACCGCTCTTGCTTCCGCCCTTCGTCCCCTCTTTGCCGCCGGCCTTGCCGGTTGCGGGCGACGCGCCGGAGGCAGGCGTGGCGGCACCCCCGCCGCTCCCGCCATTTCCGTTTCCGGGCTTGGTTGGAGTGAGCGTGTTGCCTCCAAGGCCGAGCGTCAGCGCGTAGAGAAGATCGGAAGCGTGCTGGCGCGGAATGACGATGTGGATGTTGTCGCCCTCATAACCAATGTTCCATTTGTCCATAGCAGACCTCCGGCGTGCGTCGCGGCACACCCCTATGTGGAAAGACGGCTGTGGAGGGCCGTCTGTGAACGGAAAGGCGGCTTCTCCACGAGCGGCGCGTACGGCAGACGCCCTCGCAGGTAGACCGTATTGCGGCGTCCCTCGTCGGCGAGGGAGCGCCCGGAATCGTGATCGCTGGAGCGGTTGTAGAAAAGGAGCGGCTCGGCGATGTGCTTTGCACGGGCGGTGGTAGCCATCTCCAGCATCGGAAACATGCAGCCGACGTCCTCGGTCAGGCGCAGATAGCGGCCGCGCTCATCGCGGAAGTCGGCGTCGTCGATCCGATCGAACAGCCAGCGCTTCCAGGTCCGGACGGCCGTTCCCAGCCAGGGGGCCGAGCGGAAGTCGGTCGTTCCCTCTTCGTAGGCCGGCCAGCGACCGGGGGAGCGGGGATCATCGCTGATCCAGCTTCCGTAGGTGAGCCAGCAGTCCGAGCGCGCGTAGGTCTCGGCGATGACGGCAAAGGCGCGCTCGGTGATCAGCCAGTCGTCTCCGTCGACGATAACGATCACATCCTCGGGGCCGGCGCCGCTCCGGGCGATGGTACGCAGAATGTTCTCCATCGGATAGAGCCGGCGCTCGTTCCGGGCGATGTCGAAGCGGGGATCGCCCGCCGCCGCGGCCACCGCGTTGCGGCAGGTGTCGTCGCCGTTGCGGTCGACGTTCACCCAGGCTTTCCATTCGCGGTGGGTCTGCATCTTCAGGGAGTCGATGCAGCGGCCGATCTCCCTCTCGCAGAAGCCGCAATTGACGATGACATTAAACATCAGCCGCCTCGGTAGACGCCCGGGCGGTGCCGCTTGTGAAGGTTCGTTCACAACCGGGCCTGGCGGAGCGTCTTTCTAATATCTGACTTATATCCGAGATTCGTTCCATTGAGGTCATGAGAGTTCCACTGTCATCTGGCAGATGAGGAGGTTCCATGCGGCGTCCAATCCTGTTCGTGCTCATCGCCCTGTCGATCTTCGCAGCCGTTTCGGCGGAAGCGCAGTACTCCGGTTGCGACCGCGTCATCAAAGCGGACGTGGTGGCGATCGATCAGCCTTACTTCATCAACCGCCTCGGGGCGGCCATGGCTGAGGGGATGATGTTCGCGCTCAAGCGTGACGTCGTCCCGTCCGATACGACCAAGCCGCTCGGCCCGGGCAACGCCGTGCTCCGGCCCGACAAGCGCCCGCGGCCGATGGTCCTGCGCGCCAACGTCGGCGACTGCCTGGCCATCACCTTCACCAACCTCCTGGCGAACGCGCCGGTGTCGGGAACGACCCAGCCCGCCACGCGGCAGGCCTCGTTCCATGCCGCCGGCATGGAGTTGGTTGGATCGATCAACGACGACGGATCCTTCGTCGGCGCGAACCCGAACGCCCTGGCACCGGCCGTCGCCCCCGGCAACACGAAGACGTACGTGATCCGCGCCACGAAGGAAGGGCCGTACCTCGCCAACACCATGGGCGCGGTCACGGCCGGCGAGAACCTTCCCGACGACGGCGCGCAGCAGACCGCGGGCCTTTTCGGCGCCGTGAACGTGCAGCCGAGGGGCTCGTTCTGGTACCGCAGCCAGGTTACGGCCAAGGAGCTGTCCGCGGCCTCGCCGGGCAGTACACCGCTCAACCAGCCGAAGATCGACTACGAAGCGAAGTCGGGCGGCGTGCCGATCCTCCGGATGCTCGACGACAACAACGAGATCATCTACACCGACCTGACGGCCATCATCACCGGCGATCCGAAAAACGGCTATCTCTTCAAAGACGACGGCCAGCCGCAGTTCTTCAAGAACCCTGCCGAGCCGGATCGCCTCCAGCCCTACCGTGAGTTCACCATCGAGTACCACGAGCTCTCCGACGCCGTGCAAGCCTTTCCGATCTTCGGCAGGAACGTGAAGTCGGGGCAGCCGAAGTCAACCCTCGGCTCGCGGACGCTGCAGGCCGGCGGTGATGCCTTCGCCATCAACTACGGCACAGGCGCCATCGCCGCCGAGATCCTCGGCAACCGCCTTGGCGTCGGTCCGATGGGGAGCTGCGCCGACTGCGCCTTCGAAGAGTTCTTCCTCAGCGCCTGGACGGTCGGCGATCCGGCCATGGTCGTCGACGTGCCGGCCAACGTGCCGTGTGCCGGTGTCACGAATCAGGGAGACGTGACGGCGGGCAAGTCGAGTCTCAACAACCAGACGCTCACTCCCGTCCCCTGCGTCGTGGGTGTCGTTGGTAATGCGCCTGCCGGCGTCACGCCCTACCGCAAGGCCCACAAGACGCTCTATCCCGACGACCCCTCGAACGTCTACCACAGCTACATCAACGACCGGGTCAAGTTCCGCATCATTCACGCCGGTACCGGCGTCTCGCACGTGCACCATCAGCACGCCCACCAGTGGATCCATTCGCCGAACAACGACACCAGCACCTACCTCGACAGCCAGTTGATCAGCCCGGGCAGCGCGTACACGCTGGAGATCGACTACAACGGCGGCGGCAACCGCAACAAGACCGTCGGCGACTCGATCTTCCACTGCCACTTCTATCCCCACTTCGCGGCCGGCATGTGGAGCCTCTGGCGCACGCATGACGTCTACGAGACAGGGACGGAGCTCGATGGGAACGGCATCCCCGTGGCGGGAGCGCGTGCGCTTCCCGATCCGGAGATCCCGGAGGGGTCGCCGATTCCGGGTCTGATCCCGATGCCGGCCATTGCCATGCCGCCGATGCCCGGCTGGGTCAAGATCGTGGCCGTCCCCGATCCGAACGGCGGATCGTCTCCGATCGGCTACCGCGCCGATTCCGATCCGAACGTCAATCCCGGCTACCCGTTCTTCATCCCGGGTGTGGCCGGAGCGCGCGCGCCGCATCCGCCGCTCGATTTCGCCAACGAAGGGGGGAAAGAGCTCAACGGTGGTCTGTTCCGTCACATCATCCTCAATGCCAAGGTGACCGAGCATCACACCGCCTTCGACTTCACCAAGGAGATGGACTTCATCAACGCCTACAGGCTCCCCGAGGATGGGACGCCGTCCGAGAAGGTGGCCATGAAGTACCACTCGGTCTGTTTCCATCCGTCGTTCTTCCCTGACGGTGCCGCGGCCAATCCCGGCTACCGGACGAACGGTCTGCCGCCTGCTTCGGGTGCGCCGTACGCCGACCCGGGTCTCTTTCCCTATAATCCCGACAGCCCGCCTCCTCCGGCAGATCAGTGCAAACCGATCGATCCGAAGGACTGGATCCGATACAAGGCTGCCGTCGTCGAGACCGACTTCGTCTTCAACAAGAAGGGGTGGCACTACCCGCAGTCACGTCTGCTGACGCTCTGGCAGGACGTGGTGCCGACCGTCACCGGCGACCGCCCGCCCGAGCCGTTCTTCTTCCGGGCCAACTCCGGGCAGGGAGTGGAGTACTGGCACACCAACCTCGTGCCGAAGATCTACAACCTCGACAACTTCCAGGTGCGCACGCCGACCGACGTCATCGGACAGCACATTCATCTGGTGAAGTTCGACGTGACGTCGTCGGACGGGGCCGGCAACGGCTTCAACTACGAAGACGGCACGTTCAGCCCCGAGGAAGTGGTGAGCCGCATCAACGGCATCAACAAGTGCGGCGGCCTGGCCGCCGATGGGCTCACGATCAACAAGTGCAATTCCGGCGGGCCGCCGCGGCTGACCCTGACGGCCGAACCGCCGCCGGCGGAAATCTGCACCGGTTCCAACTGCCAGCCGGATTGGACGGGCGCGCAGACGACGGTGCAGCGCTGGTTCGCCGACCCGCTCATCGACAACAAGGGTGACGACCGCACCATCCGAAGCGTCTTCACGCACGATCACTTCAGCCCCTCGACCCATCAACAGGCCGGCCTCTATGCCGCACTCCTCGTCGAGCCCGAGCACTCCACCTGGAGGCAGGGGGAGACCGGCGTCCCGATGCGCACGCGCACGGATGGCGGGCCCACCAGTTGGAACGCCGTCATCAGCACCAAGGGCAAGCCCGACACGCCGCAGTGGAACTTCCGTGAGTTCGCCATGGGGCTGCAGGACTTCCAGCTCGCCTACGCCGCTGGCTCGCGCACCACGGCCAGCTCGCCGCCGTACAACCCCAATTCCCAGAATTCAGGATGGACCGACCCGAACGTGATCGAGCAGCCTTCATTCGGCATGCCGCAGCTCATCAGCGCCGGCCCGACGAACGGGACGCTGTCATTCAACTACCGCAACGAGCCGCTGCCGTTCCGCCTGGTCGGTCAGACGAACGCCAACCTCTACACAAATGATTCGCAGTGCGGCACGGCGCCGTTCATCGCGCCGGGCTCCGGGGCCAAAGACCCGGCCCACGTTTTCCTTTCGAACATTACACGCGCCGATCCGGCCATCAACCAGCAGCCCACTCCCGGCTCGCTGATCTGTCCGAATCACACTTCGGGATTCCATTACCCGAAGAAGCCGCTCACGGCCGACATGCAGCCGGGCGATCCCTTCACGCCGCTGCTGCGCGCGTACGAGGGAGACAACGTCCAGGTACGCCTCATCGCCGGCGCGCACATGCTTCCGCACGACTTCGCCATCTTCGGTACGAGCTGGCTCTTCGAGCCGGCCAACGGCGACAACCACGGCAGCTCCGGCTATCGGAACAACCAGGCCATCGGCATCTCCGAGCACTACGAGTTCCTTTTCCGGGTTCCGCGCGCCAGCCCATCCACCGACTATGCGCACAACGCCACCGACTATCTCTACACCCCCGACTATGCCAACGCGGCGCACGGGATCATCGACGGGATGTGGGGCATCATGCGCGCCTACAAAGGCAACCGCGCCGACCTCGTGACGACGGCGACCAACCCGGTCATCAAGCCGGTGCCGCCGCCGGCCAACGCCGAGAAGGGTTATAGCTGCCCACCCAACGCGCCCGAGCGCAGGTACTACGTCAACGCCACCAGCCCCACGCAGATCGTGATCAATTCACGCGGCTCCGGCATGACCGGCGACGCCAATCCCATCGTCAACAAGTTCCCGCTGCAGTACGTGTTAAAGGACAATCCGTACGCGACCGAACCTCTGATTCTTCGCGCCAACGCTGGCGAGTGTGTCGGCGTGACGCTGTACAACAACTTCAAGACGACGGCGAACGTCTTCAACTCATCGGGGGCATCAACGAAGCCGCTCTTCCAGCCGCAGATCACTCTGACGGCATCGACGCAGGCCAGCCTCACGCCGACGCTCCTGGCCTTCGACGCCATGAAGAACGCCGGCATCAACGTCGGCTTCAATCCCTCCCAGACGATCGGCGCCGGTGCCTCGCGCACTTACTGGTGGTACGCGGGGAAGACGTCGATCGACGAGAACGGAAAGATCTCCGGCGAGCCGGTGGAATTCGGCTCCGCCAACCTCATCCCCGCCGACCCGCTCGAGCAGGACAACCACGGTCTGGTCGGCGGTCTGGTCATCGAGCCGAAGAACGCGGTGGCCTGTCCCGACGTCACGAACCCGGGCAGCGGTCCGTACGCCACGCACACCTACGCCTCGGCGAACGTCTACGGCGGCGGAGACTGCAAGTATCCTGGCCCCTTCCTCTTCCGCGAGTTCGTGCTGGTCACGCAGGACGACATCGGCGTGGTCTGGCCGCCATGCACGTCCGATCCCTGCAAAACGAACAACTCCACCGGCGGCGGTTCCGACGACCGCACCGCTCAGGTCATGCTCAACTACAAGGCGGAGCCGATCGGCTACCGGCTGAACAACACTATCAACCCGGTCGACTTCGACAACTTCCGTGTGCTCTCCAACAGCCAGGTCGGCGGCGATCCGCAGACGCCGGTCTTCTTCGCCGCGGCCGGTAAGCCGTTCCGTCTGCGCCTCACGCATCCCCGCGGCAGCGGCGATCAGCAGATCCTGACGCTGCACGGCCACGTCTGGCAGGAGGAGCCGTATTCTCCCGACTCGACCTCCATCGTCGGCGACACCTCTGCCGAGAACCCGATGTCGCAGCACATTGGCTCCCGCGATGCCTATGGCGTGAACAGTTCCTACGACATCGTGCAGGCCAGCGCCGGCGGCAAGACCAAGGTGACCGGCGATTACATCTACCGGACCATCCCGGGCAGCTTCATGTTCACCTCCGGCCTATGGGGATTGGTTCGCGTCGGCGATCCGGGTAAGGACACGGTGAGTTGTTCGCCGAGGTATTACAACGGAGCGCTCTACATCCACGGCACCACCGGCGTTTACCTCGGCGCGGGGAGCGACGCGAAGAACGGTACGCTGGCCTCGACCGTCGACGTCTATTACGCGAAGAGCAACGATTCGGACGAGCCGGGCACCAAGATCGGCACGGCCACCGTCGGTGCCGGCGGACGCTGGTCGATCCCCGCAAACAAGACCGCGATGCCCGCGATCACGCGCATCGTCGCCGTCTCCCCGAACGGCGGAAGCGCCGCCGCGTCGATCGAGAAGGTCACCGCACCGACGAAGGTGTCGCGGAAGATCACCAAGGGCACGGACACGCGCTTCAAAGACCCGCTGCGCCCGAGCGCGACGATCGAAGCACCCAAGGAGAAGACGGTGGATGGCACCCTCCCGGCGCCGCCGTCGAAGGACGAGAATCAGTAGACCTCATGAGGCGTGAGGCCCCGGCGCATCGCGCGCCGGGGCCTCACGCCCTTCGGTAACGAACGACTTGAACTCACGCGGAGGCGCGGAGAACGCGGAGGCGATGATGAGAAACTTCTTTCTCCGCGCACTCCGCGCCTCCGCGTGAGGCTAGCGCGACACGCGACTCGTCTCCACCCCCTTCTCTCCGCGCGAAACGACTACCACGTCCGGCGACCCCGTGTGATGCGCGCGTGAGAACGACAGGTTCGCTTCGCTGAAGTCGTGGATCGACTCGATGGCGGTGATGAAGGCTTCCCGCGTCAGGTCGCGGCCGCTGCGCGTGAGCGCTTCGGCGACGAGCGCGAGAGCGATGCGCGTGCTCCGTTCGGTGAAGCTCGTGGCCTCGCTGCCGATCGACTCAGCCGGAAAAGCCAGAACCACATTGGGGCGAGGCTGTCCTCGTTCATCGAACGCCGTGGCGTCCGCGAGCGATGCTGGCAAGAGGAGCAGGCGGCCTTCCGGCGGGACGCCGCGATCGAGGAGAAGAACGGCGCGGGCCTCGCCGGCCGAGGGACCGGCCATCGCGGATGTCCAGCCATTCGCAAGGGCGAGGGCTCGCAACTCCTCCGCGGTGTCGCGCCAGGCGGTATCGCGGTAGACGATGGCCAGCGTCCGCTGACTCTCCGGCAAGCGCTTCGCCCCTGTGCGGACGAGCGCCGCCGCCTGCTGCGCCACGCCGGCAAACAGCGCGAACTGGCCGCTGCCGAGTTGGGGAGGAGAAGCGCCTCCGGGTGTAGCCACGAGCTGCGGGATGTCGCCGGCGGAATCGAGCACGTCGATGTAGGCGAAGAAGTCGTCCGCATCATCGACGCGTTCTACCGGCTCGAAGGCGACGCGGCGGTCGTAGATGCGCAGCGTGCCGCCGTACTTTTGCAGCACCGCCACGTCACGCGCCGCCACGCCGATGCGCACGACGTCGTCGTGAACGCCGGGTGGTACGATGCTGCCGAGCTTCCTGAGGTAGGCCACCAGGTCGTCGATATCGTCGCGCCGGAAGCGATAGCGCGGCATGACGCTCTGCAGCTCCTTTGCGGCGGAATCGATTCCCATGGTGATGGCGCGCCGGACGAGCGCCTCGGTGTACGGCGGCCGCTTTCGCCCCTCGACGTCCAGTGCCCGCGTCAGCGTTTCCCAATCGATGCGCGCGGGAGTGACTCCACCCTCGGGTTTGCCGCGGCCGTTCGGGCCATGGCAGCTCCCGCACGGCATCACCGACGCCGGAACCTCCGCGCCGCCATCGCTCACCACGGCCGTGATCGCCGTCCCGCGGCTGCTCCGGCCGTGGAGGTAGATCTCCCGTCCGCGCGCTTCCGGCGCGGAGAGCGCCGCGGCTGCGAGGAGGGGGAGAAGGATCACTTATCTTCGACGACACTCCGGACCGCGTCGATGACCTTGCCGCTCTCGGCCACGCCGAGGACTTTCTTCCAGAGGCCGGTGTTGAGATTGCCGACCATCACCACGTTGGAGTGATTGTCGCGGACGTCGACGGCCAGCCCGAACTTCGCCAGCGCCGTCTGTACCTGCTGTGGCGTGCCGGTGAGAAAGTGCCATTGCTTCCGGGCATTCACGTTCTTCGCGTACTCATCCAGTTTGGCCGGCGTGTCGTTGGCAGGATCGACGGTGATCGAGATGAGAGAGATGTGGTCGTCATCCTTGAAGGCATCCTCGATCTTGCGGAACGTGGAGATCATCACCGGGCAGCTTCCGTGACAGGTGGCGAAGAAACTGTTGATGATGACGACCTTGCCGCGCATCAGGTCCTGGTACAGGTCAACCTTGCTGCCGTGTTGATCGACCAGGGCCAGCCCGGCGAAATAGTGCGCAGCGGCGGCGTTGGGGGCCGGCCGTGACGGGGCGTCGCCGGCCGTGGCCGTGAACGCTGCCAGCATCAGCAGCAGCGCGATGCAAAGTCTCTTCATCGGATCTTCTCCTTCGCCGCCACCTTGCTCACCGTCGATGCGATCCTCGTCGCCGGTGCAAGGCCGTCGACGCGCGTCCATTCTCCCGTCGTGTCGTTGCCGATGAACGTTACGGCACTGTGATTGACGAAGTCGGCACTGTACACGCCGAAGGCCCGCCGCAGCGCATCGATGTCGGTCTTCGCACCGGTGACCAGCGTCCATCGCGGGCCGCGGTCCCATCGTTCGCCCCACGTTTTCAGCATCGGCGGGGTATCCAGAGGATCGACGCTGACGGAGATGAGCTCGACGTCGTGGCCGACGATCCGCTGCAGTCTGCCGAAGTTCGCTCCCATCGTCCCGCAGATGGTCGTGCAGCGCGTGAAGATGAAATTCACCACCACCGTGTGACCGTGCACGAGGCCGGAGTAGAAATGAGCCCGCTTTCCGTCCTGATCGGTGACAGCTACGTCGGGGATCTTGAGCGGCGCGGCCCACGCTCCGTTCGCAAGCAGCATCGTCGCAATGAAGAACGTTCGTTTCAGGACCGGGAGTAGGTGGGGTCTCATGTCGGTAGAGTGGGGTGTGATTCTCCTTGCGCGGCGACCACCGGTTCGTCATCGTCGGCGTACCAGCCGAGGATCCGGCCGGGGACTTCGGCCGGCATCCGTTCGCCGGTCATGAGGTGGAACTGGCTCATGGCCTGCGTGCGTAGGACGTCGCGGCCGTCGATGGTGACCTGGCCGCGGGCGCGGGTGGCGGCGACGAGCGAGGTCGGCTCCTGGCCGTAGACGAGGTCGATCACCACGGCGTCGTCGCCGAGATCGGACGGATCGAAGGGGACTTCCCCGGCGCGATAGCCGACCGGCGTGGCGTTGACGACGATGTCGTAGCCGCGCGGCGAGAAGCTGGCCAGCGGCACGAACGGAAGTTGCAGAAGCCGGATGGCCAGCGAGGCGCGGTCGAAACCGCGGTTGACGAGGGTGACGTCGGAGCCGGCCTGTTGCAACGCCGCGGCGATGGCGCGCCCCGAGCCGCCGCAGCCGACGACGGCGACGCGCTGGCCGCGCGGCTCCACGCGCCGTTCCCGCAGCGTGAGCAGCACCCCCTCGGGATCGGTGGTATCGGCCGTCCAGACGCCCCCTTCGTTGACGAAGAAGTTGGTCGAGCAGGTGCGGGAGACCATCGGCGTGCGGGCCGGTGCGGCGCTGACGGCGATCTCCTTGTGCGGCGAGACCACGCAGAGCGCACCGACGGAGGCGCCGAGCGACTCCAGGCCGCGATCGTTGATCAGCGCCGTCCAGAAATCGGCAAAGTCGGGAGCATGAAAGGGGAGGTAGAGCGCGCGGCGCCCGAGCGCGCGGAAGCCGGCGTTGTGCAGGCGTGGGGAGAGCGAGCGGAGGATCGGATCGCCGACGATGCCGAAGATCTCGTCGACCGGCTCCAGGCGCGGGAAGCCGTAATCGCCGATGAGCTGCTCCAGCGGGAGCATGCCGTCGGCCGGATCGTCATCGCCGCCGTAGACGATCCGTGCGCCGAGGCGCGGAGCCAGGATGCGCGTCCAGAGTCCGAGCGCGCCGACGGCGTATGCCGTCAGATCGGGTCGCTTCTCCCGCTTCAGAAGGGCCATCGGCAGCAGTGTCTCGCTACAGCGCGGCGCCTCTACCTCGAGCCGGTAGAGCCGTGCCGGGACGCGCTGGACCGCGCGGAGGGCGGCGTCGAGATCGTCCATCGTCCGCGCCCGGCCGCGCCAGGTGATGACCCGCCGTTCCGGCCGGATGCGTTGCAGCAGCAGCGTGTCGTCGAGGTCGGCGCACTCCAGGTCGATCAGATCGAACGTCGACGCCGCCCGCAGCAGGCGCTCCCGGCGTTCATCGACCACGCCGCGCAACGTGTAGAGCAGGGTGGCCGGCGCCAGCGAACGGAGGTTCGCCGCATCGACGTCGCCAGCGAGATCGGCGCGCAGCTCGATCCAGTCCGGAGCTGGCGTGAGAAAGGCGAAGCCTTCCGGCCTGCGCCCGACCGTCACTACGAGCGACGCGTCCATGGCAGTGTGGTTGTCGGAAGGAAGACGCCAGCCGAGTGAACCTTGTGAAGTCAGCAGCATGACCGCAGTACCGTCCGTGCCTGCTGCACGCGCTTCCGCGCCGTCGGTTCGGTGATCGACAGGGTGCTGGCGATCGCCTCGTACGATGCTTCGTGGAGAAACCGCATCTGGGCCACGCCGCGCAGCAGCGGGGGGAGGCTGTCGATGGCGCGCTGGAGCCGTATCCGCGTCTCATTCGACAACGCCACCTCCTCGGGGGAGGGACTGGGATCGGCGGCGGCGATCTCTTCGGCGACGATCTCGTCGATGTCGACGCCGTTTCCGCCGGCGGTCAGCCGCAATTGCTCGCGGCGGATGTCGGCACAGACGTTGCGGGTGAGCCGCGTCAGCCAGGCCTGCAGGTTCACGATTTTCGTGGCGTGCGCCGGCAGCTTGCGGAAGGCCAGCAGCATGGAGCGGCTGACGGCGTCGAGGGCATCCGCCTTCGACCCTCGCATCTGCCGCAGACAGACGCTGTACAGGTGGAGACGGTGCTCCAGCCACAGCGGCCAGAAAGCCTCGCGGTCGCCTCCGCTGAGACTTCGCAGCAGAATCCTCTCCTCGATGAGTGACGCTCTCTCCGCCATCTCTCTGCTCGCCCTTTTCCCCGGCATTCGACCGGGCAAACCTTGGACTCTCTTCATGGGAGAGAATCCAGAGAGGTATTTCCCTACCCGGTTGTTTTTAGAATGTCGTATTTTGCGGCATCCGGCCCCCAAATTCACCGAAATTGCCGCGAACGCAGCGGGTCGCGGGCCGTGTTTTTATTCGGAACGGAGGATCACGCCTCCCTGGGACCGCGGGCGTCCCGCCCGCGCGTCTTTTCAGCATCCTGCCAGACGCGCGCGCGAGACGCACGCGGTCCCAGGGCTACGCTCCGCCGGTGAGGGCCTTGTCCAGCAACGCCTGCCACTCGCGAACGTCTCTTCGCTGCGCCTCGATGTCGTTTTCGGCGGTGATTCGCTGTTGATGCAGCGCGCTCAGGCGGTCCTTGATCTCCTGCCACTGGCTCTTGATCTCTCCGATCCGGGGGTCGCCGGCCGGCATGTCTCTCTGCCTGGCGGCGAGAACCATTTCCAGCTCGCCCCGGTCTTTTTCAGCCAGGGCGATCTCGCGGTCGATCGCGCTCAGCCGCTCCCGTGCGTTCGCGAGCTGCGTCGTTGCGAACGTCAGACGCTTGAGCAGCAGATCGGCCTTCTGCGTCTCCACCTGCTGCTTGAGCGTCCGGGCGATCTCTTTGAGCGTGGCGTTGATCTCGCCGAGGTCGTTGTGAGCAGGTTCCTCGGCCGCGAACGCGGCCGCCGCCGCGAAGAACAAGACCAGCAGGACTCCTGAAACCGATCGATGCATCGTGGCCTCCGTTTCCTATGTGACGTTGAGATCGTGACTCCAGTTCACGCGAAGCCGCGAAGCCGCGAAGGCGACGGCGGCTGCCAGGGGTGCCGAGGTGAGAATGTCCAGGATGCCGTGGTACCGCATGAAGAGCTCGAGTGAGAAGTAGAGAAGAACCGCGATGATGAGAGGGACGAGCCAGCGGCGGTGGAATGCGCCCACGGACACGACCAGCGATGCCGCGAAGGCGGAGTGCGTGCTGTAGTCGAGTCCGAATGAGGCCCAGATCCGGTAGTGGTCATCGATGGCACGAACGAGGTAGACGAAGGCCATCGCCGCGCCGGTGCAGAGATAGTAGGCGATGGTTGCACGGAGTATCCGGGGCCTGCGGAGGAAGGGGACAGCGAGGGCGACGATCGCCAGGAGCGGATTGAAAGAGTCGGCGATGGCGTCGAGGATTCGGTACGTGTTCATACTGCGCTTCGTGCGTTGTCGGTTGTCGGTTCTCGATTATTGAACAAAGAACCATACAGCCGACTGGCACGTAGCGGTACTCAGCTCGAAACGGCCCGCACTTCCGGGTGATGAATTCGGCCGCCGAGGAGCGCGGTGCGGGCGGCGACGGTGAGGCAGAGAAGGATGGCGATTGCGATGACCACCTCCAGCCAGCGGGGGCGCGCTCCGCGGCGGTGGCCGATGAACAGCGCGACGATGGCGAGGACGCCGGTGACGCACGAGACGGTGACGAACCAACCGGCGGCATCATCGTGCGGCCCGACCATTTTCGAGTCCACTCCCGCTATCGGAGGGTTGGCTTTCGTCAGGAAATCGGCCGCCTTGCCGCCCGTCAGGTCGGCGGCGACGCCGCAGAGCGCGGCGATGATGGCGACGACCAGAGCTGCCGTGACGAATTCACGCCTCGCTTTCCACAATCCGAAGAGGATCAGGCAGAGCGCGAACAGCTCCGCGTACAGCGGCGAGTGGTTGATGGCTAGGTGAATGTGAATGGCGCTGAAGTCCATGGCCGGGAATGATGCCAGAAGTTTGCCTGGCGTTCTCAAACGCAGCGACGTGGTCATTGGTCATTAGGTGCCAGGCCTTCGTTTTTCTCAGCAAACCGAAGGCCTGGCACCGCATGCCAGTGCCAGCGGAAAACGAAGGCCTGGCACCCGCATCTTGCGCATCTTGTTGACACTTCTCGTTCCCGACATCCTGCAGACCGGACCGATCTCTGTGATCCTCGGTCCGCCGGTCGATCAGGTGACACCGGCGATGCGTATGATCGATCTCTTCCGCCTCCCGCAGTTTCGCGGGTTGCCGCGCAAGCCGGTAGGCGGGGAGGGGAGCGTCGTCTTCGCGCGGCCGAGGATGCCGGCGATTTCCTGATGACCGTCAAATCCGGTGGGCGCCTCTTGCGCGTAGGTACAGGAGATGACGAACTCGATGACACCGCGAAAGCTGGCCATCACCATTTTCATCGCTCTCCTCGCAAGCACCGCCTCGGCGCATGATTTCTGGATCGAGCCGTCTACCTTCCGTCCGGCCGTCGGCGAGCGCGTCACGGCCACCTTGCGCGTCGGGCAGAAGGTCAGCGGCGACTCGTTCCCGAGGATTCCGGCCTACATCGTTCGCTTCCTCATCAAAGGCGAGAGCGGGGTGGAGGGGACGATGGTGGGACGCATGGGATCCGATCCCGCCGGCATCGCTCTCATATCGGACGCCGGTCTGCATTGGATCGGCTATGAGAGCACCCCCTATCCGGTGGCGCTCGAGGCGCAGAAGTTCGAGGACTATCTCAGGGACGAAGGGCTCGAGAGGATCATCGACCAGCGGAAGAAGAATGGGCAGTCGGCGGCTCCCGGCCGTGAGCGTTTCTATCGTTGCGCCAAGACGCTGCTCGACACTCCGGGAACCGCGAGCGGGACGTCGCATCTCCTCGACACCCCACTCGGCTTCACTCTCGAGCTCGTGCCGCGCAAGAACCCGTACGCGATCCATCCCGGCGGTGAGTTGCCGCTGTCGCTCTCCTTCCGCGGCAAGCCGATGGCGAATGTCCTCGTCGTGGCCATGAGCAAAGACGATCCGCAGAATGCCGTTCGTGGGCGGACCGATGCCAGGGGCCGCGTTACACTGCGGCTTGCGCATGCAGGCTTCTGGTTGATCAAGGCAGTTCACATGGAGGCCGCTCCGGCCGACGCCGGCGTCGATTGGGAGAGTTGGTGGGCGTCCATCACCTTCGACCTGAAGTGATTGCGCGTCGGTTCGTGGCGGCGCTTTTTCTCGCGGCGAGCCTCGGCCTTCCGCTGCTGGCGCATGAGTTGGGACTGGTCCAGGTCGAGGCGACATTCAAGAAGGACGGAACGTACGACGTCGACCTCCTCGTCGACCGCGAGCACCTCCCGCTGCAGGTATCGGGGGCGGCGATGCCGCCGGATGTCTTCCTGCGCGGGATCGAGTCTTCGGCGGTTCTCTCATTCGACGGCAAGCCGGCCGGCCATGGAGCCCCCGAGGTGATGACGGTCGAGGGAAAGCCGAGCGTGACCAGACTGCGCATGACGGGACGTACACCTCCCGCGGTGTCGCAATTCACCTTCGCCGACAACGCCATCCTCGGATTCTTCGTCATCAAGCTTCACAGCGAGGGGCGGGAGGGGACGGTTACGCAGTGGGTCGACGGAGGGAAATCGAGTCCGCCATACCCGCTCGATCGGGCGGTGGTGCCGCTGACCCGCTGGGAGATCGTGAAGCTCTACCTCCGGCTCGGCTACACGCACATCCTGCCCCGAGGTTTGGATCACGTGCTCTTCGTGCTCGGGATCTTTCTGCTGGCGGTCGATCTCAAGCCGGTCCTCTGGCAGGTGTCCGCCTTCACCCTGGCGCACACCATCACCCTGGCGCTCACCGTCTACGGCGTCGTTTCTCTTTCTCCCCGTATCGTGGAGCCGCTGATCGCGCTCTCGATCGTCTACGTGGCCGTCGAGAACGTCTTCACCTCCAGGCTGCACGCGTGGAGACCGGTGGTGGTCTTCTGTTTCGGCCTTTTGCACGGGATGGGATTCGCGGGCGTGCTGACCGAGATCGGCCTGCCACGCTCCGAGTTCGTGCCGGCGCTGCTCTCGTTCAATCTGGGAGTGGAGTGCGGCCAGCTCACCGTCATCCTGGCGGCGTTTCTGGCATTCGGGCTGCCCTTCCGCAAGAAGGCGTGGTACCGGCAGCGCATTGTCGTGCCCGGCTCGCTCATGATCGCCGCCGTCGGTCTCTACTGGTCGATTCAGCGCGTGTTTTTTGCGGCGTGAATACGACCGTTCTTATCGCTCCGCCGTACCTCGTACTGTACTGAACAACGCAGTCTTTACGTGGTACCAACAAAGGAGAAACGATGAGACTCTCTCCCATGATCCGTCTGGCCGGCGCCCTCCTGGTGGCGCTCGTCATTCTTCATCCGCAGGCTCAGGCCTCCAGTCACCGGGAAGCGCTGGCGATTCTCAATGAGCCCTGCGCGGACAACACTGACACCTTCGCCTGGGTGTCGAACGGTGCGCACGACAAACTCTATCTGATCATGGACTACAACCCGCTCCATGAGCCGGGCCAGGGCAATCAGGGTTTTCGCGCCTGTAATGGTTATCGTTACGAGTTCCACATCGGCAAGGGAACGAGCCTCAAGGATGAGGCCGTATACCGCGTGGAGTTCAAGAACACGCTCACTCCCTCTCCCCTCCCCAGCCCCACGGACGCACTCGGCGGCGGCAATGAGCTGCTCTGGCAGCTCACCGGCGGCACCGAGACGATGACGGTTACCCGGCTGCTGGCGCCAGGAAGCCCGAATCCGGTGGTGCTCGGCGAAAACCTCAAGGTTCTGCCGAACAACAACGGTCCGCAGACCGACCGGCTGGTCTACGGCCTGGGTCCCTTCAAAGGCTACGATTCCGGCGATTCGACCAGCCGCGATCACGGCCTTTTCGACCAGACCTTCATCGACAGCTTCATCCAGACGCTTGCCGGCGGCGCGCGCATCATCGCCGGCGATTTCGACGATCCCTATCAACTCGACGAGAAGGGGATCTTCGATCTCGTAAACCTCGGGCGCGGCGACCTCGGCCCAACCGTCCTGGGAGCACGCAACACGCCGATCGAGGATGTGTTTGCCGGCTTCAACGTCTCCGCGATCGCCCTCGAGGTGCCGACCAGCGATCTTTTCCCGAATGGCATTCCGCACAATGGCGTGCTCAATACCGCATCGACGGACAGCCTGCTGCGGATCTGGGTCAGCATCAGCAGGCAGGCCACGCAGACGGTCGATACGACCAATATCGTTACCGGTCTTCGCGGCTCGGGTAATTACGTTCAGGTCGGCCGCAACGCGCTGCCGCTCTTCAATGCCGGTCTTGTGGGCACGCAGCGCCAGACCCTCTATCTGCATACCGATCCGATGAAGGACGTGAGCCGCTTTGGCAACGACATCCTCTTCCCGGTTCTCGTTCGCGACGCGGAAGCGCTTGGCATTTACAAGGCTCTTGGAGTTCCGGCGGCGGCCGTGACGACTCTGAAAGGCCCGCGCCTCGACATCATCAATGCCATCAACCTCGGACGCCCAATCCCGATCGCCGACGGCTCCACGGGCGATGTGATTACGCTCGACGCCGCCATCGACTCGCAATTTCCCAATGGCCGGCGCCTCGGCGGCGGCACGACGGCCAACCGTCATCAGGTGAACGTGAATACCGTCCTGATCAGCCTGATCGTCGCCGGTGATCCGGGCGCCGGCCTGGCCAAGGGCGTTGAAACGAACGACAAGGATTTCCTCCCGAGGTTCCCCTTCATTGCACCGCCGCATCAGGGATTGCTGCAAGGACACGGTGGCATCAACGCCGTTCCCACGCCGGTGATCCCCGACCCGAACCTTCCTCAGCCCTGACCTGCACGAACGTGCAAACAACCGATAGGAGATTGACAGCATGAGAAAACAGATTTCTCTCATGGTCCTTACACTGGCCGCCGTCATCACGACGTCCGCCTTTGCTCAGTCCGTGCAGCACGCCCGGGACCTGAGTTTCGCTTCCGACAGCCAGACGGTTCCCGTCGTGGCCAATGTTCCCGGGCAGGGCGGCACGTTCCAATCGTACCTGGCGATCTTCAACCCGACGTCGTCAGCCTACTCCGTGACGGCGACGCTCTTTGATGCCGCCGGTACCAAGCGCACGGCCCTGATTCCGCTGGCCGCGGGCGAGCTGAAGACCTACACGAATTTCCTCGACGCCGTCTTCAACGGATTCTCCGGCGGCGGCGCGGTGACGTTCGTCAGCCCCGACTCGACCGGCGGAACGCGCAACAACCGTTTCATCGTCAGCACCGAGGTCCGGACCGCCGGCGCGCGCTTCGGCACGACGATCCCGGTGCTGGAGTTCGCCGGCACGAGCTCGCGTTCCTTTGCTCCCGGGGTCACCGTCGATTCGAATACGCGCACGAACGTCGGCTGCTTCGATCAGTCAGGCGCGGCCAACAGCGTGAAGGCGACGATTCTTGACAACACAGGGAAGCAGACGCTCGGTTCGGTCACCTTGAACCTCGCCGCCAACGGCTGGGGTCAGACGGCGGTGACGACGATCGTGAGCGGCGGATACGTGCAGTTCGATCCGACCGACTCCGCCGTCTGCTACGCGGTCGTCGTCGACAACGCGACGAACGACGGACGGTTTATCTCGGCAGCGGAGTACAAGCCGTAAGGTTTCTTCGGAGCGGCGGCGTGAGCCGCCGCTCCTTAGACGAAGGGTCTTCCAAGCTCCGGCACAGACAAGAGTGTCTGTGCCACATTTGTCTCGCTAGTGCTCGCAGACTTCAGTTCTTGAACGGGACCGATGTGGCACAGACACTCCTGTCTGTGCCGGAGCTTGGCAGGATCTACTTCGCCGTCTCCGCTTCCCGCCGCGCGGTCGCTTCGCGCTCGTCCTTTGCAGACATCGGCGGGTTGTACGCCGCGATCCCGGTCACTGCTTCGCCGATGATGAGGTTGTGGATGTCGTGCGTTCCCTCGTACGTCTTCACCGACTCGAGGTTCAGCATGTGGCGGATGATCGGATATTCGTCGCTGATGCCGTTTGCGCCGAGGATGTCGCGGGCCGAGCGGGCGCACTCGAGGGCGATGTTCACGTTGTTCATCTTGCCCATCGATACATGATGCGGCTTCAGTTTCCCCTGATCTTTCAGACGCCCCATCTGCAGCGCCAGCAGTTGGCCCTTCGTGATCTCGGTGATCATCCAGGCCAGCTTGTTCTGCACGAGCTGATGCGATGCGATCGGCTGGCCGCCGAACTGGATACGCGACTTCGCGTACGTCCGTGCCGTCTCGTAGACGGACATGGCCGCGCCGAGGCCGCCCCAGGCGATGCCGTAGCGCGCCTGCGTCAGGCAACCCAACGGGTACTTGATCCCATTCGTCTCCGGCAGCACGTTCTCCAGCGGGATGCGGCAGTCGGAAAAGAAAAGCTGCGACGTAACCGACGCCCGCAGCGAGAACTTGCCTATGTGATAGGCGGTGGTGAAGCCGGGTGTGTCCTTCTCGACCAGGAAGCCGCGGATGACGCCGTCGTGCTTCGCCCAGACGACGGCGACGTCGGCGATCGAGCCGTTGGTGATCCAGGCCTTGGCGCCGTTCAGCACCCACGAATCGCCATCCTTGCGCGCGTAGGTGCGCATGCCGCCGGGATTCGAGCCGAAGTCGGGCTCGGTCAGGCCGAAACAGCCGATCTTCTCGCCGGCTGCCAGCTTCGGGATCCAGTAGTCGCGTTGTTCTTTGGAGCCGTACGTGTAGATCGGGTACATCACCAGGCCCGATTGCACCGAGGCGAAGGAGCGCAGGCCGGAATCGCCGCGTTCCAGCTCCTGCATGATCAGGCCGTAGGCGACATTGTTCAGGCCGGGGAGGTCGTAATCCTTGATGGTCGGGCCGAAGAGTCCCATCGCCGCCATCTTCGGGATGAGATGCATCGGCATCTTCTCTTCGCGGTTGGCTTCTTCGATGATGGGGATCACTTCATCGTCCACGAAATCGCGGACGGTCTGACGCACCATCAGCTCTTCCTCGGAGAAGAGCGAGTCGATATCCATATAGTCAACGCCGGGAAAGGTGGGCAAGGCGGCACTCCTGCTGTGAAATTCTGAGGGCGATCATATCAAGCTGCGCGTGCTTCGCCGCGCGTTGTCTGCGGCTTTCGCCGCGTTGTCGGTTGTCTGCGGCCTGCGGGCCGCGTGGTCGACAAACTCGCCAGCAACCAACCGACAACGCGCGATCGCGCAGACAACGCCGCGCAGCGAGCAGACAACGCGGCGAAGCCGCAGTTCGAATAAAATCCGCCGATGTCTGACGATGACCTGAGCATCCAGGGAACGCTCGCGGAGACGACCGTTCCCGATCTTTTCCGAACGCTCGTTCGCAGCGCGGAGACCGGAATCGTTTCGCTCGAGGCCATCGGCCGCAACGACGTCATCTATTTCAAGGAAGGAAAGATCATCTTCGCCTCGAGCTCCGACCCGGACATGGGGCTGGGCGAAGTGCTCCTGCGTGGCGGCGAGCTGACGCTGAATCAGTACAACCACGCCATGGATCGCCTGGTCGTGGCACGCCGCATCGGTGCACTGCTCTGCGAGCTGGGCTACCTGCAGCCGGACGAGTTGCTGCGCGCCATCGAGCGTCAGGCCAGCGCCATCGTTCTCAACGCCATGCACTACCGCGCCGGCAGCTACACCATCGAGTTCACCAGCGAGTTCCCGCCGGAGATCATTGCCCTTCCGCTCAACACGGAGCGCCTCATCCTCGACGGTGTGCAGAGCATCGAGTTCTGGTCGCTGATCACGCGCGGGCTGGCGCGGCCGGACCGCCTTCTGCAGCAGGTGAGCGGCGCCGATATGCGCACGTACGCGTTGGAGCTGAGCGACGAGGAGAGCCACGTGCTCAGTCTCCTCACCGAGCCCGGCACGATCGAGGACATCTGTTCGCGCAGCTACCTCTCGAACTTCATCACCTGCCGGACGGTGTGGGCGCTCTTCAGCGTGAACCTGATCGCGGAGGCGGAGGGCGACGCCGTCACCGAGCAGCGTGCCGCAGCGGAGGCGGAATACGAGCTGGAAGGGGTGGTCGAGCGCTACAACCGCATGTACGAGGCGATTTTCGGCATCGTCTTCCAGCGCATCGGCGACCACATCTACGACTTCACGGACCGGGTCGTGGTCCACCTCTCCGCCGAGACGATGCCCTACCTGTCCGGCATGAACCTGGTGAACGACGCCCGCCTCGATTTCGACCAGCTCCTGAACAACGTCATCGCCTCCGGCTCCCGCGATCACCCTGCCGTCATCCACAAAATCCTCAACGAGCTCCTCCATAGCTGGATCTACGAGATCAAGTCGGAGTTCGGGCCGGAGATGGAGGCGGAGGTGCTGAAGTTGACGCGGTGACTGCGCTTCGCGCGTTGTCTGCGGCTTCGCCGCGTTGTCGGTTGTCTGCGCCTGCGGGCGCGTGGTCGGGGACTCTAGTGCTTCGCGCATTGTTGGTTGGCGGGTTCGTGTGTAGAATGAATATCCCACCCGAGTGACCGGCCGGTCGCATCTGTTGCTCTTCCGTAGCACCGCAATGCGCAATGACGAAATCATTTGAAGATCTCCACACTTTCAAGCGTGCTCTCGACCTGATGGTCGCCATCTACCGACTGACAAGGACGTTCCCTTCCGACGAACGATTCGGTCTCACGCATCAGGTTCGCCGCGCTGCCGTCTCGGTCGTGAGCAACATCGCCGAGGGGCAGGGACGTTTGTCTCCAGGCGAATGGCGCCAGTTTCTCAGCCATGCACGCGGGTCGTTGTACGAAGTTCAATCGCAGATCATCGCTGCGCATCTGCTCGAATACATCGACGATGCGGCCGCGAAGCGGCTACGCGGCTCGATTCGCCGCGTCGCCGAGCCGCTCCAGGGCTTGATCGAGTATGTACGCGAACAAGAACGTGGCCGTCAGACAACCCGGCTGCAGGCCGCGGGCAACCGGCGACGTGCAGAGCAGCCGCGCGGGTAGTGACTGCGCTTCGCGCGTTGTCTGCGGCTTCGCCGCGTTGTCGGTTGTCTGCGCCTGCGGGCGCGTGGTCGGAGACTTTACAACGCACGCCGCCCGTGCAGTCATTCACCCCGCGCGATCGTTCGGTTCCTGACTACGCGGCCCGCAGGCCGCAGACAACCGACAACGCGCGAAGCGCAGACAACGCGCATAGCGCCGCACTCATGTAAAATAACCACCCGAATGCCCCGCGCTACCCTCATCGTCCTGGTGTCCCTCCTCGCCGCCACCGCGCTCGCAGCCGGACCGCAGTCGCAGCCGAATGACAGGGAATGGGGGCTCATCAGCGCCGACTACGCGTGGATCGAGACCTTGCGGAAGGCCCAGCCGCTGCCGGCGGCGAATGCATCGCGGAAGCAGATGCTGGAGACCGTGCTCGACAATCAGAAAAAGCTGGAGCCGACGTACGTCCCCTTCCTCGATAAGGTCAAGGAGTACTTCGACCGCACCCACGATCCGCGAGCCGGGCAGGTTCTGGCGCGCGAGAAGATCATCATGGGCGACGAGTACATGCAGTACCTGTCGCGCTACGACAAGGCCCTCGAGCTCTATCGCGCCGCCGTCGAGCTCGATCCGTCCAACGCCGATGCGAAGAAACGCCTCGAGCTCGCGCAGCAACGGCGATTCGTCTCCATGAACGACTTCGCGGCGGTGAAGAGCGGCATGAAAGAGGACGCCGTCCGCGGTCTGGTCGGCCTCCCGCGCGAGGACTGGATCAAGCAGGTCGTGCAGAACAATCGCGTCTATTCGGTATGGATTTACCCGAAGGAAGACGGCGGCGCTTCGGCCATCTACTTTGACAACGGAGTCGTTTATCACACAAACTGGAACGCTGCGGCGCCACCCGCGCCGCCGACTCAGACCAGGTAACGGGAGGGTGTGCAATGGTGTCTGACGAAGTTCTCACCGACGATCAATCCCACTACGAAGTCTCGCTGACCGCGGGACAGGCGTTCATCGCCTTCGTCCTGCTGCTTCTTTCGCTCGCGGCGTCGTTCGCTTTCGGACTGATGATCGGCAAGGGTCAGGCCGACGAGCGCCTCGTCGTCCGCAAAGAGCCCGCGGTCATCAACGAGGGGAGCGTCGCCGCCAGGAAGAATGACAGCAAGCTCGTCGACCTCGGCGTCGGCAACGACGACTTCAAGGCTCCCCCCGCGACGACCAGCTCCGTGATGACGGAGACCGCGCCGCCCGCCGCGACGATCACCGAAGGAACGGTGACGCCGCTGACCAACTCCGCGGTCACGACCACGGCCGCGGCCGAGGTGGTGCCCAAGCCGGTGGCGAAACCGCCATCCCAGCCGGCGGTCGTTCCCGCCCCCAAACCTGCCCCGCCCGCCGGGGCTGTCTACGCGCAGCTCCTGGTCACGAGCGATCAGAAGACCGCCGACGCGCTGGCGGCCAAGGCGATCGACCACGGCTTCATGTCCACCTTCGTCGAACGGTCGGGAGCGACATTCAAAGTGCGCGTGAAGTTCTCCTCGGAAGCCGAGGCGCGCGCCAGCGAGCCAAAGCTCAAGGATCTTTCGAAGGACGTCTGGATCGTCAAGTGACCGGGAAGGGGATCGAGCGCCGTTTTCGCGCGCTGCGTGATCCCCTCGTCGCCGATCATCATCTTCGATTCTTCAAATGTGGCCCGGCCAGTACGGCGAGGGCGACGCGTTCCTCGGCATCATGGTGCCGACGTTACGGAAGCTGTCGCGGGAATTCACGCCGATCTCCGTCGACGAAGCCTTTGCGCTGCTCCAGTCGAAATGGCACGAGGCAAGGATCCTGGCGTTGATGATCCTCGTGAGGAAGTACGAGCGTGGCGATGAACAGGCGCGACAGGAGATCTATCGCCGCTATCTCGCCAGCACGAGTCGCATCAACAACTGGGACCTCGTCGACGTCTCCGCACCCGCGATCGTCGGCGCATATCTCCTCGACCGCGACCGAGCGCCGCTGTTCGCGCTCGCGAAATCGTCTTCGCTCTGGGAGCGTCGTACCGCCGTCATCAGCACGCAGCATTTCATCCGCCACGGCGATGTTGACGACACACTCCGCATCGCCGAAGTCCTCCTCGACGATGGCCATGACCTGATCCATAAAGCGACCGGCTGGATGCTCCGCGAAGTCGGCAAGCGCGATCAGAAGGTGCTCGAGCGTTTTCTCCGAAAGCACGCGCGCCACATGCCGCGGACGATGCTGCGGTACGCGATCGAGAGGTTTCCGGAGGAGCTGCGAAGAAGGTATGTGACGAGGGGTTAGGAGCGCACGCCGGACAGCATGGTTACGCGTGACTCCATCGCACGCCCATCCGCGACATCCAGAGTTGAACGAGACGCTTAACCTGCGCTGGGTTTCTTGAAATAGTGTGGCAAAATAGCACCATGCTCTGGTGTCTTTTATCGCTCTGGATCGCGGTTGGGCCGCCGAAAAAAGCAATTCCGGCAACTGCGCCAGCAGTTGTAGCAGTACCGGCGGCAACGTGCGACGCGCTGGATCGAGTCGAGAAGGTCCTGAAGATTGCCGCCTACCTTGTCGGCGGGGGCTGGGTCTACTTCAACTTTTTCAAAGGCCGTACGTACCGGCCGAGACTCGAACTAAGGGTCACAGGCCAACTCTCTCGACGAACTACGCCGGAGTTTGTGCAAGTAGCCGTTACTGTCAAGAATGTCGGTTTGAGTCAAGTAGAAGTGTCTCAGCGGGGCACAGCACTGCGTCTGTTCGCGTACGATAAGTCGGCGAAGGACGGCTGGAAACACCTTGACACGTATGGAATCTTGACTAGCCACCAATGGATTGAACCGGGCGAGCTTCTGGAAGAGCCAGCGTTGTATGAGCTGGACTTAAGAGATGTGAGCGCGATAAGAGCTGTGGTAGTTGTGACCGGGAAGAAAACGATGTGGGAAGCGTCATGTATTCTAGTCTGAGGAGGTCGCAATGAGCTGGAAAGTAGAGGAACAAGAACCAATCGACACCGACAAGATCCTAAACATTGAGGAAGAGCGAGATCGCACCAACGCCCAGCGGGTCGTCGATCCAATAGTTATAGATAACATCGAGAAAGAAAAGCAGGATTCCGGCAACAAAAGATAACCTTCTACGTGGTTCTCTCTGTTCGTCGTCGCGCGGAGGCGTTGACTGCACGGAGGTTCGGGGGCTGCCTACTCGGAGAAGAGAAAGGAGCGGTGCCGACAATTGAGATAGGCGCTCCCGAAAACGGGATTCCTCTCTGAGAGCAGTCCTGACGCCCCGGCGCAAAGATCTCAAACCCGGAATCTGGACCGTGGTCACCGCTCCGAGACGAATGATCGTCCATGATCAGGGTTACTGGCAAGAGAGCATCTTGGTCACTTGAGTCCGGAATCTATGAGAGCAGAAGGGTCACGCACAGAGTACGGGGCCGAATCCTTGAAGAAGCAAGAGAGCTTGCAGCAGGAATTGACCTAGGATGACACACGCAGTCAACGGAGCAACCATGACCAGACGAGAAATGCTTCACGCAATCGTGGACAGGCTACCGGAGGAAGAGCTGACAACCGCCGCGCGGATACTGATTGCTCTCGATCAGCCAGCGGACGATTTGCAGATCCTGCTTGCGAGCGCTCCTCTGGACGACGAGCCTGATGACGACGACTTCGACGGCGGTTTGACCGAAGCCCGAAATGAAGCGCAATCCGGACAGACCATCCCTCATGCCGAGGTGATGCGGAGTCTGGGTATCGAAAATGAGTGATGCGGCAGTGCGCTGGTCCGAGCGCGCTAAAAAGGATCTTCAGCGTCTCGATCCTGCGAATCAGCGTCGCGTGGCGAGCGTGGTTGCTCGATTCGCTGAAACGCGGGAAGGCGATGTCAAACGACTGCAAGGGCCGCTGGGATCGGAATTCCGGCTGCGTTCCGGCGATCTGCGTGTGCGTTTTCTCATCGACGGTGACGGAACGATCGTAGTCCTTCGCGTCCTCCCTCGCGACAAGGCCTATCGATGAAGTGCCGCCGTTAGCCACCCGTTACTGGTCCGAATTCATCCTCTCCGCCGCAGCGGCCGGCGCCTGTACGAATGCGCCATCCTGATAGATGATGTCGCTGTCCAGGCTCGCGCTGCGGATGACGGGTGGGCGGGTCTTCTCATCGAAGATGGCGATGGTGTCGCTGCCTCCTTCGAACTGGTGATCTGCGCCGGCGCTGACCAGACGGTAATGCTGGCCGTCGGTCGAAACGGAGTAGCGATACGGAGTGCCCCATCCATCCTTCTCGGGCAAATCCCGAATGTACGTCGGCGAGAGGATGGCCTTGAGATCGCCGTAGGACGACACCTTCGGATAGTGATTCTCGTCGGTTGCGTACGACTCGATTGCCGTGGCCACCGTGCGCAGATCCTTCATCGTTCGTTCTTCCAGCGGTTTCTTTGCGTCCTCCTCGGCGCGCAGCTCCTCGGCCACGGCGTTGGCATCTCGTTTCAGGAGCTCGGTTCCCGCGAGAAAGGCGCCGAGGGAGAGGTCGGGCAGGAGGGTGGCAGTCTTCTGGCCGGCCTTGGTCTTGAAGAAGGCGATGAGCTCGCGAAGCTCGGCCGCGGAATACGTCTTCTCGAAGAGCGGCACGTAGACCTGATCGTCGTAGCTGGCGAAATCGACGCGCGCGAACAGCCGCTCCCGGAAGACCCGCACCTGTTCCTCCGCTTTCTTTCGCTGCGCCTGAATCATCTCGGCTTTTTCTTTTGGCAGAGACGGGTCGGCCGGCCGCATGCCCTCGGTCACCCCGAGCATGCGGTTGAACATCACATCGAGCATCGACTGCGTCAGCCGCTTGCTGTCGATGACCTTGAGCAACTCGCGCACGAGTTGCTGCCGTTCCACGCGCGTCTCGGTCGTTGATTGTGCGAGAAGCGGAAACGCGAGGAAAAGAATCGAGACGAGGACGAGGGGGAGACGTCGGGACATGGGGCTCTCCTTTGGTGACGGGTGGACGTTGGGGACAGGGTAGCAGGGGAGCGGCAAGATGCCTGTGATTCGCCGGTGGGCGGAGGGGGGCCGTGGCCGTAGGGGGGCCGCACCTTCGTTTTTCGAAATCCGTCCAGTTCGAAAGGTAGAAATAACAATCCGCTTGCTCGCGGCCTGAAGTTCCACGCCTACAAGTCACACTGGGTCAGCGACTTACATGGCTGTGAAAATCGAAGGCGTGACCCCCTCGCGATCGACTCCGAGGCTGCGATCTCAGATCAGCCGGGAGATGTTCGACACCAAACGGTGTGACCTGCAAGATCACACGGGAGATCTTCGACATCAAATGGACTGATCTGCAAGATCACACGGGAGATCTTCGATATCAAATGGACTGATCTGCAAGATCACACGGGAGATCTTCGATATCAAATGGTCTGATCTGCAAGATCGGCCGGGAAGTTTTGGATTTCAAACGGCTGATCTGTCACTTGAGTACTCTCCGCGTGAGGCCTCTGATTCGCATAGCATCATCCACGATCATGGCCACAAAACCACGCACCAAGACCACCAACCAGCAGACCACCACCCCTCAGCTCGAAGCGCTTCGCAAGGGGCAGGCGAGGAAGCGGTCGAGCGTCGATCCGTCGCACATCCTCGACAAGGCCATCTACCAGCTCTGGGAGACGATCAACGATCTCGATCAGATTCAGCCCGAGAGGGTCGAGCATTACCGCGTCTCGGTCTTCGGCAGCTCGCGCATCCAGCGCGGCGATCCCATCTACGATCAGGCCAAGAAACTCTGCTTCGAGCTCTCCAGGCTCGGGGCGGACATCGTCACCGGCGGTGGTCCGGGACTCATGGAGGCGGCCAACTCCGGGGCCATGGAAGGGCAGACGGAGAGCCACTCCCGATCCTTCGGGCTGGCCATCCATCTGCCGACCGAAACGGATGCCAATCCGTTCGTGAACAAAGTCTTCCGGCACCGGACCTTCTTCTCGCGCCTCCATCACTTCATCCGCCTCTCCTCGGCGTTCATCGTGCTGCCGGGCGGCATTGGAACGGCGCTGGAGCTGTTCATGGTGTGGCAGCTCATCCAGGTCAAGCACGTCACCGAGCATCCGCTCATCCTGGTCGGTACAATGTGGACCGGTCTGATCGACTGGATCAACGAGGTCATGATCACGCGCGGGCTGGCCAGCCCGCAGGACATGAACGCGGTCTCGGTGGTCGGCTCGTACGAAGAGGCCATTCCGATCATCCAGGCCTCGTACGAACGTTTCATTCAGGAGAAAAAGAATGCCCACTAAGGAACAGATTCTCGACGCGCTCAAAGGCGTCAAATTTCCGGGACTCTCGCGCGACATCGTGTCGTTCGGGTTCGTCCACGACGTCAGCGTGGAGGGAGGGATGGTCTCCTTCACGGTGCGCTTCCAGACGGAGAATCAGAACGCCGCCGCGCAGATCGGCCGCGACGCCGAAGCCGCCGTCCGCGCCGTCCCCGGGGTCGAGAACGTCCGCATGACCGTCGACGTCGGATCGCGGCAGGCGGCGGGACCGCAGGGAGGGCATCCGGCCGAACAGATCCTCTCCGGCGTCAAGTACAAGATCGCCGTCGCTTCCGGCAAAGGGGGCGTCGGCAAATCGACCGTTTCCACCAACCTGGCCCTGGCGCTGCGCGGGCTCGGCTACACCGTGGGGATGCTCGATGCCGACATTTACGGCCCATCGCAGCAGATGATGCTCGGAATCCACGGCCGTCCGCAGATCGACGAGAGCGACGAGAAGATCATTCCGATGGAGAACCACGGCGTGAAGACGATGTCGCTGGGCCTGATCACCGATCCCGATACGCCGGTGATCTGGCGCGGTCCGATGGTGATGAAGGCGCTCGACCAGTTCCTCAGCGACGTGAAGTGGGGGGAGCTCGATTTCATGATCATCGATCTTCCCCCCGGCACCGGCGACGCCCAGCTCACGCTGACGCAGAAGGTGCCGCTGTCGGGCGCCGTGGTGGTGACGACGCCGCAGGATGTGGCGCTGATCGATGCGCGCAAAGGGCTGGCCATGTTCCGCAAGGTGAACGTGCCGGTCCTCGGCATCATCGAGAACATGAGCTACTTCATCTGCCGCCACTGTGGCGAGCGCGAAGAGATCTTCGGCCACGGTGGCGGCCGCCGCACCGCCGAGCTTCTCGGCGTCCCATTCCTCGGCGAGATCCCGATCGATCCGAAGGTCGTTGTCGGCGGCGACAGCGGCGAGCCGATCGTCATCCTCGATCCGACCTCCGCCGCGGCGCAGGCGTTCCGGCAGTTGGCGGTCACGGTGTCGCAGCAGGTGGAGTCGGGCACGGCGGGACATACGCACGCGGTAGGTGAGCCGGCACACGCGCATTGACGGCGCTTCGCGCGTTATCAGTTGTCGGTTATCGGTTGTGATCGTTGGCGGAAGCACACCGACAACCGACAACCGATAACCGATAACGCGAAGCATCAAAACAGCGATCGCCCCGACGCCTGCTCCTCCGCCAGCATGTCGAGAAACTGTGCGCGCTTGATCTCGCGTGCGCCGAGCGCTTCCATGTGCGGGGTCATTACCTGGCAGTCGAGCCAGGTCGCGCCTCGGGTGCAGAGATGTTCGATCAGAAAAAGAAGCGCGAGCTTGGAGGCGTCGGCGGCGACGTGAAACATCGACTCGCCGGTGAACAGGCCGCCGGCATCGACGCCGTACAAGCCGCCCACCAATGCGTCATCCCGCCACACCTCCACGCTGTGCGCGTCGCCGGCGCGATGAAGGTCGGTGTAGGCGGCGATGATCTCGGGACCGATCCAGGTGCCGGTCTCATCGCCGCGCGGCGTCCCGGCGCAGGAGGCGATAACCTTGTCGAAGGCGCGGTCGATCGTGTAGGTGAAGCCGCTCCGCCGTTGCGCCTTGCGCAGCGAGCGCCCGACATGCAGCTCATCGAAAACGATCACCGTGCGGCGGCGCGGCGAAAACCACGGCATCGGCAGGTTCTCATGCGGCCACGGAAAGATGCCGTGCCTGTACGCATCGCGCAGCGTCTCCACGCGCAGATCGTCTCCGATGGCGACGACGTCACCGCGGGCGTAACGAGGATCGGGAAAGCGGGACATGGCCGAGGGATCGTACCCGAGGCCGTTATACTGGTTTTCATAACCCCAGGTCCGAGGAGATCCTCATGCCCCAACAGTCTCTCGCCTCTCGTGCGGTGATGGCCGTTCTATTGACGATTGGCTTCTACGCGCTGGCGATCATCGTCGTTGCGGCGCTGCTGGGTGCTGTCTATGCCGAGCTGGCGTACGCCAACGAGATCCTCATCAAGCCGACGATCCTCGCCGTCGTGGCCGCCGGTTTGATCCTTTGGTCGATCCTGCCCCGCATCGACCGCTTCACGGCGCCCGGTCCGCGGCTCGAGGAGAATCATCAGCCGGAGCTCTTCGGCATTCTTCACGGCATCAGTACCGCGACGGGTGAGGAGATGCCGTCCGAGGTCTACCTTCTCGGTGGCGAGGTGAATGCGTGGGTGGCACAGCGCGGCGGGATGATGGGCATCGGCAGCCGTCGCGTGATGGCGGTCGGTCTGCCGCTGCTGGAGAGCGTCACGGTTCCGCAGTTCCGCGCCATCATCGCGCACGAGTTCGGTCACTTTCACGGCAGCGACACGAAGCTCGGGCCGTGGATCTACAAGACCCGGCAGGCCATTGTCCGGACCGTGAACAACCTCGCCCGGAGTGGTTCGTGGGTCCATAAGCCATTCCTCTGGTACGGGAACTTTTTTCTGCGCATGACCCAGGCCATCTCGCGCGCGCAGGAACTGGCCGCCGACGCGCTGTCGGCGAAGGTAGCCGGTGCGCGCACCACGATGGCAGCGCTCGTGGCGGTCGAGCGTGCCGGAATGGTATTCGGTGAATACTGGTCCACCGAGGTAATCCCGGTCCTGTCGAATGGATTCCGTCCGCCGATCGCGGCCGGACTGACGCGCTTTCTCGCCGCGGAGGATGTCGCGTCATCGCTGCGCCAGCACGTCGACACGGCCTTGCGAGACGGCAAGGCCAGCGAATACGACAGCCATCCGCCGTTACGGGAGCGCCTGGCGGCACTGGAACCGCTTGCCGGCGATGACGTTCCCGCGGAGGAGCCGATGGCCTCGACGCTTCTCCGTGATCTCGATCGTCTCGAAGCCGACTTCCTTCGCTCGATCTTCGTCGATCCATCAAAGGTCGCCGCACTGCAGGCCATCGAGTGGCGCGACACCGGGACGCAGGTTTACCTGCCGAAGTGGCGGGAGAGTATTGCCGCGAACAGTGAGGTACTGCGCGGCGTGCGGATGTGCCAGCTTCCCTCGATCGCCAGCTCGTTGCCGTTTTTCTCGAAGCAGCTTCACCTTCAGGACGTCGACCTCGACAAGCGCCCCGAGGCGGCCAAGGCGATCGTCGGCTGTGCCCTGGCCGTCCGGCTCTCGGACGATGGTTGGGTCTGCGATGCCGAACCCGGCCGGCCGGTGACGATGACGAAGGATGGCCGCACCATCGCCCCCTTCACGATCATGACGCGCCTCGGCAGCGGAGAGCTGCGCGAGGAAGAGTGGTCCAGCGAGTGCGCAATCTCCGGGATTACCGAGCAGACGCTGGCGTGACTCAGTACTTCAACGCCAGCCCGTCGCCCTCGGCATCGACGATCACGTTCCCCCCATCCTGCAACCTGCCAAACAGGACAGCATCCACCAGCGGCTCCTTGATCTTCGAGTGGATCAGCCGCGACATCGGGCGGGCGCCGAAGGATGGGTCGTAGCCGTTCTTCGCCAGCCAGGCGCGGGCGGGCTCGGTTAGATCGAGGGTCACGTTCTTCGCGCGCAGTTGCACGCGGAGCTCGTCGATGAACTTGTCGACCACGCGCTCGGTGGTCTCGAACGACAACGGCTCGAAGGCGATCCAGGCGTCCATGCGGTTGCGGAACTCGGGGGTGAACGTCCGCTCGATCGCCCCTCGCCCTTTCCCCTTCGCTCCGCTGGTGTTGCCGAAGCCCATCGACGAATCGCTCATCTCGCGTGCGCCGGCGTTCGTGGTCATGATCAGGATCACGTTGCGGAAGTCGGCCTTCTTGCCGTTGTTGTCCGTCAGCGTGGCGTGATCCATGACTTGCAGGAGTATGGAAAAGAGATTCGGATGCGCCTTCTCGATCTCGTCGAGCACCAGGACCGCGTACGGCGTCCTGGTGATGGCGTCGGTGAGCAGCCCTCCCTGATCGAAGCCGACGTATCCGGGCGGCGCGCCGATCAGGCGCGAGACTGTGTGCGGCTCCATGTACTCCGACATGTCGAAGCGGATGAACTCGATGCCGAGGGAGAGCGCGAGCTGCCGGGCGAGCTCGGTTTTGCCGACGCCGGTCGGTCCGGAGAAGAGGAACGAGCCGACCGGCTTCTCCGGATGCCCAAGGCCGGAGCGCGAGATCTTGATGGCGTTGACCACCTGATCGACGGCGTGATCCTGGCCGTAGATGACGCGCTTCAGATCGGCGTCGAGACCCTGCAGCCGTTCTTTCTCCGATACAGCCACCGTCCGCGGCGGAATCTTGGCCATACGGGCCACGACGTACTCGATGTCATCGATGCCGATGGGAACGGGCGATGAGGCTTCGGCAACGCCGGTGGCGTTTGACGCAATGATGCGCGCGCGCGACCCCGCCTCATCGAGCACGTCGATGGCCTTGTCGGGCAGGTGGCGGTCGTGCATGTATTTCGCCGACAGCTCGGCGGCCAGTTTGAGGGCGTCGTCGGAGAAGGCGACGTTGTGGTGTTTCTCGTAGTACGACTTCAGCCCTTTGAGGATCTCGATGGTCTCCTCGACGCTCGGCTCCCCGATCTCGATCTTCTGGAAACGGCGGGCCAGGGCGCGGTCGCGCTCGAAGGATGACTTGTACTCGGCGTAGGTGGTCGAGCCGATGCAACGCAGTTTCCCGGAAGCGATGGCCGGTTTGAGAATGTTAGACGCGTCCATCGTCCCGCCGCTCACCGCGCCGGCACCGACGATGGTGTGGATCTCGTCGATGAAGAGGATGGCATCCGGCTTGGCCAGCAACGCGGTAACGACCGCCTTGAGGCGCTGTTCGAACTCGCCGCGATACTTCGTCCCGGCCAGCACCGCGCCCATGTCCAGCGACCAGACCACGGCGTTTTTCAGCACCGCCGGCGCTTCGTGTTTCACGATCTTGAGTGCCAGCCCCTCGGCGATGGCAGTCTTGCCGACGCCCGGCTCTCCGACGAAGAGCGGATTGTTCTTCCGGCGCCTGCAGAGGATCTGGACGGTGCGCTCCAGCTCCGGACCGCGGCCGATGAGCGGATCGATCTCTCCCTTTTCAGCGCGCTCATTGAGATTGACGGCGAACAGCTTCAGCGGATCGCCGGTCTGCTCGGCCGCCCCTTCCTCATCGCCGACGAAGGCCGGCTTCGGCGCGGGGGTGTCTTTGCTGATGCCGTGCGACAGGTATTGCAGCACGTCGAGCTTGTTCACTCCCTGACTGCGCAGGAGGTAGACAGCCTGGGAACGCTCGGCCTGATAGATCGCGGCCAGCATCTGGCCGGTGTCGACTTCCTTCTGTCCCGACGATTGCGCATGGAGCTGCGCGTACTGCACGATCCGCTGGAGCATCGCCGTCAGCACCGGCTGGACCTCGGCATCGTCCGGCAACTGTTCGAGGGTCCGGTTCATGAAGTCGTCGAGTTGCTTGCGGAGGACGTCGACGTCGCCGCCGCAGGCACGGATGACGTCGAGGACGTCGCGATCGTGCAGCAGGGCATAGAGGAGATGTTCGAGCGTCACGTATTCATGGCGGCGCTTCAACGCCTCATGGAGGGCGAATTCAAACGATTTCTGTAGTTGACGGGCGATCATGAGTTTTGGCGTGGTCTAACGGTTGCGGGGTCTGGCAGTCTCGCAGTCTCGGGGTTCTCAGTCAAAGTAGCTCGCCACGAGACGTCGAAACCTCGAAACCTCGTTTCGGCGAACAGAACCACAACCCGAGTGTCAGGATTTCTGCGTCCGGTGGATGTCATCGCGGTTCACTCACTACAGATAACCTCGGTTTTTGTGGCCGCTTTCCGGTATCATGCATTGGCCTGACACGCGGGAAGCACAACGAAAGAAGCCTCTTGGCGGCATCCCGTGCTTCTTGAACGCCCCAAACTGGAGACTCTGATCTTGACAATGCGATTCGCTCGCATGGCGCTGTTTGGTGTCCTATCCCTCGGCATGGGAGTCGCGGCGGAAGCCTCGGCGCCCGGTCCGGCGGACATCGTCCTTCCTTCGCCTCATCCCCGTCCGGTGACGGCGGGTGCCATATTGCGGCAGCCGGTTCCGTTGCTCGAGGGGTGCGGTTCGACTCCGGTCTCGTGCAACACCGACGTCCGCGGCCGTCTGGCCAGCGGCGATTGCCTGTCGACAAACATCTCGTTCTACGACGAATTCGTTTTTCAGGGCGAAGCCCAGGCGCTGGTGACGGCGACCGTTCGTCCGCTCGACTCGAGCTACGACCTTCCCTGGATCGGTTTCGTCCCGCCGCCGTCCGACACAGCGCTCTCGCCGTTGATCTCGGGCGGCGTTGCGGCCACGGTCCGCTACATCCTGCCGGTGCAGGGAACATGGCGGATTCAGGCGGGGACGAACGACCGTTTCGCCGCCGGTCAGTATCTTTTCGAAATGAACTGCGACACCTCGCCTCCTCCTTCGCCGCAGCTCGCCTGCGTCGAGCAGGATCTCCTCTGCGGGCAGCAGGCCACGTGGGATCTGTCGTCGCTGAGCTGCATCGCCGCTTCCGATCCGACGCGCGTCTACGCGATGTACCGCGTCTGGGGAGTGGCCGGCGATACGCTGAACATACAGCTCATGTCGAGCGCCTTCGACCCACAGTTCGGTGTCTTCGAATTTTCGCAAACAACCGTGGCCCTGGCCCAGTCATCGGCCTTGAACGCCACCACCGATACGTTGTCCTTCTCCGTGCCGCGCACCGACTTCTACGACATCGTGGTCACCTCGGGGAACGCGCACGGGACCGGACAGTACACGCTCGCTCTCGACTGCAACCGCTCCGGCTGCCTGATCCCGATCATCACCAAACAGCCCGAGGACGTCGTCGTTCCCGTCAACACCAACGCAGTGCTGAGCGTGGAGTCGACGGCACTCGGCGACATCGACTACGAATGGTTCGATGCCGATGGGGCGCACAACAATGTCGGCAGCGGTCCAAAGTATGCGACGGTGCCGATCACGACGCCGCACAACTACTTCGTCACCGCAACGACTCCGTGCGGGACGGCGACGTCGCGCATCGTCCATGTCCAACCGGCTGACTTGAAGCCACCACCGCCACCACCGCCGCCTCGCCATCACGCCGTCCGGCATTGAGACCGGAGCGTTGGCGTCTCGCTTTCGGTTGCTTCCCAACTGACAACCGACAACCGACAACCAATCCCCTGTTCAGGCCGGCTCCATCGTGGCCAGGAGAGGGAACTCCTGCTCGCGGGCGAGGGCGATGGTTTTTTCGACTTTCATCTCCGCAACTTCGTAGGTGTAGAAGCCGGCCACGCCCACTCCCTGGATGTGGACGTTGAGCATGACCTGGACGGCTTGTTCTTCCGGCATGTTGAAAACCGACTCCAGGATCCAGACGACGAACTCCATGGTGGTGTAGTCGTCGTTGTGGAGCAGGACCTTGAACAGCGACGGTTCCTCGGTTTTTTTCTCGGCCTCCGCAACCGGTGCTTCGTCGAGCTCTGCGAGGGGGAGCATGGGGGTACTTTATCGTAGTGGATTCGTGATTCGGGGTCTCGCGGTCTCGGGGTTGCGCGGTCTCGCGGTGTTGGCCTGCAAAGTCCAAGACCGCGAGCTACAGCCGCGAGACCCCGCAACCCCGTTACCCCACGCCGTACCGCTCCCGCAGCACATTCAGGTGGCGCTTTACATGCCCGGCGGCGATGTAGGCGATGGCACGCACGGTCAGGCGTTTGCCAGTGACCGTCCCCTCCCGCGCCCATGCCTCTGCCGGCAGGCTCGCGAAGAGAGCGATCGTGGCGTCGCGAACGGCCAGCTCTTCTTCGACGAGGCTCCGGATGCTCCGGGCGTTGAAATCGGCCGCCGCGGCATAGGCGTCAGGCCCCCACCGCGGAAGCTCGATGGCGTCGTTGCGGGCGAACGTCAGCGCGCGGAACGTGTGAATCCGTTCGGCGTCGGCCATGTGGCCGATGACTTCGCGGATCGTCCATTTCCGTTCCGCGTATCGAAAGCCGCCGCGTTCCTCCGGGACCTGGTCGATGAGCCTGCGGATGCTCTCCCGGCCGGCGGCCAGTTCGTCAAGGATCGGCCCTTCGATGAGAGAGACGTACTGCTCGTGATGCGGTGAGTATTCGTCGGGTTTCGGGCGCGTGTCGGGCATAGGTGCGAAGTGTAACCACACTCGCCCGCGTGGTAGCATCCCCACGGGTCTGGCAATGAACATTTTGAAGTCGCTCACCAGCGAACTGTCGCTCGTCGCGACGATGCTGCTCGCCTTCGCGGGCGTGCTCCTGATCATCCTCATCGTCTCGTTCCGCTCCCGTGCCGTCGTCTTCTGCCAGTACCTCCAGACGATGACCGGCATCAAGCTGAAGCCGTACGAAGTGGCCCGCGTTTTCCGCAAGCGCGGCAAGGACGGCGTCCGCGAGTTCTTCCTCGATCTCATCATCAAGGAGGACCTCAAGCACGGGCCGCTTGTGATTCCTCCGCCGGACCGCGATCTCGCGGCGAAGTGATCGTTCACTTCCAGATCGAATCGAGCAGCGGCGCTTTGAAGTAAAGCGTACCTACCTTCAGCGCGTCATCCTCACCCGCGGCGCTCCATGTGATGCTCTTCATGCGCACCAGCGGGAGTTTCTTGTACCGGCGGAAGTTCAGCTCGACGTAGAGCGGCGTGCCGCGAAGGCTGCTGATGCTGACAGCGGTGGCGGGGGAAATGCCGCCGACGAACTCGGTCACGACGGCGCGGAGCTGCGGATTCTCGGGGATGCGGTCGGTCATCCAGACGTCGATCCAGGCCTCGGGGCCGTAGACGAGGCGATAGCGCCGGGCAGGGATGCCCTTCACATTCCCCACAAGTTGCGTGATTGCGCCGGGGGCGGCATTCTCGACTCCGCTCGTCGACAGTTTGCGGAGCGTTGCGCTGATCTCGGCCAGCGGAACGTCGGTGTACACCCTGCCCAGCGGGTTCTCGACGGTCACCGAGCGGGCGCCGTTGCGCGTGAAACCGTCGAGCCAGAAAGTCTCGACGCGCAGACCGGCAGGGAAGACATGCAATGTGACCGTGCCGAACTTACCAAGGAACGGAAAGGGTGCCGCGGGATTCGCTTCGAGCTCGAGGTGGTAGGGCTTCGGAGGGGCGGCGTGGAGTTGGGTCGTCAGGGTGAGAAGTAGGAGAAGAGTCTTCATAGGATTACTTAAGTCGGATTATATAGGTCGGACTGCAGTCCGGGAGGACGCCTGTCGTTGAGAGCCGCGCAAGCTCCTACGTTAAAAAAGGCGGCCGAGGCCGCCTTTTTCTAGAACGTTGAGTCGAGGAATGGACGCAGCTTCTTCGAGCGCGACGGGTGGCGCAGCTTGCGGAGCGCTTTCGATTCGATCTGGCGGATCCGCTCGCGGGTGACGTTGAATGAGCGGCCGACCTCCTCGAGCGTGTGCTCGGAGCCGTCGCCGACGCCGAAGCGCATCTTGAGGACCTGTTCCTCGCGCGGGGTGAGCGTGCGGAGGACCTTGTTGGTCTGCTCTTTCAGGTTGGCGACGATGACGTGATCGATCGGGGAGATGACGCCGCGATCCTCGATGAAATCGCCGAGGTGCGAATCTTCCTCTTCGCCGATGGGGGTCTCGAGGGAGATCGGCTCCTGCGCGATCTTCATGATCTTGCGCACCTTGGCCACCGGCATATCCATCCGGTCGGCGATCTCCTCGGCCTGCGGTTCGCGGCCGAGCTCCTGCACGAGCGCGCGCGAGGTGCGCGTCAGCTTGTTGATGGTCTCGATCATGTGGACCGGAATACGGATCGTGCGTGCCTGATCGGCGATGGCGCGGGTGATGGCCTGCCGGATCCACCACGTGGCGTACGTGGAGAACTTGTAGCCGCGGCGGTATTCGAACTTCTCGACCGCCTTCATCAGGCCGATGTTGCCTTCCTGGATGAGGTCGAGGAACTGCAGGCCGCGGTTCGTGTACTTCTTGGCGATGGAGACGACCAGGCGGAGGTTGGCCACGATCAGCTCCTGCTTGGCCTGATCGGCTTCCTCCTCACCGGCGCGGATCTCGCGGATGGTGCGGCGCAGCTCGTCGTGCGGCGTTCCGTAGAACGTCTCCAGTTCGCGCAGCTTCTCGACGTACTTCTGCAGGCGGCGGCGATAGAAGTCGCGGCGGGTCTTGTCCTTCTCGCGCTTGAGGGCCGCATCGTCCTTGCGGACCATCGACGCCGTCTGTGCCAGCTCGTTGTCGATGTCCTTCAGCTTGTTGATCATGCGGTTGCGCGTCTGGGGAGTGAAATCCACCTGGCGCAGCTCGGTCGCCAGCTCGAGAGTGAGCCGCTCGACCACGCGGTGCGTCTGCTTGAGCGTCCGCTCCGAGAGCTTCTTCGGATCGCTCAGCTTGGTCTTTGCGTCTTTGATCTTCTTGTCGTGCTTGGCGACCTTCTCGAAGATAGCCATGATGTCGGCGATCTTGTTGACGGCCGCCAGCGGCAGCTTCGGCTCGCCGTTCTCATCGGTGGCCACGGCGATGCTTTCATCCTCCGGCATGGCCAGATCGATCATCTCTTTGATGACCCGAGGATCTTTCTTGGCGCTCTCGTAGATCTTCAGGATCTCTTCGAGAATGATCCGGTTCTGGGAAAGGGCCTTGTAGACCTTCCGCTCGCCCTTTTCGATGCGCTTGGCGATGTCGACTTCACCCTGGCGGTCGAGGAGCTTGACCGTTCCCATCTCGCGCAGGTACATGCGGACGGGGTCGTTGGTTTTGTCGACGATGCCGCTCGAGGCGGCGATGATGTCCTGCTGGACCTCTTCGCGCTGGTCCATCTCCTTCTCTTCGATGGTGCCGTCGATGGTGACGATGGCCTTGGAAGAGGTGGGGAGGGGTTTTTCGGAATCCTCGACGACGTCGATGCCGAGGTCGGCGAAACGGATGTAGATCTCATCGAGCTCTTCCGGAAGGGAGGTGATCTCCTCGGGAAGGGTTTCGTAGATCTCGTCGTACAGAAGAAAGCCTTTTTCCTTGCCCACAATGATGAGCTGCTTTACTTCCGCGTACTTTTCTTCGACACTCAACTCGCCGACCCCCTCGTCAAAATTGGCTTCCTGTTCGAGATTCGAGCTCCGCAGGCGTGTTGTCATGTCGTTCTTTCGCTCCTCAGAACCATCGTCCGCAGAGGACACCTGCGTAATCGGTGGGGGCCGATAATTATTTCGCTTCGTTCAACATACGGGAGATGGCCATCTTCTCCGCGTAGAGCTGTCCCGTCCGTTCGCTGTCGCCCTGACGCTCCGCTTCCACAATTTCTCGTTGGATTTCCAGATTCCGACGTTCCAGCCAGGCCCGTTCCATCGGCCGAAGGTTTTCGTCGATGCGCTGGAGGGTCTGATCGTCGATGTCCTCGCTCAGAGAGAGCTCCGAGAGGAGATTGAGCTCGGCCTCGCCCTTAAGATGGGTCGCAACCTGCTGAAAATCAATAGGAGACCCGGACATCAGGTCACCTTTCATGATAGAAAAGAGGGTTTTCCCCGGTTCTTCAAAATATTCCTCCCGGAGGCGCGCCAGTTGCGGCGCCGTCAGTTTTCCCTGAATCGCGGCGATGAGGATGGTCTTTTCGGCGCTGGCCGACCGCCCGAGGGGCTGCCGCTCGCGGTCGGGAGCGGTGGATGCCTTCCCGCGAACGCGCGACCAGACGGTCTGGAACTCGAGTCGGAAGGCGTCGGCAATCCGTTGCGCGGCGTCGTTGCGGACGACCGGATCGGAGACGGCGGAGAGAAGAGGCACGAACTGCTCCACCCGCTCTGACTTCTCGCGCCCGCTGAGCCTGGCGACGTCGCCGGCCCACTCGCCGAGGCCGAATTCGAAGATGTCGGTGGCATTGCCGAGCAGTTCCAGAAAACGGTCGGCTCCCTGCTTCTGGACGACGGAGTCGGGATCCTTCTCGCCCTGCAGATCGAGCGCGGAGACGTTCAGGCCGGCGGCGAGCAGGACCGGCGCGGCCCGCAACGTGGCGTTGCGGCCGGCGTTGTCACCGTCGTAGGCGATGACGACATGGGATGTGAATCGCCGCAGCAGCGAGGCCTGTCCGGTCGTCAGCGATGTTCCCATCGAGGCCACGACGCCCGGCACGCCGGCGTGATCGATGGCGATGGCGTCGAAGTATCCTTCGACGAGGATGGCGCGATCCATCCGCCGCATGGCGTCTTTCGACCGATGCAGGTTGTACAGCAGGCGCGACTTGTTGAAGACCTCGGATTCCGGTGAGTTGAGGTATTTCGGATCGCTGCCGTCGAGCGAGCGCCCTCCGAAGCCGACCACCGTGCCGCTCTCGTTGTGGATCGGGATCATCAGCCGGTTGCGGAAGCGGTCGTAGTAGCCGTTGCCGGTCTTGCGCGGCATGGCCAGCCCGGCCATCTCGAGCTTCTTCTCGCCGTGCTTGCGCGCCAGCCGTGTGATGACGTAGTCCCACGAGTCGGGCGCGTAGCCGAAGCCATACTTTTTGACGATGTCCTCGCCGACCTTGCGCTCGAGGAGATAGCGCCGGGCGGCGTTGTCACCCCATCCGAGCGCCTGATGAAACGCTTCCGAGGCCTCGTCGATGACTTCCAGCAGATCGTCTTTGTCACTCTCTTTCGGCGTCCGCTTTTTCTTCGGCAGCTCGATGCCGACTCGCGAGGCCACGTGCTCGACCGCCTCGGGGAAGGTGAACCGTTCGGTGAGCGTGAGGAACTTGAAGACGTCGCCGCCCGTGCCGCAGCCGAAGCAGTAGAAGAGCCCTTTGCCGCGGTCGACGGTGAACGACGGTGTCTTCTCGCGATGAAACGGGCAAAGGCCCTTGTAGCTCTTCCCGGCCAGCTTGAGCGGCGTGACCTGAGCGATGAAGTCGACGATGTCCGCGGCCTGGCGAACCTGGGCGATGACGGAGTCGTTGAGATCGGAGAAGGCCATGGGTGGGGTCTACCGCATACCCTCGGCCGGGGCGCTCGAATGTTGAATGTTCAATGTTGAATGTTGAATGTTGAATGAGGAGGACGCTAGTGGATCCGCGAGCCATTCAACATTCAACATTGAACATTCAACATTCAACATTTCGTCTTTGATTCTGAGCATCATTCCAGCACCGCAATCGTCGCCCCATCTCCGCCCTCATTCTCGCCGCCGGGCCGCCACGATTTCACGGCCGGGTGTTTGCGGAGGTGGTCGCGCAGAGCCTTGCGAAGTGTGCCGGTGCCGAAGCCGTGGATGATGCGCACGGCCTGCTTCCCCTCGAGCAGCGCACGATCGAGGAAGCGGTCGGATTCGTCGATGGCCTCATCGACGCGCTGGCCGATGAGGTTGAGCTCCGCGGAGACGACTGCTTCGAGGGAGTCGGGCGCCGGGAGCCGGGTCTGTTTCTTCGACTCCCCACCCCCGGCCGCCGGCTCCCGAGGAACGAGATCCTTCACATCGACCGTCATCTTCCGGCCGTTCACAGTCAACACCGCTTTGGTCCCGTCGATCGATGCGACCGTGCCGGTGACTTTGAACTTGCGGTGCTCCGCCTTCTCACCAACGTGGACGTTGCGCTGCTCCGCGGGAAGAAAGTCGATGGCCTTATCGACCTGTTTGGTCAGCGTTCTGACGATCTCGGCGGCGTTGATGCTTGCGCGGCTGTTGCGGTCCGATTCGCGCAGGTTCTTGATCTCCGCGGCCACCTGCCGCTGCACGTCGTCGCGAAGGCGGTCGAGCTCTTCGCGGAACGAGCTGCCGACGCGGCCACGTTCTTTCTCGAGTTTCGCGCGCTCGGCGGAAAGGGCGTCGCGCTCCGATTCGAGCTGGCCGCGCAACGTGGCAGCGTCGTCGCGGGCGGCCAGGACCTCGGACATTTTCTTCTGGAGCTCGGCGATCAGCGTGTCGGTTTCGCCGTATCGGTCGCCGAGGTGCAACCGGGCCCGGTCGATGATCGAAGAGGGGAGACCGATCATCTGTGCGACGTCGATGGCCCGGCTCCGGCCGGGGATGCCGGCGATCATGCGATAGGTCGGCTGCGCGGTGGCGGCATCGAACTCCATCGATGCGTTGACGATGCGTTTATCGTTGACGGCGAAGCTCTTCAGGGCGGAGAGATGCGTCGTCACGATCATCAGCGCGCCGGTCTCGAGGAGATGCTCGATGACGGCGGTGGCGATGGCCGATCCCTCTTCCGGATCGGTGCCCGACCCCAGCTCGTCGAGCAGCACCAGCGAGCGGTCGGTGGCGCGCTCGAGCACGCGGCGGAGGCGGACCAGGTAGGCGGAGAACGTCGAGAGATGTTCGAGCACGCTCTGGTCGTCGCCGATGAGGACGTGGAAGTCGTCGACGATCGGGATGACCGTGCCGTCGGCAGCGGCGACCGGCAGGCCGCTCATGGCCATGGCCACGAGCAATCCGGTCGTCTTCAGTGCCACGGTCTTGCCGCCGGCATTCGGTCCGCTGATGACGAGGGCGGTGCTTTTGCGGTCGAGCCTCACCGCGATCGGGACCACTCGTCGGTCGGACGGCTCTTCGCCAAAGGCCTCGGCGCGTGCTTCGGCGAGCCGTTCATCGAGTAGGGGATGGCGTCCGTCGATCACCTCGAGGAGATGGTCGTTGTTGAACATAGGCCGCGAGGCGCCGACGAGAGAATGGAACTGTGCACACGCCTGCAGGGCGTCGAGCTCGCCGCCGGCGCGCGCGGCGTCGCGGATCGGATCGGCCTCGTCGGCGATGGCGGCGGAGATGAAGCGGGTGATGCGCGCGATCTCTTCACGCTCCTGGATCAGGAGGTCGGCCAGATCGTTGTTCAGCTCGATGGCCTGCATCGGCTCGATGAAGAACGATGCGCCCGATCCGGAGCGCTCGTGGAGGATGCCGGTGACGGCGTTGCGATGATCGGCGCGGACGGGGATGCAGTAGCGGTCGCCGCGCATGACCACGAGCGGCTCCTGGATGGCGTCGGCACTGCGGCTCATGACGTCGTTGAGCACGCGCTGGATGGCCGATCGCTTGCCCTGCATCCGCTGCCGGATGGCGCGCAGCTCGGCGGACGCTTCCTCGCGCAGCTTGCCGTCGTTGGTGAAGTACTTGTTGAGTTTCGAGATCAGCGCTCCGAGGTCGGGGATCTCATGGGCGTGCACGGCGAGGCGCGGAAACGTGTCGGTGCGCAGGAACGTCTCGCGGATGGCCTGCGTGGCGCGCACGCAGCGCAGCACGATCCACGATTCGTCGATGTCGAGGATGGAGTCGCGATCGAGCAGCGGAGCGATGTCGGTCAAGCCGGCCAGCGGAAGCAGCCCCTCGGTGAGAACAAAGCGCACCATCTCGGCGAGATCGGCCTGTGCGGCTTCGCATTCTTCGAGCGTCCGCAGCGGACGGCGTCGGCCGATGCTCGCTTTGCCGAGGGAGCTCTTCGCCTCCATGGCGATGAGAGTCAGGACGCGGTCGAGCTCGAGTTGCTGGAGGGGGATGGGGTTCATGGCAGACGAAAACAGCCCGCTTTCGCGGGCCGTTTGGTCAATATCCTGTACGACGTTCTTCGGCGAGTTTCCGCAACACTTTCTTCCGCGCCGCGATCGCTTTTCTCTTACGCTTCATGCTCGGCTTTTCGTAATGCTGCCGCTTTTTCAACTCGGAGAGGATTCCTGACTTCTCGCATTTCCGTTTGAACCGGCGAAGCGCGTTTTCAAAGCTCTCGTCCTCTTTGACGTGCACCAGAGGCAATCCCAATCCCCCCCTTCTGCGTAGCGGTCCCGTGGGTGTGATTCCCAGGAGCGCCGTGGTTGGGATCGGACCCAGCTACGGCAGCACACTGAAACGGGTCGGGAGCGGCACTCCATTCCGGCATCCGGTGAATTTTGTAACCTGCTGAAGGACCGCTGGTTGCGGTTTGCCCAGTCGCAAATAACTACGCCAGGAGGTGTTCGACCCGGGAAATGATGGCGTCCAGCGCCACCTGGTTTTCGCCCCCCTCGGGGATGATGAGGTCGGCGTAGCGCTTCGACGGCTCGACGAATTCTTCATGCATCGGACGCACGGTGTTGAGGTATTGATCGATCACCGACTTGAGGCTCCGGCCGCGCGATTCGATGTCGCGCGTAAGCCGCCTGAGAAAGCGAATGTCGGGCGGCGTGTCGACGAACAGCTTGATGTCGATCCGCTTGCGAAGCTCCGGCTCGGCGAGGACGAGAATCCCTTCGACGATGATCACTTTGCGCGGCTCGACGCGCTGCGTCTTCTCCGGATTGCGCGAGTGCGCGGCGAATTCGTAAACCGGCACTTCGACGGACGATCCTTTCGCCAGTACGTCGACGTGCCGGACGAGCAATTCCGTCTCGAGCGAGTCGGGATGATCGAAGTTGATCTGGTGGCGCTGCTCCGGCGAATAGCCGTCGAAGTTGCGGTAGTACGAATCGTGCGAGATCCATTCGATCCGGTCTTTGCCGACGCGGTCGTAGATGGCGCGGGCCACGGTGGTCTTGCCCGACCCCGTGCCGCCGGCGATGCCGATGATGACCGGTGTCTTCATCCGCCCTGCTCTTCCATCTCCGACTCGGTCACGAAGTCGGACACGTCGTCAGCGCCGCATGTGTTGCAGATGACGGAGACGAGTTTGCCATTGGTGTATTCGAACTGGTACGTCGGCGTTTCGCACTGCAGGCAGATGAGGTATTCCGGCTCGTCCATGAGGGCGAAGAATACTGCAACGGACGGAGCGCTGGCGTTCCGCCGGCAACGGAGCGCTGGCGTCTCGCCGGCTGGCTCGGGGGCGTCTCGCCCCCGACCCGGCGAGATTCCAAACACTTGCTGTAACCCGGGCGGCGGGACGCGCGCCCGGCCAGCCGGCGAGACGCCAGCGCTCCGTCGCTACCGATTCAGGGCTTCCTGTTGCGACGGGGCACTGATCGAGGGCTGGATGAAGTGGGTGTGGTTGGTTTCGTTGTCGACGACCGAGGCGTAGATGTAGGTGTCGGGGGAGCTCGTCTCGACGAGGACCGTGAAGTCCTCGCCTTTCGTGATCAGCGGAAAGAGTGACTGCACGGAGGTGTGGACGAGCGCGTTCGATGGGACGTTGAATCGCGTCACGGCGACGTTGCGCCCGGGGACGCGCTGCAGGGCCAGGGTGAACGTTGCCTCGTGATCGCCGAGGTTGGCCAGGCCGACGTTGGTGCGGAACTCGTCGCTGAAGGAGAGGCCGTTCAGCGCCCGCAGCGGAAAGTAGGCCGCGCCGTAGGTCACCGCGATCGGTTCGGGCGTGGAGACGTCGGCATCGTGCACGCCGTAGACGCTGGCCAGCACGCGCACGGAGCGAGTGCTGTCGATGGTGGTGATCTTGAGCGGCGAAAGCGTCGAATCCATCCCGAACGTCGAGGCCACGATGTCGGTGAAGTGCTGGCCCGATCCGGGGGCGATCGACACGAAGACGAACGGCTGATCGGGAGCGGTCGGCAGCGACAGCATCACATTCGCCTCCGAGCGCCCGTCGTTGAAGAGATCGATGTCGGTCTTCCAGCGGACGTTGTTGATGCCGACGACGCTGCCGACGATCGGTACCAGCACGATGACGCTCTGCGGCTGCGTTTCGGCGGCAAAGGAGACCGCCGACGCCAGGAGTAGCAGAACCGGTATCAGGGAGCGCGCCATCTCTTAGTACGACGAAGCCTGATCCTCGCACGTTTCAGGCGAAATGAGGTCGGATCAGTCTTCGTGCCACGACGATGATCTTCTGAACACGGCTGAGAGACAGCCGCTTCCGGAGCACGACCAGCGGGTCGCGCCGTAGTTTTGTCAAGACAGTTGCATAGACCCCCCCCATCAGCAGCGTGGGGAAGCGGGCGTCGAACGACAGTTCTCCGACGAGCGGCTCGGCGGCGCGGAAGTAGCTCGCGGCCCGCTCGATCTGGAATTCGATCAGCCGGCGCATGGCCTCGCTGTCGCGCCGATCGAACAGATCGCGCTCGGTCACCCCGAACCGCCGTAACTCTTCCTGTGGCAGGTAGATGCGATCGCGGTCGAGATCGTCGGCCACGTCGCGGGTGACGTTGGTCAGTTGCAGGGCCGTGGCCAGATTGCGGCCGTAATCGATGGCCGCGGGTGTCCGGTATCCGTAGATGGCCAGCGAGATGTCGGAGATCGACGACGCCACCAGCTCGCAGTACTGCAGCAGCTCATCGAACGTCTCGTAGCGTGTCTTGACCATGTCCTGCCGGCAGCCGTCCACCAGAGCCACGAAGGCGCTTTTCGGAATGGCGAAATGCTGCAAGGCGTCGGCGAGCGCCAGGGTGATCGGATGCGACGGCCGGCCGGCGTAGGTGGCATCGACCTCGCCCTGCCAGGCGGCGAGACGATCGAGCACGGACGTAGAAGAGTCGCTTGGTTCATCGGCGATGTCGTCCGCCCAGCGGCACCAGGCGTACGCGGCATAGACCGCCCGCCGCTTCACCGGCGGCAGGAAGCGGAATCCGACCGAGAAGTTGGAGCCGTACTTGTGGGCGATGGTTCGGCAGAAGGCGTAGGCCTCATCGACGGTCGGCGAGACCGGCAGCGGCAGCGCTTCGGAAGTCATTGCGCCCCGCTCGATCCAGCAATCGGCCCGAGCGGCGGAACCTTCATCTCCGTGTCGCGGGCGCGGCACCAGTGCGGTCCGGGCTTGTGGAGACAGCGTCCGTCATGTTTCCAGACCCGTCGGATGACCGGCGCGAGGAGCGACTTCCACCAACTGTTGCGGTGCCATCCGCTGAGATAGCGATGAAAGTCTTTGGCGTGCGCCGCCTGCCGCACGAACATCGACAGTCCGAAATTTCCGCCGGTCTCGTAGAGAAAGCGGTTGACGAGACTCGTTTTCTGTTTCGCCTCCAGTTCGCTCTTCCACAGCTCGTCGTAGTCGCGCTGCTCGAGAATGCTGCGCGCGGCCAGAGAACCGCTGGTGAGCGCGTAGCGGATGCCGAGGCCGAAGAGATAGTCCTGAAACCCCGCCGCCTCGCCGACGAAGCGCGTGCCGTTCGCAGTCGCCGCGCGCTTGAGATGGAAGTTCATGTACGAGTAGCCGGTGCGCGCATCAGCCGGTATTTCGAGCTCGTGGAGCCGTCGCGCCGCCGCGAGCGAGTGATCGAAGTACGAGTCGATCTGCTTGAAGTCCGCCACGATGGCGCAGCCGAAGGTGGCCACGCCGTCGAGGATGAAGAGGTACGAATAGCCGCCGGGGGCGAGCTTGTGGTTGAAGTAGACGTCGATGAGCTCGCGGGGGTTGGTTGTCGGTTGTCGGTTGTCGGACATCCTCCACGTCATCTCCTTCGCCAGGCCGTCCGGCGATGCCGGACCGGTGGCCACGATGTCGGCCTGGTCGGGCGATAGACGGCTGTTGAACACGACCTTCGCGCCGGCCCGCTGCGCCTGCGCCAGGAGGCCGCGGTCGAGCGTTCCCTCCTCGGCGCCGCGGTGGATGAAGTAGCCGTACGGCTCGTTGCTGCGGATCACGCGCCCTACTCCCCGATGGTCGTAGAACGTCGCCCAGTCGGTGGGGCGGAAGTAGAAGTTGCGCTCGATGCCGAGGCGGTCGAGAAAATCGGGGACAGGCTCGGTTTCGGAGGCCCCCTCGATGATCTGCAGGTCGCCGATGAATCGTGTGCCGACGTCGCCTTTGGCCTCATGAACCTCGACGGCGCGGCCGGCGCGCGCGAGGATGATCGCCGCGGCGAGACCTGACGGCCCCGCCCCCGCGATCCGGATCGGATCATGATCAGGCATCAGTCGCGGTATGGTACCGCGCCGATCGGGCGCGAATTCCGCAGTACGCTTCGCGTCCATAACGATGACCGACGAACAGCGTGACGTTCACCCAGACTGGCATTCCTCGCACATTGAGTGGAATTGCCAGTCTCTAACCTCGAGAGCCCTTCTCCCCCATCGAGAGTCCTTCTCCCCCAGCGCTTTTCGGCTGGGGGAGAAGGTGCCGAAGGCGGATGAGGGGGCGTTTCACGAGTACGTCATTCGCGCGCTTTCAATCGCTCTCGGACCGGCGTCGGTAAATCACCCATATCTCGTAAAGCGCCCCCCTCATCCGCCTTCGGCACCTTCTCCCCCCACAAGAAACCGTGGGGGGAGAAGGGCTCTCGACGAAGGGAGTGGCAGGGCTATCGAGGGAACAATTCAAGTGAGCGTGAGACGTGCCCGCTAAGCCGAAGCCGCGCGCCGCGGGCTTTGCCGTCCTCGTCGCCGCGGGGATTCTCCTCAGCCGTATCGCCGGGCTGATTCGAACGCGCGTTTTCGCACACTACCTCGGCAATTCGGCGGCAGCAGGTGCGTATAGCGCGGGGCTCAAGATCCCGAACTTCCTGCAGAACCTCTTCGGCGAAGGCGTTCTCTCCGCGTCGTTCATCCCGGTCTACGCGCGCCTCATCGCCGAAGACGACGATGAGATGGCCGGCCGCGTTGCAGGCGTGATCCTCTCGCTCCTCGGCGTGATCGTCATGGTCATCGTGACCGTCTGCGTCTTCATCACGCCGTGGATCATCGACCTCATCGCCCCCGGGTTCGAGGGCGAGGTGCGGCTGTTGACGATCCGCATCGTGCAGATCCTGTTTCCCGCCACCGGCCTTCTGGTCTTCTCGGCGTGGTGCCTAGGCGTTCTGAACAGCCACCATAAATTCTTCGTCTCCTACGTCGCGCCGGTGGTCTGGAACGCGGCCATGATCGCCACGCTCGTCTTCTTCGGAACGCGCACGTCTCAGAGCGGCCTGGTCATCGCTCTTTCGTGGGGGACCGTGGTCGGTTCTGCATTGCAGGTCGGTATCCAGGTGCCGTTCATCCTCAAGTACGCGCCGCGGATCAAGCTCTCCCTGCAGACGTCATTGCCGCATGTTCGTACCGTGATCAGCAGCTTCTTTCCGGTCGTGATCAGCCGGGGCGTGGTGCAGTTGAGCGGGTACATCGATCAGGTCATCGCCAGCCTCCTCGGCCCCGCCGCCGTGGCCGGGCTTTCGTACGCGCAGACGATCTACTTCCTCCCCATCAGCCTCTTCGGGATGTCGGTGGCGGCGGCGGAGCTGCCGCAGATGTCCGGCGCGATCGGTACGGATGACGAGATCAACGCCGCGCTACGCAAGCGACTCGAGCGTGGATTGCGGCAGATCGCATTTTTCGTCGTGCCGACCGTGACCGCGTTCGTCTTCATCGGACGCGTGCTTGTGGCCGCCCTGTTCCAGTCAGGCCAGTTTCGCAACGACGACTCGCTCTACGTCTGGTACATCCTGATCGGCTCGACTTTCGGTCTTCTGGCGGTGACGCTCGGCCGGCTCTACTCCTCGGCGTTCTACGCGTTGCGCGATCCGAAGACGCCGCTCCGCTTCGCCATGCTGCGCGTGTCGCTCACGGCAGTTCTGGGACTGCTGTTCGCCTTTCCGTTGCGGCCGTACATCATTGATTTGATCGTGCTGCTGCACATGCCGGTGCCGAACCTCCCCGAGGGAACGAAGCTGCTCGGGGTGATCGGACTGACGGCATCGGCGGGGATGGCCGGCTGGATCGAGTTCGCATTGCTCCGCCGCGCGCTGGCGCGCCGCATCGGCAGCATCAAACTGGCGCCGTCATTCCTCGGCAGGCTGTGGATCTCAGGATTGGTCGCCGCGGTCGCAGGCATCGCCTGTGATCTCTTTCTCGCGCCGCACGTCGTGCCGCATCTTCCGATGCGCCACATCAGCGAGGCCATCCTGGTCTCGGGCGCGTTCGGTGTGACCTATTTCGCCGCCGCCATCATCCTCGGGGTGGGGGAGGCGAGGGCGACGTTGCAGAGGTTCGTGAAGCGTTAGCCCCCTGGGACCGCGGGCGTCCCGCCCGCGCCTGATGCCCGGCATCCTGCTACTTACAGGCGCGGTCGAGACGCCCGCGGTCCCAGGGGCTCCGCCATGTTCCGCAAGAGGCGTGGGATATCGACGAACTTCGACGCGTCGTAGTAAATCTCGATCCCCATCGGCCGTCCGGACTTGTCGAAGTCGATGACGAAGCCATCATAGATTTCTTCGGACTCGTAGTATTCGGCGTCGCGGAAGTCGATCGCCAGAGCGTCGGACTCCTTGTCGTAGGTGATTTTCATCGTCGGTTCTATCTGCGTACATCTGCGCCATCCGCGGATAGTCTTTTGTCGTGAACCCCGAGGATACCTCGGACCTCTGACACCATTCTTGCTACGATCCATCTCGCGTGAGTGAATATCTGACGACGGAGACCGTGCAGCCTCTGGGGCATCCCGGCATCGACGTCGCTCCCGACGACGCCATCCTCGAAGTCAGGAATCTCCGCACCTCGTTTCCTACAGCGGGTGGATTCGTTCATGCCGTCGACAACGTCTCCTTCAACGTACGGAAAGGGGAGGCGCTGGCGCTGGTCGGGGAATCGGGATGCGGGAAGAGCGTCACGGCGATGTCGATCATGCGGCTGGTCGCGCCGCCGGGGCGTATCACCGCGGGCCAGGTGAGATTCAAGGGGCGGAACCTGGCCGACCTTTCCGAGCGGGAGATGCGCACCGTGCGCGGCAACGACATCGCCATGGTGTTTCAGGAGCCGATGACGTCGCTCAATCCGGTCTTCAAGATCGGCGCGCAGGTGGCTGAGGCCGTGCGCATTCATCAGAAAGTATCAAAGAAAGAGGCGTGGAAGCGGGCCGGGGAGATGCTCGAGCTGGTCTCGATCCCCGATCCGGTCAAACGCCTCGATGACTATCCGCACCAGCTCTCGGGAGGGATGCGGCAACGGGTCATGATCGCCATGGCCCTCTCCTGCGACCCGGAGCTGCTGATCGCCGATGAGCCGACCACCGCGCTCGACGTCACCATCCAGGCGCAGATCATGGAGCTTCTGGCCTCGCTCCAGCAGCGTCTCGGGCTGGCCATTCTCCTCATCACGCACGACCTCGGCATCGTCGCCGAATTCTGCGAGCGGGTCATCGTCATGTACACCGGCCGCATCGTCGAAGAGGCGCCGGTGCGCGATCTCTTCGCCAATCCGGCGCATCCGTATACCCGAGGACTGCTGCATTCGTTGCCGAGCGTCAGCGGCGGAGATCCCGCGGCGCCACACCGGCTGCCGACCATCAAAGGGATGGTGCCGCCGATCAACAACCTCCCGCGCGGATGCAAGTTCAATCCGCGCTGTCCCGACGTCATGGACATCTGTCTGGGCAACGAGCCGGCGCGGATGGTTGTGTCTCCGGGACATGACGCGCGGTGTTACCTGCATGGTGACGAGGCGGATCCGGAGAGGATCGGAGAGAACGGAAATGTTGAATGTTGAATGTTCAATGTTGAATGTTGAGTGGGGGAGCCGTGCAGGGAGCGCCGCGGTCGGCGCGGCGGAGCTTTCATTAAACATTCAACATTCAACATTCAACATTGAACATTCGGTTTCGGCGGAGCGACCATGACCGCCGATCCCGTCACGAGCCAACAGACCCCCGCTCTTCCCTTCGGCATCGGCGAGCCGCTTCTGGTCGTCCGCGATCTCACCAAGTACTTCCCCGTGAAGCGCGGCGTTCTGGCGCACGTGGTGGCGCAGGTCAAAGCGGTCGACGGCGTCAGCTTCGGTGTCAGCCGCGGGGAGACGCTCGGACTCGTCGGCGAGTCGGGATCGGGGAAGACCACCGTCGGCCGCTGCATCCTCCGCCTCATCGAGCCGACCTCGGGAACCGTCGAATTCGAGGGAGAAGACGTTCTGGCACTCGGCAACGGCGACATGCGCCGGATGCGGCGTCATATGCAGATCGTCTTTCAGGACCCGTACGCGTCGCTCAATCCGAGGATGAACATCGGGACGATCGTCGCCGAGCCGCTGATCATCCATGGAGGCATGTCCTCGAGCGACCGCGACGCCCGCGTGGCCCAGCTCCTGGAGATCGTCGGCCTCAGTCCCGACTACCGCAAGCGCTATCCGCACGAGTTTTCCGGCGGGCAGCGGCAGCGCATCGGCGTGGCGCGGGCGTTGGCCACCAACCCGAAGTTTCTCGTGCTCGACGAGCCGGTCTCCGCGCTCGACGTCTCCGTGCAGGCCCAGGTGGTCAACCTGCTTCAGGACCTCCAGGAGCAGCTCGGGCTGACGTATCTCTTCATCGCCCACGACCTCTCGGTCGTCGAGCACATCTCCAACCGCGTGGCGGTGATGTACCTCGGCAAGATCATGGAGCTGGCCGGCCGCCGCGAGCTGTACGCAGATCCGCTGCATCCGTACACGAGGGCCTTGCTCTCCGCCGTGCCGATCCCCGATCCCACCCGACACAAGAGGCGCATCATCCTGAGCGGAGACATTCCCACGCCCCTGAATCCGCCGAGCGGCTGCGTTTTTCACACGCGTTGTCCGATCGCGCGGTTCCCGATCTGCGCCGACGTCGTGCCGCCGCTGATCGAGCACAAGCCGGGTCAGTTTGCCGCCTGCCACTTCGCCGGCGAGCCGATCGCGCCGGCGGCGGCGACGCCGTCGTAGGCGACATTCGACGTTTCCCGGCGTCAAACGTACTGGCTGCGGACTACAATGCGCGCACCGTTATCGGTCCGCTTTGCCGTCTCTCAGTCAGAGGCGCACGCGCGAAACAATCCATAAACTGATGCGTAGAAGAGGCGTGTCCAGGAGGATTTACATGAATACCGCTGTTCGACGGTTGCTGATCATTGCCTGCGTAGCGAGCGCCGTGTCGCTCTCGGCGCAGACGGGTAAAAAGAAGACGGCTTCGGAGCCGCAGCCGGCCAGTACCATGACCACCGGTTCGGCGCAGTCGAGTACCGACGTGCCGAAGTCCGACCAGGCCGCGACCCCACCGGTCACCGCCGACACCGACAAAGACGCCTCCGACCCGCGGGCGATGCGACTGTCGCTCGACGACGCCATCCATACGACCCTGGAGCGCAACATCGGCGTGCAACTCCAGCGTTATGACCTGGGGATGGCCGGCGCGCAGCTCTTTGGCTCGTACTCGATATTTGATCCGCTCGCCAGCGCCACGCTCGACCACTTCAACAGCCAGACTCCGGTTTCTTCCGCCTTCCAGTCCAGCGGCGGAACCCAGACGGATGCGAACGTGTCGCTCCGCGACACCATCCCCACCGGCGGCAATGTTTCGATCGGTGCCACCAACCGGCGCTTCACCAGCTCCGGCAACGGCACGATCTTCAGTCCCGGCTTCAATACGGGCCTCAGCTTCGGACTCACGCAGCCTCTGGCCCGCAACTTCGGCGTCGACATCACGCGGCGCAACATCACCATCGCCCGTAACAACCTCGGCATCAACCAGGAGGCATTCAAGGTGGTGATGCTCGACACCACCTCGGCCGTCGAGCAGGCCTACTACGATCTCATCTACACCCGCCGCTTCGTCGACGTGGTGAAAGAAGCGCTCTTCCTGGCCCGTGACCAGGCCCGCATCACCCAGATCCGCATCGACGTCGGCGCCTCGGCCCCGCTGGACATTCTCCAGCCGCGCGTGCAGATCGCCACGACGGAAGAGAGCCTGATCAACGCCGTGGCCGCGGTCCGGGCGGCCGAAGACCGGCTGCGCGCGCTGCTCAACGTCCCCGCGGACGAGTGGGATCGCCCCATCATCCCGACCGATTCGATCGGCTACGCGCCGATGACCGTCAACGTCAGCGAGGCCGTGGCCCGCGCGTACGAGCTTCGTCCCGAGATCAAGGAGAACCAGCTCACCACGGCCATCCGCAAGGTGACCTATCAGTTCGCACGCAATCAGGTCCTTCCCCAGGTCGACCTGAACCTCGGCTACAACGTGAACGGCACGGCCGGAACGCTGGTCAACCCGATCGCGGGAATCACCTCGACCACCTTCTCGGACGCCACCCGGCAGGTTCTCCGGAACGACTTCCCAAGCTGGAGCATCGGTCTGACCGTCGGCGTGCCGGTGTTCAATTTCGCCGCGCGCGCCGAAAGGACGCGAGCCCGCCTGGACATGGAGCTTTCGCAGGCGGTCGAGGCGCAGTCACGGCAGAACATCGGCGTCGACGTCCGCACGGCCGCGCGCGCCATCGACACCGCGGCAAAGAACATTGCAGCCACACGCACGGCGCGGGAAGCGGCCGAGGAGAACGTCAACGCCGAGCGCAAGCGCTACGAGAACGGCATGAGCACCAACTTCCAGGTGCTGCAGATCCAGCAGCAGCTCGCGGATGCGCGCGGAAACGAGCTGAACGCCCTGGTCGGTTACAACAAGGCAATCGCCGCCTTCCACCGCGCGGTCGGCGACCTGCTCGACACCCGCAACATCACCGTCACCGTACCGCCGGTGCAGGAGCTGTCGATTTTCTCCTGCTTCAACCGCTACAATTGGCTCAACTTCTCAGCCCACGACAACGCACCCGAGGAGAAATGAGCCATGACCACTGGTCAGGATAACGCCACAGCTACGCCCGACCCCGGCCCGAAGCCGAACCCGATTCAACGGATCATCGGCGTGATTTTTTCGCCCGATGTGACGATGGCCTCCATCGCCAAACGGCCCGACTGGGTGCTGCCGCTTGTGCTTCTCCTGATCACGTCGCTCGCCGCCGGCATCATCATCGCCCCGCGTGTCGACTTCGCCTCGGCCGCGCGCGAGTCGATGGAGCAGAACAAGAATGCCACGCCGGAGCAGGTTGAGAAGGCGGTCAAGATCACGACCTCGATGGGCAAGGTGTTTTCGTATCTATCGCCCGTCCTGAGTCTCATCGGTCTGCTGGTCATCGCCGGCGTGCTGTTGCTGGCCTTCCGTCTCCTCGGAGGCGAGGGCGATTTCAAGCAGGCCTTCTCCGTCACGTGTTACGCCTCGATACCATCCATCATCAAGAGCGTCATCACGTTGATCGTCATTCTGGCGCGGGGAAGCCTCATTCCCGCCCAGGAGCTGGCGACGCTCGTCCGGACAAACCTCGGGTTCCTGGCCGACTACAAGACCCATCCGATGGCGTTCGCCCTCTACTCGTCGTTTGACATCTTCTCGGTCTGGTTCCTGTTTCTGCTCATCATCGGCTTCGCCTACCTGTCGCGCCTGTCGAAGGCGAAATCGGCCGCGATCATCATCAGTCTCTGGGTCGTCGTTCTTCTGCTCAAGCTCATCGGGCCTGCGTTGCAGGCAGTGCGTGCCAATCGATGAAAAAGACTCTCATCATCGTCGGGGCCCTCATCCTTGTTGCAGTCATCATCTTTGCCAGCGTTCGGGGCGGCGGGTCGAAAGGGGAGCCGGTCTACGTCGAGCCGGTGACGGCGCGCAACATCCAGGCGATCGTCACCGCCCCGGGCGAGGTCGACCCCAAGGTCAAGGTCAACATCAGCGCCCACATTGTCGGCAAGATCGAGAAGCTCTACTTCAAGGAAGGCGACAACGTCCGCAAGGGACAGAAGCTCGTCGATCTCGAGAAGACGGCATACCAGGCCGCCTTCCTGCGCGCACAAGCCGCGGTCTCCGCCGCAAGAATCGAAGTCGTACGCGCGAAGACGGCCATGGCCACCACGGAGACCGCCTACAAACGCGCCGTCAGTCTCGGGAAGCAAGGCATCCAGGCGCAGGAGCTCTTCGATCAGGCGCGCCAGGCGAACGACAATGCCGTGGCCGGCTACGATTCCGCCAAACAGGGCGTGGCCCAGGCGGAGGCACTCCTGCAATCCGCCCAGACCGATCTCGATCACACCACCATCCTCTCGCCCATCGACGGCAAGGCCGTACAGCTCAACGCCCATGAAGGCGAGGTGGTCATCACCGGGACGATGAACAATCCCGGCTCGGTCATCGCCGTCATCGCCGACCTTTCCGAGATCCTCGTGGAGGCCACCGTCGGCGAAACCGAGATCACCGGCATCCGGCTCGACCAGCCGGCCAAAATCCACGTCGACGCCATTCCGGACAAGGAGTACAACGGCCACGTCGCCGAGATCGGCAGCTCCGCCGCGCTCAAGCAGGGCACCGGCGCGGGCATGCGCTACTTCACGGTCAAGGTCCAGATCGACAACACCGACGACCGCCTGCGTCCCGGCATGACCGCACAGGTCTCGATCATCACCATCACGGCCGGCAGCGCGCTGTCAGTGCCGATCCAGAGCGTCGTCGAGCGCGTTCCGCCGTCGCTGGCGAAGTCGAAGAGCGGTACGGACGATGAGGATGAGAACGCGCCGAAGTCGAAATACGTCTTCGTGGTCAAGGACGGCAAAGTGAAGATGACCGAGGTGAAGACAGGCATCAGCGACACGACACATGTCGCCCTCACCTCCGGCGTCACCGCGAAAGATCAGGTTGTCACGGGACCATTCCGCACGTTGAAGAAACTGAAGGACGGCGATTCCGTAGAAGTGACGAAGGAAGAGTCGAAGACTCCTCAAAGCGGGACGGCGTCAAAGTGAATCAAAACGGGAATCACCTGATCGAAATGCGCGCCCTGACGCGCACCTATCAACTCGGACCCCAGGACATCTTCGCCCTGCGCGGCGTCGATCTCGTCATCGACCACGGCGAATATGTGGCCATCATGGGGCCGTCGGGCTCGGGCAAGTCGACGCTGATGAACATCGTCGGCTGCCTGGACCGCCCCTCCTCGGGGCATTACATCCTCGACGGCACGCCGGTCGAGGACATGAACGACGACGAGCTGGCCGCGGTGCGCAACAAGAAGATCGGATTCGTCTTCCAGACCTTCAATCTTCTCTCCCGCACCACCGCGCTGCAGAACGTCGAGCTTCCGCTCGTCTACGCCAAGATCGGCCGCGCCGAACGGCGGGAGATGGCCGAAGAGGCGCTGACGTCGGTCGGCCTCGGCGACCGGATGAACCACCAGCCGAACGAGCTGTCGGGCGGCCAGCGCCAGCGCGTCGCCATCGCTCGTGCACTCGTCAACAAGCCCTCCTTGCTGCTCGCTGACGAGCCCACCGGAAACCTCGACTCCCAGACCGGCCGCGAGATCCTCGATCTCTTCCGCGAGCTCTCCTCACGCGGCAACTCCATCATCATGGTCACGCACGAGGACGACGTCGCCCAGGAGGCGCAGCGCGTCATTCACCTCCGCGACGGCAAGATCGTCGATTAAGCTGGAACGGGATGTTCTTCGAAAACGTCAAGATCGCCCTGCTCGCCATCGGCGCCAACAAGATGCGCTCGATCCTCACGGTCCTCGGCGTGATGATCGGCGTGGCCGCCGTCATCGCCGTCGTCTCGCTCGTGCAGGGGATGCAGTACCAGATCTCCAGCCAGCTCGAGAACGTCGGGGCCACGTTCATCCGGGTCGCTCCCGACTTCTCCGGCATGCAACGGAATCCGTTCCTTCCCGTTCCCTCGCTCACCTACGAGGATGCCGTCGCCGTCCAGCATGGTGCTACCGCCGTCCGCGCCTTTACCCCGCTCTTCATCGGCAATGCCTCGCTCAAGAACGGCGACACGCGCCACGACACCACGCTCATCGCCTGCAACCAGAGCTATCCCGACGTGGCCAAGCAGTTCGTCGATCATGGCCGCTTCTTCGGCACCCTCGACGAGGAAGCGAAGAAGCGCGTTGCGGTTCTCGGCTTCGAGGCCGCGCGGCAACTCCAGCTCAGCGACGGAATCGGCAAGGACATCCGCCTCGATGACAACAACTTCACCGTCATCGGCGTGATGGAAAAGCGCGGCTCCTCGCTCGGCAACGATCCCGATGACGTCGTCTTTATCCCGTTCGCCACCGCCCAACTGCTCTACGGGCCGGATCGCATGCAGCACATCCCGATCGCGTTGCAGGTCCGCACCCGGGACGACATCGATCTGGCCAAGGAGCAGGTGACCGACATCCTACGGGCGCGGCATCATTTGAAAAAAGGGCAACCCAACGACTTCCAGATCACCTCGCAGGAAGAGTTGATGAAGACGATCTCCACGGTGCTCAATACGACCACCGGCATCATGGGGGCCGTGGTCGGCATCGCCCTGCTCGTCGGCGGCATCGGCATCATGAACATCATGCTGGTGTCGGTGACGGAGCGGACGCGCGAGATCGGCATCCGCAAGGCCATCGGCGCCCGCCGCTACGACGTCCTGATCCAGTTCCTGATCGAGGCGGTGACGCTCTCCGGCTTCGGCGGCGCCATCGGTATCGCCGGCGGCTACCTCGGCGCGGCGCTCGTCCGCCTGCTGCTGAAACGCTGGCTCGAGCTCCCGCCGGTCCACACCCCGCTATGGGCCATCGTCCTCGCCTTCACCTTCTGCGCCATCCTCGGCATCATCTTCGGCATCTACCCCGCCGCGAAGGCCTCGAAGCTGGATCCGATCGAAGCTCTGCGCTACGAGTAGGGCAACGGTACACGCCCCGTGTCCCAACGGTACACGCCCCGTGTCCCAACGGGACGCGCCCGTGTCCCAACGGTACACGCCCCGCGTCCCAATGGTACACGCCCCGCGTCCCAACGGTACACGCCCCGTGTCCCAACGGGACGCGCCCTTGTCCCAACGGGACGCGCCCCTGTCCCAACGGTACACGCCCCGTGTCCCAACGGTACACACCCCGTGTCCCAACGGTACACGCCCCGCGTCCCAACGGTACACGCCCCGTGTCCCAACGGGACAGGCGCCGTGCCCAACGGGACAGGCCCCGTGCCCAATGCTGCGTGACGGTGTCCTCATCTGCGCTCATCTGCGACATCTGCGGATAAGCCTTCCGCCGGCGCTACACTGAAAGGCGCATGAAAGCCGCCGTCTGCACGCGATACGGTCCGCCGGACGTCCTGCAGATCCGGGACGTTGCGAAGCCTGTCCCAAGGGACGGCGAAGTGCTGATCAGGATCCGTGCAGCGGCGGTCACCTTCAGTGATTGTTTCGCCAGGAGCGGCTTCAAGGGTGCCCCTCGGATCATGCAGATCCTGGTGCGGCCGGTGCTGGGTATCAGGGGGCCGAGGAGGTCGATCCTGGGGTTGGTGCTGGCGGGGGAGATCGAACAGGCCGGCAAGCGCGTCCGGCGCTTCGGGGTGGGCGACCGGGTGTTTGCCTTCACCATGCTTCATGGTGGCGGTTTCGCCCAGTACACCTGCCTGCGGGAAAACAAGACCATCGCTCTCGCTCCGTCCAACCTGAGCGATGAGGAGGCGGTGGCCATCCCCTACGGCGGACTCATGGCGTTGCATCACCTCAGGAAAGGCAACATTCAGAGTGGGCAACAAGTGCTCATCTACGGAGCATCCGGCGCGACAGGGACGTCGGCGGTCCAGTTGGCCAGGCACTTCGGGGCGGAGGTGACCGCGGTGTGCAGCACCACGAACCTGGAGTTGGTGAAGTCTCTGGGAGCAGACACGGTGATCGACTACACCACGCAGGACGCCCTTGACGGAGGGAAGCGCTACGACCTCGTGCTCGACGCGGTCGGAAGGCGAAAGACCTCGGCGTTGAAGGTGGCCTGCAGCCAGGCTCTCGCGCCGGGCGGGAAGTACGTCTCGGTCGATGATGAGATGCCCAGAGTGTCGGCAGCCGCTCTCACGCTGCTCGCCGAGTTGGCGGAGGGAGGGAAGCTTAAGCCGGTCATCGACCGACGCTACCCGCTCGAACAGATCGCCGAGGCCCACCGGTATGTCGACGACGGGCACAAGAAGGGGAATGTGGTCGTTACCGTCAGCTGAATGAGGTTGCTGGGTTGCGGGCTTGATCCATCTCTACTCCACTGAAGGAGGCTTGAAGCCCCTCCAGACAGGCTCTCCGCCCACCTCAGCAGGCTGTAGGCCTCTATGGGTAGGCAGTACGCCCACCCAAAGAGGCTGTAGACCTCCAGCGGTAGGCTCCAGACCCATTCCGGAGGTTCCGGGCCTTTAGGGGTAGGTACCACGCCCGCCAAGGGAGGCTTCAGTCCTCTACCTGTAGGCCTCGCCGCCAGTCGTCCCGCTGAGGAAGCAGCGGAAGAAGCTGAATGCGCGGAAAGGAGACGTCGCCTGGTTCGCGGTAGGCCGGAACGCCGATCGTGATCGTTTCGTCGGGCACATCGAGACGCAGCGTTCCGTGCAGCGGGTCCCAGATCGAGAGGAGGCTCGACCAGTTGCTGTTGGTCTCTTCCCGCCGGTCTGAGTGGTGGATGCCATGCATCCGAGGGGTCACGAAAACGCGCACGAGTAGGCGCTCGAAGCGTCGTGGCAGCCGGAGATTGCCGTGGTGAAAAAGGATCGACGCGAAGAGGATCGTCTGCCAGAGCCATACCGTGAACGGTGTGGCGCCGATGGCAACGATCTGCGCCGCCCGATAGACGATCGACAGCGTCAACTCACCGAAATGAATCCGCAGTGCGGTCGAGGAGTCGAGATCGAGATCGACATGGTGGACCAGGTGAAAACGCCACAGCATCGGCACGGTATGGTTTGCCCAGTGCCACCACCAGAGCGTGTAGTCGAGCAGGATGATGGCAACGACGACGCTCCACGGCTCCGGAAGACGCAGCCACCGCACGATTCCCACGTCATGGTGCTTCGCCCACTCCGCCACCGGGACGAGCAGGGGAGTCTGGAGGAGGGTCGTCACCGCCAGAGAGATCCCGCCCGTCGACAGATTGCGGATCGTGTGACGCAGCTTCGGTTCCACGCGGGCCCGCAGCGGGCGCACCGCCTCGGCGAGCAGCATGGCCAGGAAGACGCCGGCGATCACTGCGGGCGAGATCCAGAATGGCACCTCTGCTTTCATGTGAGGATCATACGAGTCTTCGAGGCATTCGCTCGAAACCTCAGCGGCGAGACGCCAGCGCTCCGTTGCAGCGCCCGCGCTAAACTCCGCGCATGAAACGCATCGCCTTGGTCATGACACTACTCGTTGCGGGCGCCTCCTTCGCCGCGCCGAAGAAAGCAACGCCGCCGATGAAACCGCTCACGCCTGCCGAGCTTCACGCGCTCGCGCACGACTACTACGAATGGCAGAAGAAGACCTACCCGGTCAGCGCCAGCGATCAGGGATACCACGCCGCTGACGACAAGCTCGACGACTTCTCGCCCGCCGCCATCGCGCGCAATGCCGCTCATGTGCGTGTGCTGCTCGACCGCGTGCGCGGCGCGGACGTCAGCGGCTGGCCGAAGGACGACGTCATCGACGGGCTGCTCTTTCGCTCGCAGCTCGAAGGGGCCGACTTTCCGGAGCGCGTACAGAAGCCGGAGGAGACCGATCCGCAGGTCTACGTCGGCGAAGCGAGCAACGCCATCTTCTCGCTGCTGAAGAAAGACTACGCCCCCGCGCGCATGCGGGCGCTGGCGGCGACGGCGCGGATGAAGGCCATGCCGGCCATGATCGAGCAGGCCGAGCGCAATCTGAAGAATCCCGTGCGCCTCTACGCGCAACTGGCCATCGATTCGGCGCGCGCCATCGATCCGCTCTTCTCCTCGAGCCTGATGACCATCGCCGGCGACCTCTCGCCCGACGAGCGCAATTCGCTCGATGCCGCCCGCGAGGAAGCGGTGGCCTCACTGCACGGCTTCGCCGACTGGTTGGAGAAAGACCTCCCGAAGATGACGGCCTGGAAGCCGATGGGGGAGGCGAACTACAACTACCTGCTTCGCCACATCCTCCTCCTGCCGATGGATTCGCGCGACGTGGCGCACCTCGGCGAGGTGGAGCTGGGACGCTATCGCGCCCTCGAGGCCATGCTGGCCGATCCGTCGATGGCCGATCCCAATCCGGCACGCGTGAAGAACATCCCCCCCGATCAGCAGGCCTTCCTCGCCGCGTACGAGAGCCGCGAGAAGGAGATGATCGACTTCCTCAAAGAGAAGAAGCTGGTCACGCTGCCGCCGTATCTCGGTTCGTTCCAGATCCGCCAGCTCCCCGAGGCATTCAAGCCGACCAGTCCCGGCGGATTCATGAACCCGCCCGGCATCTACGACGCCGACGACGGCGGTTTCTACTTCATCCCGACCTACAACCCGCAGAGCGGCAACTTCTACATTCGCGCCGCCATCGAGGACCCGCGTCCGATCCTCGGGCACGAAGGCATCCCCGGCCACTTCCTGCAGCTCTCGATCGCCAACCATCTCGACAACGAGATCCGGCGGCATCACGGCGAGAGCGTCTTCATTGAAGGATGGGCACTCTACGGGGAGGAGATGCTCGTGCGCGAAGGGCTGTATGCGCCGGAGTCCGCAGGCGCGGCGCAGGTGCTGCGCCTGGCGCGTTACCGCGCCGCGCGGATCGGCGTCGACGTCAACCTGCACACGGGGCGCTGGTCCTTCGAACAGGGCGTGAGCTATTTCATGGACGGCGGCGGACTCGATAAGGAAGCGGCGGAAGGGGAGGCGGCCGGGGCGGCGTCGTCTCCGACGCAGAAGATCAGCTACATCACCGGCAAGTGGCAGATCATGCGCCTTCTCGGGCGCTATCGCGACGCCAAGGGGGCCGATTTCCGGCTCGGCCGGTTTCACGACGACCTGATCGCACACGGCTCGCTGCCGGTGTCGATCCTGACCTGGATCCTTCTCGACGATCCGAGTGAGATCGAACGGGCCACCGGATTGAAGCTCGGCGCGAAGTAGAATTTGCTCTTTGGAGGTGCGCGATGCCTGTAGTCGACAAATACGAGCCCGGGATGTTTTGCTGGATCGAGCTGGCCACGAACGACGCTGCCGCCTCGAAGAGCTTCTACACGTCGCTCTTCGGCTGGGAGACCAGCGACATGCCGATTCCTGACGGCGTCTACACGATGTTTCAGAAGAACGGCCACGACCTCGGTGCGCTGTACCAGAACAAAGACGCGCCGCCGAACTGGGCGTCGTACGTTAACGTGGACAGTGCCGACGATTCCGCGAAGAAGGCGCAGGACCTCGGCGGGAACCTCATCGCCCCGCCGTTCGACGTGATGGACGTCGGGCGCATGGCCGTCGTCGCCGACCCGCAGGGGGCGACGTTCTGCCTGTGGCAGGCAAAGAAGCACATCGGCGCGGCGATCCGCGGCGAGACGGGCACGTTGTGCTGGAACGAGCTGATGACGCCGGACTCCGCCGCCGCGCGCGACTTCTACTCGAAGCTCTTCGGCTGGAACCTCAAGCCGAGCCCCGAGTACACCGAGATCAGCCTCGGATCGACCGGCATCGGCGGGATGTTGCAATTGACCCCCGACATGCAGGGAATGCCGGCGAGCTGGTCTCCCTACATCATGGTCGACGATTGCGATGCCACCGCCGATAAGGCCAAGTCCCTCGGCGCCCAGCTCTACGTGAAGCCGACCGACATCCCCAACGTCGGCCGCTACGCCGTCATCGGCGACCCGCAGGGGGCGATGATCGACATCATCAAGGTAGCGATGTAGAACTTTGACGGCCGCTCGCGAGCGACAGCCTGCCGGGGCAACCGCCCCCTCATCCGCCTTCGGCACCTTCTCCCCCCAGCTGAAAAGCGCTGGGGGGAGAAGGGCTCTCGAGGGGAGGGTTTGGCGAGATTCTGAGGTGAAGAATCAACGCCGTTCTACACTGAACCAATACCCGCACTCTCCAATCGAGAGCCCTTCTCCCCCAGCGGTTTCTTGCTGGGGGAGAAGGTGCCGAAGGCGGATGAGGGGGCGGTTCTCGCGATGCTCTACTTCTTCCGCGTGTAGGTGATGTCCATCATCTTGAACATCTTCCCGTCAGGGCCGGCGCCCCACATCTCGAGGGTGTGGTGATCGTCGTCGAGGACGGTCAACTTCTCCTTGATGGGGGAGGCCTTGCCGGTCATCGGATCGTCCATCGTCGAATTGAACGTGAATGAGTTGCCCGAGGCGTCGCCGGTCGAGACCATCATCGCAGTGGTCGCGGTGTCCATCCAGGTACCGACGTACTTCTTCTTGATGTTGTCGTAGCCGGTGTAGCCGATGCCGTGGAAGGGCATGTTCATGAACGTGCCGGAGAATTGCTGTTCGACCCAGCGGCCGTCGAGAGCCCAGGAGTTCTCGGAGACGCCGCCGCCGACCGCCGGAGGGGCGCCCGGCTGCATGAACATCTTCACGTCGGCGTTGAACGTGCCCACCATCGCCCCGAGCTTCTTGTGAGCGTCGCCGGGCGTGGCGGCCTTCATCATTGCTTCCATCTGCGCCTTTTGATCGGCAGGCTGGGCCTTCGGGTCATCGGCGAAGGCAAGGGTGGCGGTGACGGCGACGAGGACGGTGGCGGCCAGGATTCTGTAGCGCATGAATCTTCTCCTCTTTCGAATCAATTGTTGGAAACGAGGAGACGATTGTAGCCCTCCGGCCGCGGGCTCTACTTGCTGTAGACCGTGACCTCCGCCGACGACCCTACGGCCACCTGATCGGCCGGAGGACCGTTCCACGAAATGCGCACCGGAACGCGCTGCACCACCTTCACGAAGTTCCCGGAGGCGTTGTCGGGTGGAAGGAGCGAGAACGAGGCTCCGGTACCGCCGGAAAGGCTTTCCACCTTCCCCTCGAAGTCGCGCCGGCCGAGCGCATCGACGCGGACCGTGGCGCGCTGGCCGGGCCGCATGTCGCGCATCTGCGTCTCCTTGAAGTTGGCCAGAACATACGTCGTCCGCGGCACGAGCTGCACGACCGGCATGCCGGCGGTGACGTACGATCCGGCGTGGACGGCGAGCTTGGAGGCGATGCCGTCGCGCGGCGCGACGATCTTTGTGTACGAGAGGTTGAGCTGCGCCGCCTTGACCGCGGCCTCCGCGGTGGCGATGCGGGCGTGGGCAAGCCGCGCCTGGGCCTCCGCACCCGTGATCTGCGCCTGCACGGGCGCGCTCTGTTGCACTCGACCCTGTGCAGTCTGAACGTTGGCCTGCGCTGCCTGGCGGGCGTTCTCGTTTTCAACGAGCTTGGCTCTGGCCTGCGAGAGATCGGCGTCGGCCGATTCATGCGCGGCGCGTGCGGCATCGACCTGCGCTTTGGAGATGTCGCCCTTACCACCGAGCTCCTCGGCGCGCTGGAAGTCGAGCCGCGCCTTCTCGGCATTCGCACTGGCGCGCGCAACGGAAGCACGCGCCTCGTTGATCGATGCCGCCGAGCTGTCGACATTCTCTTTGGAGCTTTGCAGCGCTCCCTGCGCCGAGGTGAGAGCGCCGCGCGCGGCCGCGGAGGTGACGGCGGTGCGGGCATCAGCGTCGGCCGCCTGTGCCTGCGCGGTCGCCAGGTCGCCCTCGGCCTGGGCCAGTTTGACCTGAGCGTCCGAGGGATCGAGATCGGCGATCGGCTGGCCGGCGTGGACCGGCTGATTCTCCGATATGTAGACAGCGGTCACCTGTCCGGCAACGCGCGACGCCACCGGCACGATGTCGGCGGAGATCTGCGCATCGTCCGTCACTTCCTTCCCGGCGGAGAGAAAGGCGTAGATGCCGTAGCCGATCAGCAGCGCCAGCACGGCGCCGGCGAGGATGAGATAGAGGCGTTTCGCCTTCGAGGGAGCGATGGCCGGCTCATGCTCGGCGATCTCCGGCATGTTGCCGGCGGTGGTTTCAGTCGTCGTCATTTACATCTCCACGTGTACGTCGGTCTTTTCTCCGGCCTTCGGCGCCTTCAGAAAGAAGACGAGCGGAAGGACGCAGAGAAACAGGATTCCTGCGAGATAAAAGAGTTTTTCGAACGAGAGCATCATCGCCTGCTGGCGAAGCTGCCCATCGATCATCCGGGCGGCGGTCTGGCGCGCGGCGAAGGCATCGAGGCCGCGCCCCTGAAGCATCCGCTGGATGGCGGCCATGCGCGAGGCCATGGCCGGCGATGAGATCGAGAAGTGCGGCAGCATGTCGCCGCGGGCTTTGGTGCTGAAGCGCGCCAGCAGAGTGGCGAATACGGCCAGCCCGACGGAACCGCCGGTCTGGCGGAGCAGCGAGTTGAGTCCGGTGGCGTCGGACAACCGATGTCGCGGGATGGTGCTGAGGGCCATCGTCGTCAGCGGGATGAAGAGGCAACTGAAGGCCACGCCCTGGATGATCAGAACCTGGACCACGTCGGTGCTCGACGTCGCCAGTGTGTAGTGACCCATCTGCCAGGCGGTATAGGCGAAGAGGACGATGCCGAAGGCGACCACGAGCCGCGGCGAGACCTTGTTGTAGAGCCGGCCGACGATCGGCATCACCACCAGCATGCTCAGGCTGCGCGGCATCAGAGCGAGGCCGGACTGCGTGGCCGAGAAACCGAGAAGAAACTGCATGAACAAGGGGAGGAGGAACGTCACCGCCATCAGCATGGCGAACATGACCGCGCCGATCAGCGTGCCGGACGTGAAGACGACATCTTTGAAGAGTGAGAAGTCGACCGCCGGGACGCGCGCGCTCAACTCCCGGATGACCAGCGCCACCAGCGAAACGATGGCTACCAGAGCGATGATCTTGATCTCGCCCGACTGAAACCAGTCGTTCCGGTTCCCCTCCTCGAGCACGTATTGCATCGTGCCGAGCCCGATGAAAAGGAGCGCGATGCCGCCCCAATCCATGTTCTTCCGCTGGCGGATGGCCATCGTATGCAGGGCTGCGCGGACATCCTCAGGCTCCTGCACGAAACGCGAGACCATCAGCAGCGAGACGATCCCGATAGGGACGTTGATGTAGAAGATCCACGGCCACGAGTAGTTGTCGACGATGTAGCCGCCGAGGGTCGGGCCGAAGGCGGGGCCGAGGACCACCGCCATGCCGAAGAGCGCCATGGCCATCCCCTGCTCCTTCGGCGGAAAGGTCTGTCGGAGGATGGCCTGCTCGGTCGGCTGCAGCGCCCCCGCGCCGAGGCCCTGGAGGATGCGGAAGAGGACCAGCAGCGGAAGGGTCCGCACCATCCCGCAGAGCGCGGAGCCGATGATGAAGAGCGCCAGACAGACCATGTAGACCCGCTTCTGGCCGAACAGCCGCGCCAGGAAGCCGGTCAGCGGCATGACCATGACCGTGGCGATGACGAAGCCGGTGGTGACCCAGGTGATCTGCTCGATGGTCACGCCGAGCGAGCCGGTGAGATGGGGGACGGCCACGTTGACGATGGAGGCGTCGATGGCACCCATCAGCGTGCCGAAGGTGATCGAAACGGTGACGAGCCATTTGTTGACCGGCTTGCGATCCGGGCGAGTCATCGCGCCTCCGGCCGCATCGAACGTCGCGGCGGCGGATGTCACGGATGATCTCCCGTCATGTACCGCCGGATCCCGCCGGTGGCGTGCTCGTAATCGAACTGCGCGGCCGCGGCGTCGGCCTGCGCGGCGATGGCGTCTTCGTGCGCCTGGCGATAGGTGTCCTGGGCCCGGTCGACTTCGACCGGCGAGCCGTATCCTGCCGCGCGGCGGTCCCGCGCGACGGTGAGAGCCTCTTCGGCAACCTGCACGCCTTCATTCGCCACCGCCACCCGAGCCTCGGCGTTCTGCAGCGTCATCAGCGAGCGGCGGACGTCCTGCTCGACGTCGCGCTCGATCTGGATGCGCCGGGTCTGCGCATCGTGCAGTTGCACCTTGGCGCGAGCGACGTTGGCGTTGATGTCGGCGTGGAACAACGGAACGCCGAGGTTTGCGGCGATGCGCCGGGTCCAGAGGAGATTGGTGGAGTGGTTTCCGCTCAGGTCCCCTTCGAAATCGACGGAGACGCTCGGCAGCAGACGAGCCTTTGCCGCTTCGACGGTGAGCCGTGCCGCGTTTTCCAGTTCCTCCGCCTCGCGCATTTCCGGGCGCTGTTTGCGGGCGGTATCGAGCGAGGTATCGACAGGGGGGACGGTCGTTGGGGCGATGGCGGTATCGGCGATGACGAGCTCGCGCGACTCATCGGCGCCGATGGCGTTCAGCAACGCCAGCGAGGCGTTCTGCTTGTCGTTCTGCGCGGCCAGCAGCGCCTGCCGCGCGCGGGCGAGCTGCACATTGGCCTGCGCGACGTCGAGACGGGTTCCGGTGCCGGCTTTGAACTCGTCCTGTGACGTCTGCAGAAGACGGGTGAAGAGGGCGATGTCCGCCTCGCGCGCGCCGATCTGCGACTGCGCCCGCTGGACGATCAGATACAGACGCGCCACCGATGCCGCGACGTCGTTCTCCGCCTGCTCGTTCTGATAGTGGCTGGCGTTTGCGCTGCTCTTCAGGGACTGGTAGTGGCGTAGCGCGGCGAGGTTGAAAACCTGCACCGCCGCCGCGAGTTGGGCGTCGGTAACGTTGAACGGTCCGACGACGGGCGGCAGTCCCGGAAGCGAGAAGCCGAAGGTCTCGAGGTTGATGGACTGGTTGTAGCGGATGAACTTCGCGTCGGCCTGGGGCAGCAGCGAATTGAATGCCTCGGACCTGGCGATGCGCGCGAGCTGTTCGTTGGAGCGCGCCAGCTCCGCCTGTGTCCCCGTGCCGAGGGCCAGACGGATGGCCTCGCCGACAGTGAGATGGAGCGGCGTGGTCTGCGCGCGCGCACTGACAGCGATTGCGAAAAGGAGGAAGGGAAATCGTTTCAAACGCATGCAGTTGAGTTTGCCCTGGCGTGAGGCTGCAATTGGGCGGCCACCGAACGACCGTTCGGTTAGTTCGAAAGTAAATGGATTTTTGGGACGTGTCATTCCTCCCCCTGGGACCGCGGGCGTCCCGCCCGCGCTTGAAGGCAGCAGGATGGCGGGCGTTAAGCGCGGTCGAGACGGGCGCGCTTGCGATCAGCAGGATGGCGGGCGTCACACGCGCGCGGGACGCACGCGGTCCCAGGGGGCAGACCTACCGCTTCGCGGTTGTTTCCTCAACCGCCACGTGCGCGTCCACGAACTCCGGGTCCCACGGTTTGCTGATGACGCAGGAGTTGATGCCGCCGACGCCCATGCTCAGCTTGCCGCTGTAACCGCTGTCGACGGCACAGCCGTCGCTGGAGACGAATTTGGCGTCCTGGATTTTCACGTCGTCATGCAGATCGTCCTCGTCGAGGGCGGTCGGGTAGAGGCGTCCCTTCGACATGCCGAGGTGCTGCGCCGTCAGCTCCCAGGCGCCGCCGACGGACATGCCGTGGCCGAAGGTGCCTTTGCGCGCGGTGAAAAGGACCTCGGCGTGCAGCATCTCCAGCGAATTGGCGATCTCGCTGGCGTCGCCGGGCGTGGCCGTGGCGTGCATGTCCCAGGTGGTGACGTCCGAGGCCTGGACGTCTTCCATCGCCTTCTGCATCGCCAGTTGCGGACCGCCCTTCGACGGCGTGATGATGTGATGCGCATCCGACGATATCCCTACGCCGACGATCTCCATGCCGACGGGATGGAAGCCGTGCGCCATCAGTTCCATGGCATCGCCGACGATCCAGACGCACGAGCCGCCGGCGATATGCGTCCCCTTGAACGCGGTAAGGGGATGGGAGACGTCGGCGTCGGCGGAGAGGACGTTGGCCTTGTAGAAGGCGGAGATGACCATCGGGTGCGGCGGGGGATCGGTCATGCCGATGACGACCGCCTTCGCCTCGCCGAGGTTGATGGAATCGACCGCCATCTTCAGTGCGACGCCGAACGACGCGCAGGCGGCCACCGGCGCGAACGCCGGCCCGACGATGTGGCCGATCATCGACACCTGCGAGGCCGGGATGTTGGCGATGTTCCAGAGCAGGTTCGGCGAGACGGAGGCCCACGGCTCGTCGGGGCATCCCCACTTCTTGTTCAGAACTTTGATCTTGTTCAGCTTCTGGCGGATGGTGCTCAGAGCTTTCGCCGATCCCGTCGAGGGGGGCACAGGCTCGGACTGAATGTCGGCCGCTTCCGCCAGATACCGAATGAGCTCGTCGCTCTTCGGCGCCCAGAAGGACTCCCACATATGCTTTGCATCGATCCAATCCTCGGAGCCGATCGGGAAGTCCTTGGGGTTTTGCGGTGCATCCGGATCGGGCTGGCCGCCGAAGTGGGCGCGCAACGCCGCGCAGCGCTCCGGGGCTGCCCAGAATTCGTTCCACTTGCGGAAGGCGCGGTCGTAGGCCAGCGTCTCGGCGGCGGTCACGGTCAGCTCGCCGATGCCCGTGCCGATGTAGACGTGCGCCTGCATGCCGAGGGACTGGAGATACTCCTCGATACCGGGGTTCTGCGTCAGCGACTGGATGAAGGCGCCGATGCACGACAGCACCATCGGCCCCATCTTCTCTTTGAGCTGGCCGAATTTCGCCGGCGGGAAGCGCTGATCGAACCAGTCGTGGTAGGTTTCGAAATCAAATTCAGGGTAGCCGACGAGGAAATTCGACGGTCCGAACCCTCTGAATGGGGTGAGCCAACTTTCGGGGCGTTCCAGATTTCGCTCGAATGTATCGATGTCCGGAGACTTCGGTGCGACCACGCCCCATCCGAAAACACCGATTCGTTTCCGTGCGTCCATGGGGGGCGCATTGTAAGCGAATCCTGTCAGGGAAATTGCATGGTGGCGTGAATCCGGCTAGATCAACTCCGTCGATGAGGTGTCCGTGAGAAAAACAGCGAGGCTGTCGCTTCTGATCCTGATGTCGCTGGCGCTTCTCGCCCCCGGCTGCCGGGGGAAAGGGCCGTCAGCGACCACGACCGCACCGACGACGCAGACGATCGCTCCCGCCGACGGCCAGCCCTCCACCAACGGCGGCGATGCCGTGACCCAGACCGTCGACGTGGAAGACGGACGCTCCGAAGACGACGGCGGCGTGCTGACCAATCCGCAGAAGGCGAAGACGCCGGGGAAGGCGCCCGTGAAGGCGCCGGTCAAGAAGAAGAAGTAACGGTGATCCGGGCTTCGCCGTTGTCGGTTATCGGTTATCGGTTGTCTGTGGATTCACGGCGTCGCGAGTAATTCGAGGCCCTGGCGCCAATCGGATACTTTACGGTCCACCGAACCGACAACCGATAACCGACAACGCGAAGCCCCGCCGCGAAGCCCATGAATTACGACGCATTCATCGAACGCGACCTGACCGCCATCCCCGCGGTGATTGCCGCGTTTCGCGCGGATCACTCGGCCGAGGAGGCGTGGACGGCGGTCACGCGGTTTGCCGTGCTCGCTTTCGCACCGTCGCAGCATTCGAAACACGCCCTTCTGGCCTGCCTTTCGGCGTGGGATCTTCGCGCCGACCTCGGCGAACGATTCGATGAGGCGATCGTCGAATGCGCGGTTTATGCGGCGGCGAGCAGACAGCCGTGGAGCGAGCCTCCGATGCTCGATCCTCCCAAGCTGGAGTCCGATCAACGAGGCGATCTCGAGGAATTGCGCGCCGCCATCGCCGCATCTGATCGACTCCGCGCCGAGCGATGGCTGGCATCGCGTTACACCGATCCCGAGCTCGCGCACGACTATTTCACCGCCGCCTCCGACGATTTCGAGGACCTCGGCCACAAGCTGATCGTGGCTGCCGCCGCCTGGCGGCTCGCCGATCTTCTCGGCGAGAAGGGGAGATACGCCATGCTGCGTGTGGGGGTGTGGGAGATGGCGGCGTACGTGGGTCGGGAGTCGGGGGTCGGGGGTCGGAGTACGACGCCGGATCTCGAGTCCCTTTGCGCCTCGCTCGTTACAAACATCGTCGCGAACGGCGGGGACATCGTTAGTGCCCACGAGCTTTTTCTCTTCGATGCCGCGCTGCAAACGGCCGATGACGCCGTAATCCGCCGCGTGTGCGACCACCTTGGCGATCGCAACCCCGCTCCGACCCCCGACCGCCGACTCCCGGCTCCCGAAATCCCCATCTATCGCTTTGCCCGCGACTACGGCGCCTGCCTCAAGGCGCACGCCGTCGCCAATCGTCTGCATTCGCGGTTCCCCAACGCGCACTTCGGTGACATGCTCGCGGCCGTGCACCACAATCTCGACACCGCGCCGTCATTCGAGGGGATGTCGTTTGCGTAGAGCGCTGCCGCTCGTAGCGCTGCTCGTTGCTTCGTACGCCGGCGCGCAGACCCTGCCGGCGCTCGCGCAGCGGATCGATGCGATCACGTCGAAGCCGCCGCTCGACGCGGCGATCTGGGGCATCTACGTCGCCGACGATGCGGGGAAGACGATCTACGCCCACAACGAGCAGACCCTGATGACGCCGGCGTCGAACCGCAAGCTCTTCGCCGCCGCGGCGGTGGCATCGTGCAATCCCCTCGACCGGCAACTGACGACGGAGCTCTGGCGCGACGGCGACGACGTCATCCTCCGCGGAGGCGGCGACCCTTCGCTGGGCGGACGGTGGGCGTTCGACCGCGATGCCGTCTTCGCGCCATTCGTCACCGCGCTTCGTGTCCGCGGGATCGCCGAGGTGCGCGATGTCATCGCCGACGCCTCGCTCTTCGATCGGGTCACGATTCCGGGCAGTTGGAAGGTCGGCAACCTCGGCAGCGACTACGCCGTTCCGACCGATGCGCTTGCCTACAACGAGAACGTGGTGGGCGTCGTCGCCGACCGCTGCGCGCATCCGATCGTCGCCACCGACCCGCCGTTCGTTCCGGCCACGGCGGCGGTTGTGTGCGGAGCCGGCGAGCCGGTTGTTCTCTCCGATTCCGGCAACACCATCGCCATTTCCGGAAACATGCCGGAGCACTTCCAGGCGCTCGCCGGTATCGGCGATCCGGCGCTCTACGCGGCCCAGGCGCTGCGCGATGCCCTGCGCCGCGCCGGAATCGTGGTGACCGGCAAGGCGGCCGTCAACGTCGCGCCGCGTGTCTGGCGCGAGCGGCTGGCCGTCATCGAATCGCCGCCGCTGTGGCAGATCCTTTCGGTCGTTCTCAAGCCGAGCCAGAACCTTTACGCGGAGATGCTCTTCAAAGGCCTGTCGGCGGGCGGTGCCCTACCGGCGTCCTACGCGGCCTCGGAAGAGATCGAGCGGCGGTTTCTGACCACCGAGGCCGGCATTCCGGATAGCGAGTTCCGCTTCGTCGACGGCTGCGGCCTGTCGCCGGACGATCTGGTCACGCCCCATGCGATCGCCACCCTGCTGCGCTGGATGAACGAACCGGCACGGCGCGGCGTCTGGTCGCTGATGCTGGCGCAGCCCGGCGAGGAGGGGACGTTACGCCGCCGTCTGCTTCCCCTGGTGGGCCGTCTGCACGGAAAGACCGGCAGCATCAACGGCGTGAACGCCCTGAGCGGCATCATCGAAAACCCGGACGGTACGCACCGCTACTTCTCGATCATCATCAACCACCACATCGGAGATTCGAGCGAGGCCGTTCATGCGATCGATGCGGTGGTGGCTGAGATTGCGAAGTAACTCAGCGGCTTTCGCCGCGTTGTCTGCCTGCGGCGTTTTCTGCGCTGACGCGCGTTGTCTGCGGCGTGCTCGCCGCGTGGTCAGAGATTCAGAATCCGCGACTAACCGACAACGCGCGTGAGCGCAGACAACGCCGCAGGCAGACAACGCGCGACAGCGCAGAAAACGCGGCGAAGCCGCAGCTCACACCAGCATCGAGAAGTCGCGGACGGCCTGCCGCAGCCGGTCGAGGTGGCGTGGTTCCTCGGCGATCCGTCGTTTGAGCTCCTCGGCGAATGGCAAGTCGTTCCGGCGCTCCTCGGCCGTGCCGTGCGATTCAAGGAAGTCGATCCACTTGTCGGGATCGCCGTCGAACAACGAAAAAAGCATGTGGATGCGCGCGAAGTTTGCGACCAGCACCGACAGATTCGCGGTTTCTACCCAGTCGTAGGTCTCGACAGCCATTGCCTGCACGGAGAACCTCCTGAACTAGGAGTGACGGAAAGGCGTCTGTCCCTACCCCCTGAGCCGAAAATAAAATTTATTTAATCAATCGCCGCGAGCTCAGCCGTTTGGCCGTTCCACGTTCCGTACGACAGGCAGCGCACGCAGGTGAAGCTGTACTCGGCCAGGCCGGTGGTGGGGTTCTCCGACGACTCGATCTCGAGCTCCGACTGGCAGCGATAGCAGAGGTTAGCGTCGCCGCGCTCGATGTTCTCCAGAAACCCCTCCACCTGCTGGCGGTGGAACTCCATCTGCCGCGGCCGCTGGGGAATGGTGATCGACTCCCTGCCGCGCGGGCAGGTCAGGACGATGTGGTCGGCGAAGGTGGTCTGGACGAAGGTGCCGGTCATGATCACGCCCGGATGCTTCGGACACGCCACCGGTTTCCCGGACCAGTACGCGCGCGCAAGATCGCGAAGTTGTTGTACGTCGTTAGCCATGCGGCGAAGTTTATCCTGACGCGCCGCGAAGCGGAGCGTCAGGATCTCTGGTGCGCCCGCGCCGACGTCGATCGGAGCCGCCAAAGCCGATGCCGCTGAGGTTATGCGAATGCAAGGACGGCATGGGAAACGGGTTTGGATCATTTCGAACCTCCTGTCGATGACAAGCGACGAGCTTGTGTCTGACCATCGGAGCTTGCTCACCGGACGCTTGACCTCTGGCTGCCACGGGTAGGAATTGAAGATCAACGCGTATGCCTCCAGGGCACCATGGGGGCTGATTAGTAGACGCGTATGGCCCGCAAACCCTCCACGAGGGGGGTCGATATCAGATGCGTATGACCTCAAGGCCACTACGGGGAGAGGTGAATACCAGACATGCATGAGTCACGGCCTCCGCGAGGGGGTGAATACCAGACGCGTATGACCTCAAGGCCATCGCAGTTCGCGTGACGCAAGCGCGGTTGATATTGACCCCCATCGCGATTGATATTGACCCCCATCACGAGTGATCTTGACTCCCATCGCCAGTCGCGTGAGACAGTCGCAAGTGATCTTGGCCCCCCTGCCCAGTGATATTGACCCCCGTCGCCAGTCGCGTGAGGCAGTCGCAAGTGATCTTGACCCCATCGCCAGTCTTGCGACGTCAATCGCGAGTGACTTCGAGGCCATCGCAGTCGTGTAAATGCCATGCCAGGAGCGTATGACCTTCAAGTTGCGCTGACGAGGCACGAGCGCCGTCCGTCTCGGCGGCCAGCCACCCCGGGCCAGCCGGCGAGACGCCAGCGCTCCGTCAGCGCTTCGCCGCCTCGATCTCTCCGAAGACCCTGAGAAAGTTCCCGCCGAGGACTTTCTCCACATCTACCTCGGACAGCCCGCGTTCGAGCAGGCGGGCGGTCAGGAGTGGTAGGCCGGCCGCTGTTTGAAGGCCGGCCGGCAGCGCAGGCACGCCATCGAAGTCGCTACCGATGCCGACGTGGTCGATGCCGGCCACCTCGGCGGCGTGCAGGATGTGGTCCGCGGCGTCGTCCAGGGTCGCCTGCGGGCTGCCGAGGGTGTTGAACCATTCGAGGTAAAGGTCCCAGTCGGTGGCATCGTTCGGCATCTCCTCGGTGCCGCCGGCGGAATCGCTGCTCACACGCTTCTGCGAATTCATGATCACCTGCGCCACCGTATCGTTCAGGAAGGCGGAGAAGAAGTTGATCATGCAGACGCCGCCGTTCCTGGCCAGATCGCGAAGCATGTCGTCGGTCATGTTGCGGGGATGGCGGCAGAGGGCGCGGCAGGACGAATGCGTGGCCACGACCGGCACGCGCGTCGTCTCCAGCACCGCGTTGAAGGCCGCGTCGGAGACATGCGAGATGTCGACGATCATGCCGAGGTCGTTCATCGTGCGCACCACGTCGCGTCCGAAATCGGTCAGACCGTTGTGCCGCCCGGCATCGCCCGAGGAATCGCACCAGTTGTTGGTGTTCACGTGCGTGAGGGTCAGATAGCGGGCACCGAGCGAGTAGAAATCGCGCAGGATCGACAGCGAATCCTCGATGGCGTGCCCACCCTCGACGCCGATCATGATGGCTGTCTTCCCATCCACCTTGGCCTGACGAATGCCCGCGGCATCCGTGCAGAAGGTCAGCACGTCCGGACGCCGCTTCACCTCGGCGTGAATGAGATCGATGGTGCGATAGGCAAACCGCGCCGCTCCCCGTCCCGCATAAAACGGCGGCACGTACGCGGCGAAGAACGATGCGGTGATCCCCCCCTCCCGCATCGATTTCAGATCGAGCTGCGCCTCGGGATCATGCTCGTCGAGGTGCAGGTTGTGGCGAAGGAGCCTGTACGGCGTGTCGCAATGCCCGTCGACGATGATGGCGCGGTTGTGGACGGCTGAAGTTGTCATCGGGCGGGATCGTACTTCACGAGGAAGAGGCTTATCCGCAGATTACGCAGATAGACGCAGATGGAAGACGGTTTTATCTGCGTTCATCTGCGTCATCTGCGGATGGTCTTTGTCGAAAGTACACTACGCGCCGCAAATGAACCTTTCCAGGCAGATCGCGTGGCGGTATCTGCGGCGGCCGACGGACCGGCTGGTGTCGGCGGTCGGATTCGTCTCCGTGCTGGGGCTGGTCATCGGGGTGATGGCGCTGGTGATCTCGATGGCGTTGATGACCGGCTATCGCGGCGATCTGCAGCGCAAGCTCCTCGGCGGGAACGCGGAGATTTTCGTTTACTCCGTCGGCGGACCGATCGCGGACACGGACCGGCTGGTGTCGCTGGTTCGCGGGGCGCCGGGAGTGGCCGAGGCGGCGCCGGTGCTGTTCAAGAACGCGCTGGTGACGACGGAGCGGATCTCCACCGGCACCGAGGTGATGCTGAAAGGGATCGAGCCGACGCGGGGGAAGGACTCGCCGATGATCGCGAAGATCGTTGGGCCGCGGAGTGCGTTCAACACGGACGAAGGGGAGCGCGGCGTGGCCATCGGCCGCTACCTGGCAAAGAAGCTGGGGGTGACGAAAGGGCAGTCGATCAGTATCACGGTGCCGGTCGAGGACAGCGGCAGCTTCCTGCCGCGCAGCGCGTCGTTCGTGGTGACGAACGTTTTCGACACCGGTTTCTATGAGTTCGACGCGCGCTGGCTCTTCATCGATCTGCGCGAAGCCGAGGCGCTGCTCAATGCCCCCGGCGCGGCGAACCTGCTCGAGGTGAAGCTCGTTCCCGGCGCGGACCTCGACCTGGTCGCGCGCGCCATCGATGCCCGCACCGAGCATCGTTACGCCATCAGCGACTGGCGCGACATGAACCGGCAACTCTTCTCGATGTTGAAGATCCAGCAGTTGGTGCTCTTCATCGTCATCGGCCTGATCGTCTTCGTCTCGACCTTCAACATCGTCTCGACGCTGATCATGACGGTTCACGAGAAACGGAAGGAGATCGGCATCCTCTCGTCGATGGGGGCGGAGTCGGGGACGGTGAGCCGCATCTTCGTCTGGTACGGGACGATGGTGGGCCTTTTGGGCACGGCCACCGGCATGCTCCTCGGCGTGGTGATCTGCTGGGTGATCACGCGCTACAACCTGGTGTCGTTTCCTCCCGAGATCGCCCAGGTCTATTTCGTCTCCTCGATCCCGTTCGTGACCCGTCCGATCGATCTGGGGATCATCGCCGCGTTCTCGCTGATCGTCTCCTTCGGCGCGACGATCCTGCCGTCGCTGCGGGCGGCGCGGTTGAATCCGGTGGAGGCGTTGCGGCATGAATAGACGGGGTTGCGGGGTCTCGCGGTTACGCGGTCTCGCGGTGTCTGGCTGTTAAGTTGCTGGGTTACAAAGTAGGAGCAATCCCGATTGGACTCAGCAACTCAGCAACCCAGCAACCGAACACCTCGAGACCCCGCAACCGCGAGACCGCGAAACCCCGCCTATAATCCTCGCTCGATGCCCGCCCGACTCATTCTCGAAGATGGAACTGTGTACGACGGAGAGCCGTTTGGCTCCACGGCCGATTCGATCGGCGAAGTCGTTTTCAATACCTCGCTGACCGGCTACCAGGAGATCGCCACCGATCCGTCGTATCGCTTTCAGATCGTGGTGATGACCTATCCGCACATCGGAAACTACGGCATCGAGGCCGCCGTGGCGCAGCACGAGAAGCCGCAGGTGGCCGGCTTCGTCGTCCGCGATGCCATCGCCGAGCCGTCGAATGCGCATTCGGAGATGTCGCTGGCCGACTATTTCGCGCGCAACGGCATCTCGGCGATTCAGGGCGTCGATACGCGCGCATTGACGCGCAGGATCCGCAACGAAGGAGCGATGCGCGGCATGATCACCAGCGACAGCGCCCGCGGCGTCGACAGTGTGGTCGAAGAGCTCCTCCGAGCGCCCTCGATGAGCGGGCTCGATCTCGTGCAGCGGGTGACCGCTCTCCGTCCCTACACGTTCGACGAGCCGCCGGCGCATGCGACGAAGCGGATCGCGCTCTACGATTTCGGCGTCAAGCGCGACATCCTCCGGCACCTCTCGCGGGAGGGCTGCGACGTGACCGTCTATCCCGCCACGACGCACGCCGATGAGATCCTGGCGCAGCGTTTCGACGGGGTGATGCTGTCGAACGGTCCGGGCGATCCGGAACCGGTGACGTACGCGCAGGAGAACATCCGCCAACTCATCGGCAAGGTGCCCATCTTCGGCATCTGCCTCGGCCATCAGCTTCTCGGGCTCGCCCTGGGCGGGCGGACGTACAAGCTGAAGTTCGGTCACCGAGGGGGGAACCATCCGGTCAAGGACCTTCGCAACGGACGGGTCGAGATCACCGCGCAGAATCACGGCTTCTCCGTCGATCCCGATTCGCTATCCGACGCCGACGTCGAGCCGACGCATATCAACCTCAACGATCAGACTCTGGAAGGGTTCCGCCACCGCCGCGAGCCGGTCGTGGCCGTTCAGTACCACCCGGAGGCGGCGCCCGGTCCGCACGATTCCTTCCACCTCTTCGGCGAATTCATGAATTTGATCGATGAGTGGAAGGGGTAGGCTATTTGAAAAGCATCCAACCACAGAGACACAGAGGACACAGAGGTTCTGTTTTTCTCTGTGTCCTCTGTGTCTCTGTGGTGAAAGTTTTTCGCCTCACACGCGCAGGTCGAGTGTGGCGGTGTCAAAGCCGCCGCGGTGACCGCGGGCTCCGACGCTGATTCCGGACATCCATTGCAGCACGTTGGCCATGTCCGCTTCCGCCTCCAGGCGTTGGCGCGCGCCATGGTCGGCCTCGGCGATCGTCAATTCCAGAACGGCGTGTACAAGCTCCTCACTCACGTCACGGCGGTTCAGCAAACGCCGTGCCGGTAGAATCAATCCAGCGCGATGATTCCGTCTTTCCAGAGCTTGTAAAAGATGAGCATGGCATCCGGCTCGCGGATCGGGGAGATCTTGATCAGCGATCCGAGGTCCCATTGGCCGTTGATGCGTGACAGCAGGAAGCCCTCGTTCGGCGTGAAGTTCATCCGCGTGATCTCTTCGAGATCCCTGGCCACGCGCGGCACTTTCGAGTCGTGCAGCCCCTGGCCGCGCAGGTCGGAGAGGATGGCCGATTCCGCCCCTTTGATGGCGTTGCGCACGCGCTGGTGGCTCGGGTCGAGGTTCTCCGCCGCTTTCAGGAAGCGTTGCGCCTTCTCGTAATCACGCCCGCGCAGCGACTGCTGGGCGCGCGCGATGAGCGAGAGGATCTCGTCGTCTTCGATGGTGGAGTCATCGAACGGAGCCTCCTCGACTTTCGTCTCCTCCCGGATGGTCGGATCGGCCAGCTTTACGTAGCCCTCGCGGGCCAGGTGATAGACGGTCGAGGCGACGTTGAACGACGACGAGCGGCTTTCGAGGACGAGCTCGGCCAGGGAACGGCGGCCGTCGATGGCGTTGACGACCGTCCGTTGGGCATCGTCCTCCAGTTCCTCGGGCGGAATCTCGCTGACGATCGTCGGGACGATTGCCTCGTGCGAGATCAGGGTATGGATGCGCGTCCATTCGTCGACGCGCCGTGTTCCCTCCATGATCAGGCCGGTGACGTCGACCTGCAGCGGGATCATCTCCATCTGCGGCAGCTCATCGTCGATGAACTCGAACTCTCCCTCGTTCCAGAGAAAGATGTCGTAGATCTCTTCCTCGGCCTTGCGGCGCATGAGGCGCTGGAGGTCTTCTTCGTTGATGACGTCGATCATCACCAGGATCTTGCCGAGCAGGATCCGCGACTGCGCCTGGACCTCCATCGCCTTCATCAACTCCGGCTCGGTGATGTAGCCGTGACTCATCAGAAACTGGCCGAGGTACTCGCGGGGATCGTTCGATGCGGAAGAGATCACCCGGCCGTTTCGGAAGAAGATCTTCTTCTCGACGCCCTTGTTCCTTACGCGGAGCGTGCCGGTTTTCTGCCCGAGGCTCAGCCACTGGAGCAGATCTCCGGGAAGCATCGTTTTCAGATTGCCGCTGACGCCCATGATCGAGTGGTGAGCAAAAGGGGGTGAATTATACCGAGCGCGCCGGATACGCCCGGCTATCATTACCCGCGCCATGACCGGGGAGAAATTCTTTTTCGATTCCGACGATCTCGCGGAGCGCAAGTTCGATGCCTCGGCCGATCTCGGCGAGCCCGGACGCTTCCCGTACACGCGCGGTCCGCAGGCCTCGATGTACCGCGGCAAGCTCTGGACGATGCGGCAATACGCCGGCTTCTCGACCGCCGCGGAGTCGAACAAGCGCTATCGCTATCTGCTCGAGCGCGGAACGACCGGACTCTCGGTGGCTTTCGATCTCCCGACGCAGATCGGGATGGATTCGGACGATCCCCGCGCCCGCGGCGAGGTCGGCAACGTCGGCGTGGCCATCGATTCGATCGACGACATGGAGCGGCTCTTCGACAGCATCCCGCTCGACCGCGTCTCGATCTCGATGACCATCAACGCCCCGGCCTCGATCCTGCTGGCATTGCTGCTGGTCGTGGCCGAGCGGCGCGGAATCGCCTGGGCGAAGTTGTCGGGCACGATTCAGAACGACATCCTCAAGGAGTACGCGGCGCGGGGGACGTATATTTTTCCGCCGGCGCCGTCGCTCCGCATCGTCACCGACATCTTCGAGTTCTGCGGGAAAGAAGTGCCGCGCTGGAACACGATCTCGGTCTCCGGCTACCACATCCGCGAGGCGGGATCGACGGCGGTGCAGGAGGTGGCCTTCACGATCGCCAACGGCCTCCAATACGTGCAGGCGGCGGTGGAGCGCGGTCTGGACATCGACTCGTTCGCGCCGCGCATCTCGTTCTTCTTCAACGCCCACAACGATTTTCTCGAAGAGGTGGCCAAGTTCCGCGCCGCGCGCAAGCTGTGGGCCGAGTTGATGCGCGAGCGTTACGCGCCGAAGGATCCGAAGTCGCTGGCGCTTCGCTTCCACGCCCAGACCGCCGGGTCGACGCTGACGGCGCAACAGCCGGAGAACAACGTGGTGCGTGTGGCCTATCAGGCCATGGCCGCTGTGCTGGGCGGCTGCCAGTCGCTGCATACGAACTCGCGCGATGAAGCGCTGGCGCTGCCGACGGAGGAGTCGGCAACGATCGCCCTGCGCACGCAGCAGGTGCTGGCACACGAGACCGGCGTGACGCAGTACGCCGATCCACTGGCCGGATCGTACGAGATCGAGTCGCGCACGCTCGACATCGCGCGCGACGCGCGAGCCTTGATCGAGCGCATCGACGCCATGGGCGGCGCGCGCGAGGCCATCGAGTCGGGCTTCGTCCAGCACGAGATCGGCGAGTCGGCGTATCAGGCCCAGCGCGCTCTCGAGGAGAAGCGTGCCATCGTCGTCGGCGTGAACGAGTTCGTTGACGACGGCTCCGCGACGTTGCCGATCATGTCGATTGATGAATCGGTCGAACGCGATCAGGTGGAGCGCGTGCGTGCGTTTCGTGCGAACCGAAAGGGCGACGGGAAAGCCGCTCTATCCGCCCTTGATGCCGCCGCCCGCGAGAACCGCAACCTGATGCCGTTCATCGTCGACTGCGTCCGGCAGGATTGCACCGTGGGGGAGATTGTCGGCAAGCTGAAGGAAACCTTCGGCGAGCATAGGGATCAAGGGTTCTAAAGGCTTTAACCACAGAGGCACAGAGATCACAGAGAAAACCTCTGTGTACTCTGTGTCTCTGTGGTTGCGGCCTTTGACTATTCAAGACCTACCGTTGATCTCACCTCTACCTCCAACGCGTTCATCTCTCCATCGTCCGTCTCGTGGTCGTAGCCGAGGGCGTGGAGGATGCCGTGGAGGATCAGGTAGCGGACCTCGGTGGGGAGCGAATGGCGTTGGTCGGCGGCCTGGCGGCGGGCCTGATCGGCCGAGATGACGATGTCGCCGAGGGGGCGGCCGTGGGCCTGAGGATCGGCGTCGGAGGCGTCGGCCGGGAAGGTAAGGACGTCGGTGGTCTTGTTCCGTTTGCGGAACTGACGGTTGAGCGTGCGCATGGCATCGTCGTCGACGATGGCGATCGAGACCTCGTTGATGTCGTCGTCGACGCGAAGGGCGATCAGGACCTTGCGAACGAACTCGGCGATCTCGCGGCGGCTGAAACGGGGGATGGCCGCCCCGCTGACTTCGATGTTGACTTCGACGTTCGTCAAACTTTCTCCTGCTTCTCGCGTGCTTCGCGCTCGCGGTCGGCGCGCTCGTAGGCAGTGACGATGCGCTGGACCACCGGATGCCGGACGACGTCACGGTCGGAAAAGTCGAAGAAGCGGATGCGATCGATGTCGCCGAGGATCTGCCGGACCACGCGCAGACCGGACTTGGCGCCGGTGGGGAGATCGACCTGGGTCACGTCGCCGGTGACGACGGCCTTGGCGCCGAAGCCGAGGCGGGTGAGGAACATCTTCATCTGCTCGGGCGTCGTGTTCTGTGCCTCGTCGAGGATGATGAAGGCGTCGTTGAGCGTCCGGCCGCGCATGAAGGCCAGCGGCGCGATCTCGATGATGCTCCGCTCCATCAGCTTCTCCACCTTCTCGAAGCCGATGATGTCGTAGAGCGAGTCATAGAGCGGGCGGAGGTAGGGGTTCACCTTCTCGGCGATGTCGCCGGGAAGAAAGCCGAGGCGCTCGCCCGCTTCGACCGCGGGGCGGCAGAGCACGATGCGCTTCACGTTCTTGTCGGCGAGCGCGCCGGCCGCGGCGGCCACGGCCAGGAAGGTCTTGCCGGTTCCGGCCGGTCCGATGCCGAACGTGATGTCGTTGTCCTGCATGGCCTGCAGGTACATCTTCTGGGCGACGTTGCGCGGCGTGACCACGCGGCGCACCGAGGCGGTCACGGCATCGTCGGTGAAGAAATCGACCAGGCTGGCCTCGGGGCGGTCGCGGAGCACGCGCATGCCGGTGTTGATGTCGGAGCGCTTGAGCGGGTAGCCCTGTTCGATCAGCTCCTGCATCTGCGCCAGCAGCTTCTCCACCGGCGCCACGTTGTCCGGAGCTCCGCTGACGAAGATCTCGCCGCCGCGGGACGAGATCTTCACCGCGAACTCGTCTTCGAGCATGCGCAGGTTCTCGTCGTGATTCCCAAAGAGGGTGTGGGTGCCTTCGTCGTCGAGGGTTAGTTCCATTCGGACCTTTCGTTCATAAAAACCAATGTTGAATGTTCAATGTTGAATGTTGAATGCAAGGCCACGTCGTCGTCTCGCCTTCATTCAACATTGAACATTGAACATTCAACATTCAACATTTCGCCTTTGACTCTCAATACCTCGCCATCCCGGGCTCGATCTCCGCAGCCCATCGATCGATCCCGCCGGCCAGCGACAGCGCATCGAAGCCGTTCTGCGCCAGCCATTGTCCGGCCATCATCGACCGCATCCCGTGGTGGCAGTAGAGGGCGACCGGGCGATCGCGGGGGATCTCCTGCAAGCGCTGTGGCAGCGTGTTCATCGGGATCAGGATCGATCCCTCGATCGCGCAGATGGCTGCCTCGACGTCTTCGCGGACGTCGATGAGGATCGGTGGGTTTTCTTCGGAGAGACGCTGCTGAAGCTCGGCGGGGCTGATTTCTGCGATCGGCATCGGTTCCTTTTGTCTCGCGGTCTCGCGGTTACGCGGTCTCGGGGCTTGGCCGCGCGACCTCGAGACCGCGAGACCGCGCAACTTCGAATAAGGTAATCCAGACTTCACCGTATTCAGCACGGCGGACCTGTTTCAGTTGTTTTGTTTCGATCGTAAACGGTTCGGTACGGCGTTGGTGCTCGATGGCCACGATGGCGTCGTCACCGACAACCCTGCTGCCATCGATGGCGGCGAGCAGGTCGTCGTAGCGCCCGAACGAGTATGGCGGATCGGCGTAGACGATATCGAACCGGCCGGCGAGGCGCGGGATTTCCGCGAAGACGTCGGCCGCGATCGCCGTGACCGGCACGTTCCACTCCTTCGCCAGCTTCGCGATCGCCGCCACGCTCCGCCGGTCCTGCTCGATGGCCGTCGACGAGGCCGCCCCCCGCGAGACCGCCTCGAACGAGAAGACGCCGCTTCCCGCGAAGAGGTCGAGAAACCGCGCCCCTTCGATGCGCGGACCGGCGATGTTGAAGAAGGCCATCCGCGCGCGCTCGGACGTCGGCCGCGTCTCGCGGGGAGGGACGGGGACGCGGCGACCGCGCAGTGTGCCGGTGGTGACCCGGAGCGTGTTCAGCGGCTGGCCGCTCCCGGGGTTCCGATGAAGTAGTTGTAGAGGTCTTTCACGTCGACGTAGATCGTGGTCGGCTGGCTGAGACAGCGCAGCTCGACGATCTTCCCGCTCACGACGCGAGTCACTTTGTAGATCTTCTTGTCGTCGCTGACGAGCTGGTCGCCCACGTTCGGCATGTAGCCCGCCACGCTGTTCGTCACGGCGCGGTCCAGGTAGATGGCGCGCATCAGGTCCTGCATCAGGACCACCTGATCGGAGAGCGTCTTCGGCATCCTGGCCATCGGATCGAACTGCCGCTCGACGTAGTTCATCTTCGGGTCATAGACGCGGAGCAGGGCACGGCGCGTGTCGCGCGGTTTGTTCAGTTCGTCGCCGTGCACCGCCGCCAGGGCCGTGGTCGAGACGCTGCGCAGGTAGATAGCCAGCGCATCGGGAGGAATGATGACCTTCTTGCGCATCGGGCCGCCGGCGCCGCGCGACTCCACTACCACCAGTCCCCCTTCGAAGATCGAGAGCCGCTGATAGACGGCGCTGGTGCTCATGCTGTAGTCGACGAGCGGCCTCGGCAGGCGGCCATCGATGCGCTGCGAGCCGATGGCCTGCCTACAGTCGGCCAGCTCCGGGATCTCGTATTTCTTGAGCTTCTTCCGATCGCGCTCGGTCAGGGGGATGGCAATGGCGCCGCCAAGGGGCGCCGGATCGACCTGGGTGATGTCGTGGGTCGGCGGTGGCGGAGGCGCCGGCTCCAGCCCGCGTACCTCCGGCAATATCTGTGGTGGCTGCGACTGCGCCGCGAGAGGGGCCGCGGCGAGGATCAGGATTGCGACGATGGGAAGGCGGTGCATGGGGCGTTATCGGTTGTCAGTTATCCGTGTCAGTTATCGGTTGTCGGTTATTGGTTATCGGTTGTCAGTTGTCGGTTGTCAGTTATCGGTTGTCGGTTATCGGTTGTCGGTTGTCAGTTGTCAGTTGTCGGGCGATTGCTCTTTCCGTCTGGTAACCGACAACCGACAACCGATAACCGTTTACCCCTGACTACTCGAATCAAGGTACTTGATCGCCATCTCGCGCGCAAACGTCCGCGCCTCGTCGGGTTGGATCTCGCCGGTGAATACCGCTTCGCGCGTCCGCTCCAGCGCCTTGGCGACATGCGGCCCGAGGGGAACCTCGAGGTCATTGCCGCGCAAAGGAAGTTTGAATGACTGGAACTCCAGGAACCGCTCCACGTTCGGCCGTTCCTCGGGGACGGCGGCGGCGACGATGCTCAGCATCTCCGGCGAGGCATGTTTGAAAAGCCGGAATCGCTGATGGTCGGACGACGTCTCCGAAAGGGTATCGGTGTACCGCGGCAACTCGTTGGCCAGTTGCACCACGTTGCGGGCTCGCTTCTGCGAGAAGCCGGAGCCTTCGAGATCGACCGGCGAGGCGTCGCCGTGCAGCAGTGCCGCGGTGTACATCACCTGGCGATCGAGCTCGGTGCCCGCCAGAGCGGCGGCGGTGCGCTCGAGGCGCGCGCCGAGGCCGGGATCGGGGGGCCGCCGGCCGAAGAGCACCTCCAGCACGCCGGCGGCGCTCAGTGCGGCAACGGCATGCGGCGCGTTGTCCTCGTCGAAGGCGAGGAAGAGCTCGCGCCATACGCGCTCGCGGGCGATGGTAGCCAGCGCGCCGGAGTCAACCGCGCTTTCCAGAAGTCGGGCGGTGTCCGTCTCGAGCGAAAAGCCGAGGCGCGTGGCCAGGCGGACGGCGCGAAAGATCCGCGTCGGATCGTCGAGGAAGCTTTGATCGTGCAGGACGCGAATCGACATCGCCGCCAGATCGCGCGCACCGCCGGCCGGATCGTGGAGCTCGCCGCTCATCAGATCGACGGCCATGGCGTTGATCGAAAAGTCACGCCGGAGAAGGTCATCCTTGAGATGACCGGCGGTAACCGTCGGCAGGGCGCCCGGGGAGCGGTAGCGTTCCTTGCGCGCCGTGGCGATGTCGATCTCCGGCTGTCCGTCGGCCGTAACCTTGTACGTCAGGAATTGCGGGAACGAGCGGAGGCGGCCGGCCACGCGTTTCGCCAGCGCCCGGGCCAGCGTGGAGCCGCCGTCTTCGAGGGTCAGGTCGATGTCGATGACGTCGTGCCGCCCCAGCATCAGATCGCGGACGGGACCACCGACCAGGAACGGCCGCAGCGCTTTCTCCACGGCGACTTCCTTCACCAGATCGAGGGCGCGTTTCTGTGGGTTCGGGAGGTCTTCGAGTCGGATCATTGGAGAATGGATTCATAGAGTTGCGTCAGCGCCCGGGCACGGTGCCTGGGACGGAACTTCGAGGCCGTCTGCTGCGCGGCCGCGACTTTCGTTTGACGGAACTCCTGCTTAAACAGGGTGGTTAGTATCGCATGAGTCCATTCGTTCGGATCGCGCGGCGGAACGAGCATACCTGTCCGCCCTTTTTCCAGACGTTGCGTGTTGATGGCCGTTCGCGAGCCGATGACCGCCGTTCCTACCGCAATGGCCTCGGCGACGAAGCCGTCGAAATCATCTTCGTCGAAGGACGGATCAGCCCAGGCATCCACGCTGTGTAGATCAGCGGGGGAGGGGGGACTATCGAAGAGCAGCCAGTCGACGTCGTCGCGGAATCGATGAATGCGGCCAGCGGTCTGCTCGATGAGGTTGTTCGCCGCGGTCCGTCTGTAGCTGCCGACGGTGGCGCGGTTGCTGGGTTGCTGTGTTTCTCGGTTGCTGAAGTAGATCTCCTCGACCGCCTCGGGGATGAATGTGCCGGCTGTCTCTTTCAGAGGCGTAATCACACGATGCGGCTGGACGCTCTTGTGGAAGCGGCGCGCCTTCGGCCTTGCGTTGCTGACGTAGGGAAGCCCGATGTCGCGAACGGCCTTCGGATCGAAATCGTGCGGTGCGTAGACGTGGACGATGTCGGCGTTCGCGATCTCGCCGAAGCGGACGTCGTGTTCCGCCGCGAGCGAAGCGAAATCGATCCTTTGCGACTTGCGCTCGTATTCGGACGCGCCGGGCAGGACGAGTTGGGCGATGATCACGGTGCCAGTCTGCCACGCGCGCGCGGGCACCGCGGTTACGGAGCGCTGGCCTCAAGCCCCCGACCCGGCAGACCCGCAACATTTGCTGGTAACCTCTCAAACCGGAGGCGAGACGCCTCCGGGCCAGCCGGCGAGACGCCAGCGCTCCGGTGGCACTGCGCGAATCCCTAGATGACGTTGCTTCTTTATCTTGCGAGCGCGCTGGCGCTGTTGTTCCTCGCGCACGCGTGCATCACCCGCCTCACGCGCGGAACGGCGCTCGTGCTGCTCCTGCTGCCGCTCCTCTTCACAGGCCGGGCGCTGCTGACCGGACGCGTCTACGCGCCGGTGGAGCTGGCCTACACGACCGAGCCGCTGAACGGTTACCGCGCGGACATCGGGGCTCCGGAGCCGCGGAACCGGATGCTCTCCGACATCACCTTCCAGATGATCCCCTGGCGGCAGGCATTGCGGCAATCGATCGCCAGCGGGGAGTGGCCGCTCTGGAATCGTTTCGAAGGATGCGGCGATGTGCTGGCGGGCGCGGCGCAGGCGGCTCCGTTCAGTCCGTTCACGCTGCTGGCGCTGCTTCTCCCGGCCACGGCGAGCTTCGGCTTCACGGCGTCGATCGCCTTTTTTCTCGCCGCGCTCGGCACGTGGCTGTTGGCGAGGGAGCTCGGTTGCGGGGAGATGGCGGCGCTCATCGCAGCGGCGACGTTCACCTTCTCCGCGCCGATCGTTCTGCAGATCCTCTGGCCGATCGGCTTCGGCTGGGCGCTGCTGCCGCTGGTGATGATGGCGGCGCGTCGCGTGGTCGCATCGCCGTCGATCCGCTCCGCGTCCATCCTGACGACGGCGTTGACGCTCGAAGCCCTGGCCGGACACCCGGAGACATTGCTTCACGTCACCGCGCTCGGCGCGGTGTACGGCGCCTGCGAGTGGCTGCGTCGAGGACGGCAGCAGCGTGGGAGGGCGCTGGCGTGCGCTATTGCAGCGGGCGTCGTCGCGCTCCTCCTGAGCGCGGTCGCCCTTCTGCCGTTTCTCGACGCCAGCCGCCAGACGGTCGAGCATCGCATCAGGACCGAGTTTTTCGCGAAGGGGCCGTTGCGCGTCGCCGCTGGCCTCCCGCGCGCGGCGCTGCTGGCCGACCTTCTGCCATTCGCGCGGGCCTCCTTCCGCAATTTCCTGATGGCGCGCGCCGAAGCGGGGAGCATCGCTCTGGCGCTGGCGATCTTCGCGCTCTGGCGCTCGCGCGCGAGGGAGAAGTGGCTCTTCGCCATCCTCGGTTTTGTTTCTCTTCTCGCCAGCGCCAATGCCTGGCCTGTCGCGCAACTCCTCCATCGCCTTCCGCTCTTCGATCTCGCGCTCAACGACCGTCTGGCCTCGGCGGTTCCGCTGTGTCTGGCCATCCTGGCCGCGTTCGCGGTCGACGGCCTCTCCGACCGTGCCGGCGCGGTCATGGCCGCGCTGCTCATCCTGCTCGCCGCCGGCGCCTCGGTCATGCGGCCCGGGTCGATCGACACGCCGCGCTTCGTCGCCGAGCTCGTACCTCTCGCCGTCGCGGCGATCGTCGTCCTTTTCGCCAGGAATCGCGCCATCGTCGCCCCGCTGCTTCTCGCGCTCATCCTCCTGCAACGGACCATCTCCGACGGCGCGCTGATCCCGGCGAACGATCCCCGAATCGCCTACCCGCGGCTGGCGATCTTCCAGCCGCTGCAATCGGTTCGCGAGCCGTTCCGCATCGCCGGCATCGGACCGGTTCTCTTCCCGAATACGGCCACGATGTACGGCCTCGAAGACGCCCGGGTGATGACGGCGATGACGTTGACGCCGCTCGACGATACGTTCCCACTCTGGTGTCGCCACGGCGGCTTCGGCTTCAATCAGATCGACGACCTGACCCGCCCGATGCTGTCGATGCTGAACGTCCGCTTCGCTCTCGTGCCAAAGAACGAGGCCATCCCACCCGGCTGGCGCGATGTCACCACCGACCACGCCACGCGGCTCATCGAAAACGAGCATGTCCTGCCGCGCGCGTTCATCCCGCGCAATGTCCGGATCGGCGTGGCCAACGACATCGAGGACATGAGCGCCGCCACCGATTTCGCGGAGACGGCGTGGCTCGATCTACCCGGTTCTCCGCGTGACATGCCCAACGGTCCGGGAACGATCGCCATCCATTCCGGCAGCCTCGAGGTGACTATGGCGCACGACGGCTACGTGGTGATCTCCAACGCCGCCTGGAACGGCTGGCGCGCCTATCTCGACGGCCGGCGCACGAAGATCGTCCGCGCGAACCACGCCTTCCTCGGCGTGTGCGTTCCCGCCGGCCGGCACACGATCCGGCTGACATATCTCCCGCAATCGTTTGTCGTCGGACGGTGGATCAGCCTCGCAACCCTGGCGATACTCGCCCTCCTGGGACCGCGGGCGTCCCGCCCGCGCTTAAGCAGGATCCCGCCAAGTACCGCGGTCGAGACGCCCTCGCTCCCAGAAAGATAACCCCCGCCCCCCGCCCGTCGTATACCTGCGCATGCTCGTACTCGAAGGCGTCAGCAAGAAGTTCCGCGGAGGCAACTACGGGGTACGCGACGTTTCTCTCTCCATCGGTTGCGGCGTCATCGGACTGCTCGGGCCGAACGGGGCAGGGAAGACCACGTTGATGCAGATGATCGCCACCATCACGCGGCCGACGGCCGGGACGATCCGCTTTCAGGGAATCGATGTGGCCCGTGATCCCGATGCCATCCGCCGCAAGCTCGGCTATCTCCCGCAGGACTTCGGCGTCTACGACAACCTCACCGCCATCGAGTTCCTCAGCTACTTCGCCGCATTGAAAGGAATCCACAGCCGTGCCCGCGTCGGCGAGATGCTGGAGATGGTCAACCTGCACAACGTGGCCAAACGCCCGATCGGCGGCTTCTCCGGAGGGATGAAACAACGCCTCGGCATCGCTCAGGCGCTCATCAACGATCCCGATCTCGTCATCGTCGACGAGCCGACGGCCGGTCTCGACCCGGAGGAACGGGTCCGCTTCCGCAACGTCCTGGCCGACGCCGGCCTCGGCAAGCTGGTCATCCTCTCCACGCACATCGTCTCCGACGTCGAATCGGTGGCCACGCACATCGCCATCATGAGCGGCGGAGCGATCGTGGCCTGCGCCACGCCCGAAGAATTGATGCGCGGCGCCGAGGGGAGCGTGTGGGAGCTGGTGGTACCGTCGGAACGGTTTGACGAGCTGCGGCGCACCGCGCGCGTCTCCAGCGCCGTGCGCAAATCGGACGGCGTCCACGTCCGTATCGTCAGTGCCGAGGAACCCCGCGGCGGTGCCAGCGCGGCCGAGCCGACACTCGAAGATGCGTTCCTTCACACGATGAGCGTGAGGGCGGCGGCGTGATCGAACGAATTGGCGCCATCGTCCGCGCCGACTTCCTGATCCGCTTCCGCCGACTCTCGACGGTGGTCGTCTTCCTGCTGCTCAGCGGCTTCGCATACGTCTGGGTTCCGTCGCCCGCCACCGGCAGGACCCTGATGCAGGTCAACGGCGCCCGCGTGCTCTACAACTCCGCCGCCATCGGCATGGCCACGGCGATGCTGGCGTCGGTCTTCGTCGGACTCTTCGGCTTTTACGTCATCTCCAACGCTGTGCGCCGCGATATCGATTCGCGCTGCGGCTACGTCATCGCCTCCACCAACATGCGCACGGTCGAGTACATCGTCGGGAAGTTTCTCGGCAACGTCGTCTTCCTCTCCACCTTCATGGGCGGTTACATGGGGGCGTCGATGTGCATGCTGCTGGTGCGGGGCGAGGCAAGGCTGCAGCCGCTGATCTTCATGAAGCAGTACGCCGTTCTGGTCCCCTCGGCGATCGTCTTCGTCTCCGTGGTTGCCATCGTCTTCGAGTCGATCCCATTGCTCTCCGGCCGCTTCGGCGACGTCGCCTATTTCGTCCTGTATGCCCTCTCGCTCGCGATGGTCGTCAATATGATGATGCATGGAGGCGCGGTGGCCCGCTACGTGGATTTCAGCGGCTTCGGCTACCTGATGGAGCAGACGCAGCGAAACCTTCATACACAATCGCTGTCGATCGGCTCCAGCCCGTTTGACGCTTCCAAGCCGGTGCTCGTCATCGACGGCTTCAACCTCGGCGGCGGCGCGTGGGCCACTCGGCTGGTCTCGACGCTGTCGCCGATTCCGATGCTTCTGATCGCCGTACTCTTTTTCCACCGCTTCGATCCGGCCCGCCTCCGCGCCGCCGGCGCAAAGGGAAAGCGCGGCTGGATGCGCAACATCAACGCGCTGGCCAGGCCGTTCGTCCATCCTCTGGCGGCGATCCCGGTTCGCGGCGCGGCATTGAAAGACGCGATGATGACCTTCGCCTCGACACCGTTCACCCTCTTCGCCCTGATCGGCATCACCATCGCGGCGATTGCCAATCCTGCCTCGCTGCCGATCGCATTCGCCATCGTGGCCGTCTTCATCGCCGACGTCGCCTCGCGCGACCGCCGCGCCGGCACGACGGGCCTCATCTACGCCGCGCCGCGCTTGCGCGAGCGTTTCGTCACGTGGAAGCTCTCCTCGGCCGCGATCGTGGCCCTGCTGCTGCTCATCGCGCCAATCCTGCACACCGCCGTCGTACAGCGCGCCCGGCTGCTCCCGCTCATCGTCGGCATCCTCTTCGTCGCCGCCGCCGCCACGTCGCTTGGCGTAATCAGCGGCAATCCCAAGACTTTCATCGTCCTCTTCCTGACGTTCTGGTACGTCGTCGTGAACGACAAAGGAGCGACGAAAGCACTCGACTTCGCGGGGTTCTTCTCCACGCCGGCGATGGGGGTGATGGTGATGTACGCGGGGATCGCGATCGGGATGCTCGCGATGGCGGAGGTGGTGCATCGGATGAGGCTGCAGGAGTAAGCGATCGTTTCGGGCGATTGATGGAGTGTGCCTAGTCGCTGAATATGTGAGCGGCGATCATGGCTGTGCCAACGATTGCCACTCCTGTCGTGATCAGGATCCCGGCCGCTTCGTATCGATTCTCCAGCGTCATGGTGAGGATATTTGAAAGTGCCCCTCCCAGAAAGACGCCACCTAAAGTTCCTACGTGCTTGTAGAAACGGCTCCGCGAGGCACTGGTAAGGTGCTCCGCGGCTCGCTCTACGTGAGCGGCTGAGATGTCGTCCGCGCGGCTACGCAGGGCGATTCGCGCCGACTCCGTCACCAAGTCTGAAACGTATTCGGCAATCGTCTTTCGCAAGACCTCATACGCGGGGGAGGAGAATGGCAAACGACTGCCGTCCGCGCGGGTAACACGCTTGAGATCGTCGGAAAGGTTTGACTCGGAATCGTCAGGGCTCACCGTTGCCCCTCGTCATTCGCGGCGAAGCGTCGCCAGATGGCGATCTGAAGCGAGGGGCAATGGTGCTGCAGGGTTCAATGATGAGCGGTCCAACGCCGCCAGATACGACAGGACCAGCGACTCGCGAGTCTCGCGCACGCCTGTCCGCCGGTCACGAAACCATCGAACGATGAATGCGAAGGCGACGAAGACGGTCACGGCTCCAACGAAAGACCCGGCGATAACAATTGCGCGGAAGGAGCGTCCCTGGGGTGTAGTCAGTGCGACAACAAGCAACGCAACCATGAGCCCGGCAAGGTCGATTGCGGCATGGGAGTACTGCTCCGATCGTCTCCGTTTATCGTCCACGTTGAAATTATAACTCCGGCACGAATCCAACAGCATCATCAAAAGAGGGAGGTGGAAAATTTCTGCAATCTGCCCTACTTCTTCGCCTCCGCCTCCAGCGTCGCCAGCCACGCATCCGTCTTGATGAACCCCTTGCCCCACGAATCCCACTGGGCGAGGATCTTCTCCTCCTTCATCTGATCGAGCGTCTTGCCTGCGGCCACTGCCTTCGCCACCGCGCCGCTCGTTCCGCGGAGCACCTCGGCGAAGGCGCGGAGGCCGGCTTTGTCGGACAGGGGGCCGTGGCCGGGGATCACTTTCGCGTCGTCGGGCATCGTCGACAGCACGTTGTCGACGGCGGCCAGCATCCCTTTGACGCTGCCGCCGTTGTCGACGTCGACGAAGGGATACATGCCGTTGAAGAAGTCATCGCCCATGTGCACCACGTTCGACTGCGTGAAGTAGATCACGCTGTCGCCGTCGGTATGGCCGTGCGGGAAATGGACGGCGCGAATCTCTTCGCCGTTCACATGAAGGGAGGCCCGGTCGTTGAAGGTGATGACCGGCAGCGCGTCCTTCGGTGCGGGCGGAGTCTCGCCGCCGAGGTTCTTCGATCCGGAGGCGAGGCGCTTGCGCACGTTCTCGTGAGCGATGATCGGCGCTTCCTTGCCGAAGACCACGTTCCCGCCGGTGTGATCGCCGTGGTAGTGCGTGTTGACGATGAACTTGATCGGCTTGGCGGTGATGCCGTGCAGCGCCTCTTTGATCTTCGGCGCCAGCGGCGCGAACTGATCGTCGACGATGACGATGCCGTCGTCACCGGCAGAGACGCCGATGTTGCCCCCGGCGCCGGTAAGCATGTACACAGTGCCGGCGACCTTCGTCACCTTGATCTCGACTTTGCTGAAATCCTGCTGGGCGAAGAGAGAAGTGGCGGTGAGAGCGGTGAGAGCGGCGATGATCCATTTACGCATGGCGCGAGATTGTAAATGAGGTCACATCAGCCCGTATAATCGGCTGTTCGCGAACAGACTGATGATCCAATTTCACGCGCTCGAAATCCCGCAACTGGAACGCTTTCTGGAGCGTCAGAAGGCCGGGCTCTCGCTCAAATCGGACATCGATCTCGATCTCATCCTCCGCCAGATCCTGCAGAAGGCCAATGAGTTCGTCCCCTCGGAGTCGGGATCGATTCTGCTCGATGACCCGTTCCGCAAAGTGGCCGTGCGGCGCGAGAACGAGCTCGTCTTCATCGCTACCTTCGGTCAGGCCAGCCGCCACCTCATCGGCCAGCGCCTCTCCGCGAAATTCGGCATCGTCGGACAGGTCTACCAGACCGGCACTCCCTACGTTTCGGCCGACGTCAAAGAGGACGACTTCTTCTACCCCGAGTTCGATGAACAGCTCGGGCACAAGACGCACTCGGTGGTCTGCGTTCCCATCTATATCGGTAAGACCGTGTGCGGCGTGCTGGAGCTGATCAACCGCATCGACGGCAGCATCTTCACTGACCGTGACAAGACCCTGCTGGAGATCTTCGCCGGCTACACCTCGTTCACGCTGCAGAACGCGCTCGATGCCAAGCGGGCGCATGAGCTGGCGAAGAAAGATGACCTGACCGGTCTCTTCAACGACCGCTGGTTCAACGTCCGCCTCTCCGAGACGCTGACCGAGGCCCGGCGAACCGGAGGCGACGGCGTCCTCATCTTCATGGACCTCGACCGGTTCAAAGCCATCAACGACGGTCACGGTCATCTGGCCGGCAGCCAGGTGCTCCGCGAGGTTGGCTTTCTCCTCAAGCGGATCGTGCAGCAGAACGACGCCACGGTGGCGCGCTACGGCGGCGACGAGTTCGTCATCCTGCTGCCGAACACGACGCTCGACGACGGGATCGCCGTCTGCGAGGAGATCCGCCGGACCATCGAGGAGACGACGTTTCTCGACCGCGAGTGGGGTTTCAGCATGCCTCCTCTGCGCCTCGCCGGCCTCCTTTCCGCCTCCCTCGGCATCGCCCAGCACATCCCCACGGCCGACCCCGCCATGTCGCTGGAACAGGAGAAGAGCGACCTGCTACGCCGCGCCGACGCCGCCATGTACCGCGCCAAGTCCCTCGGCAAGAATCTCGTGGTGGTCAGCAAGATGGGCGAAGATTTGCAGACGGCGACGGTGGCGAGGGTGGCGGCGGAGTAGGGGATTCGTCGATTCGTCGATCGGGACCGGCAGCGCCCTGAGCGCCGCAACATTTATCCAGTTTTCATCACGAATCTACTGATCCACTGCTCCACCAATCCACTGTTCTGCTATCGTGTTTCATCACACGTGAGGAGGTTGACGTCCTTGGCAAAAATCACCGCGGAGTACATTTGGATCGATGGGCAGAAGCCGACGGCGAAGCTTCGTTCGAAAACGAAGATCATCGACCCGGCCAAGTCGCTTGCGGACATCCCTGAGTGGGGTTACGACGGCTCGAGCACTGAGCAGGCCACCGGACACTTCAGCGATCTGCTTTTGCGTCCGGTGAAAATGATTCCGGATCCCCTGCATCGCGACGGCGACATGCTCGTCCTCTGCGAAGTGCTGAATCCGGACGGGACGGTCCACCCGAGCAACACGCGTGCGTTTCTGCGGCAGGTGGCCGAGAAGTACAAAGAGCATGAGGCCTGGTTCGGCATCGAGCAGGAGTACACCTTCTTCGAAGGCAATCGTCCGCTGGGATGGCCGGATCACGGATTCCCCGCGCCGCAGGGCGGCTACTACTGCGGCGTCGGCGCGGACGAGGTGTTCGGCCGTGACGTGGTCGAAGCGCACGCCGATGCCTGCATGCGCGCCGGGATTCACATCGTCGGCACGAACGCCGAGGTCATGCCGGGACAGTGGGAGTTCCAGGTGGGGGCACTCGGCGCGCCGGACATCGCCGACGAGCTGTGGCTGGCGCGGTGGCTCCTGTATCGCATCGGCGAGGAGTTCGGCGTCAGCGCCACGCTCTATCCGAAGCCGGTCAAAGGCGACTGGAACGGCGCCGGTGCGCACACGAACTTCTCGACGAAGGCCACGCGTGCCGAGGGCGGAATCAAGGTCATCGAAGAAGCGATGAAGAAACTGGAGCGCCGTCACGACGACCACATCAAGGTCTACGGGGCGCACAACGAGGAGCGGCTGACGGGCCTTCACGAGACCGCGCCGATCCACGCCTTCCGTTTCGGCATCAGCGACCGGGGAGCGTCGGTGCGCATCCCGATGGCGACGGCGAAGGAAGGCCGCGGATACTTCGAGGACCGCCGTCCGGCAGCGAATATGGACCCGTATCAGGTCTGTGCCATGTTGATTGAAACCGTTTGCGGCCCATAACGTCATAGAATGCGGCAGCCGGTCTGATTGGCCGGCTGCCGCGCGATGCAAATGATCGAATTAGTGCTCAACGCAGTCTGGCTGGCCGTCGTGGCCGGCGCCTTCGCGGTCATCCCGCGCCGGTCGAGCCGCGCCACGCTCGCGTTGGCCTGCGTTCTGGTCCTTCTGTTCCCGATCATCTCCGTATCCGACGATCTGGCCCTCAGCAGCAATTCGCTGGAAGAGGCGCTGGCGATCATCGTGTCGCTTCTGATCCTGGTGGCCGGCTTCATCGCCGTGGCGCGCGTGGAGCATGAGCTGGCCGCGCCGGCGCTGATCCTCGTCACTATCCCCTCCGACCCGCGCTCTCCTCCTCGCGCTTAGCCCATCAGCCGGCTTGCGCAGTCGTGGTCATTCTCTGACCGCGGACATTCCCTTTCGATCACAACTGCGAATCCGGCCGTGAAACGGCGGCATCCTCGCGTGTCGGCTCCCCTTGGGCTGGCACACCGGGCTCGGGGGTGTCGCCTTTTGACGGCCGGCTGTGAAGCGGCGGCACTCTCGCGCGTCGGCACCCCCTGGCCGACGTCGGGCTGCGGGGGTGCCGCCGTTTGACGGCCGGGGTTGGGCGGATTTCATGGTTGCCGTGTAGCATGTACAGGTGATCTCGGTTAGCGATCTCCGGGCGATAGCAAAGGCCCGCCTGGATGACGCTGAACTGCTTGCCCAGAGCAACCGCGCCGAGGGCGCGCAGTACTTATGCGGCTATTCGGTCGAGCTGGCGTTGAAAGCTCGGATATGCGGCGTTCTCAACTGGAGTGGATTTCCCGAGAACCGAAAAGAGTTCGAAAACCTCGGGAGTTTCAGGACTCACAAACTCGACGTCCTGTTGAGGCTATCGGGTCAGGAAGAGAGGATCAAAGCCGATCATCTGTGGGCGTGGTCGGTCATCGCCGAATGGGTTCCCGAAGTTCGGTACAAACCGATAGGTAAGACAGATCTGATTGAGGTCGTAATCATGTTAAGCGCAGCATCAACTCTCATGGACGTTTTATGAACGAACTGACTGGAAAACTGCTCGAGACCGAGCGGGATATCGCAAGAGAGAAGGGTCCGCTCAACCTGTTCGCGCTCCTCGAGCGGGAAGATCTATCGGATCGATGGGACCTCGTAGTCGCCGCTTCATGGGCAAAAATGGACGAAGCCACGCTTCGTTATCTGGCCGACGCGATCAAACGCCATCTCGCCCCTGCGGAGATGACATTATTAGCGCGGATTGTGGTCCTCGATGCATCCGAAAATCCCGTGCGCGCGATCACCGAGGTCTACGACGTCGAGCACGGTCGCATCGAACTGGCCGAGCCGTCGCGATTTGGTCTGCCCGCAAACTACGGATACATCATCACCTCGCGGCGAGTTCCCGCGGCGGCATGAATGCTGGCGGCGACTGAAGACTACAACTAGGCTTTCTTCTTCCTTTTCTTCCTCGGCCCCTTTCGTCCGAGGTCGCGTTTCAGCACGCGAAGGAGGCCGATCAACGAACTGTTTTTTTTACTCCGTGCCAGGGCTTTGGCGAGGGCATAGGTGCGAAGGGCCTTCGTTGTGACCGGCGAGAGGCGCAGGTCGATCGTGTAGGTAAGGCTGTTCAGCAGAAGTGCAATCTTGTCGACGAGCGGACGAAATGCGGCTTCGAATTGCAGCGCCGCCTCCGCCTCGTCGACGTCAAGCATGCCCTCGGCCTGCAGTTGCTCCACCGCATCGACGGCTGCCATCATCGAGCGGATGAACCTCCTAGGCACTGTTCGATGGCCGCGCATACTCCGCGACGTCTCTTTGTGAGGAGCCGTTAGTCCGGGAATGCGTGCCGCCGCGGTATCGAGAACCTTACTCACAACCGCGGCTCTCCTCTTCGCCGGCGTAACTCTCGGGATCAATCGATCAGGCATCGTTCCTCCGTTCTCTTCTTTCGTTCGATTCGTCAGCTCTGATGTTCAGATCCTGGGGAGGCCCACGGCTATTTTAAGGTCTGGCCGCCAGATCCTCAGAGCAGAAAGGCAGCTACAAAGATCTGACCGCCAGATCCTCAGAGCAGAAAAACAGCTCCGAAGACCTGACCACCAGATCTTCAGAGCAGCAAGGCAGCTATGAAGAGCAGAACAACAGCTACAAAGATCTGAACGTCAGATCTTCATAGCAGAAGAGCAGCTACGAAGAGCTGCCCGTCAGCTCTTCAGAACAGGAAGACAGTTACGAAGAGCTGGCCGTCAGCTCTTCAGAACAGGAAAACAACTACGAAGAGCTGGCCGTCAGCTCTTCAGAACAGGAAAACAACTACGAAGAGCTGGCCATCAGCGCTTCAGAGCAGGAAAACAGCTATAAAGATCCAGCGGCCAGCTCTTCACCAGACACGTCAACTCCTCCCCGTCTCCGCGCCTCCGCGTGAGATCGGGTCGTTCGTTCCAACGTCAACCGGCACCCGCGATAGACTCGAAGCGAAACGTCTGCGGCCTGATCGGCTATCGGAGGAGTCTCAATGCTTACAGCCATTCTGTCGTTCGCCATCTTCGCGGCCACGGCGGACGCTCCCACGCTCACCTACATCCCGAAGCACGAGGAGCTGAAGTACACCTTCGGCGGGGCCGCGCCGTCGCACCACATCAAGCCGGGCACGCGGATCGTTTCGTGGACGGAGGACTGCTACGACGGCGCGGTGACCAAGCCGAGCCAGTTGCCGACCAAGGTCATCCCGCCCGGGCATGACAACCCGCAGACCGGGCCGTTCTTCATCGACGGCGCCGAGCCGGGCGACACCGTAGCCATCCACATCAACAAGCTCGCGCCGACGCGCGATCACGGCATCTCCTCGTTCTTCCCCGGCTTCGGCGCGCTGAACGGGACCGACCGCACCGCCATCCTCGGTGCCGATCTTCCGGAAAAGGTCTGGTTCTATGACGTCGATCCGGTGAAAGGGGTGGCGCGCACGAAATCGCTCGACGGCACCTCGTCGTGGGAAGTTCCGCTGGCGCCGTTCCTAGGTTGCCTCGGCGTCGCCCCGGCCAGCGGTGAAGTCCGCTCAACCATCGTTCCCGATGCGTTCGGCGGCAACATGGACTGCCCCGAGGTCCGCGCCGGCAACACCATCTACCTCGGCGTGAACATGCCCGGCGCGCTGCTGTCGTTTGGCGACGGCCACTACGTCATGGGCGACGGCGAGATCATCGGCACCGCCGTCGAGGGGGCGATGAACGTCGACGTCACCGTCGATCTCATCAAAGGCCGTCCGACCCCGTGGCCGCGCATCGAGAATACCGAAATGATGATGACCGTCGGCGCCGGCCGCCCGCTCGAGGACGCCGCCCGCATCGCCTTCAAGGAGATGGTGCACTGGGTCGAAGAGACCAGCGGTCTCTCCGAAATGGACGCCTACGAATTCGTCTCCCAGAACGCCAAAGCCCCCATCGTGCAGATGGTCGACCCGCAGTACACGGTGATGGTGAAGATCGAGAAGAAGAGGCTGCCGGTGAGGGCGGCGGGTAAGTAGCCCCGACCGATCTGCTTCCAGCGGGACTGCCGTTAACCATTCATCGCCGGGCGCGTTTTCATCGACGAACCGGTGCAATCCATCGCGCCGACATTCTCATCGCGATACCTGCCGCACTTGCCACCGCCGGCCTGGTCCTTTTTTCGGCCATCGGCTATGCACGCATTCCGAACAAATCCAGCCGCGATCTCAGAGACCTGATCGTGGCAGTCGTGACCGTGCCCCTCTTTTTCATTCTCATCTTCGCGGCATTTGCGCCGCGGTATCTGGCGATGTTCCCTTTTGTTTCGAAGAAATGAAGCCCTGACTCGTGCGCCGCGTCCGCAACCCCGCTTGACAGTTATTGTTTGAGTGGTGAAATAAGTCTTTTTTAGGGTTAACATAGCCCATACCTTGTACGCACGGCGGCTGGAAACGGGGCCCTGGTTCACGGTTGGCGAGAAGCTCGATGGTCTGGCCGCTCACCAACGAGTGTTGGATGTCCGTCACGCGAGAGGGGATGCGCGGCGGCCGTACTCCGTCTACGTGCACGTGCCGTTCTGCGCGTCCATCTGCAGCTTCTGCGCGCTCTACACTCAGGGAGTCAACGCGAACGCGCACGAACGCCTCGATGAATACCTGGACGCGGTATTGCGGTCGCTTGAATATAGCCCGTGGTACGGGTCCGCCGAGCCGCCCACGACGGTGCACTTCGGCGGCGGAACACCCCTGCACATCGGTCTGACCCGATTCGAACGGCTCGTTCGTGCGCTCCGCGACGCGTTCGGCACGTCGGTCACATGTGAATGGGCCGTCGAGACGACGACATCGTCGCTCGATGCGGCGACGGTCGATCTGCTGGAGGTGCTGGCATTCCGGCGTGTTCATCTCGGAATCCAGACTCTGGACGATGCCATTCGCCGCCGCGTCGGCCGGCGGGAATCGGGAGAGGCGGCCGTCGAGCGCATCATGGACCTGGAGGCGCGCGGATTCCTGACCTCCGTCGATCTGATTCTGGGTCTCGACGGTGTGGACGAGTTGATTGTCGAACGGGACCTTCAGCACCTTTACGAGGCCGGCGTGCGGATGTTCTCGATCTGCGAGTTGCGCGAGCGCGGCCGGGCTGCATTCCCGGCCGCCGGCGATGATCGCATGCGCGCCGAGCGGCACTATGCCTTGTGGCGGACGATCTGGAACTTCATGGAGCGTGTCGGGTTGATCCCGATCCATGCCGGCCAGTTCGCGCGCGGCCCCCAGGACAACCTCTATTTCACGCATCCGGCGCGCGGAGAGGATTGCGTGGCCATTGGCCCGTATGCCCACGGCAGCGCCGGCCACGTGTCGTACGGCAACCTGCTGCTGCCCGACTATTATCTGGCCATTCGCCAGGGTCTGGCGCCGATTGCCATGGGGGTCGATTACGGCGCCGGCGAACGCGTGGTGTGCGCGCTGGAGCGGGAGCTGTTGACGCATCGCGTTTCTGACACCGTCCTGTGCGACGTTCTGGACACGTACGCGGACAGCTTTCAGCACCTTCTCGATGGATGGCTCGCCGAGGATCTTCTCCGTGAGGTCGATGGCGGTGGCGAGCTCGCGCTGACGGCGGGCGGAAGCTGGTTTGTCGGAAACATGATCGCCGATGCGCGCGGTCTGGCCGAAGGTCGGTGAAATGCTCGATGCCGGAACGACCACCCGCATTCATCCGGAACTGCCGATTTTCCGCCTCGAGTCCGGCACGCGGGTCGTCTTGTACACACCCGGACACGCCTACGCGACATCCCGGAGCGTGGCCCATCAGGTGGAGCAGTTGTTCACGGTGGACAGCCCCGGCGCCAGCGGAGGCGCGCGCGCGTTGGCGAATGACCTCACCCGACACGGGCGAACGGCGCAGCGGGCGTGGCACGATCTGGCGGAACGGCCGTTCGAACCGGAATGTCTGACGCTCTATCTGAGCAACCGCTGCAACCTGGCGTGCTCCTACTGCTACGCCGCGCCGGTTGACGTGACCCGTGCACGCGAGCGCTTGCGCATGGATCGGGAGCCCGCTCTCAACGAGAGCTTTCCCATCCTGTCCGAGCCCGTCATCGCCGCGGCGGCACGCCTGGTGGCCGGCCACTGCGCGGCAAAAGGGAAACCGCTCACACTGGTTCTGCACGGCGGCGGCGAGCCGACTGTGCACTGGGACCTGCTCACCCGAGTTTGGGAGATGGCGGCGCGGATCGCGCGGGACAGCGGTATACGGCTGTGGTCCTATATCGCCACCCATGGCGTGCTCTCCGAGGATCGAGCCCGGTGGCTGGGTCGCCACTTCAATCTGGTGGGGCTGTCCTGCGATGGGCCGCCCGATATTCACGATGCCAATCGACCGTCGGCCACCCATTCCGCGACGTCGGCGGCGGTTGCCCGCACGGCACAGGTGCTGACCAGCGAGGGGGGCGCGTACGTCGTTCGCGCGACCATCACCCCCGCATCGGTCACGCGTCAGACCGAGATCGTCGACTACCTCTGCGATCGACTGTTCGCGCGCGCCGTGCGATTCGAGCCGGCCTACGACGGCCGTCGTGCCGGCGAGCAGCAGTTCCGGCCTGACGACGCCAGCACGTTCGTCGCGCACTATCTGCAGGCGCGGAAGGCCGCGCGAGATCGAGGATGCGCGCTGGATCTGTCCGGTGTGCGCATCGACGAAATCCACGGGCCGTTCTGCAATCCGCTGCGCGACGTGCTGCAGCTCACGCCCGACGGGAAGGCAACGGCGTGCTTCCTGAGCGTCGGCAATGACGCGGCGCTCGACGAAGTCATGGCCAACGGACAGATCGATCCGGCCACCGGCGCATTCCGGATCGACTACGCTCGCGCCGCGGCGCAGCGCCGCCAGGCGGCCGCGATCCCCGCACGTTGTCACAACTGCCACAATGTCTTTCATTGCGCCAGAGATTGTCCGGACGTGTGCCTGCTCACGGAAGACCGGACCGGAATGGACGAAGCAGGATTCCGATGCCGCGTGCAGAAGCTGCTCGCGCACCATCTGATTCTCGAGCAGGCAGGCCACCTGGCTCATGCTTGACTGGGCTGAGACCGGTGGGCTATGGTCATTACTTAAATCGTGGGGATGACGCGAGGTTGCGACATGAAAAAGCGCGACGAATCTCCTCCAGAGGCGACCCCGGACGCCGAGCCGCAGGTGATGGCGATCAAACGCCAGGATGAAGTCTGGCGGATGGGAAAGCGGACCTTCCTGAAAAGCACCGTGGTGGGCGCCTTCGCAAGTGTGGCGGCCGCCTGCAGAAACGATAACCCGGACAACGATCCCATTCCTCCGTTCGCGATCGGCGGTACGACGTATCGCCTGATGGTGCTGCCGGACTACAACGCCAAGCTGCCCGCCGCGGGCCGGAATCTCGCCGTCGTAGCCAGCGTCAAGGACGACTTCTACTTCCGCTACTTCGACGATTCCGGAACGATGGCCGTCAATCAGCATGAGTCGAAAGTCGCCGACAAGGCCGCGCTCGCGGAGATGAAATCGCTGGCGCAGAGGGTCACCGCCAAGCGCAGCGCCGATGCCACCGAGCAGTCTCGATTCGCGGAGCTCTTCGCGACCACGACAGGAACGGGAAAGGGATCGGGCCGGCGTATTCAGGGAACCGATGCACGTGTAGACAGCGCGGGCCGCCGTGTTCAGGGTTCGATGTCGAGTGGCACGATCTCGGGACGCCGGATGCAAGGTGCCGAAGGACGGCCCGAAGCCAGGAGCGAACCTCGCAATCTCGGCACGCTCGTCGTCAACAACGAGAAATACGAGGATTCGAAGGTCGCCGAGACGTACACGGACGGCTATACCCGCATCGTCCATGCCGGCGGCGAGGCGGTCATCCGCACGGATGCTCTGCCGGAGATCGTGCGGATGCAGTTGCCACTGGCCTCGACCAGCCCGTCACCGCGGCCTTCGGCCATACCGAGGGCGGTGACTGTGCCGGCACCCGCACCCGCACCACCGCCGCCACAACCAGAGCCACAACCAGAGCCACAACCAAGCGACGATGCCGGGAGCTATGGCGGCCACTACTGGCGGCCGAACTAGGGGCTCGCGGCGCAGAACGACGTGCAGATCAGAACTTCGCGGCGGAGCTTCTTCAGATACGCGCTCGACGAGCTCGTCGCGGTGCTCAATGAGACGCGCGGCAAGCCGAGCTTCAAGCTCTCGACGCTGGCAACCCTGACCGACGAGCAGCTTGGACGCCTCGTGCCGGCAATCAGGGACGCGTCGAATGTTAGCGGACGTGATGGCGACTTCGTCGTCACTCTGCCCAACGGCCAAACCGAGGTGTTGTTCGGCATCAACTCGAAGGAAGAGGACATCTGGTCACGGATGGACGGGCGGGCCAGCCTGCGGCACATCGCCGACGCGCTGGCACTTGAGTGGAACGAGACGCGCGACAATGCATTCGCCAGGGCCCGGATCGTGTTTCTCCACCTGGCCAGCAAACAGATATGTCTCCCATGCAATCCGCTGGAATGACCGGCCGCGCCTCTCACTTCGCCGTGCCGATTCTCGATCGGTGGCTGGTGCACTTCCCACTGCATCGCGTGTCGGCACTCGTCGATCGCGCCGCGATGCACGCACTGGTTGCGGCCGAGCCGTCGCGGTCCGACCGCGATGGTCATCTGCTCTCGCTGCGGCGCGATCTGGCGTCGCCGCCGGTTCGGCAGCCTGCGCCCAGGACAGGCCCCTTCGATCCCAGCTACCTGGTGATCGTGACGACGCGGGGCTGCAACATCAATTGTGTGTATTGCGATTTCGGCGGACCGACGTCGAAGAAGGTGTACATGGATCCGGCCATCGCCGTCTCGGCCATCGACTGGATGGCCGACCACCTCGTCGCTCGAGGCCGGACACGGTACTTTCTTCACCTGTTTGGAGGGGAGCCCCTCATTGCCGGCGACCTCGTGGACATCGTGGTGCACCGGATGAGACACGTATGTGCCGCGAGGGGCCTGACGCCGTTCATTGACGTGTCCACGAATGGCGTGATGACGCTCGAGCGCGCGACATGGGTGGGGCGATTCCTCGATTCGGTGGTCCTGTCCCTCGACGGCCCGCCGGAATTCCAGAACCGGAATCGTCCCGGAAACAACGGCAGGGACACATTCGAGGTCGTCGATCGAACGGCACGATGTCTTAGCTCCGCTGGCATCGAGCTGTGTCTCAGGGCGTGCGTGACCCGGGAGTCGGTGCTCCGAATGCCGGAGATGACGCGCTGGATGATCGAGTCGTACTCGCCCTCGGTGATCAACTTCGAGCCGCTGACCGAGAACGACTCCACGGCCGGCGCCGGCCTTGACGCGGCCGATCCATTTGCTTATGCGCGAATGTGGATGGCCTCCAGGCGGATTGCCGATGCATCAGGTGTGCGGCTGGTGTATTCGGCCACCGAGTCGGATGTGCCGCGGCTGTCGTCCTGTCCCGTGGGAAGCGACGCGGTAGTGATTACGCCTGACGGCGCCGCTAACGGCTGTTACCTGCAGCCCGAGGACTGGGTGAAGCGGGGCATGGACATGACCCTCGGCCGCGTGTCGGTCGGGCAGGGAATCGAGATCCGCCCAGAACAGGCTGAACATCTGCGGCGGATGATCATCGACAAACCGCGGTGCCGGGGATGCTTCTGCCAGTGGTCGTGCGCGGGCGGGTGCCACGTCAGCAACACGTATCTGAATTGTCCCGAGGAATACACGGACTTCTGTTTCCAGACGCGTCTCATCACGGCTTGCCTGCTGCTCGAGGATCTCGGGGAGTCAGCCACGGTGGACGCGCTGCTCGACGACGCCGAGGCGATGAAGCGTCTGGTGAGCCATCCCTGGGATGTGATCGGCGCTGGGGAGCACCAGCATGGCTGAACAGCTCGCGCAAAACGCGCCGCTGGTATTTCAGTGCGCGCCTGACGTCGTCTGGGTATCGACGCCTGGCGGCATTCGCGTCGAGGCGGTGGAGCGTGAGCTGTCGCTCACGCTTGGCTATCCTCAGGCCGCACTCTGGGACTTCGTCGTCCGTGGTGTCAGCGAGGGTCGCACGATCGGGATGATGAGGCACATCGGAGGGTTTGCCGACGAATCCGTGACGTTCGACTTCGTCGCTCGATCTGTGCGCGAGTGGCAACAACAAGGCTTGATCGTCCCGCGTTGAACGGACGCGAACACCATGCCCCTGCTCAGGACCACCGAGAAGATCTTCATCGGCTACTCGATTCCGCAGCTCGAGCACAAAGAGACGGCCGAGCGCGTGATCGCCGGCATCAACGCCGCCAATCGCCACAAGCACATTCAGCTCTACGTCTGTGAGTACCGCCGGATGGTGATCGACGACCGGCATCTCCAGACCGGCATCGACCGGGTGCTTGAGGACTGCGATCTGGTGATTCTGCTGTTTGGCGCCGAGGTGGGCGCCGGACTGGCCTGGGAGGCGCGCCACTCGCTGGAGTTGTTCAAGACCGGCAAACTCTACAAGCTCCTGCCTTACGTGTTCACGGACGATGCGCCCCGCGGGCTGAAGTCGAGCGTCAACAGCAGCCTCGCCCACGCGCATGACGTCGAGGATCTCTACCAAGGCGCAGACGTCATGTACTACAAGATTCCGCGGGCCGAGGTCTTCGAGGATCGTTTCCGGCATCACATCGAAGTGTGGCTCGCCGAGGAAGAGCGCATCGTCGAGCGGCAGCGGGATTTTCTGAAACGGGGTCTGCTTCGACACTTTGCAATCCACGACGTCGCCTTTGGCGACGAGATCATGGCCATTCAGGAACGGGACAAAGGGCAGGACGGCGCGACAGCGCAGACCACGGAGGCGTATCGGCGCTACGTCGAGGCCAGCGACGATCTGATTCGGGAAGAGCCCCTCGAGTACTACTTGATCGCCCGGCACCTGCGCGATGCCGTGCTGCGGAACAAGCCCGAAGTCACCGCGAAAGCAGAGTTCATCAATCCGATCCACCAGTTTCTGGCCTCGATCTTCCGCAAGGAGCCTCTCTCGATTCGCGACACGGCCATACGGCACTACGAGCAGTGGCTGCGATCGAAATCGCTGCTCAGCGAGCGGACGCGCAGCTTCGCCGCCTTTCAGCTCGGGATGCTGCAGGCCCGTGAATCCGCGCCGCTGCTCCTCGAGACCGCTCGCAATCGCGGTGAGCTGCGATCGGTCCGCCACTACGCCATCTATGCATTGGGGATGCTGCGGCAGCGCAGCATGATCGTGCCTTTGATGGACGTCCATTCGGACGAGATCGATGCCGTGATCAGGGACGCGCTCACCAACTCGATTCTGTTCATGATGGGTGTGACGGAGTAGATCGTGAAGAGACGTCTGCTCGCCTTCGCCGGCGTCGTTCTCGTGACCATCGTCGCCTCGCTGGCCGTGCTGCGCCGCGGCCCGGCACACGGATCATCGCTGACAGAATACGACCTGTTCTACGCGCCGACCGCGCCAGTCCGGCTGCAGCGGATGTTGACGGAGTCGACGCCTGCCAGCGCGCTGGTCGTGGCGCTGCCGGAGGCGCAGGTGCTCGGCAACGCGCGAAAGGAGACCTTCTTCCTCCGATTGATCGAGGTCGCTTCCCAATACGTGAAGGTCGTGGTGCTCGTCAATCGCGACGAGCCGTTTGCGATTCAGAAGATTCGCGGCCTGATTTCGGCCCGCGCCGCCGATCCGGCCGCGGTTCTCGAGCGAGTGTCCTTCGCGCGCGCCGTCGTCGATACCGAATGGGTCAGGGACTACGGCCCGATCTTCGGGATCGCCGAGAACCATGATCTGGTGCTGCTCGACAACATGTATCGCGACGTTCGCAGCGAATCGCAGACCGAGCGTCAGTTGACCAGCCTTGGATTCGTCAAGACCGCCGAGAAGCCGGCGCGGACGGGCCAGGGCGGACCGTATCTCTCCGACTACGGACACTTCTGGCGACGAAATGATGATGCCGCGCCGATGTACTTCAACGAGATTCTTTACGGCGAGCGCCGTCGATTCGCGCCGCTCGTCCGATCACCCCTGCAATTGTCCGGCGGGGATGTCCAGTTCACCGAAGACGCGCAGATGTTCACGTCTACGCGAACGTTGGAGGTGAACGGTGGCGACGAGCGCCGGTTCAGCCGCCTGGCCATGGAGTATTTCAGTGCTCGCCGCGTGAATTACCTGCGGCCGCTGCCGAATGGGATCTGGCACATCGACATGTTCGTCAAGATGGCCGGGCGGCGCGTCGTACTGCTCGCCGAGCTCGCCGATGACGCGACTCCTCAGTCACCCTATCTGCGTCAGTTGCGTCGCGAAGCCGCCGAGATCCTGGAGTGGAACCGCGCGTTGATTGCCGACCGGCTTCCAGGCGTGGAGATCGTCCGTGTACCGATGCCGGGCATGGTCGAAGCGGGGAATGGCAGGCTGGCCAGCACGGGGCGCACCGGGATCGCGGAGCTGGATTCGGCGGTAGAGGCTCGCGGGTTGCAGATGAGGCCACTGGCCACGGTGATGTACCGCAGCTTTCTCAACAGCGTCTTCATCAACGGCGAGACGGCGTCGGCAGTCCTCGTGCCACGCTTCACCGGATTCGAAGCGATGGAGCCGGCAGTGGAGAAGGCTTACCGGCGCGCCTATCCCGGTGCTGACGTGCGCTTCATCAATGCCGACGTGATGGCCGAGGAATTCGGCGGGATCCATTGCGTCACCGTGACTCTGCCAGCCGCGGAGCGTGCCCGTGCCGATGCGATGCGATGAACGGGGTCCGCAACCCGCTGGGTTGCAATCCGTATCCATCTGACGACATGAGAGCCATCCTCGTTCACGGAATGGGACGTTCGCGTTGTCGCTGCTCCTACTGGCGAAACGCCTTCGCTCGTTCGTTCCGGTCCTCCATACGTTCATCATGAACTCGGAAGTGGTGGCCAGAGATATCGCCTCCACGGTCGCTTCGCTCACCGAGCCCGCGTCCAGAACACCACGCCGTCCTGCTCGAAGACCGGCGTGAAGTTCTTCTGCAGAAACGCCCACACCTTCGGCGCCCGCTCCGCGTTCGGAATGCCGTCGACGTTCTGGATCGATCCCGGAAACATGATCAGTGCGGCCCGGACGTGCGGGTTCTTTTGAATCCGTCCTATGACCTCGGCCTGCCCTTCCTCGGACTGATAATTCGCTACCTCGACCTGGCGCAACGGACAGTCGCGGTTCAGCAGCGCATAGAGCATCGCCGAGTTCGAAAAATCGACGAAGGTGTCATCCGGCTTCAACGTGGCGATGAATCGCTGCGCCGCGTGAATCGAGGTGGTGGCGATCGGCTCGAACAGCGGTCCCTGTTTCGCGTGCCGCAGTTCCGGGATCACGGCGATCAGATGCCGGAAGGGGTCGGCGAGAAGCACGAGGACGATCATGAGCACCGTGGCCACGATGCGCGCGCGACGGCGCAGCGTCCAGATGGCGGCGAAGAGGAATGGCGTGCCCACCATGAAGTAGTACGGGTTGCCCCGCTCGATGAACGACGCCGCCGCCACCACCATCCAGACGCCGATCAGCCAGGGAGCGTCGCTTCGCCGGGCCCGCAGCGGCGACCGCGCCAGCGCGACGCATGTGGTGATGAGCGCCAGGAACCAGGTCATCGGCATCAGTCCATTGGCGAGATGGCTCATCAGCGCCGGCGAGCGCAGCGCCTCCGGGACCTCCAGCGGATGAACGAAGTAGACGGAGTGACTGCCGAGGATCTCCGTGGCGTTGACGCGGATGAAGTCGAGCGCGAATCCGAACGCGGCGAAGACGATCAAGATCGGCACAGCGGCGGCGGCGACGCCGATCGCAAGCGCGCGCAAGGCTCGGGCGCGGAAGGCGGCGAAGAGCGCCACGATCGCCGAGTAGAGCCCGAAGTCGATGCTGACGAGATAGGCGATGACGATGAGCGCTCCCGCTGCGATGAACCACCGCCGCGAGCGGAGACGGGTGGCGGCGACGGTCGCCGCGAGCGCGAAGATCGCCGCCGACGGCCGGATCCAGATCATTCCGCCGGGGTAGAGCGAAAACATCAGGAACGATCCGGCCAGGGCCATGTTGGCCGTCCCCGTGACCGCCAGCACGAGGCAGTAGATGGCGATGCCGCTCAGGAAACCGACTACGAGACGCGTGTTCAGAAGATGCGGTAGGGAGCCGAGTCCGACCTTCGTGGCCACCAGATAGAGCGCGCCGTCGTCGATGAACCCATGGGTCGGGATGATGTCGGTATACGGCCTCTCGCCGCGCAGCATCTCCGACGCCACCGGCAGACCATGGCCGTCTTCGAAGAAATTGGCGACGACCGGAGACGGCAACCCGATCGCGGCAAGCGGATAGAGGAAGACGACGATCGGATAAACGATCCCGCGCGGGAGCGGCCGCTTCATCCTCGCCAGAAGAAACGGCGTCCCAAAGATCACGATCACCGCGATCACGGCGCCCACGAACTGCATGTGCCTGCCGATCAGCGCGGCCATGGCCAGCGGCGAGGCGATGAAGGCGTCGGGCATCGGGACGATCAGCCGGATGGCGAAGACGGCGATGGCCGCGCGAATGATGGTGGCCACCGCGGTGTGACCGAAGTCGAGGTCGAGAAAGGCCATGTAGCAGGCCAGCAGTGTCGGAATCAGGACGACGTCGCCCCGCGAGAAGTGCGGATCGCGCTTGCGCACGACCACGATCGCCGCGGCGGCGGCGCCGAGCAGCAGCACATGCTTGAAGTTGCCGTACGACATCAGCGCGACAGGCGCCATGAGACACGCCGCGCTGTAGCTGACGGCCGCCCATCGATACTCCCGGAGCAATCGCGCAATCCATTCGCCGATGATGGCGAACCCCGCGGTCAGGAGCACCGCCAGAACGAATTGCAGCATCAGCCCCCTCGGGCTGTAGCCCGCCAGCTTGAGCGCGGAGAGCATCTCCTCCGGACGCGCGCGAAGCGCGAGGCGTGGCGCGAAACCGATGGCGAGAGCGAGTCCGAAGACGGCGGAGGAGGCGCGGACCGTCCAGTTCAGGAGCGGACTGGGGACAGGCGTTGTTTTCTGATCCGTGCCGTCCACCTGTCAGGCTGCTCCGATCAGACTCATGCGGCGCGCATTCTAGCGCTGGGCGCATCGGGACGGCTCATCCGCAGATGGCACAGATGTAGGCAGATGAAACCGCGTTGATCTGCGTCCATCTGATGTGAGCTCAGCGCGAGCAAACGATGTTGCTGCATGGGCGCGTGATCAATCGTTCCAATAGCCAGGCTTCCTGCGGTGATGTGCGATCGCGAGAACGGACACGCGATCGGGCAGGCGAACGAAGATGACGCTGTAGGGGAAGCCGCGAACTGGCAGTCGACGAATCGCCGGGTCCGCCATGCTCGGGACGAAGGCACCGGTAAGCGGGAACTGTTCCAGAAACTTGAGGGTTTGTGAGACCTCAAACGTGAATCGATCTGCGACGTTCTCGTTTTGCTCGCGATACCACGCCGTGGCCTCCCGTAAATCGCGCTTGGCGATTCGCCGAAGGCGGACCAGCATTACTTGCCCAAGACTTCCCGTTCGATGTCGAGTAGAGCCTCGCGCCAGTCAACGTCGTCGTGAGGATTGGCGCGGGCGTCGGCTGCGCGCCGCTCGATTTCTGCCGCCCAGGCAGCCTCGACCTCCTCCCGTGAATCGTCGTCTAGGGTGGCCAGCAACTCCTCAGCAATCTGTGCACGTTCGCCAGGTGCAAGCTGGAGAGCATCTTCGAGAACTCGCGTGGCGTCTTTTGTCATCGAGAAAGAGTAACACTTGGTGATGTTCTCGCCATCTGCGGCACCGCCGATAAACCAGGCTCGGAAAGGGGAGTCACCCAGATCGGTGGAGCAACCGTCAGGGGCCTTGGCCGCCGGCTTACGTCCCCCTCACTTCATCGTCATCTGCGGCATCGACAGATAGAACCCGGCCGGGTACTGCACATATCCTTCGATCCCCTTGCGCATCACCGCCACATTCGATTGCATGTAGATCGAGAGGTAGGGGAGGTCGGTGGCGACGATCTTCTGGACCTCTTCGTAGATCGGCTTCCGCTTGGCGCGGTCGAAGGTGGAGTGGCCGTCGATCAGCAACTGGTCGAGGTGAGGGTTGGCGTAGTAGCCGCGGTTCTGGCCGTTGGGCGGGATGTTCTGCGAATAGAAGATGACGTAGTAGAAATCGGGGTCGCTGATCCCGTTGCGCGAGAGCGAGTACATCTGGAAATTGCCCTTGCCGATGTCGGCGAAGAAGGTCGACATCTCGTTGGACTGGATCGACACGTTGAAGCCGGCCTGCTTCATCATGGCCTGCATCACCTGCGCGCGCGAGTTGGCCTCGGCGTCCGTCGACGTTTTGAACACGAGGCTCAATCCGTTCGGATAGCCGGCCTGGGCCAGCAACTGTTTCGCCTTGACCGGATCATACGGATGCGTCGGCAGGTTCGAGGCTCTTGCCCAATGTCCCTCGGCCAGCATGGTCTCGGTGGGCTGGGCGTAGCCGCGCTGGATGTCGCGGATGATTCGGTCGCGGTCGATGGCATAGGCGATGGCCTGCCGCACCAGCGGCTTGGCCAGGGCCGGATCCCTCATGTTGAAGGCGAGGTACTGGTAGACCGAGCCGGAGCTCTTCACCACGCTGAAATCAGGGTTCTTCTCGAACTCGGCGACATTCTCGAACGGGATCTGGTTCACCTCGAAGTTGACCGTGCCGCGCCGCATCTCCAGGACGCGTGTCGTGGCGTCCGGGATGATGCGCACGGTGATGTGCTTGATCTTCGGAGCTCCGCCGTGCCACTGATCGAAGGCCTCGAACTCCAACCGTTCGTCGGGACGGTGCTCGACCAGTTTGTACGGCCCGCAACCGATCGGATTCGTCTTGTAGACGTTGGTATCGGCGCCGGTCGGGAGGATGCCGACGGTGAGATTGTCGAAGATACCGGCGTTCGCTTCCTTCAGCTTGAAAATGACCGTCTGCTGATCGGGCGTCTCGATGTGATCGACCGTGGCGTAGCCGGAACGCTTCGAGGTCACGAAGGCCGGATTCATCAACGACTCATAAGTCCACTTCACGTCCGAGGCCCTGACCGGCTGGCCGTTGTGAAACTTCGCGTTCGGATTGAGGTGAAAGACGATGGTCCTGTCGTCAGGCGTCTCCCACTTCGTGGCCAGGTCGGGCGCGTAGTCAAAGTTCGGCGTGACCTTGATCAGGCCGCTGTAGACCAGATCGAACATCCGGCTGGAGACGTTGTCGGCACCGACTCGGCTGTCGAGATTCGTCGGCGACGACATCACGGCGATGACCAGGGTCTTCGACTGGCCGGCGCCTTTTTTCTCGCCGCCACCGCAGGCCAGGAGCAGGACAACCGACATGGAAGCAAAGAGTTGACGCATCTTCATGAAGCACCTCGATTCCGTTTAGCGGACTACAAGTATGATGCCCGCTGATGCGATTCTTTCGAATTCTCGCCCTCGCGGCAGCGCTTTGTCCGGTCGCGATGATGGCCAAGGAGAAGGTCATCGTCCTCGGATTTGACGGTGTCGACGCCCGCTACACCGAGCAGTGGATGAACGAAGGGAAGCTGCCGAACCTGGCGCGGTTGCGCGCCCAGGGAACCTTCCGGCCGCTCCGTCCGACCGTTCCGGCGCAGACGCCCGTTTCCTGGTCCACCTTCTCCACCGGCATCGATCCGGGCCGCACCGGCATCTTCGATTTTCTGCGCCGCGATCCGAAAACATACCTCCCGGTTTTCGCCGCCTTCGACGAGACGAAGGAGCCGTTTCTCCTCGGTGATAAGAATCCGTTCGCCGCCGCGGCGGCCATCCTGGTCGTGCTCGCGCTCCTCGCGCTCTTCTTCCGCAGGACGGCGCGGCTGGTGATGCTCGCCATCGCCGTTGCCCTGGCGGCCGGCGGGTTCTTCGCCACCAGGAAATACATCCCGGTCACACGGCCCGGCGTCATCAACCGTCGACAGGGGATCCCGTTCTGGGAAGCGGCCGCGAATGCCGGCATCAAGGCGCGCGTGGTCCATGTCCCGGTGACCTTCCCCGCGCACGACTTCCCGCTCGGCGAGATGCTCTCGGGACTCGGTGTTCCCGACGTTTCCGGCCGTGTCGGCAAGCCGTTCTACTTCACCTCGGAGCTCGATTTCCACCGCTCCGGCGCGAACGAGTTCTCCATCGAAGTCGTTCAGCTCGAGGACAACAAGGGACGCATCAACGCCAGGATCCAGGGGCCTCCGAACAAGCTGTTCGGCACGCCGCCGTACATCTCCATCCCGATGACGATCACCGTGGCCGAGGATCGGGGCTCCATCACCATCGAAGAGAGCGGGCAGAAGGTGACCTTGCGGCCCGGAGAATGGAGCGGCTGGACGGAGTTCGTCTTCCCGTTCAACCCGCTGATCAAAATCCACGGCATCAGCCGCTTTCATCTGATCGCCACGCAACCCGAAATCAAGCTCTACCTCTCGCCGATCAACTTCGACCCGCGCAGCCTCCCGCCCGGGTTCAACATCACCTCGCCGCCGAAGTGGGCGCCGCAACTGGCCCGCGACTACGGTCTCTACAAAACGCTCGGCTGGCAGATCGATACCTGGGCGATTTCGGAGGGGTTCGCGGACGAACAGATGTTCTGGGATGACATGACCTTTACCGTGGCCCAGGACCGGAAGATGTTTGATGCCTTCCTGACCGGCGACGATCAACTGATGGTTCAGTGCTTCGAGTTCCCCGACCGCGTCGGCCATGTCTTCTGGCGGCTGATGGACCCGAAGCATCCCGCCTACAACGAGGCGCTTCACGCCAAGTGGGGCGACGCGCTGCTGCGTGCCTACCAGTTGATGGACGCCATCGCCGGCGATGCTATGGCCGCGGCGGAGAAGAACCACGCCTCGCTGATCGTCCTCTCCGATCACGGCTTCGCGTCCTTTCGCAAGTCGGTGAACTACAACACCTGGCTGGTGATGAACGGCTACATGACTCTCAAGACCGGCGTGCAGGTGAAGGACCGCAACGTCGAGATGCTCTTCGATCAGGGGCAGTTCTGGGAGAACGTCGACTGGTCCCACACCCGGGCCTACGCCATGGGCCTTGGCGAGATGTACATCAACGTCAAAGGCCGCGAGGCGCAGGGGATCGTGAATCCGGGTCCGGAGTACGACGCTCTGAAGGCTGAGCTGAAGGCGCGCCTGGTGACGATGACCGACCCCGAGACGATGGAGCATCCCGTCCGCCGCGTCCTGGCACGCGAGGAGGTCTATCGCCAGTTCGACCCGAACATGATCCCCGACCTCTTCGTCACGAACAACGACGGCTACCGCGTCTCCTGGCAAACCTCCCTCGGCGGCATCCCCAAGCAGCTCATCGAGCCGAACAAGCAGGCCTGGAGCGGCGACCATTGCTCCGTCGACCCCGAGATCGTCAAGGGGATCTTCTTCTACAACCGGAAGCTGGCCACGGATCGGGCGCCGTACATCGCGGATGTGTATCCGACGGTTTTGGGTTTGCTTGGGGTGAAGGCGCCGTATGAGTTGGATGGGGTGGAACTGAAATGACAACCGACTACGATGACGGTTATGTAGTTCTCGATCACGAGGAGTTTCTTGAACAAGCTTGGGAGGCCTACCGCGCGACGACTCCGCGGCCCCGTCTGTTTCTACCCGGCGTCTACAAGTATCACTCCTGTCTTGAAATGAAGGCCGAACGAGCGCAGCGCGTTATCGATTGGTTTCTTTCGCTTTCGCGTGAGATCGTAAACTGACAAATGGATTACAAAAGATTACTCACCCAGGTCGAGCGCACGCTCGAACAGATCGAGAACACCGAATCGACTCGTTTCACCATCGAACAGATCGGGCAGACCATTGCCACCAATTTTCGGGAAGAGCTCGGGATCACCGGCGGACGTATCTACGAGCTGACCGATGAGAACAACTACGAACTGGTCGGTCGCTTCGGCCAGTCGAGCGAAGGGCCGCTCGGCATCTCCGTCCCTCGTGATTACAAGCCGATCGAGCTGGTGCTCGAGAATGGCGTCGTGGTCATGGATCCGACCGATCCAGGCGTCGATCCGGTGCTCGAGAGCAAGCTCGGGGCGCAGCGTTTCGCCGCCGTCGCTGCCGGTGACAACCATTCGCACATCCTCGGCTTTGACGTCGCCCCAAACCTGAGCCGCGACGACATCCTCTTCTCACTCAACCTCATCCGCTACACCGTCAACCAGCGCCTGCGCGCCGACAAATACCAGTCCCTCATCGTCGAGGCGCAGCGCATCCAGCAGTCGATCCTGCCACAGCGGGTGCCGCAGTACGCGGGCTTCGAAATCTGGGGCAAGACCATGCCGGCGGCGGTGGTGAGCGGCGACTTCTACGACTTCATCCCCATCTCCGACAACATCCTCGGGCTGGCCATCGCCGACGGCTCGGGCCACGGTCTGCCCGCGGCGCTGGTCGTGCGCGATATCTACATGGGGTTGCGCATGGCCACCGACCGAGACTTCAAGATCATCCGCACGATGGAGAAGCTGAATCACATCATCCATCGCGGCCGGTTGACCACGAAGTTCGTTTCTCTTTTCTACGGCGAGCTCGAAACGGGCGGCATCCTCATCTACTGCAACGCCGGCCACAACTTCCCCTTCGTGCTGCGCGCCGACGGGGAGACGATCGAGCTCCTCTCGAACGGTGGGCCGGTGCTCGGGCCGACGCCCGACGCCACCTACATGCGCGGCTTCGCCAAGCTCAACGCCGGCGATCTGCTCTGCCTCTACACCGACGGCATCGTCGAGGCACACAATGCCGACGATGAGGAATTCACCCTGGAACGCCTGGAAGCGCTCGTGGCCGCGAACCGCCATCGGACATCCGAGGAGATCGGCAGGGAAGTGCTGGCACGGGTGACGGAGTGGGGGCCCGGCGAACAGGACGACCGGACAGTGGTGATCGTGAAGGCGGTGAAACCGTGAAGAGGTTGCATGGTTGCTGAGTTGCTTGGTTGCAGAGGTGACCAGTAGTGGAGCTCCGACCAAGCAACCTTGAAACCCAGCAACCCAGCAACCCAAGCGCATGAACGACGTCCTCTACATCAACGGCCGCTTCACCACCACGTCCGAGCGGGTCATCGGCGTCGAGGATCGCGGGTTCCAATTCGGAGATGCGGTCTACGAGGTGTTCAAGTTCCTCGGCAAGCGGCCTGTCTTTCTCGCCGATCACTATCAACGGATGGAGCGCGGCCTGCGGGAGATCGAGATCCATTCGCCGTGGGATGAAGCGGCGTTCGCGGCGATCATGCGCGAGTTGATTGCGCGCACTGCCTTCGACGACGGCATCGTCTACATCCAGGTTACCCGAGGGGAAGGGGAGCGCGCGCACTTCTACAGCGACGATCTGCGGCCGACGGTCGTCGCCTACTCGAGAGCCGTCCCCTTTCCGGACGCGGCGAAGAAAGAGCGCGGTATTCGCCTGGTCACCACCGCCGATCTTCGCTGGAAGCACTGCGATGTAAAGTCGGTCAACCTTCTCGCAAACGTGCTGGCCAAGAAGAAAGCGCAGCGTGCCGGTGCCGACGAGGTGCTGCTGATCGACGGCGGCATCGTGCGCGAGGGGGCCAGCGCCAGCTTCTTCGTCATTCGCGGCGGAGGGGTGATCACACATCCGCCCGATGAGCACATCCTTCCCGGCATCGTGCGCGACCGCGTTCTGCAGCTTGTCCGTGCCGCCGGGATCCCGGTCGAGGAACGGCCCCTCCGCGAGAGTGAGCTGTTCGACGTCGACGAGGCCTTCATCACCAGCACGTCGATGAGTGTCATGCCGGTGTCGGCCATCGACGGACGGACGATGCGACGCGGCCCACTGACGCCGGTCCTGCAGCGTCTCCTCGACGAAGAGGAAGCGCGCGACGCTTCTTCCTGAGACGAGCTAATCCATTGCAGCTCAGCAGTTTAAGGATGCGATCGGGCATTGCCGTTGCAGTTCCATCCATACGGGCCTGAGTGCCCGAAAGGAGATAGCAAATGGATAACCGTGAACGCGACAAGATGAACAAAAACACCGGCTCGACCTCAGGAAGCGATGTCAACCGCAATACGTCTTCGCGTATCGGAAAGGACAAGAGCGACTCATCCACCGACTTCGACAAGAGCAGCGGCCAGTCGGAAAAATGGAATGACCCCAACAGCCGCGGCAGCAGCAAGCCGTCCGGCTCCGGCAATACCGGCGACCGCGGCTCGTCCAGCGGCAACCGCCACTGACGACGACCAGCGTTTGCAATCGAAAGGGCCGCGCGACGATTCGCGCGGCCTTTTTGCGTTCGGAAGGCGATCCACCACAGAGACACAGAGATCACAGAGAAAAGCTCTGTGTCCTCTGTGCCTCTGTGGTTAAATGGATTTTGGCGTCACGAAAGTAAGTTACGCGGATGACTCAGCTCGTCGCTATCCCCAACTTCCCCTTCACCTGATCTCGCGCGATCGAGGCTCGGCCGCGCACGCCGTTCCACAGCCATCGCCCCTCGGTGTGCGCGGCAATGGCCCTTCTTGCCGCTGACATCTCCGTGAACGCGGGTGTGAGCAACCGCGGATCGTTGAAATTCTCGACGAAGGCATTGGCGATTCGCTGTGGCCCGGTGTGGTTTTCGGCGCGGCCGTCGCTTCCATATTGGGCGATCAGTAACTCCTTCGCCGGTGCAGTGATCGGCTCCAGAAGCAGATTGCTGAATTGACCGGCGTGCCGGGCGTGCTCGTCGTAGAAATCCTCGAACGTGGCGGTGATCCACTCGTCGTCGAATGGGCCGTCGCCGCGGGCGATGATGCGGGAGACGAGGTGGCGCGCCTGCTTGATGCCGCTGTTCGCCCCCTGCGCGGCGATCGGATCGTAGGAGATCGACGTATCGCCGAGGGCGGCAACATGGCGGTGCGATGGAAGTTGGGCGGCAGGCTTCCGCACGGTTGGCGTGACCCGGCCGATGAGCCATCCCAGCGGGTCGGCCAGCTCCATGTGCCGGACGAACGGCTCGTCCCACGGAAAGAGCTCGCTGATCACCTGCTTCACGCGGGCCACCGCCTCGACGCCGGTATGAACATCGGCAAATCGGTCCATGCGCGATCCGGTCTTTGCCTCGACGAGAATGTTCCAGCATGGGCCGGCATCCTTGTGCAGGTAGGGGATGAAAAAGATCTCGCCGTCGGTCCCCAGGAAATCGAACTTCACCGGCAGCAGAGGCAGCCCCTCGATCCGCGCCGGCATGCCGGTCACGATGACCATGGCCAGATTACGTTGCGGGCCGCCGTAGACGCTCCGCCTCTCGTCGCGTTCGAAAATGCGGCAGAGGTCCGCGCGGCCGGTGGCCACGATGGTCAGGTCATGATCGGTGGCGATCTCGTCCAGCCGGTCGACGGTGACCTGTTCGATCTGCAGTCGGCCGCCGCGCCGTTCGAGCTCGTTCATCCATCGACCGCCTGGAACGGCTCACGGAAGCGGCCGAGAAGCCGGACGAGGGGATTGTGAAGGGTGGGACAAAAGGTGAGGAAGACCCCTTCCCCTTTCGGAGCGGCGTCGTCCCAGAAGTTGAGACCCAGCTCCCGCTCGTAGGACAACGCGATGGCGAATCGGGCCGCCGTGCCGGTGGGGCGGCTTTCGTTGAGCCACTGTTGGGCGGTGCGATCGGAGTAAAGATCCACCGAATATCCTGCCTGGAGAAGCCCGTGCGCGGCGGCGAGACCACTGATTCCTGAACCGACGATTGCGATCCTTCGCATGATTGTTTCTGATGTAAACACGGCGTTATGTTCGTTCCGGTGAACGAATCCGAACGGCTCCGTGACAGTGGGTTCAGAAACGAGTTGTCGGTTGTCGGTTATCGGTTGTCAGTTCAAACGCGCGAAGCTCGATCAACCGATAACCGACAACGCGCGAAGCGCTAGAGCGTGAACTGACCCGCCTCGATGATCGCCCGTACCCGTGCCATGAACTGGTCGGCGATCGCCCCGTCGATGAGGCGGTGATCGAAGGTCAGCGAGAGGATGCACATCGAGCGGATGGCGATCACGTCGCCTTCCTTCGTCTCCACGACCACCGGACGCTTCTTCACGCCGCCGACGCCGAGGATGGCCACCTGCGGCTGATTGATGATCGGGGTTCCGAACAGACCGCCGTAGATGCCGGGGTTGGTGATGGTGAACGTTCCCCCCTGCACGTCATCGGGTGAGAGCTTCTTGGTCCGGGCGCGCTCGCCGAGGTCGTTGATCGTCTTCGAAAGGCCGAGGATGTTCTTCTCGTCCGCATTCTTCACTACAGGCACGATGAGGCCCCAATCGAGGGCGACGGCGATCCCGATGTTGAGATCGCGGTGGTAGATCACCGACGACTCATCCATCGAGGCATTGATGATGGGGAACTCGCGCAGCCCGGCCACGATTGCCTGGATGATGAACGGAAGGAAGGTCAGCTTGGTGCCGCGCTCGGCGTAGGCCTCTTTGTACTGGCGGCGAAGCTTCTCGATGTTGGTGAAATCGACCTCGAAGACCGTGGTCACGTGTGCGGAGGTCTGCTTGGAAAGGACCATGTGCTGGGCGATCTTCTTGCGCATCACCGAGAGAGGCTCGATGCGGTTGTTCTCACCGGTGGCGAAGGTCATGGCGGGAGGACGCGGGGCCGGTTCCGGGGTTGCTGTGGGTTGCTGGGTTGCTGGAGGTGACGGGCGCTGCATGAAGTCGAGGATGTCGTTCTTCGTGACGCGGCCGGAGACGCCGGATCCCTGGATGCGGGTGATGTCGACGTTGTTCTCCTGGGCGATCTTGCGGACGAGCGGGGAGGATTTGGTGCGGCGGCGCTCGTCGAGAGAGTCGGGGTCGCGGGGTTGCGCGGGTTCGAGGTCGCGCGGTTGCGCGGTTTCGGGGTCGCGCGGTTGCGCGGTCTCGGGGTTGCTGGGTTGCTGGGTTGCTGCGGCGCTGGGTTCGGGTTGTGGCTCTGGTTTCGGTGCGGGGGGTGGAGGTGGCGGGGGGGCGACAGGTGCCGGCGCGGCGGCGGCAGGGGCGCTCGCGCCGGCGGCTTCGCCTTGTGCGCCGATGCGGGCCACGACGGTATTCACGCCGACGGTCTGCCCTTCCTGGGCGATGATCTCGGTTAGCGTTCCGTTTGCCGGCGAGGGGATCTCGGCGTCGACCTTGTCGGTGGAGATCTCCAGGAGCGGCTCATCGCGCTCGACGGTTTCGCCAACTTTCTTCAACCAGCGAACGACGGTTCCTTCAGCGATCGATTCGCCCATCTGGGGCATGACGACATCAGTGGCCATTGCGGGGTTGCTCCTAAATTAGTACGCAAGCAGTTCTCTTGCCGCTGCCAGGACTTTATCGCGATTCGGTAGATAGAACGCCTCGAGAGGAGGGGAGTAGGGGGTTGGAACGTCGAGCGCGGCCACGCGTTTGACCGGCGCATCGAGGTAGTCGAAGGCCTTCTCGGCGATGCGCGCCGCGAATTCGGCGCCCGCGCCGCCGGTGAGCGGCGCCTCGTGCAGGATGATGACGCGGCTGGTTTTGGCGACAGAGTTGAGAATGGCTTCCTCGTCGAAGGGGATGATGGAGCGAAGGTCGATGACCTCGGTTGATACGCCGTCCTTTGCCAGCTCCGCCGCCGCATCGTCCGCGACGTAGATCATCGAGCCCCAGGTGATGATGGTGAGGTCGCTTCCGCTGCGCCGTATGTCGGCCTTGCCGATCGGGACGATGTAATCCTCCGCCGGCAGCTCTTCCTTGATCCGGCGGTAGAGATACTTGTGCTCGATGAAGAGCACCGGATCGTCGTCGCGAATGGCGGCCTTGAGCAGTCCCTTGGCGTCGTAGGCCGTCCCCGGCGCGACGATTTTCAGTCCCGGCCGGTTCATGAACATGGCCTCGGGGTTGAGTGAGTGGAACGGCCCTCCATGCGTGCCGCCGCCGGCCGGCCCGCGGATGACGATGGGACATGGGCTGCCGACGCGGTAGCGCGAGGTGGCCGTGAAGTTGACGATCATGTCGTAGGCGACGGTGATGAAGTCGATGAACTGCATCTCCGCGATCGGCCGCATCCCCATGAGCGCCGCCCCCGACGCCGCGCCGACGATGGCAACCTCGGAGATGGGCGTGTCGATGACCCGTTCCTCTCCGAACTCTTCGATCATCCCGGCGCTGGTCTTGAACGCGCCGCCGTAAGCGCCGACGTCTTCGCCGATGAGGAAGACCCGCGGATCGCGCCGCATCTCTTCGATCATCGCTTCGCGGATGGCGTCGAGGTAGGTGGTTTCAGGCATGTTTGTAAGGATGAAGGCAGAAAGCAGAAGGCAGAAGGCAGAAGGCAAAAAGATGAACGGCTTCCGCCTTTATCCTTCGTCCTTCTGCTTTCTGCCTTCTGCCTTCTGCCTTCATCGCTCCTCCCAATACCCGTCCCCTGCGTACAAGCCTAGCCCCGCCTCTTCGGGGCGCGGCATCGGCGAACGCTCGGCTTCGTCCGTGGCGGCGTCGACGTCGCGGCGGGCGCGCGACTGGATCGATTCAAAGTCGGCCGCCGTGGCCGTGCCGCTGTCGATCAGCGCTTGTTCGAAGCGGACGACCGGATCTTTGGCCGACCATTCTTCGATCAGCTCCGGCGGAACGTACGACTGGTTGTCGTGCTCGGCGTGGCCCTTCATCCGGAAGGTCTTCACTTCGATGAGGGTCACCCCTTCGCCGGCGCGTGCGCGCTCGACGGCGCGCTTCGCTGCGTCGTACGTGGCCAGGACGTCGTTGCCGTCGACGGTTTCGCTGGCGCAGCCGAAGGCGTGCGCCTTGTCGGCCAGCGATTTCAGCGCGCTCTGCTTCGCCGTCGGCGTCGAATAGGCGTAGCCGTTGTTCTCGAGCACGACCACGAGCGGGAGCTTCTGCACCGTGGCGAAGTTCATCCCCTCGTAGAAGGCGCCGGTCGACGATGCGCCGTCGCCGATGAAGGCCACGCCGACGAGGTTGCGCTTCTGCATCCGGCCGGCCAGGACGATGCCGGCCATGACCGGGATCATGTCGCCGAGCATCGAGATCTGGCCGATGAAGCCGTCGCGCGCCGGATGGCCGAAGTGGATGTTGAGCTCGCGGCCGCGCGTCGGCGAGTCGCCCTTGGCCATGTATTGCTTGATGATGTCGGACGGTCTGGCGCCTGCGACGAGGATCGATCCCATGTTCCGGATCAGCGGCTGCACGACGTCGCCGAGCGCGTAATCGAGCGCGTACGCCGCCGCCACCGATTCGCCCTCCTGCCCGAGGGAACGATAGAGACCACCGATGACTTTGGCCTGGCGGAAGAGCGCCACGATGCGCTCCTCGAGCGTGCGCGTCAGGCGCAGAAAGTAATCGATCTCGAGCAGATTCTCGCGGGAGAGGCCGTGGGTGTCGAGGGTCATGGTTGTCTGTCACGCAGTTGCGGGGTCTCGGGGTTGCGCGGTGTCGGGCGATCGAACGCCGCGAGACCCCGAAACCGCGCGACCTCGCAACCGCTTCACTGGTGTATCGAATGCCCAGCCACATCCTCGGCCGCTTCCATCATCGCCTCGGAGAGCGTCGGGTGGGCGTGGATGGTCCTGGCGATCGACTCGCTGGTCGCTTCTAGCTCCAGCGCCGCGCAGGCCTCGGCGATCAATTCCGTCGCTTTCGGGCCGACGATGTGGACGCCGAGGAGCTCGTCGTATTTCTTATCGGACACGTATTTCACCAGACCGCCGGACTCGCCGAGGATCTTGGCTTTGGAGTTCGCGCTGAAGGGGAACTTGCCGATCTTGACGTCGTAGCCGCGCTCTTTCGCTTTCTTTTCGGTCAGGCCGACCGAGGCAACCTCGGGGTCGGTGTAGGTGGCGTTCGGCACGTGGTCGTAATTGATCGGGCGTACTTCCAGCCCCTTGATCTTTTCCATCACCAGGATTCCTTCCGCCGATGCGCAATGGGCCAGGGCGGGGGTGGGGACGATGTCGCCGATGGCGTAGATGTTCGGCTCGCCGGTGCGCATGAACGGATCGACCTGAACCATGCCGCGCTCGATGACCACCTTCGTCCCTTCCAGGCCGCAGTTCTCAGTGACGGCGCGGCGGCCGGTGGCGGAGAGGACGATCTCGACGTCGAAGGTCTGCTGCTTTCCCTTCGAGCTGACGACGACCTTGACGCCGCTGTCGCCTACCTCGGCGGACTCGACCTTCGCGTCGGTCAGCACTTCGATGCCCTTCTTTTTAAAAATTCGCGTGAACTCTTTCGAGATCTCCTCATCTTCGATCGGCAGGAGCAGCGGCATCACTTCGACGATGGTCACCTTCGTGCCGAAGCGGGCGAAGATCGAAGCGAACTCGCAGCCGACGGCGCCGGCGCCGATGACGAGCATCGACTTCGGTACTTCGCTGATCTTGAGGATGTGGTCGGAGTTGATGATCCGCTTGCCGTCGGCCTTGATGTGCGGCAGATCTTTCGGAACCGAGCCCATGGCCAGGATGACGTTCTTCGTGTTGAGCTTCTGGCCGTCAACGTCGACGACCCCCTTGCCGGCCAGTTTGCCGAAGCCGGTGATGCGCTCGACCTTGTTCTTTTTGAAGAGGAACTCGATCCCTTTGGCGTTGGCGTCGACGACGCCCTGCTTGCGGGTCTGGACGACGCCCCAGTCGAGGGTGACGTCGCCGACGGTGATGCCGAACTCTTTCGCCTTCTGGATCTTGGTCCAGATGTCGGCGTTCTCGAGGAGCGATTTGGTCGGGATGCAGCCGCGATGCAGGCACGTCCCACCAAGGAAAGGATCTTTTTCGACGACGGCCACCTTCATGCCGAGCTGGCCGGCGCGGATCCCGGCCACATACCCGCCCGGACCGCTGCCGATGACCACTACGTCGTACTGTTGTTCTGCCAAGGAAACCTCCCGTGATCTAACGCGGCGCGCATTATATGCAGGTCATGAGAACACTGATTGCCTGCCTTCTCTTCACCGCGTCCTCGGCATTCGCGCATCCGAGCGTAAGCGTGGTCATCGATTCGCGAGGCAACGTTTACTACAGCGATCTCACGCAGATCTGGCGCGTTGCGCCGGACGGAACCCGCACCATCGCCGTGCCTCATGTCCATTCGCATGAGCTGTATCTCGATGCCGCCGATACGCTCTACGGCGAGAACGTCTGGTACAACGGTGAGACGCTCAAGACCTGGGGCAACTCGGTGTGGAAGCGCACGAGCGACGGCCGGATCTCATTCATTCATCCGCCGCGAGCGGGCTTCAACGAGGACTTCAGCTTCGTCCGCGACGCGGCCGGCAATCAGTACTTCATCGACCACAACCGGAACGAGATTCGCCGCCGGTCGCCGGACGGACGCACGGTCACGATCGCGCATGCGCCGTTCAAAGACATCCGCTGGATGACGGTCACCCCGAACGGCGTGGTCTACCTGATCGATCTGCTCGATCTCGTGCGCATCACCCCTGACGGAAAGGTGACCACGATGGCCCGCAATCTGAGCTCCCACGCCCTCCTCGGCGAAGACCGTCACCGCGTTCAGGGCGTCTGGACCGACCGCGCCGGAAACGTCTACGTCGCCGCCTCGGCGGAACGGGAGGTCAAACGCGTCACTCCCTCCGGCCGAATCGATGTCGTCGCCCGCTCGTCGTTTCCCTGGTCGCCATCCGGCGGCACGATCGCGCCGAACGGCGACCTATGGGTGCTCGAGTACTCGGTCACCAATCAACAGCGGGTTCGGAAGGTGAAGTAAGCCCTGCCGAAGGCAGGCAAGCGGAGCGCCGGCGTCTCGCCGGCTGGCGCGGGGGCGTCTAGCCCCCGAGGCCGTAACTCGTATCACGCCGCGCTCGGAATCCAGCCCTGCTGTTGTAATCGCTCCCATGCCCGCAGGAGGTGTTCGCGTTTGAGCTGCATCTTCTTTCGTGGACTCCAGGCCTGCACGGCGCTGACCGCTGCATCCGCATTGATACGCGATTCAAGATTCTCCCGCGTCACCCAATGCATCGTACTCAGTAGTTCCAACCCGAACGGGTCTTCGAAGCCCTCTATCAATGCTGCGACGCGATCCATCCGTGCGAGTGCTTCAGTGTCTTCGCGGAGGAAAGCGGTAGCTTCCTCGACGGCGCCGGGCAGCAGATGAATCGGCGTTGACGGTTTGTCCTTTCCGTCCCCATAGCCTTGCGTGTAGTGCGTCTCCAGCCGGATGAGCACCTGACGCAGGTTCGGCGCGTAAGGTCCGAAAGGCTTCGCTTCGTACTTCAGTTGAAGCGGCTGCCCCGCCTCCTGCAGGAAGTACATCAGCTTGTGAATCTCGAGAAGACTGACGAACGGATCGAGCAACCCCTTGAGGTAACGGTCGATCAGAAGGATCAGCGCTGCCCGTCCCGTCGTCATGACTGGCCGGCCGGTTCGATTCGGCATCGACTCGGCTTCGGGCGCACCGTTCGGGGGATAGAGAAGAATTCGAAGCTCCGGTAACCCGGCCAGCGCGGCCTCGATCCGTGGGTGTACCTCGCTCCAGTCGAGGCCACCGTTGCCGCAGCCGAGCGGCGGAATGGCGATCGAGTGAATGCCGAGACGCTTGATCGTCGTGACGAGATCCTGAAGTCCGGCATCGATGTCTTTGATCTGGCTCGCGGCCCGCCAATGCCCTTTTGTGGGGAAGTTGATGATCCAGCGCGGATCGCCGGCGAGACCGCCACGATCGAAAACGTGCATCTTTCCCAGCTTCACGTCGCCGGCGTTGCAGGCTGCTTCGTATGCGCGAAACATGGCCGGATAGGCTTGCTTGAACTGTAGTGCGATCCCGCGGCCCATCACGCCAACAGTGTTCACCGTGTTCACAAGCGCCTCGACTGGCGCCCGCATCAGATTGCCGTTCGCAAGCTCGATCATCGGTTCAATTCTAGTAGTACCAAGCCTTCTTAACAGAGACTTTCGGACGAAGATTCTGGTCCTTGAGGAGTGCCGTCACCCTGGCTTGAGCCTCGGCGTCGAAGCAGCCGATTTCATGAACGGCGCTCCACGGAAAGGAGTCAGCAACGAGAAACTCTGCCTGTTTCTGATGGATGCACTCGGCCCATGACGTCGCCTCGATCGCTTTCCAATCAAGGTGATCGATCGCCTGCAGCGTTGAATCGAACGTCGTGTGGAACGCTCCGGCGTTTCCGTCGCTGACGGCCCAGGGCACTCCGAGAGCGATTGCATCACGCACGCGGCTGACGAGGTGAACGATCGTCTTCTGGCATCCGGGCGTTCGTCCCGTGTTGCCCAGGTTGATCGTGTAGAGCATCGGTGATCGGGCGCAGAAGTAGAAGGGCACAAACTCGCCGACAAAACGGTTTCCGCAGGTTGGTACGCGGATCCTCGTGAGACGTCGCTGCTTGATGTGGTTATGGCCGATGACAGTCTGATCGCGCTTCGTCATCACCGCATCGGACAGCAAGTTCTCCTCCTCGAGGATACTCGCAAGGTTTTCGATATCGGTGATGTGGTAGATCAGCCGCTCTTCCGGACGTAGAGGCATCGTCGGGCGGGATTCTCCCATCCGAATCGAGAATCGTCACTTCGCGACTACGGAGGCGCAACGGAGCGCCGGCGTTTCGCCCGCGCTCTCGCGGACTCTCGACCCCGCAGCGGCGAGACGCCGCTGCGCCAGCCGGCGAGACGCCAGCGCTCCTAACCCTCCCTACTGCGCCGGCACGTACGTCGGGTCCTGCGTGGCCGCGTCGATCACTGACCCATACGCCGTCACCCGTCCCGTCCCGCTGAGCACCTTCACCGTTACCCGCGCGTTGTAGACCGTGCCGAGGCCGAACTGGGCCAAGGAGACTTGCAGGAACTGGTTCGCGGAGAGAGCGATCTGCGTTTTCGCGGCCACCTTCGAATCCGAGGGGATGGCGGAGACTTCGATCGTGACCGGGTTGCCGCTGGTCTCGACGAATCCGAGGTTCGTGCGCATCTTGTCCGACGACTCGAGCTGGAGCAGTTGCAGGACCCGGTTGTCCGATAGACCGATCGATCCGGCCGGCGTCACGGCCGGGATGAACTGGCCGTACGTACCATTCGAAGTCTGGTTGTAGGTTCTGGCGGTGACGATGAGCTTCGAGCTGGCCGGCGTGGTGACGAGCATCGAGCCGCCGGAGTTGGTGAGCGTGAAGAGATTCTGCAGCGCGTTGTCGATCGGCATCACCTGGTTCGCCGGGATCGTCACCTGCTTCGTTCCGCTGGCTCCGGTGTTTCCCGGCTGCGGGAAATAGGTCAGCGTCGCCGTTACCGGGGACGCCGTCGGATTGAACAGGCGGATGTCGCTGCGCCAACTGGCGATGCCGTTGTTGATGTCGGCCACGCCGGGGATGACGTAGCGCGTGGCCGATTCCGCTCCTTTGAGAACCGGGAACACCATCAGCGGATCGTTGGTGAGGTTGTCGATGACCGATGCGTACGCCGTCACCTTGCCGGTCGGCGACACCACCTCGACCTCGAAGCGGCCGTCGGTGAGCGTGATGCCGTTCTCCGCCAGAAGGTTGCGCTGCTGGTGCTCGCCTGGCATGAGCGAGATCGGAATCGGCGCCACCACTTCGACGCCTGCATTGTTGAAGACGTGGACGAGAACGCTGGCCGGCTCGCCGGCTCCTTCCACGATCCCGAAGTTCGTCCGGTAGGCGGCTGATTGTGCGATCTGCTGGAGCGAAAGGACGATCTTGTTCGACGGATCGGACGACTGGGCGATGAAGCTCGAGAACGGAATGGCCGGGATGAACTGCCCGAACGTACCGGTCGGGGTGGAGTTGTAGGTGCGGCTCGAGGCGACGGTCTGGACGCTGACCTGCGAGCTGGCCGACGACGAGAAGCTGCTCGACGTCGGCGTCAGCGGCCGGATCTCCAGAACGCCGAGGGCGCTCGATCCGTCCGAGCCGGTGCCGAAGAAGCTGGTCAGGATGTCGTCGAGCGCCATGGTCGCGCCGGGATCGACCTGGATCGTCGTCGACGAGCCGGACTGCGAGGCGTCGGTGCGCGTCAGTGTGAAATTGAGCTGGTACTTCATCGCCTGCGCGCTGGTGTTGGCGATGCGGACGTCCGACTCGAAGAGCGAGGCGTTCGCGCCGGTGGCGTGACCGACGGCGGGGATGAAGAGCGAATTCGGGAGCGGCGTGTTCTTGCCGCCGGGGGAGACCGGCGTCACGGTCGTCACCGAGACCGGCACGCTGGTCGGCGGCGTGGTATCGGTGGCGATGATGTTTCCCTTGCTCGAGGCGCTGAACGAGAGGATGACCGTGGCGGTGTTCGTGCCGAGCTTCAACGCCACCGGGTCGGAGATGATCGTCAGCGTGGTCCCGTTCGGTCCGAGCGTGCCGGAGGCCGGCTTCACCGTTGCCCACGGCTTGTCGGTGCGGGCGGTGAAATTGAGGCTGGGGGTGACGCCGGGGATGAAGATGGTCTGGCGGATGGTGCTGGCCGTGCCGACCTCGACGCTCACCTGGCGCTGCGGCGTGTCGGGCAGGACCGTCACGATGACCACCTTCGAGTATGGGCCGCGGTCGTCGCTGCAATTGCTGATGGCGCGGACGCGGTAGAACCACTTCGTGGCGGCCGTCGCCGAGGTGTGGATAAATTTCGCCGATTGATCGCTGACGACCTGCGTGGCAGCGCCGGCGAAATCGGTCGATGCCGACTCCTGCAGCTCGTAGCTGGTGGCGTTCGCCACCGTGTCCCAGCGGATGGTGTATTCGCTGTTGGACGCCACCTGGGCCGGGCCGGTGGCCAGCGGGCGGGTGGGCGTGGTGCAGGGAGGCGGCGTCTTGACGACCGTGAACGAGCTCCTCGCGGAGGAGAGCGAGGGGCAGAGCTTGTAGAGCACTTCCACGCGCCAGCGGATCGTGCCGCTCGGGACGTCCACCGTCAACTGGTGGTTGGTCGTCGAGCCGATGACGCTTTCACCCTGATCGTCGACCGCCGCCCACACCTTGTATCCGGTGGCGTCGGGAATGCGCGACCACTCGAAGCGGACGGGGGACGTGAGTCCGGTGGCGTTGTCGGCAGGGGTGAAGAGGATGGGACGCTCGCCGTCGCAATCGTTCTCCGGCACGACGAAGCTGGCGTGCTTCGATTCGACCGGCGTGCAGCCGTTGACGAATGCCACGACCCACCATTCATTCTCGTCGTCAGGCACCTCGATGGTGACCTCGGTCTGCGGAGTTTCGGCGATCCGCGTCGCCGCGCCGTCGTCATTGCGGAGGAAGACCGCGTAGTTGATGGCGCCGTTGACCGCCGTCCAGGCGAAGCGGACCGGCGAGGTGAGGTTCTTCGCTCCATCGGCGGGAGCGAGGAGCGTCGGTTCGTCGGCCGGGCAGTTCTGCGAACGTGCCACGGTGAAGTTTTGGGTGGCGGAGCGAAGCGAAGGACAGCCGTCGAAGACCGCCTCGACATGCCAGCTCACCGCGCTCGGAGGAAGCGTGCCGGTGATCGAGGTGTCGGTTGTCTTGGCCAGAACCTTCGTGTCGCCGCCGTCGAACGAGGCGTGCACGCGGTACTCCGTCGCTTTCGGAACGGAGGTCCAGGAGAGCGTGACCGGCGAAGCCACCGTGGCGTTGTCAGCCGGCGAGATGATTTGCGGGCGAGAGCTCGCGGTCGGGCATCCCGGGGTGGGGATGACGAAACTGTCGACGGCCGACCGCACCGCGGGGCAGTTCTCGAAATACGTCTCCACGAACCAGAGACCGTTTCCGGTCGCGGCGAAGTCGTGCTGGAGGTGTGTGTCCTTGGAGAATCCGACGTCGGCGAACGCCTCGCCGTTGAGGGAAACCCATACGCGGTAGAAGAGCGCCGTCGAATCGTTGCCGTTCCAGGAGAAGGTGATCGGGGCCGTCACCTGCGCGCCGCCGACCGGCGAGGAGAGCGTGGCCGCCTTGTGCGAGTCGCAGTTCGCCGCCGTGCCGACGGTGAAGTGGCGATGCGCGGAGAAGGTGGAGTCGCAGCCGTTGCTGAAAATCGTCTCGACGTACCACTCGCCCGGGCCGCTCGTCAGCGAGACCTGTTGCGATGTGTTGGAGCTGCTCGTCCGCGCGGCGATGAGTGGCGCGCTGCCGTTGTAGGAGATCCAGAGCCGGTAGTTGCTGGCGCCGGCGACGGAGCTCCAGGAGAACGTGACCGGCGAGGTGACCGTGGCGTTGTCGGCCGGCGCATTCAATGTCGTGGTCGTGCCGCAGGTCGTCTGCGCGCCGCTGGTGAAGGTCGATTTGGCGGAGACGATATCGGGACAGTTGGCGAACGACGTGGCAACCCACCAGGTCAACGCACCGTCGGGGACGAGGCGCGAGAGTGACGTCGCCGTCGTCGTTCCCGAGAGATCGCCCGAGTCGTCGCCCGCCTCGGCGATATACAGCTTGTAGCCGATGGCCCCACTTACCGCCGTCCATTGAAAGGTAACGGGCGAAAGGACGCCTGTGGCGCCGTTGGCCGGCGCGATGAGCGTCGCCGGCGTTGTCGGACAGCTCACCGTCGGCGCGACGGTGAAGCTGAAGACGGAGCTCGATGTTTTCACCGTCGTGCTGCACGCGGGAAAGGCATCGACTGACCAGAAGTAGGTCCCTGCCGGAAGCGGCTGGGCGAAGGTGAAGCTGGTTTGGGAGGCGTTGAGACGGGTGTCGTTCGTCGTCGGCGCGGGCGGGTTCTGCGTGCCGAAGTGGATGAGGTACTTGTCGGCATTCGAGGCGGCCGACCAGCTCAGCGTCGGTGTGGCGCTGGCGGTGCTGCCGTTGGCCGGGCCGGTCAGATTGAACGAGCCGGGCGGGTTGCAAACGGCCCCCGTGGTTTTGAACGTAGCGCAGCCGCTCGACGGGGAGGGACAGGTGGTGTTCGTCTTTTTGGCCACGACGCGCCACTCGTAGCTGGTGTTCGCGGTGAGCTGGCCGGGCGGGTTGAAGCTCGTCGATGAGGTGGTGAAAACCGGCTGGCCCGTGCAGGCGCCCGATCCGACAGGACCGAAGTAGACGTCGTATTGCGATGCGCCGCTGACGGGGCTCCAGGTCATCGTCGGCGTCTGCGAAACGTTCTGCGCGGTATCCGACGGCGACTGAATCGAGGGCGCACTGGTCAGGCAGCCGACCGTGAATTGTCTGCCGGCCGATACCAGCTCGCAGTTGGCGTTGGTGTTGTTGGCCTTCACGCCCCAGAAGTACTGGTTGGCCGGGAGGCTGCTCACCGTGCAGGAGTTGGCGTTTGCCCCGGTGGCGGAACAGGCGATCGTGGTTGTGTTGGTGTTGCTCGTGGTGCCGATGAAAACGGAGTAGCCGGTGATGCCGCTCGTGGTCGAAGGCGTCCAACTGAAGGTGACCGGCGAGTTCTCATTCAGGTTCGAGCCGTTCGGCGATTGCGCGACGGGGGGCTGGCTGTTGGCCGGGCACTGCGCAATGGCCTCTCCGCCGAGCGCCACAACGGCGCACAGCAGCGCGATCAGTCGAGCTCGCATGTTGGGTCCTCTCAATTGCTGTTAGACGACAGTTCTCGTCCGACGTTGACACGAATGTAACGCCACACCGCGATGGCAACGGTGACAGCGCTCACTCGATCAATGGTATTTGTTACCGCCCGTATTGAACAGGACGACGACCTCGTTCGATGCGATGGTCCCCGCATCGATTAGCGAACGCAGCGCCAGCAGGGTCGCGCCCGCTTCGGGACCGGCATCGATCCCTTCCAGTTTCCGCAACGCCGCCGCCGCGTTCTCGATCTCTGCTTCCTCGATGGCAATGGCGCCACCGCCGGAGTCGCGCAGCGCGCGCAGCATCAGGCGGTCGCCGATGGCGCGGGGAACGCGCAGGCCCCAGGCGCCGGTCCGCGGCGACTCCCATTCCGGCGCGGTGTCGAGACCCTCGTTGAAGGCGCGGACGACCGGCGCGCAGCCGCTCGACTGCACGGTGAACATGCGCGGGCGTCTGGAATCGATCCAGCCGAGGCGCTCCATCTCGTCGAACGCCTTCCACATGCCGATGAGGCCCGTGCCGCCGCCGGTCGGATAGAGGATGACGTCGGGCAGCCTGCCGAGGTCTTCGAGCAGCTCGTAGCCCATGATCTTCTTGCCTTCGATGCGATACGGTTCTTTGAGCGTCGAAAGATCGAAGCCGCCGTTGCTGGCGATGTATTGCGCGACGCGTTTCCCCGCATCGGTGATTACCCCCGGCACGAGCTCGACCTCGGCGCCAAAACTCCGGCATTCATCGATGATCGATTGCGGCGTATCGGGCGGCATGGCCACGAAGACCGGCAGCCCGGCCCGAGCCCCATACGCCGAAAGGGCTGCCCCGGCGTTGCCCGCGGTCGGCGTCGCCAGACTGCGCGCGCCGAGGTGCCTGGCCATCGTCACGGCCGCGGCCATCCCGCGTGACTTGAACGAGCGCGTCGGATTCTTCGACTCGTCCTTGATCCAGACGTTCTCGTATTGCGTGGAGCGCAGCAGGGGCGTGATGCCCTCGCCGAGCGTGACGATCTCGGTCGCGTCGTCGATCGGCAGAACCTCGCGATACCGCCACATGGTCGCCTCGCGGCCGCGGATCGTGTCGCGCAGTCCCGGGTTGGGGGTGAGGTCGTAGTGAACGAGCAGCGGAGCGCTGTCGTTCGGACAGAGGTTCATCAAATCGCGGATGGGGAAGGTGGCGGTGCAGCGGGAGCAGGTAAGGTTCATAGTTGCGCTTCGCGCGTTGTCTGCGGCTTCGCCGCGTTGTCGGTTGTCTGCGCGCTGCGGCGCGCGTGGCCGGAGAGTATCAGTTGCCGTAGTTTTCGTAACGCGCGGCTACGCCGCCAGGCACAGACAAGAGTGTCTGTGCCGTCTGTGCCACATTGGATCTCGTTTAGGGCAGCATTCAATGTGGCATGTCACACATTGGCCTTCGGTAATAGCAGAATGAGCGGAGTCTTGCCGGACAGAATGTGGCACAGACACTCTTGTCTGTGCCAGGCGGCGCAGCCGCGCATTCTCCGCCGACTGCAACGACAGACAATATCGTCCACGCGCGCCGCAGCGCGGAGACAACCGACAACGCGGCGAAGCCGCAGACAACGCGCGGCAGCGCAGCTACTTCTTCGAGTCCGCCACCGCCTTGTCCACGCCCTTCTCCAGGTCGTTCATCGCCTTCTGCGCGTCGCCGGGCTTCTCTTCCCACTTGGACATTTCGGTGGCGATGGCATTCAGGGCGCCGTCGTATTTGGCGATGAGCTGCTGGTTGTAGGCCATGGCTTCCGACACAGGCGCCGCGTTCTGCTTCATCTCGGCGCGCTGCTTGTCGTAGTTGTCGAGCATCTCCTTGTACATCTTCTTCGACTGGTCGTCCTTGGCCTCGTCGTACGATTTCTTCATCTGCGCGTACGTGGAGTCGAACGATGCGTTCATCCCCTCGGTCAGCTTCGAGGTCATGGCTGCGGCGCTGGCGGCCATCACCTGGCCCTTGACCCACAGGTACTCCTGCGTGTTGTAGCCGAGGTCTTTGGCGGCTCGGATGTCGGCGGTGAGCATCTCGGCGGCCGATCCCATCGTCTTGAAGCCTTCCATCATCCCGGCGATCGACTTCTCGCCCGCCTGCTTCGCGGCGTCGGCGTGGGCCTGCGCCTCCTTCCGGGCAACCTGGGCGATGTCCTTCTCGTGGCCGCGCACCTTCAGATACATCTGCATCTGCGCGTCGGTCAGCTTCCCGTCCGACGGGGGGGTGTACTTGTCCTTGGAGACGTCCTTCATCAGGTCCATCGTCCCGTGCTTCTCGAGGTCCTGGGAGATCTTCGCTTTGTCGTAGGCTTCCTTCGCTCTGCAGCCTGCGAGGGTGATGGACAGCATCAGTACCGCGGAAAAGGTCCGGCGCATTTAGTTCCTCCAAATAAGATGTCGGGCGATTGTAAATTCAGCTCTCGGAGTTGGCAAGTCACTCGTCGAGTTTTCGGCGCAGGCTCGACGTCAGCGATTCGAGGCCGCGAAGGATTTCTTCGATCTCCGCGCGATGTCCGGCCCGGAGAGAGTCGAGCTGTGATTCGAGCGACTGCACCTGCTGCTCGAGGCTGGCCACCCGGCCATCGCCATCACCGGCAGCCGGCTGCGGCTCCGTTTCGTCCAACACCGCCACGGCGGCCGCCGTCTCTTCGGCCGGCAGCAGCTCGGCGGCGTGGAGCTCTTCGACGTCATCCACCGCGTCATCCAATGCATCATCGATGACAGGGACGGCCACATCGCCCGAGAGGGTGGCCGGCCGCTCGCGGCCTTCCGAGAGGAGCTGTTCGAGCGAGACCTCTTCCATCCGCTCGTAGCTGCTGTCCATCTGCGATTCGGGGAACGGGACCGAATCGGCGAACGGATTGATCTGCGGCGCGGGCGCCGGCTCCGGCTCCGGTTTCGTTTCGGCTTTCGAAGCCGCGGCCGGTTTTGCTTTTTCCTTCTCCAGCGGTACCGGTTTCCCCTGAAGCCTGGCGTAGAGATGTTTGGCCGTGATCTTGGAGACGAGGTGGAAGGTTTCCATCACCCCTTCGCCATTGATGGCGGCGGCTTCGATGTAGGGATAGCCTTCGAATCCGAGCGCTTCCTGCAACTCCTCGATCGAGAGAACGCCCGGGAGATCGCGCTTGTTGAACTGGATCACGATCGGCGTGTCGTTCGGATCGATGTTGTTCTCCTCGAGGTTCTCCATCAGGTTGGCGAAGCTCTCGCGGGTCGAGTCGACCATGGACGGCTGGGAGTCGGAGACGAAGACGACGCCATCGGCTCCCTTCAACACCAGCTTGCGGGTCTCGTTGTAGAAGACCTGGCCGGGGACGGTGTAGAGCTGGATCTTGAGGTTGAAAGCGCCGACCTTGCCGATGTCGACCGGCAGCAGATCGAAAAAGAGCGTGCGGTCGGTCTTGGTGGCCAGCGACAGCATCTTCCCCTTCTGTTTGGGGTCGAGCTTGTCGAAGATGACCATGAGGTTGGTCGTCTTTCCGCAGAGACCGGGACCGTAGTAGACGATCTTGGCAGTCATCTCGCGGGTGGCGTGGTTGAAGAGGACCATTCGTCAAAAGTATCGCACAGCTCTTACAAGGCAGAAGGCAGAAGGCAGAAGGCAGAAGGATGAATGTGCGGCTGTTTCAGCATTCACTTCTGCCTTCATCCTTCTGCCTTCTGCCTTTGATCCGTGGTGGAATGCTTTTCGTGGACGATGACGAGCCCATCGAGATTCCGATCACCGACACGCTCGACCTCCACCCCTTCCGCCCGAACGAGATCCGCGACGTGGCCCGCGACTACCTCGTCGAGGCACGGGCGAAGGGCTTTCGTCAGGTCCGCCTGATCCACGGCCGCGGGATCGGCATGCAGCGCGAGAACATCCGCAGGCTCCTGGCCTCGCTCGATTTCGTCGAAGCCTTCCACGACGCCGACGGGAGCGGGGGCGGTTGGGGCGCGACGGTGGTGGTCCTACGACAGGAGTGACTCATGCCGACGCTACATGAGTGGACCATCGCTGCTTTCCGTCGCTATCCCTGTAACGTTTGGTCCGGGTCACGTCACTACTCGATTGAGAAGGAGTGACGACATGCGCAACATTCTTCGAACGGTCATTTCGCTCGCTGCCCTCATCCTGGCCGGCAGTTGCTGCTGCGGAGCGCGGACGGGACTGAACGTGCCTGACGTGGAGCGGCTGGCATTCGATAGCCACGTTCCCGGCACGTCCAACACAGACGTATTTGTATGCGACTTCGGAAACCCGCCGCTCGTCCGGCTCACGAGCTCGTCTCGCTTCGATGCCTATCCGGCGTTCAGCAATGACGGTCTCCGCATCGCGTATGACACCGAGCGGAACTTTCCCGACGGTCCGATCGCCATCTTCACGATGACCGTGACGGGCGGCAGTCAAACGGCGCTGGTGCGCGACGCCGCCTCGCCGAACGAGGAGTATCTCGATGTGCGATGGAGCCCGGACGGCAGCACGATCGCGTACGCGCGTCAGAGCGCGATCTGGCTGTTCGACGTGGCGACGCGTGTGACCCGGCGTCTGACACCCGAGGGGGTGATCGCCTCGTGGCCGACCTTCGGGCCGGGAGGGGTCGTGGCGTTCGTGCGAGTCAACGGCACGGGTACGATTCAAGTCTGGCGCATCGGTCCCGGAACGACTCTCAACCGCTTCCTCGGTGTGCCCGACGGCGCCGATCAGCCGGCATGGAGCAGCGACGGCGCATCGCTCTACTACCGTTTCGAGAACAACATCCAGCGGCTGGACGTCGCTTCTGGCGTGTCGTCGCTGGTCGTGGCCAACGCCTCACAGCCGGCGCCCAGTCCGACCGGCACACGGCTGGCCTTCGTGCGCGACGGACAGATCTGGAAAGCGGCCATCGACGGCACGTTCCCTTCACAGGTGTCACCAGGCCCGGAAGACGCGCACCCGGTGTGGTCGGTGCCGGTGCCATGAGCTCACGAGGAGACGCGGAGACGATATGTGGAGCTCATTTCTCCGCGTACTCCGCGCCTCCGCGTGAGTCCTGTCTCGATGTGATGTCGAGTGGAAGCGGGAGGGCGGGGGTGCGGAGGGGGCTGGTCAACCTGGCGACCACGGTAAAGATCGGCAGCACTGGCGCCGGAGCGGCTCCGACGCAGCTACCGGGTGCCCCGGACGGCATAGCATGAATGAAGGGATGGCCAACCGTGTCACCGCGGGCCGAAACCGATGCGGCGACTGATCTCCAGTTGGCGGGTATCGAGGCTGAGAAAGTCGATCTCGCAACTAGGATCGACGAAAAGCGCTACGGCGAGATGCCAAAGATCGGCTCCGCGCACGTAACCTGTTTCCAGGATCGTGGCGATCTCCTCGGTCAGCGGCCGATCGGGGTAGACCCAGGAGATTGCTGAAATCAATTCGCCTGGATCAGCCGCGAAATTCTCGCGCCGCAGAGCCGACCGAAGCTCCGCTTCGAGGAGATTCGACGAGATGATCTCATCGTAAGCGAGGAGCGATTGCCGGACGCGCGTAGAACCCTTTTCTCCAAAGGCGATCGCCACGAGGCACGACGTGTCGATGTATGCGGCCTTCATTCGCGGGAATCGAGAAAACGCCGCACGGCGCCTGGCTTCTTTATCAGGGCTTTGAATGCTCGCCGTTCGCGTTTCGGCGCGATGATTCCATTCCTCCGAAGGTCATTGATCCGGCTGGAGAGCGATGCCTTCGCCTGCTCGACCGGTCTGACTTCGGCGATCGGCTCCCCGCGGTGGGTGATTGTCACAACATCGCCCTTCCTGACGCGGCCGAGCAATTCGCTGAGGTGCGCCTTTGCTTCGTACGTCGAATAGGTCTTGGACATCAGAACAGTCAGTCTAGGTTGACTCCATCGCCTGGTCAAACCCTCATCCGCAGATGATGCAGATGTACGCAGATAAAACCATCTTCTATCTGCGTAATGCAGCGGTCCTGACGGGGCATCGGCTTCGGCGTCGTTTATGGCCTGACCTGGATGTTCCCGCTGCCATGCGGCAGATCCTCGAGCGCGTACGACGAGAAAGAGAAGGTCTTGCAATCGACTCCCGCCGGTCGGTTGGAGGGGATGCCGGCGTCGTCGGTCCGTTCGGCGTCGGTGGCGATCCACGTCAGCCCGACACCTGAATCGACGTCCAGCTCCGCGTCGCTCGCAACCCAGGTTGCGGGCGTCGAGCGGTACTGGCCCCACGTGTAACGATCCGGCGCGGCATTCTCTCCTTCGCCGCCGTCTTCAACGGTGAGCAGCATACGGCGGCCGACATACGCGCTGATGCTCGATTCCTTGACCAGCCCGGCCAGTACGGCGCGGTTGCCCTGGACTTTCAAGCAGTCGATGCCGACGCGCAGAGAAAGAGTGGTCGCCGTGACGCTCGGATCGCCAGTGCCGTCGCCATCGACGTCCTGATCGGGAATCGAGAGCGGTCCCGTGAACTTGAGATCGCCCGAAGCGCTGCCATTCGCGTCGAGTTTGGCGTTGAACTCGATATTGCGAGTACCGTCGTCAGTAACGACGTGGATGCCGCCGCTGACGCTCTGGGCGAAGGCCGTGGGGACGAGGAAAAAAATCGCAAGCGCCAGTGTAGAGAGAAAGACGCGCATGGCCCTTTTCATCGGAACTCCTTACGAAATCAAGTATGGGGATTCAACAAAACGTAGGTTCGCGGTCCGCGGGCGAATGTGATCGGGATCACATTGCTTGTGCGGGACGGCTTTCATCCGCAGATGACGCAGTTGGACGCAGATAAGACCGTCTTGCTACCTCGAATCCCTATCGCCTGGACACGAGGCATGCCGCATGGCCGAGAATCTCGGCTCCCGTCTGAAGGTCGCTGGGCGTCGGCTGCCACCCCCGCGCGAGGCGCGCCGTCAGAAGGAAGATTCCTGACACTGGCAGTTTGCTGAAGGCGAGTTGTGGTCCTAGAATGATCTCCATCCAATTACGATGTCTGCCCCTTCTGGTCTCTCGTCCGCGAGTGCCGCAGGCAGCCGGCGTGTCCGGGCTGCTCTCGTTGCGGGTGCGCTCGTCATCATCGCCCTCGGCGCACTGTACTGGTCGTATGTCCAGCGCCGCACCGAATACCTCGTCAATCGCGACCTGCGTCTGCTGAGCGTCGCCGCGGCACAGATCGGCGCCACCCTCGAAAGCCGCAAACAGATCGTTCGCAACTTCGCAGAGACGCAATTCTGGTGTGGTGATGAGCACAAGCCCATCGACAGCTATCCCTCGAAAGCGGCGGACGATCTGAAGCTGGCACCGTATCTGGCCAACTTTACCGACCTCCAGCGCGGCGCGGCGGTGAAGATGGCTGACGCCGTTCCGGAATCGGCGTGTGAAGGCGGCTACTGCGTGACCCAGGAGAACGCGACCATCAGGATCGAGTATCGCGCAGAGGCGGCTCTTCAAAGCACGCCGGATACCAGAGGCTGCCGGGATCTTGGATATCCTCGCGCCGTCGGGCGTACGTCGCTGGATAGCCTCGTTACGCCGGTCCTCGACAAGCCGTTGTTCGGCGTCTTCGACACCGTCCTCATCGCCACGTCGAGCGGTGAGGTGATCAAGCAGATCCAGCCCCACGGTGCGCAGGGGCGGCGAAGTGTATCGTCACGTGACGGCCGCCCGGCGGCTGCCCGCGACGCGCCGTCGTCGCTGGTGCTGGCTACGCTGAAGAGCATCGTCGACCGCTCATCGAAGGACGGAAAGCCGATCAACCTCGACGCCCTGCGCAACGAGACGCGCTCCTCCGACGTCGAGATCTCCGGCGTTCGTTACTTCCTTCTCACGCAGCCCTACGCCTTCGCGGCGCCGTCCGGAGGCGGCCGCGGGGCGCAGCACTGGATCATCGCCGGCCTCATTGCTCGTCCGCACTTCCTGCGCGACGCCACCGAGATCTCGATGTCGCTCATCGAGCTGGTCGTCGCCGCGCTCGTCCTGCTCGTTTGTTGCTGGCCGTTCATGAAGCTCGCGTTCAGCGGTCCCGGAGAGCCTGTCACGCGCGCCGACGTGGTCATGGGCGGTGTGGCCACAATCCTCGGCGGAGGAATGGTCGCCCTCCTTTTCGCTGACGTTTTCGCCTACGGCCGAATTGAGTCGACCGGCGACTACCAGCAACGCGCGTTCGCGGCGGTCATGCACGAAGACATGCAACGAGGCCTGGAACAGATCGTTCGGATCGGCGGCAGTATGCAGGCGCTGACCAGACCGTACGCGGACCACTACGAGGAGTGCGAGGAAACGCACTCGGAAGGAGATTTCAAAACGAGACTTCCGCCGGACCTGACCCAGCCCTATGCGTACGGTTTCTTCTCCGGGGCCGCGTGGGTGAACGATCGGGGAGAACAGGTCGTCCAGGTGGCGATGAGGCGGCAGGGGCCGCCGCCACTGCCGTCGGTTGCCAGGCGGCAATACTTCCATGCACTGCAGGACGGCGGGAACGCGCATCCATGGACGTGGGCCAATCCGTTCAATCCGAAAAAGCCGCCAACCGAATTTGTCATCGAGTCGGTTCGCACGCTTACCACGGGCGCTTCCGAGGCGGTGATGGCCTTTCCCGTTCGCAGCGGCGACCTGCCCGATCTCCACGTCTTCACTGTTGCCTTTCCGTTCGTGGAAGTCGGCTCTCACGTCCAGTCTCCCGATCTGACCTATTCGATCATCGACCAGAACGGCGACGTGGTCTTCGGAAGTGAATCCGACCGCAACGGCATCGAGAACGTCTTCACCGAGACAGACCAGGACCGCACTCTGCGCGCCGCCGTCAATGCCCGCCAGGAGGATTTCGTCGACACCAAGTACTGGGGCGAAGACGTGCGCGTCCTGGTCACGCCGCTCGAGAATCTGCCGTGGACGCTCCTCACGTTCCGCGATAAGCGTCTGCTGCGGACGATGAATCTCGACACGCTGATGATGACGATCATTCTCTTTCTCTTCTACCTCGGAGCCATCGTGCTGATCGTCGTGGCCGTGCTGCTCGTGCGCCCGAGCTACCGCGTGCCATGGGTCTGGCCCCTCGAACGGCGGTTGCCGCACTGGAGGCGTGTTCGTCTGCTGTACATCGTGAGCGGAATCGCCTTCGTGATCGCCGTTTTCGCCCTGGCACCGGGACCGCGGCTGGCCGTCGCCTATCTCGTGCCCTTTTACGCCTTCCTCGGTTCGTATCTCGTGCTCAACGACGGGCCGAAGAGGATCGCCTATGGCCTGACCATCGTCACCTGGACCGCGATTACTGTGATCTTCGCCTGGGGCTGCGTAGTTGCTCCGGTGGCGCCGGAGGTCATCGGTCCCGTGGCGGAGGAGGTGTCGCTGCGAGCGCTCATGCTGTTCTGTCTGCTCGTGGCGTTCCTCTGTGTCGTCATGCGCGCCAGGGAATTAGACCGTGTGCGGTGGCGCGAGTTCTCGCGGACGTACATCGCCAGCGGCGTCCTGTTCATCATCCTCGTGGCCGTCCTGCCGATGATCGCCTGCTTCCAGGCCGCGCTGACGATCGAATCGGAGGCGATGGTGAAATCCGGCCAGCGGCGCATGGTCGACCTGTTTCTCCAGCGCATCGAAACGCTGGCCCAGAACTCGTGGTGCGACACGACCAACGTTCTGCCCGGCTATCCCATCCCCTTCTTCTATGAATCGAACTGGTGCATCCAGCCTGATTCGCTCGATTGGACGACACCGTGCGGCGACGATTCGTCGGCCCGCCTCTCAAAGCTCGCTTCCACGGTCAGGTTCCGCCCGGCCGACGATAAAGTCGGGGACTTTCTGGAGGAGTATCTGCCGGTCTACTCCGAAGACTCGCTGGATATGCGGGGCCTTCATAGCGGCAAGGGTGACGATGGAAGCTGGCAGACCGTGCGAGCCCGGCGAGTGCTGGCGTTCTCGCGCACGTTCGACCTCAGCGATGTTGCGCGGAGCAAGCTGCTCGGGCAGTTCAAGGCCAAGTTCAATGGCCTTCAGGCTCCGGCGCTCCTTCAACTGATCAGACCGATCGGAGAGAAGCGGGCCTGGCTGACGATCGTTTCGCGCGTGCCGTCGCTCCTTCCGGATTGGCTGCGCGCCGAAGATCCCATTCGCCGGTTTCCTAAAAAACCCGGGCAGTTGCTGCCGGGCGAGATCACGTCCTTCCCGGGGCCACCGAAAGACCCGGAGGTTCCGGGCCCGGTGCAGGCCCTGTTCTTTCTCTTCGCGGCGGGCGTGGCGTTCAGCGGCGTGCAGTGGGCAGTCCGCTTCGCCGCGCGGCGCATCGTTCTCTACGACCTGCGCGAGCCGCGCTGGCTCGACACTCCTCTGAGTCCGCCGCTGGGCGAGCATGTTTTTCTCGTCCACACGCCGGACAATCTCGAAAAACTGATCTGCATTGGCGCCGTAGAGCGCCGCAGCTTCGACGATCTGCGCGAAATCGAGCCCTCCTCCGACGACGATGTCTGGCGCATGCCGGTCAGGCCGGCAGACTGGTTGGTGCTCGTGGACAGCGGCCCGAAGAGGGTCATCCTCTGCGAAGGCTTCGGCGACGGATTGAGCGACGTGGCGTTGACCACGCGGAAATTTGCTCTCATCGAATCGATGATGCAGCTCACCGACTGCACCCTGATCATCTCCTCGCCCGTATCCCCGGCGCTTTTCCTCAGTCTCTATGACGACCTCGACCCCGCCATGCGGGCCCGGTGGGCGGCTGTCCTGTCGATGTTCGTCTGGATCGATGAGACGCGCCTTCTGGACCGCGGTCGCGCGTTCGCCGCCGACGACTCTCCGATCCCCTCGGCGTGGGAGCGCATGAAGACGGCGTGGCGCGCGTTCAAAGCTCGTGTGCCGCGACTGCCCAGACGCCTCCGGATACGCTTGAAGCCCTCCACCCTCTACATGCGATGGTTGCGGCTCTGGAAGTGGTGCCTCCAATTCACGGCGAAAGGAAGGGAGGAACGCGATCGGGCCGACGATCAGTCGTGGATCACACGCGAGACCAATCCGAGCACGTTCCTGCAGAGCTTCGCCGGCCGTCTGCGGTCTCTTCCCGGCGGGCGCGAGCAGATGCTCGATGAGCTCCGGGAGCGCGCCGATCGTTACTACCACGCTCTCTGGAAGATGTGCAGCTCTTCCGAGCGCATGGTGCTCTATCACGTCGCCCACTTCGGAGTGGCCAACTGCAACAATCGCAGGCAGATCCGCCGTCTCCTGGCGCGCGGACTTCTGCGGCGGGACGGCGAGCTGCGTCTCTTCAATACAACGTTCCGGCTCTTCGTCCTCGCGCACGGCGACGAAATCCGTGAGCAGTGCGAGAACGAGCCCGAGGGACGCTCGACCTTCGACCGCGTACGCGTTCCGCTGCTCATCGGCATCCTCGTCGTCCTCGGCGCGCTCCTCGGCACGCAGAAGGAGTTAGCGAATGCGACAAGCGCCATCCTCACCGCACTGGCCACCGGCCTTCCGATGATCGTGAAGCTCGTCGGCACGTTCACCGACCGGCGCGTCGGGACGGTCCAGCGGTAAAGCAGCGTCTCGGCGCGAACGGAAGTCATCTGCGGATAAGCTCTCCCAATGGACTGCGACTACGCCATCATCGGCTCCGGGTTCGGGGGGAGCGTTTCCGGCTTGCGGTTGGCGGAGAAGGGGTATCGCGTGGTCATGCTGGAGAAGGGGCGGCGCTTCAGGGCCGAGGATTTTCCGCGCTCGAACTGGAACCTGCGGCGGTGGTTGTGGATGCCGGCAGCCGGCTTTCGCGGCATCTTCAAGATGACCTTCCTGCGACACGTCACCGTCCTCTCCGGCGTCGGAGTCGGCGGCGGCTCGCTCGTCTACGCCAACACATTGCCGACGCCGAAGGACGAGTTCTTCTCCTTGCCGTCGTGGGGACACCTGGCCGATTGGAAGAAGGAGCTGGAGCCGCACTACGCCACCGCGCTGCGGATGCTGGGAGCCGTACAGTATCCGCGCGACACCTACTCGGATCAGGTCCTGCGCGACATCGCCTCGGATATAGGTCGGCCGGATCAGATCGTCCCGGCGCGCGTGGCGGTCTATTTCGGCGAGCCCGGCAAGACCGTTCCCGATCCGTACCTCGGCGGTGAAGGTCCCGACCGTACCGGCTGCATTCAGTGCGGGGCTTGCATGACCGGTTGCCGGCACAACGCCAAGAACACGCTCGACAGGAACTACCTCTGGCTCGCCGAGAAACGCGGCCTGCGCATCGAGGCGGACACCGAGGTGACGTGGGTGCGGGAGATGGAGGGCGGCGGCTATCGGATCGACGCCACCACCGGCACCGGCTGGTTCGGCAAACGCCGGCGCACCTTCACCGCGCGCAACGTGATCTTCGCGGGCGGCGTGCTCGGCACGGTGCCGCTCTTGTTAAAGCTGAAAGCCAGCGCGGACGGACTGCCTCGGCTGTCCGACCGCCTCGGCGGCTTTGTCCGGACCAACTCCGAGTCGCTCATCGGCGTGACCACGCGGGCCGACCGCGACCTGAGCGAAGGGATCGCCATCACCAGCGTGCTCCATACCGACGAGCACTCGCATCTGGAACCGGTGCGCTACGGCAAAGGCTCCGGCTTCTTCCGCCTGCTGATGTCGCCGCACGTTCCGGGGGAGAGCGCGCCGGTGCGGCTGATCCGCGTTCTGGCGGCGATGTTGCGGCATCCGATCCATTTCCTGCGCGCCTATTTCGTCGACGATTGGGCCAAACGGACGATGATCCTGCTCTACATGCGCACGCTCGAAGGCCACCTGCGCCTGCGTCTTGGCGCGTTCGGACTCACCACCGCGCTTGCCGAGGGGCCAGCGCCGAGCGCCGCCATCCCCGAGGCGACGGAGCTGGCGCGGCGCGTGGAGCGGAAGATCGACGGCTTCGCCGGCAGCCTCCTCAGCGAGACCATCCTCGGCACGCCCACCACCGCCCATATCCTCGGCGGCGCCTGCATGGGTGCGACCGCGGAGGATGGCGTAATCGACGCCCGTCACCGCGTCTTCGGCTACGACGGCCTCTACGTGATCGACGGCGCGGCGATGTCCGCGAATCCAGGTGTGAACCCATCGCTGACGATCACCGCTCTGGCGGAGCGGGCGATGTCGTTCATACCCGAAAGGCTTGATCACGCGGAGGCGCGGAGGCGCGGAGGAGATGTCGAGGAACTTCTTTCTCCGCGTACTCCGCGCCTCCGCGTGAGTCCTCTTACCCCCTCTTCAACCGATAGCCAATCGTAGGCGCCGTCAAAATGTGCTCCGGCATCCGCGGATTGTCCTCCAGCTTCCTCCGAAGCTCCGCTATGTGCGTGTCGATCGTTCGCGTGATCACTGAATCCGCATAACCCCATACCGCGCGCATCAGGTCGAGGCGGGGGACGACAACGTTCTCCTTTTCGAGTAGCGCGGCCAGGAGGTCGAATTCTTTGCGGGAGAGGGAGACTGCTTCGCCGCGTTTCGTCACCGTGCGGCTGGCGAAGTCGACGATCACGTCGCCGAAGGTGCCGATGCGGCGTTCGACGGCCGGACCGCCGCGGCGGAGGACGGCTTCGACGCGGGCCAGGAGTTCGAGCAGGGCGAAGGGCTTGGTGACGTAGTCGTCGGCGCCCATCTTCAGGCCGCGCACTTTGTCGGATTCGTCGCCCTTTGCGGTAAGGATGAGGATCGGCAGGGTCAGGCCGGTGTCGCGGATGCTGCGGAGGACGCGGAAGCCGTCGAGCTTCGGGAGCATGAGGTCGAGGATCATCAGGTCGGGAGGCGACTGCAACGCGGCGTCGAGACCGGCCTGGCCGTCGGTGGCGACGTCGATGGCGTAACCTTCGATCTCCAGGTTGTTGCGCAGTCCGAAGGCCAGCTCGGCATTGTCTTCGACGATCAGGATCCGTTTCATGCGATCGCCTCCGCACCATCGATCGGTGCCTCGACCACGAAGCGCGCGCCGCCGCCGGCGGTGTTTTCGACCCAGCAGCGCCCGCCGTGGCTGGCGATGATCTCGCGGACGATGGCCAGGCCGATGCCGCTTCCGGCCTTGTGCGTGCCTCGGTCGCGATCGAGGCGGTGGAAACGGAGCCAGATCGAATCGCGCTCGTCGGCCGGCACGCCTGGTCCTTCGTCGTCCACCTCGAGCCGGATCATCGTCTTCTGCGCCGACAGTCGCACGTGCACGGTCTGTCCCGGCGGTCCGTATTTGACGGCGTTGTCGAGCATGTTCGTCAGCACCTGCTTCCACGCCTCGCAGTCGACGCGGGCGTGAAGGCGCGGCGGCGTATCGACGGTGATGACGACGTCGCGCCGCATCGCCAGCGGCGCGAAGGCGTCGACGGCGTCGGCGACGAGCGCTTCCATGTCGCAGTCATCGATCGCCGGCGGGACGTTCGCGTGCGGGCCGCGTGAGAGGAACAAGACGTTGTCGACGAGGTTGGTCAGTCGTTGGGCTTCCTCGGAAATGATCCGCAGCGAGCGCTGTCTCTCATCGGCCGACCGGACGCGGTCGAGAAGCAGCGTCTCGGAGAACATCCGGATCTGCGTGAGCGGCGTGCGCAGCTCGTGCGAAACGCCGGAGACGAAGTCGGAGCGGATGTGGGCCAGTTGGCGCTCGCGGCGCAGGACGAGGAAGGCCGCCGCGAGCACCAGGGAGCTCGTGAGCAGCATCACGATGAGCAGCGGCAGGCGTGAGCGCGGCACGCCGCCGGGGATGAGCACGGGGATGGCGCGCGGGGTGAAGGAGCATTGCACGGTCAGCCCGCGGACGGCGTCGCCGTAATCGTCATGCGGCGGCATCGTCACGCCGGCGTTCTCGTCGAACGTCCCAGCCGTGCGGAAAATCTCCTGATTTCCGCGTGCCATGCGGATGAAGACGTCGGCGTTGGTCAGTCGGCCGCCGCCGAGGACGCCGGGGAAGGCGGAACGGCGCGAAAAGGCGCGGGCGGCGAGGGTGCCGATCGCTGATTCATGAACAGTAAAGGCGAAGATCCGGCCCTGCGTGAGTTGGGAGGTGCCATAGACGAGGAGGTGCTCGCCGTCGCTCAGTTTCACGCGGAGCGTGAGCTGTTCGCCGGCCGCGTACCGCTTGCGGACGATTGCGGGAAACGTCTGCAGCGCCCAGCTCTGCAGCGGTTCCGGAAGCGGCGGCGTGACCGTGCCGTGGTCCGCGTCGACGAGGAAAAGGCGGTCGATGACGAAGGCGACGTCCGATACCTGATCATCCGAGGCCAGGTCGTCGATGGACGGGAGGACGTTGTAGTCGAGCAGATGTCTGGAGATCACACGCCGCAGCGGCGGCGAAACGAACATCTCGAATTCGTAGACGGTGCGTCGCAGGAGGTCGTCGCCGAGGACGGAGGCGTCATCGCGAAGGGCCCGCTGCACCGCCGCGCGATGGGCGCGCTCGGCGCGCATGGCCTCGAAGGTGAGGCCGGCGGTGAGCACCATGGCCGTGACGAGCAGGCCGAGAAGGACCAGCGTGCCGGCGTTGGATCGATCGAAGGTGATCACGTTCGCTGACTCTAGCAGCGGCTGGAGCGCGTGGGACGGCGGCGGGAAGAGGCTGACAAAATCCTTGCAACGTGAGAAGAGTGGATTGGTAGATCAGTGGATCTGGGAAGCGGTGTTCCTAATCTACTGATCCACTAATCCACTACGTCGCCCGCGTGAACAATTGCCGCTGGCTCACCTGATACGCGGCCGCGCGGATGGTCTCGCGCACGTTGCGCGGATTGTGGATGCCGCGCAGTACGGTCACCGGGAGCGCCTTGTCCGACGACACGAGCGTCACGCTGCCGATGCCGAGGATCCGTTCGGTGAAGCTCTGGAAGAATTGGGTGTCGTCGAGGGAGCGAAGGTCGATCTCGCTCACGCTCTTCGACAGCATCCCCTGCTCGATCAGGATGCGCTGGTTGCTGACCGTGTAGAGAGTGCTCTGGAGCCGCAGCATGGCGATGAGAAACGCGATGAGCTCCCAGACGACGATGACCGCCGCAAGCCCCCAGCCGATCTTCGTGATGCGGCTGCTCATGTCGAGGTCCGCGGTGTGCGAAGAAACAAAGATGGCGATGGCGGGAATGATGACGATAGCGAGGATCATCGCCACCACCTTCCCGATGAGCACGCGCCACGAGGGCGATCCTTTCCACAACGTCTCCTCGGCCGTCGGTACCGCGGCCGGAACCGCCATCGCCGCGGAACCAGCGGCGAACGGGCGCCCGCAATGCGGACAGGCGGTGGCAAGCGTGGAGACGTCCTTGCCGCAGTCGGGACAGGTGATGACTGGCATGCGCCGATTGTAGCAACGATGCGCGGCAGAAACGATCGAGCGAAACTGCTGGCCGAGCAAACCATTCAACCACAGAGGCACAGAGGACACAGAGAAAGCAAGGACGAAGGCGGAAGGGTGAAGAATGAATCAACAGCGCGTTCATCCTTCCGCCTTCATCCTTGCTTTCTCTGTGATCTCTGTGCCTCTGTGGTTAATGGCCTGCTTGGGCAACCAGCACTGCTGGCCTACTGCCAGATGCCGGTGATCGCCGATTCCGTGGCGCTCCCGCCGAGCGGCGCAAGTCCTTCCATCTCCAGAATCGTCCGGAGCAGGCTGTAGTGCGTATAGGTCGTCTCGCTGGTGCTCCCGGGCATGACAGCCTGACCGACGATGATCGTGGGAATGTGGTTGTCGGGCGGAGTGGTGTTGATGGCATGCTCGCAAGGCTCGCGATGGCTATCCAACTCCAACCTGGCGATCCTTGACTTGTTCTCCTGGCTATCCTCGTCCCAGGTGATGATGAGGAGACTGTTGTTGGTCATCGCCCAGTCGGCATATGCGCCGAGGTGGTCTTTGAGCCACTGATCGCCCTGGAGAACCTCGGCGGGGATGTCGTTCCGATGAAAGATTCGCCGGAACCGCGCCGCCACCACGGAGCCGCTCGGGGAGTGCATGTCGTCGATGAGGTTCGGGATCACGATGGCGACGGCGGGAAGGTTCGCAAAGCCATCGGCTGTCGTTGGAAATGCCGAGGAATCAATGCTCACATCAGCCGGGATGCCAGCGAAATCAAGCCAGGGACAGTGCCGCCGGACATAGTTGCCTCGAGCCGGCGTCGCCAGATCCGCGGGCAGGTCTTCCGCGAATCCGACGAAACCACGCCTCTGAAGGCTCGGCACCTCGAGGAGACTCCTGGCCAGATTCGGCGCATCGATGAGCGCACGGGGAGGGTGGTCGTTGCACACCCCCTGATTGCTCCCCGAGAAAAGCTCGAGGTAGTTCGGCTGGCTTGGATGATGGAGGCCATAGGAGGCCTTGAGAAGTGCAGCATTCGGCAGGAGTCCGTTGAGATACGGCGCGCGGGACTGGCTCAATGGCGTGTTCGGCGGATCGATGACATCCTCAAAGGATTTGTTCTCCTCGATGACGATGACGATATGGTCCGGATGCGGGAGCTGCTGGGCGTCCAGTTGACCAGGCGCGCTGACGGCGGCAAGCAGGATGAGCGGTGCGATTCGCACGAGAAGATAGCTCCTATAATCGCCGACATGATGATCGGCGTTCGGCTGGCAACTTCGGCAATCGTACTTGCACTGGCTCTTGCGGCCGCGCCGGCGGAGCCAGTGATCGAGAATCAGTCTCCGGTTATCTCTACAGACGGATCGCGGATCGCATTTCTCTCAAACCGTGACGGCCAGCCTGATATCTACGTGATGCGGGCGGACGGGACGAACGTCGTACGCCTCACGCGTTCCGAGGAGCAGGAGTCGGCGCCGTATTGGTCCCCGGACAGCAAACGTATCCAGTTTGCCGTCTCCGGAAAGGACAGCAGCCGCATCGACTCGATCGATGTCGACGGCAGCAATCAGAAGACGATCGGTACGGTTCCGGAACGGATGGTCGGATTCTCACGCGACGGCAGCAGGGTTTTCGTCGCCCGCGGGACGTGGACCGAGGTAAAGCTCCTGCTGATGGATCTCGACGGATCGCATCCGAAGCAGCTCACGGATGGTTCCTCGGTGGCGTGGAATCCGAAGTCGTCGCCTGACGAAAAGGTGATCGCCTATACCGGGAGAGACGTGAGCGGAATCCTGCATATCTACGTCATGGACGCGGATGGTTCGCAGCCGCGCCAACTGACGCACATCGACTCTTCCGAGGGTCAGGGGCAATGTCCAGCATGGTCGCCGGACGGACGCCGGCTGGCCATCCAGACGAGCCGCAAGGACCACATGGGTTACGTCTGGATCGTCGACTATCCCAGCGGTACCGCCCACAAACTGGCCGCTCATGATGCGACGTTCGAAGACGAGCTGCCGGTCTGGTTTCCGGACGGCAAACGGCTGGCCTTCCAGAGCAACCGCAGCGGGCGGATGGAGGTGTGGACGATGAACGCGGATGGGACGCATTTGCGGCAACTGACGGGGGCTCCAGCTTCCGTCAGCAGCGGTGCCTCGGCTCACGAGGGAGAGCAGGCATCCCTGCCTGCTACCGACGGGCGTCTCGCCCGGCGGGGGTTTCCGTAAGAGTTCCATTCATGGAGCCTGCACGGGAAGACGTGGTGCGTGCCGCTCATCAGCCAAAACCATAGCGGGGCTTTCTTTCGGCTTCACCCACGAGCGGGGCGACAACTCCCCAACGCTCGATACTGTCATCCTTCTGGCTAAGATTCTCAACGTCGAAGCCTCCGACATCCTTCGGGAAATGGAGCAGCAGAAGTAGCCTCTCGATGCCGAAATCAAATCCTCTTCGCCGGCTCACCGAGCTCTGTCTCTCGTTCCCCGAAGCCACCGTCGAGCGGCATGGCTCGCACGCCACGTTCCGCGTCCGCAAGAAGGTGTTCGCGTACTTTCTCGATGACCATCACGGCGATGGCATCGTGGCCGTCTGCGTGAAGACACGACTCGGCGAGAATGGTGATCTGGCGCGGGAGAGGCCGTCGGAGTTCTATCTTCCGGCTTACATCGGGTCTCGCGGCTGGGTGGGCTTCCGGCTCGACGGTCCTTCGATTTCGTGGGACGAGGTCGCCTCGCTGGTTGCATCGAGCTTCGCCATCGTCGCGCCGAAAACTCTGGCGGCAGCGGCTCGCAGGAACGTAGACTCCTGACATGGCGAAATCGAAGGGCGGCGCGATCGAGACGAAGCTGCGCGACTACGCCCTCGGCTTTCCCGAGGCTTACGAAGAGTTTCCGTGGGGACACAGCGCGATCAAGGTGAAGGGGAAGGCGTTCCTGTTCATGGGCACCGGCGATGACGGATTCTCCATCTCCGTGAAGCTGCCGCAGTCGCGCGATATGGCCGTCGACCTGCCGTTTACCGAGCCGACCGGCTACGGCCTCGGCAAGAGTGGCTGGGTCACGGCGCATCTGAAGGATCAGAAGTCGCTCGACCTGATCAAGGCCTGGATCGAGGAGAGCTACCGGGCCATCGCGCCAAAGAAGCTGGTTCGAACACTCCAATCCTGAGAAGGAAGAGGAAGTCAACCCTGCGCGTAGACGCAGGGTCTCCGGTGGCACCGCGCGGGCGTTGCAACAAGAAAGCCCCAATCCTGACGTGGAGCGGAGCGATGCCGTCAGGATCTCGGGTGGCACCGCGCGGGCGTTGCAATAGGGCACCGTTTGTTTGGTATTACCGGAGACCCTGCGTCTACGCGCAGGGAAAACTTCCTCCGGTGCCCCTCATGCGCGACGGTCTCGTGGCCTTGGGGTGACGACCGCGGGCATCTTGGGGACATCAGCGAGAGGTACGACGGTGACGCGGCGATCCAGCGAATAGCGTTGATCGCCCGGATAGAGCACCGTGAGATGTTCCAGCTCCAGGTCGGAAAGCGCAGTTCGCATCGAAGGTGTCAGCCGTGGCGCGTCCTGGAACTTGACCTCGACGCCGTAGCGGCGGCCGCCCTTGATGAGCAAAAGATCGAGCTCGGCTCCCGTGTGTGTCCCCCAGAAATAAGCGGCCTCTGGGCGTACGAGTTGAATGGTTTCCTCGATGGCGTAGCCTTCCCAGGACGCTCCAACTTTCGGATGGGATAGCAACTCCGATCCAGTCGAGAGCCCGAGCAACGCGTGAAGAAGACCGCTGTCACGCAAATAGACTTTTGGAGATTTGACCTGGCGCTTGTTGAGGTTCGCGTGCCACGGCTGAAGTTGCCGGACCATGAAAAGCCCCGACAGGAGATCGAGATATCGACGTGCAGTAGGTTCACTGACGCTGAGGGCGCGCGCAGCCTCTGCGGAGTTCCAGACTCCGCCATGGTAGTGCGCGAGCATTGTCCAGAATCGGAACAACGTTCGAGCGGGGATCGTGATGCCAAATTGAGGGAGGTCACGCTCAAGGAACGTCTGAATGAACTGACTGCGCCACACGAAGCTCGCAAGCTCTGAACGCGCCAGCCAGGACGGGGGAAAACCACCCCGCCTCCAGTGCCGGTTGAGTGAGTCGCTGGCAACCTCGTCGAGTCCGAAGCCACTGAGCTCGATGGTCTCGATCCGACCGGCGAGTGTCTCGGATGACTGTCGCAGAAGCTCAGGACTGGAACTGCCGAGGATGAGGAAGCGAGCGCGAAGCGGGCGGCGGTCCGCCAGGACCCGCAGTATCGGGAAAAGATCCGGACGGCGCTGGACCTCGTCGATGACGATCGTTCCCCGAAGCGGTGCAAGGGCGGTCATCGGTTCGTCGAGCCGCGCCAGGCTTCGGGGGTCTTCGAGGTCGAAGTAGGTAGGCGAGCCCGACGGAACGAGCTCCCGAGCAAGCGTTGTCTTTCCCGCCTGGCGCGGGCCGATGAGAGCGGTGACACGGCTGCGCTTGAGCGCAGCACGAAGCTCAGCCAGCCGGCGCAGACGTTGGATCACGCATTTACGCTACCATGAAAATCGAACATCGAGTGTTCGATTTTCAGGGTGCGGCCGGTATGTAGACGGAGCGCTTCGAATACCGCATCCTGACGTGGCGCGTAGCAATGTCGTCGGGATCACCGCTCGGGCGTTGCAATTAGGCACCGTTTTTTTGGTATCACCGGAGACCCTGAGTCTACGCGCAGGGTAAACTTCCTTCGCATGCCTGAAGTCATCCGCGCGGTCTGCCCGCACGATTGTCCTGACACCTGCCTGATGCTGGTCACCGTCGACGACGGAGGCCGCGCCACGCGCATCGACGGCGATCCCGATCATCCGTTCACGCAGGGGTTTCTCTGTACGAAAGTGTCGAAGTATCTGGAGCGGACCTATCACCCGGACCGGCTGGCATATCCGCAGATCCGCGTCGGTGCGAAAGGGGAAGGACGGTTTCGCCGGGCCACATGGGAAGAAGCGACGGCCCTCATCGCGGAGCGGCTCCACGCGATCATCGCCTCGCCCGACGGGCCGCAGGCGATCCAACCGTATTCGTACGCGGGAACGATGGGGCTGGTGCAGGGCGAAGGGATGGCTTCGCGCTTTTTCCGGCGCATCGGAGCGTCGTTCCTCGACCGGACCATCTGCTCGAGTGCCGGCGCCGAGGCGCTCATGCTGACGTACGGAACGAGGATGGGGACCGATCCGGAGAGCGTCCCCGAAGCGAAGCTGATCCTGCTGTGGGGAACGAACACACTCACCTCGAACCCGCACCTCTGGCCGTTCATCCGCCGGGCGCGCGCCAACGGAGCGCCGGTCATCTGCATCGATCCGTTGCGGACCAGAACCGCCGCAGTATCCGACGAGCACATCGCCATCCGCCCCGGCACCGACGCCGCGCTGGCGCTGGGCATGATGCACGTGCTGTTCAGGGACCGCCTGGAAGATCGTCAATATCTTGACGAGATGACCATCGGCTGGGAGACGCTGCGCGAGCGCGTCCTCAGCGACTACGCGCCGGAGCGCGTGGCCGCGATCTGCCGGTTGCCCGTCGAGACCATCGAGCGCCTCGGCACGCTTTACGGGACCACGCGGCCAACCTTCATCCGCATCAACTACGGCCTCCAGCGCCACGCCGGCGGAGGCTCGGCGGTTCGGGCCATTTCTCTGCTGCCAGCGGTTACCGGCACCTGGAACGATGCCGGCGGCGGATGCCAGCTCTCCTCGTCGGGCACGTTTGCGTTCAATACCGCCGCGCTGGAGCGGACTGACCTCGGCAATCACGCCGCACGGACGATCAACATGACGCGCCTCGGCGAGGCGCTGACGACGATCGATGATCCGCCGGTCAAGGCGCTCATCGTCTACAACGCCAACCCCGGTTCGGTCGCTCCCGACCGTCAGAACGTGCTGCGCGGCCTGCGTCGCGAGGATCTCTTCACCGTCGTCCTCGAGCATTTCCAGACTGACACTGCAGACTACGCCGACGTCCTCCTGCCGGCCACGACGCAGCTCGAGCACGATGATCTGCACAAGGCCTACGGCCATCTCTATGCCATGTACAACAAGCGGTCGATCGAGCCGGTCGGCGAGGCGCTGCCGAATAGCGAGATCTTCCGCCGCATCGCCGCTGCCATGCATCTCGACTTCCCGGAGTTGCGCGAGACGGATGAAGCGTTGATGCGTGCCGCGCTCACCGGCACCGGCGAGGTCATGAATGGCGTCACGTTGGAGGCGTTGCAGAAGCACGGCTCGGTACGTCTCAATCTGCCGTCGCCGCATGTGCCGTTCCGCCGCGGCGTGACGCTGAAGACGCCCAGCGGGAAGATCGAGATCGAGTCGCAGCAGGTGGCGGCCCTTGGCCTCGATGCCTTGCCTTGCTATGTGCCGCCATACGAGTCGGAAGAACGCGACCCCGCGCTGGCGCGCCGCTTTCCGCTGGCGCTCCTCTCGCCGCCCGCGCACGAGTTCCTCAACTCGACCTTCGCCAACGTGGCCTCGCTCCGCCGCTCGGCGGGGAAACCGACGCTGGAGATTCACGCCGACGATGCCCACGCCCGGTCGATCGCCGACGGCGCCCGCGTGAAGGTCTACAACGACCGCGGCACCTTCACCGCCGACGCCGTCATCACGGACCGCGTCCGACCCGGCGTCGTTTCCGCGCCGTCGGTATGGTGGGGGCGGCTGACCTCGGATGGCGCAAACGCGAATCAGACGACGTCCCAGGCGCTGACCGACATCGGGCGGGGGGCGACGTTTTACGACAATCTGGTGGATGTGGCGTTGGCGTAGCGTCGGCGGCGCGTTGTCGGTTGTCGGTTGTCGGTTGTCGGTTGAAGTGCCGTTAACGCCCCGTTAACGCGCATTTGTCAGACGCTCAAACACTCTCACTTGAATTGTTCTCGCCACGCCCTTTCGTCGAGAGTCCTTCTCCCCCGCGCTTTTCAGCGGGGGAGAAGGTGCCGAAGGCGGATGAGGGGGCGTTGGCTCTTGCCGAGCAGTGGACTATTTTCATGAACGGGCGTGCGAAACTCATGAAAACACTCAACTTCAGCGCGAGAACCGTCCCCTCATCCGCCTTCGGCACCTTCTCCCCCCGCAAGAAACCGCGGGGGGAGAAGGGCTCTCGATTAAGGGAGTTGCAAGGCTCTCGAGCATCAATTCAACCGACAACTGACAACCGACAACGCGTTCGCAGGCGCAGTCACTCGAATCCCTTCACAACCCCCTCCCACTCCCCCCGCTCGCGCAACAGCCGCTCGACCAGCTCACGGAACGCCCCCCGCCCGCCGCGCGCGTCCAGCTTCCATGTTGCGGCACGAAGCACTTCGGGCGACGCATCAGCGGGAGCGGCGGAAATGCCGGCGCGGAGCATTGGGGCGAGGTCGGGGAGGTCGTCGCCTATGTAGAGGGTCTGCTCGAAGCTGGCCGATAACGTCTGCAGGATCTTCTCGCACACCGTCAGTTTGTTTGCGGCGCCTTGGTGCAGCTCGGTGATGCCGAGCTCTTTGGCGCGGCGCGCCAGAGCGGGGGAGCTGCGCGAGGTCAGCAGCACGATGGTGAGGCCGGCGCGCTGGGCGAGCTTGGCGCCGAGGCCGTCGCGGACGTTGAATTCCTTGACCTCGGAACGGTCGCCGGCGTAGATGATTTTGCCGTCCGTCCAGACCCCGTCGACGTCGGAGACGATGACGCGGATATCGCGCGCATGGATCATGCGCGGCGAAGGATAGCAGCCGTCCCATAGAATTGGCCGTGTGAACATTCCTGCGCGGCGCGCGTTCCGCGGCCGCATCCTCTACCGCGTCCTCCGCGTCCTCAGTTCCGTCATCCGCCGCCTGCCGCTCGGTTTTGCGCGCGCGATCGGCCTCGTTCTCGGCCATATGGGATGGCACGCGCTTCGTCACCATCGCAGCCGGGCTATGACGAATGTCGCCGCCGCCTTTCCCGAATGGACGCCGCGTCAGTGCCGCGCCACGATCCGCTCCATGTTTCATCACCTCGGCATGACGCTCGTCGAGGTGCTCTGGCTCCCGAACCTCGACGCCGAGACCTGTGCGCGCACGACGACCTTCGAAGGGCTGGAGAACCTGCGGCCGGGCCAGGGGACGATCGGCCTTACAGGACACTGCGGCAACTGGGAGTGGATGGCACACGCCATCGCCATGCGCTCGCCGCTGACTGTCCTTCATCGCGGCCGCGACGAACCGATGATGAATCTCTACATCCGTGACCTTCGCGCCAACGCCGGCATCACCACCATCGACCGCGGCTCGACCGCGGCGGCGCGGGAAATGATCCGAGCCCTGCGGAACGGGAGCATGCTCTCGTTTCTGCTCGATCAGAACATCCGCGCCGAAAGCGTGAAGGTACCGTTCTTCGGGCGTCCCGCGCTGACGCCGATCGGCCCGGCCCGCCTGGCGTTACGCACGGGCGCACCGATCATTCGCATCTTCGGCGAGCGCCGCGGCGGCAAGCTGCACATCAGAATCCTCGAGCCGATCATCGTCAGCCCCGAGGACGATCCGGTCGCGCTGACCGCGCGCCTTACCGCCGACATCGAAGCGCAGATCCGCCGCGTCCCCGAACAATGGGTCTGGATGCACAACCGCTACAAGGACCGCCCGAAGTGGGACGTGACGGAAAGTCAGAAGGCAGAAGGCAGAAGGCAGAAGGCACAGGGAAGAAGGAAGAAGAAGTGAGTCGGGGTTGCGTGGTCTCGGGGTTGCGGGGTCTCGCGGTGGTGCGGCCTTTGGCGCGGTCTTCGCCCCAACCTGTTAATGAGTTGCTGGGTTGCTGAGTTGCTGGAAGTTGCTGGGTTGGGCACTTCTCACCCAGCAACCTTGCAACCCAGCAACCTTGCAACCCAGCAACCTTGCAACCCAACACCCTCGCAACCCTACACCCCGAGACCCCGCAACCGCGAGACCCCGCGACCTCCGTTCACTTCTGCCTTCTTCCCTCTGCCTTCTGCCTTCAAATCACGATCGTCTCGTGAATGGGCTTGTTCTCCCAGAAGCGCCGGATCGAAAGCGGGGTGCAGTCGAGGGTGCGGTATTCGCCGTAATGCAGCAGCTCCGAGAGCGCCAGGCCCGCGGCGGGTGACTCCATCGCGCCATGGCCGGAGAAGCCGGTGGCGAAGATCAGATTCTGCACGTGCGGGTGCTCGCCGAAGACGGCGTTGTGATCGACCGCGTTGGTGTCGTAGAGGCCGCCCCACATCGACATCAGCCGGCAGCGCTCCATCCCGGGGATGCGCTCCTGCATATAGTAGTTGATCTGCTCTTCATAGTACTTCGCGTCCGGCGTGGTGTCGAAGCCGGCCGGCGTGTCGGGATCGGCGCGGCCGATCATCAGGTTCGGTCCCTCGGGACGAAAGTAGATGCCGTTGTCGATGATCGTCATCGGAATCGTTTCGAAGCCTTCGATCGGCGGCATGTTCGTGATGAACAGCATCCGATTGAGCGGAATCACCGGCGGCAGATCGTCGCCGGCCAGGCCTGACTCTTCGAGCAGCTTGTTCGTCCATGCGCCGGCGGCGACGACGATCTTGCCGCTGTCGATGAACGATCCATCGGCCATCTCCACCCCGCGATACGCGCCGTCGATGATGCGAATCTTCTGCACGGTGGCGTTGAGGCGCAGCTCGGCGCGGCCTGCGAAACCTTCCAGACCGCGCTCGAAATAGCCTTGCGCCGCGGCCGAGGGATCGAAGCTCCCGCACTCCGGTCCGAAGACGCCGCCGGCGATCGGTTTCATCTGCAGGATCTCGTTGACCTCGGGGTCGATGTGATCGACGCCGGCGCGCAGGCCGGGGACTTTCGCTTCGACCTCCTTCGCATCGAGAAACTCGATGGCCACACCGTTCTTCGCCCATTCTTCACCGTAGGCTTTGGCGCTCTCGAAATTCTCCTCGTACTGGCAGAAGAGATAGCCGCGCTGATCGAAGCCGATGGGGAAGCGCAGCTCGTCCTGAAAGGCTTGTAACTTTTTGATGGAGTAGCTGGTCAGGCGCATGTTGATCGGCGTCGTCCAGATGTTGCGGAAGCCGCCGGCGGAGAGGGCGGTCGAGCCTTTCGACAGCGCATCCTCGCGGTCGAGCACGAGCACCCGGCCGGGATAGCCGAGCTGGGCGAGGTGATAGAGCACGCTCCCGCCGATGATTCCTCCGCCGATGATGATCAGATCGTAATCGGGCATTGATTTTCTCTCGCGTACTCTATCCTGCGGCGAAGCGCGCAGGATCTCCGGTTATACCGCGCTGACCTGCATTTTTCACACTCTCACTGGAATCGTTCCCTCGAGAGCCTTGCCACTCCCTTTCGTCGAGAGTCCTTCTCCCCCAGCGCTTTTCAGCTGGGGGAGAAGGTGCCGAAGGCGGATGAGGGGGCATTTCACGAGGACGTCATTCGCGCGTCTTCGAACGCTCTCGGAGGAGTGTTGGTAAATCGCGCATATCTCGTAAAGCGCCCCCCTCATCCGGCTTCGCCACCTTCTCCCCCCGCAAAAAAACCGCGGGGGGAGAAGGACTCTCGACGAAAGGAGTGGCAAGGTTTTCGAGGGAACGATTCCAGTGAGAGTGTGAGAAATGCGCTGACCTGCCCTTCATGCACAAGCCCTCGGCCTTGCGGTGCCACCGGAGATCCTGCGCGCTTCGCCGCAGGATGGGGCTCTCCTCTCATTCCGTTTTCGCCACCACCGCCGCGGCCACCCGGTCCGCGCCGGCGCGAACGAGCTCGCCAGCGCAGGCACGGATCGTCGCACCGGTGGTGCAGACGTCGTCGACGAGCAGGATCTTGCGCGAGGCCACCCGCGGCGATGCCAGAAACGCACCTTGTACGTTCGCGGCACGGGCGCTGCGCGCCAGCTTCGACTGCGCGTCGAGATCGCGGGTCTTGATCAGCAACCGCGGCTGGCAGCGGATGCCGATTCGTTTCGCCAGCGCCCGAGCCAGGAGCTCGGCCTGGTTATAGCCGCGCCGCCGGACCTTGGCGCGATGCATCGGCACGGGGACGACGGCATCGAAGTCGAGATCGCCGCGGCGGCGCAGGATCGCTTCCACCAGCTCCGCCAGCGGACCGGCGAAGAAATCGTGCCGGTTGAATTTGAACGCATGCAGTACCCGCTCGAGCGACCCCTGATAGCAGCCCCACGCCTCGGTCCAGTCGACGGGAAGGGGATCGGTCAGACACGGGCCGCAGATGAAACCGGGGTCGTCGCCGCTCCACGGCAGCGCGCAGAAACGGCACTTCGCGGCCGGAATGGCCGGCAGCGCCGCCCAACACGCGGCGCAGCATGACGCCGTCCGGGCCCGCCACGGCAACTCGCCGCCGCAGGCCACGCAGGCCGCGTGCAGAACGATTCGCGCCGTCTCCCGTCCTATAGACGAAAGTGTTTGCAACACGGCGTGGATTGTATGGGAGTCGGTGGCTATCCGTTACGTCTCCGACTCCCGACTTCCGATTTCGATATAGTGAGGCTCGTATGAAAAAGACCTTGATTCTCCTCAGCTTTCTGTCCCTTGCCGCTTTCCCCGCGTTCGCGCAGAACAGCGAGATCGGTCTCCTGGTCGGCGGCGCCAAGGCGCTGAAGACCGCGGCCGGCGGCAAATCCGACTTCCAGCACGGTTTCGAAGAGCTCTCGTACGGCCTGCTGATCGATCAGAGCACGGTCTTCAAGATCAAGCTCGGCCGGATGGATGCCAAGACCGCGTTCGTCTCGAAAGACGCCAACGGCCACCAGGTCGTCGATATCGTCGACCCGAAAGGGCAGGTCCAGTACGCCGACGTCGCCGTCGAGTACCGCTTCTCCGAGCCGTTCGGTACCACCGGCCTCTTCGCCGGCACCGGCCTCTATCGCCAGAGCGCCGGCTCTCGCCAGGAGAGCGACTACGGCTTCGTCGGAGGCGTGAACGGAATCTTTCCGATTACCCGCAGCGTCGGCATCATCGCCGAAGGGTCCTACCACTGGGTACACTTCTACAGCCCGAAGCCGCGCTACGGAGCGGTGAGCGTCGGGCTACGGTTCGCGTTCTGAGACTTCGGGGGTCTCGGGGTCTCGCGGTTTCGGGGTCTCGCGGTACCGCGAGACCCCGAAACCCCGAGACCGCGCAACCGCAAGCTAAACCACGCTACTCTTCCCCGATGCTGAAACGCATTGCGGTAATTCTGTTTCTTCTTCCAATCGCTCCGCTCTACGCCGCGCGTCCGTCGAAGGTGCCTCCGAAACCGGCGGAGCCCCCTTCGATCACCGTCGACACGCATGCCGACACACCGACCGAGTTCCTCGATCATCCCTTCGACCTCGGCGCGCGGAACACCCGCGGCCACTTCGACTATCCCCGCATGAAAGAGGGCGGCCTCGACGCCGAGTTCTTCGCCGCGTACGTACCCGCCAAGTACGCCAACAAAGGGGCGGCCGCCTACTGCCTGAAGATCATGGAGACCATCCATGAGATGGCCGACATGTACCCGGCCTGGGTTCGCTTCGCCACGTCGACCTCCGGCATCCGCGCCGCCGTCGCCGACCACAAGCGCGCCATCCTCATCGGCATCGAAGGGGGGCACGCCATCGAGGATTCGCTCGATCTGCTGCGCGCCTTCTACCGCTTCGGCGCGCGCTACATGACGCTGACGCACACGAACACAAACAACTGGGCCGATTCCTCGGGCGACGAGGCAAAACACAACGGGCTTTCTCCCTTCGGCAAGCAGGTCGTCCTGGAGATGAACCGCCTGGGCATGCTGGTCGACATCTCGCACGTCAGCGACAAGACCTTCTTCGATGCCGTCGAAGTTTCGAAAGCGCCCGTCATCGCATCGCACTCATCGTCGCGCGCGCTGGCCAGCGCCCCGCGCAACATGACCGACGACATGCTCCGCGCCTTGGCAAAGAACGGCGGCGTGGCCATGGTGAACTTCTATCCGGTTTTCCTCTCCGACGAGGTCTCAAAGGCATCGAAGGCGCGCGATGAAAAAGTGAAGCCCGAGATCGCCGAGCTCAAGGCAAAGGATCCATCCGAGGGGTCGGAGTATCAGGAAGGCGTCCGCAAACTGATGGCCGCCAGTCCGCTGCCGAAAGTCTCCTGGACCGTGATCGTCGACCACATCGACCACATGGTGAAAGTGGCCGGCATCGACCACGTCGGCATCGGCTCCGACTTCGACGGCATCGGCGAGGTTCCCGAGGGGATGGAGGACATCAGCAAGCTGCCGAAAATCCCTGAGGAGCTGAAACGCCGCGGCTACAGCGACGGCGACATCCGGAAGATCATGGGCGACAACTTCCTGCGCGTCTTCGCCGAGGCGGAGAAGGTGGCCAAGGAGATGCAGGCGGCGAAGTGACGCTGCTCATCCTGACGGAGAGCGAAGCGAGCCTTGTCAGGATCTCCGGTGGAATCGCGAGGGCTTTGCTGGAACCCGACTGCCGCGCGGTCTCACCGGAGATCCTGACAGGCTCGCTGAGCTCGCCGTCAGGATGCACCTACCCGAGAATCAGGGTTTCTTCTTCGCCCGCGTCCGGGATACTACGGCGCCCGTGCGGCAGGCACCTTCTTCTTACGCCACTCACGCTCGAACGAGGGAAGCAGGTCGCTTTGGTCGAGAGCTCGTTCGAGGTGCTTGAGAACCGCCCGTATTCTGGCGACATCGAGCGATGACCTCCGCTCGTTGATTACGCCGCGAATGTCTTCGATGTCTTTCGGACGTCCGGCAAGGATCTTCGTGATGATCAAATCTTCGGGACTGATCACAGGAACAGTCGATCCACTGAGTACGACGGAGATCGCGCGCTCCAGAAACTCCTCTTCCAGTCCAGAACCGGCGACCACGATGTCGAGTGGCATGCGGGTGGCGCGATGGACGAAGGGGATGACACGCGTGCTTTCGACGAACTCCGGATCGCCGAAAACGACGTCGAAGCCACTACGCCGCATTGTGTCGATGTAATCGGTCAGCGCAACGCGATCCAGATTGGCTGTGACGTCCACGTCAGCACTCAGCCGCGGACTTCCCCACACGATGGCAGCTTGTGCTCCGAATAGGTACCACCGCACACTTCGTTCCCGCATTGCGGCAGCGAGAGCGGCGAGAAGACTACCGACGGCGTGTTGTGTCGGCACGACGCAGGCTCTCGGACACGCGGACATGCACGGCGAGATCGTTGCGGCGATCCTCTTCCGTGGGCCAGTTGGGATGGAGGGATTTCACGTAGTTCCGTAGATCGTCACCCACTCGCAGCGCGTCGCCCGGAGTCATCGACGCTTTCTGCGCTGCCCACCGTTGCCTCTTCGACGCTGCGATCGCTGCCCAGTCACGGCGAGCGAAAGCCAGAATGTCCTCTCTTCGCACTTAGGCAGAATAGCAAAGTGTACGGGTGCGCTGTCGTGGTTGCCTGGTTACTGGGCCCATCCTGACGGTGAGCGCGCAGCGAGCCTGTCAGGATCTCCGGTGGAATCGCGAGGGCTTTGCTGGAAACGGACTGCCGCGCGATCTCACCGGAGATCCTGACAAGGCTCGCTGCGCTCGCCGTCAGGATGGACCACCCCCAAAGACCACGTATTACAATCCCCTCGGAGGCATCGACATGTCCGTGATCGCTCCCGCGATCGATGCAAATCCTCTTCGTGAAGGGCTGGAGCAGGAGCGCGTTCCGGACGCTTCCTGCCTGGTCATCTTCGGCGCGTCGGGCGATCTGACGCAGCGCAAGCTCATCCCGGCGCTCTACTCGCTCGCGCATGACGGGCTCCTTCCGGCCGGCCAGACCATCATCGGCTACGCCCGCCCGGACTACACCGACGACGCCTTCCGCATGGCTATGCGCGAGGCCTGCGACAAGTTCGCGCGCGTCCGTCCCGTCGATGAGGCGGTGTGGGAGAACTTCGCCAAGGGGCTCTTCTTCGTCCGCGGCGAGTTCGGCGAGCACCAGGGGATTCTCCGCCTCAAAGAGAAGCTGGAAGAATGCGACCGTACCCGCGGCACCGGCGGACGGCGCATTTACTACCTGGCCGTTCCGCCAAACTTTTTCCCGGTCATCTCCGAGTTCCTCGGCAGGGAAAAGATGGTCAACGACCCCGAGCAGGCTGGGCCTTTCACACGGGTCATCATCGAGAAGCCGTTCGGCCATGATCTGGCCTCGGCGAAAGAACTGAACCGCGTGGCGGTGTCGACGTTCCGCGAGCGCCAGGTTTTCCGCATCGATCACTACCTCGGCAAGGAGACGGTGCAGAACCTGCTGGTCCTCCGCTTCGCCAACGGAATCTTCGAGCCGTTCTGGAACCGTCAATACATTGACCATGTGCAGGTCACCGTGGCCGAGTCGATCGGCGTGGAGAAGCGCGGCCCCTACTTCGAGACCGCGGGGATCTCGCGCGACATCATCCAGAACCACATGCTGCAGCTCGTCTCGCTGATCGGGATGGAGCCGCCGGTGGCGTTTGAAGCGGACGCCGTGCGCGACGAGAAGGTGAAAGTGCTACGCGCGTTGCGCGAGTTCCCGCGGGGCCGCGAGACCGAGGTGGCCGTGCGCGGCCAGTACACCGACGGCTCCGTGCTCGGCGAAAAGGCCATCGCCTATCGCAAAGAAGTCAACGTCAATCCGAATTCGAACGTCGACACCTATGCCGCGCTGAAGATCTTCATCGACAATTGGCGCTGGGCGGATGTGCCGTTCTACATCCGTGCCGGCAAACGCCTGCCGAAGCGCGTGACCGATATCTCCATCCACTTCCGTCCCGCGCCGTATCCGTTGTTCAACAAGCTGACGCACGTGACCATGCAGCCGAACGTGCTGGCCATCCGCATCCAGCCGGACGAAGGGATCTCGCTGAAGTTCGATTCGAAGGTTCCCGGGCCGACGGTACGCACCGCGCCGGTGACCATGGAGTTCCGCTACGCCACATCGTTCGGCGCCGAGCCCCCCGAGGCCTATGAACGGCTGCTGCTGGAAACGATGCTCGGCGACTCCACCCTCTTCGCGCGCCGCGATGAAGTGGAGACCGCGTGGGCCTGGCTCGATCCGCTGCTGAACGCCTGGGCCGCCGATCCGATCGGACCGCAGTTGCATTCCGCCGGAACATGGGGTCCCGAGGCCGCGGATACGCTGATCGAGAGAGATGGGCGCAAGTGGAGAAGGCCGTGAACACGGTTGCGAGGTCGCGCGGTTGCGGGGTCTCGCGGTGCTCCGCTTGGCGTTACTTCACCGCGAGACCGCGCAACCCCGAGACCGCGAGACCCCGTGTATGACTGACCTCCCCACCACCGACATCCGCATCGACGTCAACGCCATCGAGAAGAGCCTCTCCGAGCTCTGGCGCGGGCAGCAGGACGGCGACAATGCCGTGACGCGCGCGGCGCTCTGGAACGTCGTCGCGCATACGTCGACCAGCGATCTGCACGCCTCGGCCAACGAGACGCTTGGCCGTGCCAGCGCCATGGTTCCGCAGCGGACGATCGTCATACGCTCCAATCCCGCCGACGAGGCCGAGCTGACGTCGTGGATCAGCGCCAATTGCCACATGATCGGCGGCGGCAAGCAGGTCTGCTCCGAGGAGATCAACATCGTGGCCGGAGGAGACCGCATTCATCGCGTTCCGCCGGTCGTCAATGCCTTGCTCATCCCCGACATGCCGGTGGCCTTCTGGTGGCTGGGCGATCTGCCGAACGAGCATGAGGCGTATGTCGAGCTGCTGCTCGAATCAGCCGACAGGCTGATCGTGGACTCGGTCCATTTCGATTCCCCCGCCGACCTCGCTCTGGTCGCGCGCATCGCCGAGCAGACGTCGACGTCGCCGGCCGATCTCAACTGGGGACGGCTCGAGGAGTGGCGCGCCGCCACCGCTTCCATCTTCGATCCGCCGGAGATGCGCAGCCGTCTGGGCAGCATCCGCCGCGTGCGCGTCATCGCCGGCAGCTCGAACCACGAATTCTTCGGCGAGTCGATCGAATCGCTTCTCTACGCATCCTGGCTGAGCGCCCAGGTCGGCCACAACGTCGACTCCAGCGGCTCGGTGGAAGGCTCTGCCGGCGCCATCGACTACGCCTTCGAGCGCCGTTATCAATCGACCGACGTCGGCGGCATCGCCCTGGTCGAGATCTCGTTCGAAGACGGCACCGTCGCCGGCATCACCCGCGACCGCGACCGCGGCGTCCTCGTCGCCAACGTCGACGGCAGTGTCACGGTGCAGTCGGTGACACGCACACTGAACCAGCGGCTCGACGAATTGATCGTGCGCCAGCTCAAGCGTTCGGAAGGCGACCGGGTGCTGCGGCGTGTGCTTCCGATTGCGTTGAAACTGGCGAAGAGGCTGTGACGCGGTCTCGCGGTCTCGCGGTTGCGGGGTCTCGCGGTCGGGCATGCCACAAACTGGGACTGATGTGGCACAGACACTCTTGTCTGTGCCGGCTTTCAAAGGCTTTGGATTGAATCCGGAGCGATATGATTCCCCACCGCGAGACCCCGCAACCGCGAGACCGCGCAACCGCACCATGAACCTCCGCATCTTCGACACGACCGACGATCTCCTCGCTGCCGCCGCACGTACGCTGCTGCAGAAAGCTCAGTCCGGGGCGAGAACGATCGCCCTCTCCGGCGGCTCGACGCCGAAGCCGCTGTACGCGATGCTCGGCGCGTCGCCGCTGCGCGAGCAACTGGCCGAGTTTCCGATCACCTGGATCGTGGTCGACGAGCGCTACGTCCCGATCGATCATCCCGATTCGAACGCCGGCATGATGGAGAAGACGCTCTTCGTCAATGGCATCTCCCCGACGCATCGCTTCCTGCCGTTTCGCACGGAGCTGAACGATCCCGCCGCCACCGCCCGCGCCTTCGAGGACGAATGGCGCTCCCTCGGCATCACCCAACTCGACGTCGTCCTCCTCGGCATGGGCGACGACGGCCACACCGCCTCCCTCTTCCCTGGAACGCCGGTGCTCGACGTCGAAGACCGCATCGCCACCGAGGTCTTCGTCCCGCGCCTCGATATGTGGCGGGTAACGCTCACGAAGCCGGTCCTGCGTTCTGCGACGCTACGCCTTGTCCTCGCCACCGGGGCAAAGAAGAAGCCGATCATCGAAGGCGTCCGCGACGGTGCGGACTACCCGATCGCGCAGGCGACGAGGGACGTCGACACCTGGTGGCTCATCGATCGGGAGGCGGCGCCGGAGGGCGCGGTGTAGGGCCGACGAAAGATCCATCCGCAGATGTCGCAGATGTACGCAGATCAGACCCTTTGAAATCGCCTCTTCACCTTCGCGGCTTCGCGCCTTCGCGTGAGCCCATCCAGTTCGCGCCTTCGCGGGATGAATGGGGGCCGGATCCTCGTTGTTTGACGAAAGCAGCAGGAACCCGCAAACTTTCCTCATGACCACGACCCTCGATCTCCCCGACGACCTCGTCGAAGACATCCATCTCCGCGCGGAGCAGGAAGGCCGTGGACTCGATGAGACGGTCGCAGATTTGCTGCGTGCTGGACTGGCAGCATCCTCCTCGCGGACTTCCACTGCGGTTCAGGTAACCGCTTCGATGCTGGAAGAGCGGAAACGAATTGCTGAAAAGTTTCGGACAGGCGAATGGGGAGCGGATCTTTCCGGCTTTGAGGAAGGACGAGCGGCCGATCGCGAAGCCGCTGAGGCTCGAGAAGCGCGGCTAAGGCCAATCGAACGTTTGCGCGATCTCCGTCGTGGCGTGACGCTGGGCGGCGAGGACATTCGTGAGTTGATCGAGCAGGGCCGCCGCAATTGAATCGATTCGTTGCGCCTCCCTACTTCCGCTCGTCGTAAATATCGAGGGCCACGCGGGTGTGATCTCCCGGGTCGAACATCACCGCGAGCTCGCTGCCGGGCTGGATCCGCGGGACATCCAGACGACCGATCAGCGCCTTCGTTTCCGCCTTGAACGGTTCGATTCCTTCGGCGCGCACCTCGAGGCGAAAGCCGACGACCGGGTTGCCGTTGACTGACATGCCCGTGTCCCAGATCTTCAGAACGCGTGCCGTCCCTGGCCTTCCGCTCTTGCGGATCTCGCTGGCCCGATCTTCACCCGTCATGCGGTCGACGAGATGCATCATGCAGCCGCATAGAAGTAGGCTCGGGAGAAGGAGGACCACGGCGCGTGACTTCATCCACACAGTATTCGTCGATTACCCAAGAGGGCGCGTGACTACTGTCACGCGCCCGAAGATTGGACGTTACACCGCCGGCGACTTTCCCCAGGCGCAGCAATTCCTCCGTGTGGTTTTCGTCAACCCAGGCGACTTTGCGGTCAGCGTTCCCCTTCACCGTCAGCAGTGTGGAAGAGACGTCCGACCTCGGACAGGCCCTCAAAGTCAGCCCGTGAGCTGCTAGAACGTAGTGCAGGCGAACGGTAAGGATTTCAGTTAGAATTCCGACTGGAGTAAGGAATGCCTACCGCGACCGTGACAAGCAAGGGACAAGTGACGATTCCTAAGGCAGTTCGGGATCTGATGCACATCGACGCCGGCGATCAGATCGATTTCGTCGTCACAGAGCGTGGCGACGTTCTTGTCCGGAGTGTCAGTCTCGACGTTCGTGACCTGCGGGGGTTACTGAAGCGTCGCCGCCGGCGTAGCGTGAGTGTCGAGGAAATGAACGCGGCCATCCTGCGTCAACATGCGAGCAAGCGGTGATCGGTGTTGATACCAACATCCTCGTCCGTTATCTAACCCAGGACGACGCGATTCAGGCTCGGAAGGTGGATAGCTTTCTGGACGCCGCCATCGAGAATGGATCGCTCCTCCGGGTGGACGATATCGTTCTGTGTGAGGTCGTTTGGGTCCTTCGGGCCGCGTACCGGCTCGGCAAGCCGGCAATCGCCGATGCGCTTGATAGGCTGATGGGCACAACCATCTTTTCATTTGAGGATCGAGAGCTTCTTCGGGGTGCTCTGGCTGACTATCTCGAAGGGGCGGGCGATTTTTCCGATTATGTGATCGGCCGGCGGAACGCTGGCGCCGGATGCGACCATACCGTAACCTTCGATCGCCAGTTGGCTGACCGCTCCTCCTTCGTCACGCTTTGAGAGTGCGGCGATTTCGTCGTCGCCCGGCCCCCCGGTTTCCAGGCAAGTTGTCGGGTCTCGCTCGACCTGGGGCGAGACGCTCCCGGGCCAGCCGGCGAGACGCCGCGACCGTAAACCGCTTAAGTTCAGGCCATTGGCGGATTAGTGCCCGACCGCCCGCGTTCGCGCGAAGTGAAATGCCCACACTCCGCCCGTTGCGCCGCCGGCGTAGATCGTTTTCCCGCTGGGAGCGGTGACGAATACGTTGCCGTGCGTTCTTCCCAGGCCCGTCTGTATCGGGAACCAGCTTTTGCCGCCGTCGACGCTGCGATCGATGGCGTCGAAGCTGCTGTTGTAGACGACTCCCGGAACGGCCGGGTCGAAGGCGAGGAGGATGGCCTGCCGGCCGGCGGCGATGGCGAAGGGAGCCCAGTTTGTGCCGCCGTCGGTCGATTCGTACGCCGATGAATTCGACCAGGTGAGCAGGTGCCGAGAGTCGAACGGATCGACCGCGAGACCTGCGGGTGTCACTCCGGACAGCCCGCTGGCGGCCGCGCTCCAGCTCGCCCCTCCGTCGATGCTCTTGAAGAGACCGAACGCGCCGCCGGTGTAGATCGTGGAGGAGTTGTTCCGGTCGATGGCCAGGAAGGTCGGGAAGCCGTTGGGCAGGCCGGTGCTGCTCTTCACCCACGGGTCGCTGCCGGTTCTTTTGTACACGGCGTTGCCGAGGATCGTGTAAAGCGTTCCCTGAATCTGGGGATCGGTGAGGATGAACGACTCCGAGCCGGCGGGGAGTCCGGTCGTGAAACTCTGCCAGACGTTGCCGCCGTCGATGCTTCGCTGGAAATTGCCCAGGGTGATGGCGTACAGCGTCTGGGAATTGAATGGATCGACGGCAACGGCCTGACTGAACGTTCCGATCGACGCCCAGCTCACTCCTCGGTCCGTGCTCTTGAAGATTCCCTGCGGTCCTGACGCGTAGACGAGCGCCTCGTTGCGGGGATCCACCGCGATCGACTGCGTGTAAAACGCGGTCAGCCCGGAGCTCGAGGCCGCGAAATTCAATCCGCTGTTTGCACTCCGGAGAAGATTGGACGATGAGACGGCCAGGACGATCGTCGGATCGACCGGGTTGATGGCGATGATGGTGGCGGAAAACGGCAGCGTCGGGCCGGCCCAGCTCGCGCCGCTATTCGTCGATTTGTAGATGCCGCCGTCTGTCGCTGCCAGGATCGTCGTTGGCGAAGCCGCGTTGATCGAGATCGAACGATAGAAGGATGACCCCAGGCCGTTCGTCAGCTCCGTCCACGACGAGCCGGCGTCAGTGGTCTTGAAGATCCTTCCGGGACCGGGACCGGCATACAGCGTGGCGCTGTTCGACGGGTCGATGGCGAGGGAGTAATACCCGGATGCCGTCAGGCCCGTATTGGCCGCCGTCCAGTGCGCGCCGCCGTCGACCGACTTGTACACGCCGGCGGTGGAGAGGAGCGAAGCGTAGACGGTATCGGAATTCTGAGGATCGATCACCAGGGCCGTGACAGAGGTCGCGCCAGGGAACCCGCTACCGGCGGTGCCAAAGGTCGCACCGCCGTCGGAGGAACGGATCGGACCGCCCGTGGAGATGCTGTAGACGACACTGCCGTTCGCGCTGACGGCCAGTTTGAAGGATCCGAAGGGGTGAACAATGCTCCAGGTTACGCCGCGGTCGCTGCTTTTATAGAGTCCGTAGACCGACGACGCAAAGACCTTCGTTGGATCACCGCTCGCTACCGCCATGTCTCCGAACGGCGTGCCGAGCAACGCCGCCGCCACGATCCAATGCTGGCCGCCATCCGTGCTGCGGAAGACGCCATTGTCGCTTGCGGCATAGGCGATCGACGAGTCAGCGGAATCGAATGCGATCCTGTTCACCGATCCGCCGTTCGGGCCGTTGATGGTCCAGCGGTTGTCTCCGGCGAGGGCGGGGAGGGCAAGGGCCATGAGAACGCAGAGGTAGCGAAGGGATTTGGGAAGGGGCATTCTCCGCAGTCTACTGCGGGGCCGTCCGAGCAGAGGACTTCGTTATCCATGTATGGACCGTGTGCCTTTTCATGAGTCTCTCGAAGTCAAAGCACTTTGCGCTACCATGTCTTGATGTCCGAAACTCCTCTGCCGATGCGCGAGCATGCGCTCGACAACATTCGCTTCATTCGCGACGCCATGGAGCGCGCTGGATCGTTCACCTCGATCCCGGGGTGGGGCGGGGTGGGTGTGGGAGTGACGGCGATCGTGACCACCATCGTCGCGCAGCAGTTCCTCGGGCGTTCGCTGCGCATGTGGCTGGCGACGTGGCTGGCCGAGGCGGTCGTCGCGGCGGTCATCGGCTTCGGGACGATGGCGCTCAAAGCGCGCCGCTCGGAGGCGGCGTTCATGTCCGGCGCCGCGAAGAGGTTCTTCATCAGCTACTTCGCGCCGCTCGTGGCAGGAGCGGTGGTGACGCTCGCCCTCGTTCGGGCGGAAGCGTTTTCGGCGATTCCCTCGACGTGGCTGCTGCTGTATGGGACGGCATTCGTCAGCAGCGGCGCGTTCTCGATCCGGGTCATCCCGGTGATGGGCGTCGCCTTCATGCTCCTCGGCACGCTCGCGGCGTTCGTCCCCCTCGGTGCGTCGAACATCATCCTCGGCGCCGGTTTCGGCGGCCTTCACATCATCTTCGGATTCATCATCGCAAGGAGTTACGGTGGCTAAATTGGCAACAGCGAAGAAACACGGCGAACCGGCAAAGGTCAGCCACGTCATCGAGACGAAGATCCCCGACTTCGATCGCGTCATTCACGAGAAGACCCGCCTGGCCATGGTCAGCGCACTGGCTGTGAACCCGACCCTGACGTTCAACGAGTTGAAGGCGATCCTGAAGACGTCCGACGGCAACGTGAGCGTTCATGCCCGCAAGCTCGAGGATGCAAGTTACATCTCCTGCAAGAAGTCATTCGCCGGCCGCGTCCCGCGAACCGAGTACTCCCTCACCGCGGCGGGACGACGCGCGCTGGAGAGGTATCTGAATCATATGGAGGCGTTGATCAAGGCGACGCGGGGGGCGTAGCCCGAACGGAGCGCTGGCGTCCCGCCGGCTGGCCCAGAGGCGTCTCGCCTCTGCGGTCGGTTACGAGTGACTGTTGGAGTCTTGCCGGGTCGGGGCGAGACGCCTGGCGGGAAGTCCCTGGGGCCAGCCGCAAGCAGGACCGCCTCCTTCTGGTCAGAGCAACTCGACGTTCATATGCGCCTGGCATTTACACGACTGCGATGGCCTCGAGGTCACTCGCGATTGACTTCACGCCACTGCCGATGGGGGTGAAGATCACTTGCGATGGTTTCCCGCCACCGCCGATGGGGGTCAAGATCACCCGCGATCGATCTCACGCGACTGGAGATGGGGTGAAAATCAATGGCGATTGATCTAAGCGACTGGCGATGGCCTTGAGGTCATACGCGTCTGATATCGACCCCCTTCGGGGAGGCCGTGAGTCATACGCGTCTGATATCGACCCCCCTTCGGGGAGGCCGTGAGTCATACGCGTCTGATATCGACCCCCCTTCGGGGAGGCCGTGAGTCATACGCGTCTGATATCGACCCCCCTCGGGGAGGCCGTGAGTCATGCACGTCTGCTATTCACCCTTATCCGTAATGCTTGAGCTCATACGCGTCTGATATCGACCCCCCCGGTTGAGGCCTTGCGGGTCACATGGGTCTGATGGTCAGCCCCGCGTGGTGGACTGAGCTCCGATCTCGGAATCGCACTGACCACCGGACGCACGATTTACCGTTTATCCGCAGTAATCGAGGCGTATCATCTGTGGTCAAACAGTACATGTACAGGTAAGTAAAGGAGGACACGTTCTCTTGCGGGTCTTCCTTTCGCCCGGCCGGCGCATCGTCCGGCTCTGCCCTTGGGATCGGAGGTGATCGTCTAGATGCATCAGGAAACGCTCACCGTGATTGCCGAGGTAGGCCATGAGCAGTTCTGTCCCCTGAGCCAACTCCTCGGGCGCATCTCGGACCACCTGAATAGCTGGACCGTAGTTCCCTTCGCGAAGCTCCACGGAGTGCACTTCGCACGCTTCATCCTGTTGGATCCCACCGAAGATCTGGACTACGTACCCGTCCCGGCGCAACTCGTGCTGATGACGAACGTCGATGCGCCGCTCGAGGGACACATCGAGGAGCTGGCGACGATCTGCGGGGAAGGGATCGATGAGGTGTTCGCGCACTGCGTCGGTTATCCCGCGCCGGCCGATCGGTCTACGACGGCGCGCCGCGCATTCCTGCAAGAACATATGGCGAAGGCGTCCGCGGTGCACATCAACCGGCGCGGGCGGTCAGTGGAGCAGATCAGGCAGGAAGAGATCCTTCGGTACGAGATCAATCAATATGTCGATTCGAGCGAGCTCGGTTCGCTTGCACCCGAGGAGATCAAGCAGCGGATCATCGCGTTCGTGCGTGGGCGCCACGACCTGAACTGGGCGCTGCGGCCCCCGGAACCGCCGGCGCTCGCCTGGCGCGTTAAGGAGTGGTTGCACTGCTTCGTCGGGGTGTTGCTGTTGGTGTTGCTGCTGCTCGTCCTGTTTCTTTTTCCGCTGATCGCATTTCCGCTGCTCGTGCTCGGCGTGGCCCTCTTTGTCCTGATCCTCCGGTATCACGAGAAGCGCGACAAGCCCGACACGCATGCGGCTGACCCGGACAAGGTACGGGCGTTTCGCAATGACGAAGACTTCTGGATTCAAAACCAGATCGTGGCCACCGGCTTCCTCAAGCCGGGCTGGTTCCGGCAACTGACTACAGCCGGCATCCTCATCGTGACCGACTACTTTACCCGGCACATTTACAACCGAGGGAGCCTCTCCGGGCTGAACACGATTCACTTCGCCCGATGGGTACGGATGAACGGGAGCCGCGGCCTGATCTTCACCAGCAACTACGACGGCAGCCTTGAGAGCTACATGAACGACTTCATCGACAAGGCCGCCTGGGGACTGAACGCCATCTTCACCAACGGCGACGGTTTCCCGCGCACCTGCTTCATGTTCTGTGGAGGCATCATGGACGAGAAGGCCTATAAGCGCCTGCTGCCTACACGCCAGGCCCCCAGCAATGTCTGGTTCAGTGCCTATCCCCACCTGACCACCAAGAACATCGCCAACAACGAGGCCATCCGGCTGGGCCTGTCGCAGAGCATGGACGAGTCGCAGACGCGGCACTGGCTTCGACGATTCGGCTGCGGCAACGAACTGCCGGAGCCCACCTTGATCGCGAGGCTGCTCGACCTCATCCCATGGAACCGGTTATGCCACTGCAAGTAGAAGAGATCCAGGGCATCATCCTGCGAGGCTACGGCGGGCTGGATAACGCCCGCTTTCTGATGCTTGCCATCGAGGATGTTGCGCTGGCGAAGAGCTGGCTCAAGGGACTCGAACTGCGGAACAGTCAGAAGAAGCCCGAGATACCCGAAACCTGCACCAACATCGCCTTTACTGCCGCCGGCCTCGAGCGGCTCGGGCTGCCCGAAGACCAGCGCGACATGATGGCCCGCGAGTTCAGGGAGGGGATGACAGGCATCGTTAACCCGCGTGACATACCTGAAATGAATTATCGCCGCCGCGCCCTGGGAGACCACGGCGAGAGCAGTCCCGATCATTGGCGCTGGGGCGGACCTGAGAACGATCCGATTCACGTCCTGCTGATGCTCTACGCCGAGGACGAGCCGGCGGTTCAGGCCTTGATGGCGCGTCAGCTCCCGAGCCCTGCCGCAGCCGGTCTTCGTCGAGTGATCGAGCCGCTCGAGTCGCTGACGCTCAAAGACAGAAAAGAGCACTTCGGTTTTCGTGACGGTATCTCGCAGCCGTTCGTCGAGGGCTTTGAGAACAATACTTCGCATGGGAACACGGTGGCGGCGGGCGAGTTCCTTCTCGGCTACGAGAACGCCTACGGCCAGTTCACGGACCGCCCGACGCTCAAACCGGAGGCGGACCCGCAGAACCTGCTGCCGCCGGCGCCGGACGATCCGACTCTCCGCGACCTCGGCAAGAACGGGAGCTATTTAGTCTTCCGGCAACTCAAGCAGGACGTGCACGGCTTTTGGAGCTCTCTCTCTGAGAAGGCGCCAGGCCTGCTCCCCGGCGACCCTGTCGAGTCGTGTGTGGCTCTGGCCAGCAAGATGGTGGGTCGCTGGCCCAGCGGCGCGCCGCTGGTCAATGCGCCGACGGCCGACAACCCGGATCTTCTGGACGATAACGATTTCATGTACTTCGGCTCAGGCGACGCCGACGGCCTGAAGTGCCCGATCGGCTCCCACATTCGCCGGTCCAACCCGCGAGACTCCCTCGACCCCCATCCCGGATCCGATCGCTCGATCGAGGTCGGCAATCACCACCGGATCATCCGCCGCGGCCGGGCTTACGGCGCGCCCGTGGCGAAATCGATGAAGGCGCCCGACATCATCGGCAAGCCGGACGACCATGAGGATCGTGGCCTGCACTTCATCTGTTTCAACACCCAGATAGGCCGGCAGTTCGAGTTCATTCAGCACGCCTGGATGAACAGCCCCAAGTTCGATGGGCTCTACGAAGACGACGATCCGATCGTGGGCGACCGGGGCGATCCCTACGGACTGCCGGGAGGGACCTTTACCGTCCAGCAGGAGCCGTTGCGCAAGCGCGTTACCGGCCTGCCTCGGTTTGTGACCGTGGTCGGCGGAGGCTACTTCTTCATGCCGGGGATCAGCGCCGTGCGCTACCTCGCTTCATTGAAGTAGGAGATTGCTCGTCATGGCCGACTTGAGATGGGGTCATGCTGCCGTCCGGTAGATATACGCGTCGTCGATGAACTGACCCTTGATTGTGGTCCGCGAGAAGCGAATCCCCCGACCTGAGCGGTCGGTTTTCATCGCACCGCGCAGCAGTCGAATCAAGGGGTCACGAGAATCAATTACCGAAACGTCTTCAATCGTCAATCCATGCATCGCCGCATTTCCGAATGCGCGAAGAAGGCGCTTGTATGCTTTTAGCGGACCTTCGGTGTGAACCTCAGGCGTCGCAAGCAGCAGTCGCCATCGATTGGCGTCCGAGAGGTATAGCCAGACGGCAGCGTCGACCAGAAACTGGCCGCCATTGAGGTTTTGAACGACCGACGCTCCAGCCTCGATCATCTGATCGGTTAGCGCCTCTTTCACCAGTATTTCTTCAGCCATCTCAGGATTCCGTTTCTTTGAGCGGTAATCGCGGCGTAAAGGTCTTTCGCTTCGGTTCGGGAACGTCCTCTCGAATAGCGAGCCTTCTCCGACCAGTCTCTCACAACCAGCCACTTGACCTTGAAGTCCGCATTTGTCTCTTTTTCCTGCTCGTGCATCTGTTTCAACCCTGCGACGCTGAGAAGTTGTTCCAGGTCGTGGGAGTAGCTGTCCAGAGCCAGCTTCTTGTCAGGGAAGTCGAATTTCCTGACCTTCTTGGCAACGCATGCCTTCAACGCGCATTCCACCGCATACCCAGCCAGGTAGTACGCACCATCATATTTCTTTGCTGCCAGCAAGACGCGGGCCTCGGAGAGGCGAGTTCGAGCCAGCCACTGAAGATCCTGGCGGTTCACGAGCCTTATCCTACTGCGCCGGGACGAACGTCGGATCGTTCGTCAGCATGTCGATCACCGAGGCGTAAGCCGCTACGCGGCCCTGGCCGCTGATCACTTTCACCGACACGCGGGCGTTGTACATGTTGGTGAGTCCCAGCGACTTGAGTAGCTGCGGGTACTGCACGAACTGATTCGGAGCGAGGTCGATCTGCGTGGAGGCGGCCACCTTCGAGTCGGATGGGACGGCGGTCACTTCGATCTTCGCCGCTTTGCCGGTGACCTCGGCGAAGCCGACGTTGGTGCGGTAGCGGTCGGACTCTTCGATCTGCAGGATCTGCAGCGGGCGGGTGCCGAGGGCGGCCGCGTCGTTGGCGGTGACGGCGGGGATGAACTGGCCGTAGGTGCCGTTCGAAGTCTGGTTGTAGGTTCGCGCGGTGGCGACGAGCGGCGTGGTGGCGGTCGTGGTGATGGACAGCGCGCCGCCGTCGTTGGTGATACCGAAGAACTGGCGCAGCGCGGCGTCGAAGGTCTGCACCTGGCCCGGCGCGAGCGAGACGTCCTTCGAAAGCGGGGTTCCGCCGTTCTGCGAGAAGAAGGTCATCGTCGCTTTGACGATGTTCGTCGACGGGTTGAAGAGGCGGACGTCGGTCTGCCAGTTGGCGATGCCGTTGCTGAGATCGGCCACGCCGGGAAGGACGTATCTCGCGGCGGCGATCTGGTTGACCGCGACCGGCGACACCAGGAGCGGATCGTTGGTGAGGTTGTCGAGGACCGAGGCGTAGGCGGTGACCTTGCCGACCGGCGAAACGACCTTGATCTCGATGCGGCCATCGCTGACCTGCACGTTCTTCTGCGCCAGGATGGAGTTGAGCTGGACGTGCTGGCCGCCCTTCAGATCCTGTGTGAACTCGGTGAGCTTCTGGCCGTTGTCGCCGAAGACGCTGATGAGCACGGAGGCCGGATCGCCCGAGCCCTCGACGATGCCGAGGTTGGTGCGGAAGGCGGCCGACTGCGCGATCTGCTGCAGGCTGAGGATCGTCGACTTCGTCGGATCACTGCCGCGGCCGACGAACGCGGCGAAGGGAATGGCCGGGATGTACTGCCCGAACGTGCCGTTCGCCGTGGTGTTGAACGTGCGGCTGGAGGCGAACGTGAGGATATTGGCGAGGCCGGCCGGCAGCGCCGCCGTGGTGGCGGTGTTCGGTGCCGTGAGCGGCCGGACCTCGAGCGTGCCGGTGGCGCCCGTCGATCCGAACCACGATTGCAGGACGTCGTCTAGGGCGATGGTGCGGCCGGGATCGATGTCGACCGTAGTCTGTTTCCCTTCGGTGATGCCGCTGTCGCCGGTGGGCATGAAGGTGAGCTGATACTTCATCGGCTGCGCCGAGGAGTTCGTGACGCGGATGTCGGACTGGAACTTTGAGTTGATGCCGTCGGCGTGCGCGACGGCGGGGATGATGAGCGCGTCAGGCGGCGGAGCCGTCTTCGCCGTCGGCGCCACCGGCTGGACGAGGTTGATCGAGACGGTGGTTGTCGACGGGGGCTTCGTGTCGAGCGCCACGAGTCCGTGCTGACTCGGCGCAGCACCGAAGGAGACGTTGACCGCACCGCTGCTCGTGCCCACCGGCAGGCCATTCGGGTTGGCCGTGACCGTCAGCGTGGTTCCTTCCGCGGGAACGGTTCCGCTCGACGGCGAGACGGTGAGCCAGGGCTGGTTCGTCGTCGCCGTGAAGGTGTCGCCGGTCGCCGCGGCGATCGATCCTTTGCTGGCGTTGTTGCCGCTGAGATGGATCTGATACTGCGTGGTCTGTGGGTTGTCGGCGGGCGTGGAGCCGTTGGCTGACGCCGGGTCGATGACTTTGGACGGAAGCACCTGGACCACGATCGGCGGTGAGAAGAGGGTGCGTGCGTCGGTGCAGGAGTTTATGGCGCGGACGCGGTAGTAGTAGGCGGTCGGCGTCTCGCTGCGGTTCTCATGCGTGAACGACCGTTCGCTTCCTTCCGTGGTGATGTCCGACCCGATTGCGAACGAGGGGGTTGACGATTCCTGAATCTCATACTGCGTTGTTCCGGTGGGGCCGGTCGGCGTCCATCGGACAACATATTCGACGTTGCTCGATGCAGTGCCCTCGGCGCGCGGCGAGGGAATCGTCGCCGGCGAGCAGGGGGGGAGCGGGCGGGCGGCGGTGAACGTGCCTGGCGTCGACCGCTGGGATGGACAGCCGTCGAAGAGCGCTTCCACGAACCAGGTCACGCCTCCTTCGGGGACGGTCTGATTGTCGAGGTGTGTCGCCGATGTCGTACCGATGACGGCCGGCGGCGCGTCGCCGGAAGCGAGCCAGACTTTGTACTGTGTCGCTCCGGGAATGTTGCTCCATTGAAGTTCGAACGGGGCGATGACGACGGGCGCACCGTCGACGGGGGCGGTGAGTATCGGCCGCGCCAGTGAGCAGTTGGTGGGCGGCGCGTAGGTGAAGCGTGCGTGCGCCGACTCGACCGGATCGCAGCCGTTGAACTGCGCGCGGACGAACCATTCGATGTTGCCGGCGCCGATCGTGCGGCGGAGAGTCGTGGCAGTCGTGGTGCCGGCGATGGACGGGCTGCCGTTGTTGAACGAGAGCCACAGCTCGTAACCGATGGCGTTCGAGGCGGGCGACCAGTTGAAGTCGACGGTGCCGTCGGTCAATGTCACATCATTTGACGGCGTCAGTGAGGTTGCCGCGGAGTTGTTGCAATTGGCGGCTGCCGGAATCGTGAACGACTGCTGTCCCGCGGTTGCCGAGGCGCAGCCGTTGAAGAGTGCTTCGACGTACCACGCCACCGTGCCGCTGGTGAAGGTCGCGTGGAGTGTGGTGGCCGAGGTCGTCCCGAGGGGTGTGAAGGGAGCGTTGTTGACGGATGCCCAGACGCGGTAACCGTTCGCTCCAGCGGTCGCGGTCCAGTGGAAATCGACGGCCGAAGAGGCGAGCGTCGCGTTTGGCACCGGGGCGATGAGTGCCGGTGCACTATGGCCGGCGCATGCATCGGAAGTGTTCAGGGTGAACGTCGACGAAGCCGATGACGCCCCGGAGCAGCTCGGGAAAAGGGCGTTGACGAACCAGCGGACACTGGAGCCATTGAGATTGAGAGTCAGCGATGTGGCGCCGTTTGTATCGGCGGCTTCCTGGATCGCTCCGCCGTCGACGGCTATCCAGAGTTGGTAGCCGATTGCCTCAGGCACCGCGCTCCAGGAGAAGGTGACCGGTGAGCTCAGGACCGCGTTCGGAGATGGCGCGATGAGCTGTGGACCCGAATGCAGGCAGTTGGACGAGATTTTTACGGTCACATCGCTCTGCTGTGAGAAGAGGATCGGGCAGCCGCTTCCGAAATGCGCGGCGACGTACCAGCTCGCCTGACCGCCGGGTAGGGTGACCGTCGCCGAGGTCGACTGCGTCGTCGCGGCGATGGCCGGAGCTCCGGAGCTGGCAATCCAGAGATCGTAGGAGGTCGCGTTCGGCGAGGCCGACCAGGTGAAGGTGACGGGGCTGGTGACACCCGTTGCCTGGTTTGAGGGAGAGATCGTCGTGGGCGCGATGTTTCCGCAGGGGTTGATGTTGGTCGTGGCGCTGGCGTTGTTGTCGTTTCCGTTCGGATCGTTGGTGGCTGCGGCGACCGATGCGCTGTCTCCCGCGCTGCTGCCGTTGGCCACGGTCGCGGTGATGGTCAGCGGCTCGGCCGGACCGGCTGCGAGGGACGGCATCGCGCAGACGACGGTCAGGTTGTTGACGGTGCACGACCAGCCGTTGCCGGAAGCGGACGGCGAGGTGACGCCGAAGAGATTGTTGGCCACGCGGACGTTCTGCGCCACGTCCGGACCGTTGTTCACGACATTCAGCGTGAAGGTGACAATGCCGGCGGCATTGACCGGATTCGGGCTGGCCGTCATCGCCAGCGCCAGATCGGCGGCGCCGGCGATGGCGACGGTGGCGCTGCCGGAGGCCGTGCACGATCCGCTGGTGACCGTGATGCTGATGATGGCGCTGCCGTTGCTGGCGGCGGTCCAGGTGATCGACGGTGTGCCGTTGCCGTTGGTGATGGTCCCGCCGGTGATCGTCCAGTTGTAGGTCGAACCGGGCGGGCCGGAGGCGACCGAGGCGATGTTGCCGGTCGAGCCGCTTGGGACTGACGACGGCGTGATGACCGTGGTGCTCGATGCCGCGGTCGTGACGGTGACGGTCTTCGATGCCGAGGCGGAGCAGCCGTTGTTCATGACCGTGACGCTGTACGGTGTCGTCGCCACCGGCGAGACGGTGATCGTCTGCGTCGTGGCGCCCGTCGACCAGGAGTACGAGGCGAAGCCGGGGCCGGCGTCGAGCGTGGCGCTTCCGCCTGCGCAGACCGAGGCCGGGCCGCTGATCGTGACGACCGGATTCGGGTTCACCGTGACCGTCACTGCCGGCGACGTTCCCGTGCATCCGCCGCCGTTTGTGACCGTGACGCTGTAGGAGCCGGAGACGCTGGCACCGAACGACTGGCTGGTGGCGCCGTTGATGGCCACGCCGTTGAGGAGCCATTGATAGGTGGCCGCGGCACTGGATGTGAGCGTGACGCTGCCCCCGCTGCAGAAGGTGGTCGGACCGGAAGGGGTGATCGTTGGCGACGGAGCGGCGATCTGCGTGACGGCTGTCGTGGCCGAGGTTCCGCTGCAACCGGCGCCGGTGGTGACGGAGACGCTGTAGTTGCCGGCCACCGTGGCGACGTACGACTGGGCGTTGGCCCCGCCGATCGGCGATCCGTTCAGAAGCCATTGGAAGGATGCCCCGGCGGACGACGTCAACGTGACGCTGCCCCCGGCGCAGAAGGAGGTCGGGCCGGAGGCGGTGATCGTCGGGACGAACGCGCCGATGGTGACGCTGGCGCTTCCGCTCGCGGAACAACTGTTGCGCGTGGCCACGACGCTGAGCGACACCGGCGTGGCGGTGCCGACTGAGAAGGTGATCGATGCGGTGCCTTGTCCCGTTTGCAGCGTGCCGTTGCCGACAGTCCAGGTGTACGTTGCACCAGCGACCGGGCCACCGGCGATGCTGGCACTCACGACGCTGTTTGCGCAGGCCGACGACGGGGCGCTGATCGTTGCCGGCGGCGGGGCATTGGCGGTGACGGTTGTCGGTGCCGAGGTGCCGGTGCAGCCGTTCGAGTCGGTGACGGTGACGCTGTAGCTGCCGCCGGCGGTTGCGCTGAACGTCGACGACGTGGCGCCGCCGATCGGCGAGCCGTTGAGTGACCATTGGTAGGAGGCAAACGATCCGCTGCCGCCGCTCGGGTTTGCGGTGAGCGTGATGCTGCCGGGAGCGCAGAACGTCGTCGGACCGGAGATGGTGACGTTGACCGCGCTGTTGACGGTGACCGACGTCTGCGGCGACGTTGCGGAGCAGCCGGCGGCGTTCGTGACGGTGACGCTGTAGCTGCCTCCGGTGGTGACGACGAGCTGCTGGCCGGTGGAACCGACGAGCGGCGTTCCGAAGCTGCGCCACTGGAAGGTGGTGCCGGCCGAGGCAGTGAGAGTGACGCTGCCGCCTGTGCAGAAGGTGGTCGGCCCGCTGGGGGTGATGGTCGCCGCCGGCGGCGTGCACGCGGCCACCGCGATCGCATTCGAAACCTCGGATGTCCCATCGCTGGGCGTCGTGCAGGCGGCATCGGTGTAGCTCGTGGCGGTGCCGACGAGCTTGTCGCCGATGTTGATCGGCGCGCCGGCGATGGTCATCGCCGCGGCGGTGAGCGAGTTTCCGGCGAAGCATTGCGAGCCGAGCGCCAGCAGACGCTGTGCGCCGGTTGGATCGCTGCGGAAAAGCTCGACGCGGATTCCGAGCGTCCCTGCTACCGAGGCGGAGTCGACGTTGAAGTGCGTCGTCAGCGTGCTGCCGGCCAGCGAGGCATCGAGGAAGAGCGGGAAGTTCTGCAGACCGTTCGACCCGGTGTCTCCGTCGCCGGCGTCGTTGGGCGTGCGGCCGTTGTTCTCGAGATCGATGCTCATGTCCGGTGCGCCGTCGCGGATGGCATTGCCGAGGATGGCGTTGCCATTGCCGGAGCCGACCAGCAGGATGCCGCCGCCGCTGGCGAAGTCGATGGTGTTCGCCAAGGCGGCCGTCAGTCCGCCGATGACGTTGCTCGTCGCGGATTGCCCGAGGTAGATGCCGGCGGCGGAGTTGCCGATCGTGACGACCGACGTCCCATTCGTGCCGATGTAGTTGCCGGTGATGATGTTGCCGGTACAGAACGTCGAGATGTTTCCGGCGACTTTGATGCCGGCGTTGACGTTGCCGGAGATGACGTTTCGCGCGCCTGCCGTCGTTCCGCCGATGGTGTTGTTGCTGGCGCCGAGGAGGATCTCCACGCCGTCTGTATGGTTGGGGACGGCCGCGGTTTGAGCGGCATTCAATCCGATGGTGTTGCCGCTGACGACGTTGCCGGTAGCGGACGTCCCTTTCAGAACGATGCCGCTGCCGAGGTTGCCGGAGATGACGTTGCTCGACGCGGCGCTGTTGCCGCCGACCGTGTTGTTGGCGGTGGTGATGAGGACGCCCTCGCCGGTGTTCTGTCCCGCGGTGGATCCGTCGATCTGAATGCCGACGTAGTTGCCGGAGATGACGTCGTTTCCGGCGGTGTCGATGGCGATGGCCGAGCCCTGGAAGGTGACGATGCTCAGTCCCTTGACCGTGTCGTGTCCGCCGCTCAGTTGCAGGCCGCTGCCGGCGGAGGGGTTGCCGCTGCCGTCGAGCGTGACGCGCGGCACGCCGGCAAAACCGGGCTGGGTGGTGGCGTCGATCGTCACGTTGGCGGCGGTGACGGCAGGGAGGGAGGTGGGCGGGGTGATGGTCTGCTGGCCGCCGGGGAGGTTGAAGGTGATGGTGCAGGGGGAGGGGCAGACCGAGGCATTGTTCGCGTCGAGGATGGCCTGGCGCAGCGATCCGGTGCCGGAGTCCGCGTTTGTGGTGACGACCATCGTGGAGCTGCCGGTGACGCCGACGCTGGTGGCCGAGGAGTTGTTGCCGGCGATGGGATCGGTCTCCGTGGCCGTGACGGAGGCGTGCAGGACCGCGCTGCCGGTGCTGGTCGCAGTCAGATTGATTGTCTGCGTTGCGGTGTTGCCGGCGGCGAGCGTGCCGATCGCGCAGGTGATGGTCGTCGTGCCGCTGCATGATCCCTGCGTCGACGCCGGTGAGCCGCTGAGCGTCACGTTCGGCGGCAACGTGATCGTGGCCACGACGTTCGATGCCGATGACGGGCCGTTGTTCGTGACGAGGGTGGAGTAGGTGAAGAACCCGCCGTTCGCGACGGTAGCCGGTGCGCTGCCGGCGATGCCGACGTCGGCTGTGAAGGTGCCGAAGGTGAAGCTGTTGACCGCCGTCGTCGGCTGGCCGTCGCCGTTGGTGACCACGACGTCGACCAGGCCGGCGATGTGTGCGGGAGTGACGCAGGTGATCGTCGACGAGTTGACGAAGACAACGCTCGTGGCTGCGTTGCCGCCGAAGGTCACACCGAGCGATCCGCCGTTGACGAAGCCGCTGCCGGTGATCGTCATCGGCGTGCCGCCGGTGGTCTCGCCGTGGTTGGGCGCGACCGTGTTGATCGTCGGACCGCTGGCGGTCAGGACGACCGAGGTGCCGGGATAGGTGTCGGCGAAGGAGCGCACCGGAGAGCTGCCGAAGGTCAACGTCTTCGGGGAGAACGTCGCCGAGCCGGAGGGGAAGGTGATGATCGTGTACTGCTGGCCGCCTTGCGGCACAAAGCTGTTGATCGGTGCGGCGACGAGCGCGCCGGTGAGGCTGACCGCGTTCGCGAACGACAGCCGGCCGAAGGTCGTGGCGCTGCCGATGCCGAAGTCGTAGGCCGGCGAGCCGCTGGCGCTGAATCCCGAGTTGAAGGCGATGGTGCCGCTGTCAGCTTCGACCGTGCCGCTGTTCGCGAAGCCGTTGTTCTGGATGGTGGTCGTGCCGGTGGCGACAGTCTTGCGGAAGGTTCCGGCGTTGTTGAAGGCCTGGCCGGCGGAGCAGCAGTGTTGAAAGATCAGTTGGTCATTCGTAAGGCTGAAGACTCCGCCCACCTGATTGTTGATGACGCCGGAGTTGTAGACGGAGATGTTGTCGGAGCCGCTCCAGTTGACTGTGCCGCTGTTGTTGAGCGTGCCGCCATCGATGAAGCGCGTGCCGGCGCCGGTGATGTTGAGCGTCCCGCCGCTGTTGATGGCCAGCGATCCCGCGCCGGTGAGGACGGAGTCGGCATTCCAGTCGACGACGCCGGTTGCGGAGGTCCCGATCGAGCCGGTCACGTTCAGCGTGCCGCTGCTCATGATCAGGTGATCGACCGTGACTCCCGTGGCGTTGACGGTGAGCTGTCCGCCGCTCAACTGGACGTTGCCGGAGCCGGTGAGCGTGGCTCCCAACCCAAGCGTGTAGGTGTTGTTGTTGAAGAGGATGGTGGCGCCGGAGAGAACGTTGAATACCGACGTGCTGGTGCCGCTCGAAGCGGGGTTGAAGGTGCCGCTCTGGATGTCGACCGTGCCGCTGTTGGTGAATCCGTTGTTCTGGATCGTGGTCGTTCCGGTGGCCACGGTCTTGCGGAACGTGCCCGCGTTGTTGAACGCCTGGCCTGCCGCACAGCAGTGCTGGAAGATCAACTGATCGTTCTTCGCATGGAACAGGCCGCCGCCCTGATTGTTGATGACGCCGTTGTTGAAGACCGAGATGTTGTCGGTGCCCGTCCAGATCACGGTGCCGGCGTTGTTGAGAGTGCCGCCGTCGAGGAAGCGCGTGCCGGCCCCGCTGATGTTGAGGGTTCCGCCGCTGGCGATGGTCAGGGAGCCTGCGCCGGTGATGGTGGAGTCGGCCGTCCAGTCGACGATGCCCGTTGCCGAGGTGGTGACGGCGCCGGTGATGTTCAGCGTTCCGCCGTTCAGCGTCAGGTGGTCGACCGTCACGCCGGTGGCGTTGACCAGCAGTTGTCCGCCGCTGACCTGGAAATTGCCGCTGCCGATCAGCGTGGCTCCGCTGCCCAGCGTGTAGGTGTTGTTGTTGAAGAGGAACGCTCCGGAAGCAGTGGCGTTGAAGACGCCGCTGCTGGCGCCGCTGGAGCTGGGGTTGAACGTACCGCTCTGGATGTCGACGGTGCCGCTGTTGTTGAAACCGTTGTTCTGGATGCCGGTCGTTCCGGTTGCTACCGTCTTGCGGAAGGTGCCGACGTTGTTGAAGGCCTGTCCAGGCGAGCAGCAGTGCTGGAAGATCACTTGATTGTTGGTGACGCTGAAGAGGCCCGTGCCGAGGTTGTTGATGACGCCGTTGTCGACGACGGAGATGTTGTCGGTGCCGCTCCAGTTGACCGTGCCGCTGTTATTCAGGGTGCCGCCGTCGATGAAGCGCGTTCCGGCGCCGTTGATGTTGAGCGTTCCGCCGCCGGTGATGTTGAGCGAGCCGGCGCCCGTCAGTGTGGCGTCGGCGGTCCAGTCGACAACGCCCGACGCCGAGGTGGTGACCGAGCCGGGGATGTTCAGCGTTCCGCCGTTCAGCGTGATGTGATCGACGGTGACGCCGGTGGCGTTGACGAGCAGCGTTCCTCCGCTGATCTGGAAATTGCCGGCGCCGGTGAGTGTGGCCCCTGAGGCGAGCGTGTACGTGCTGTTGTTGAAGAGGAATGTGCCGGCGGCAGTGGCATGGAAGATGCCGCTGCTCGTGCCGCTGGAGCTCGGATTGAACGTGCCGCTCTGGATGTCGACCGTGCCGGTGTTGTTGAAACCGTTGCTCTGGATGCCGGTCGTTCCGGTTGCTACCGTCTTGCGGAAGGTGCCGGCGTTGTTGAAGGCCTGGCCGATGCCGCAGCAGTGCTGGAAGATCACTTGATTGTTGGTGACGCTGAACAGACCGGTGGCGTTGTTGTTGATGACGCCGGAGTTGACGACGGAGATGTTTTCGGTGCCGCTCCAGTTGACGGTGCCGTTGTTGTTGAGCGTGCCGCCGTCGATGAAGCGCGTGCCGGCGCCGCTGAGGTTGAGCGTGCCGGTTGCGCTGATGGTGAGCGCGCCCGCGCCGGAGAGCGTGGCGTCGGCGCTCCAGTCGATGACACCCGTGGCCGAGGTGGTGATCAGGCCGCCGCTGTTGACGTTCAATGTGCCGCCGCTCAGAGTGATGTGATCGACCACGATGCCGGAGGCGGAGACGTTGAGCTGCCCGCCGGTAATCTGGAAGTTGCCGGCGCCGGTGAGCGTGGCCTCCGTTGCCAGCGTGTAGGTGCTGTTGTTGAAGAGGAACGCCCCGGAAGCGGTGGCGTTGAAGACGCCGCTGCTGGTGCCGCTGGAGCTGGGGTTGAACGTACCGCTCTGGATGTCGACGGTGCCGCTGTTGTTGAAGCCGTTGCTGGTGATGGAGGTCGTGCCGGTTGCCACCGTCTTGAGGAAGGTTCCGGCGTTGTTGAAGGCCTGGCCGGCGGAACAGCAATGCTGGAAGATCTGCTGATCGTTGGTAACGCTGAAGAGGCCGCCCGAGAGGTTGTTGATGACGCCGGAGTTGTAGACGGAGATGTTTTCGGTGCCGCTCCAGTTGATGGTGCCGCTGTTGTTGATCGTGCCGCCATTGAGGAATCGGGTACCGGAACCGCTGAGGTTCATCGAGGCACCGTTCGAGACGGCCACGGTCGTGTCGATCTCGCTGTCGGCGCTCCAGTTCAGCGTCCCGTTGACGGTCAGACCGCCCGCGCCGACCAGCCGGCCGCTGGAAAGGGCCAGAACGCCGCTCGTGGTGATCGTGCCGGCGTTGGTGAAGGTGATGTCCTGCGTGGTCGTATCGGCCAGCGTCTGCGTGCCGGTGGCGCCGCCACCGATGGTCAAGGAGTTGAAGGCGGGAGTGACGTCGAGATTGACGGTGTAGGTGCCGGAGGCGTCGATGATGGCGTTGTTCGCGGAGGTGGGAGCGCTTCCCAGCGACCAGTTCGAGCCGGTGCTCCAATTGCCGCCGGAGGAGTTTGTCCAGTGATCGTCGCTGAGTACGGTGACGCTGCTGCTGCTGACACTGGTGACGCTCAGGTCGATGTTGGTGGCGTACACGGCTGCCGGCAGCGCCGCGAAAAGCGCAGCACCGATGACGATGATCCGGAGCAACGACTTGGGCATGACCTCTCCCTCGATACCTGCACACTCCCTACGATTGCGGAGAATGCGTGGATTGCCTTGCCGCCCAGGTTGTGACGCGAGAGGTCAATCCGTTTCTTGCTCTGGGCCGTAGACTGCGTCCGATGAACTCCCGCTTTCTGCTGTTCGTTGCCTCATCGGCGGTCTTCATGACCGTCCTGCTGCTGCTCGATCGTGACGGCATGACGCGGCAACTGGCCCTCGGCATCGCCACGGCGCTCTTCCTCTGGTACTTCGCGCGCTCGTCGGAGGTGCGTCCGGGCCAGATCATCTGTTGCATCATCGTGGCGACGGCGGGGGAGGTCGTTCTCTCGCTCGGATGGGGGCTCTATTCGTATCGCCACGCCATCATCCCGTTCTACGTGCCACCGGGACACGGCCTTTTCTACACGCTGGCCGCGACGACCGCGCTCCAGCCGGCCGTCCGTTTGCGCGCCGCGGCCATCACCCGGTGGACACTGATCAGCGGCACGATCATCGCCGTCGTCAGCCTGGCGCTCCGCCACGACGTCTGGGGATTCCTCTGGTGGATCGGCGCCATGGCGCTGATCTTCGTCTCAAAGAACCGCCTGCTGCTCTCGGCCTGTTTCGTCTATACCATCATCCTGGAGTGGGTAGGAACGGCCCTCGGCAACTGGACGTGGGCCGCCGAAGTCCCATTCCTCCGGCTGCACTCGGCAAACCCGCCGGCGGGCGTGGGGATTCTGTACATACTGCTCGATCTGATCGTGGTGGCGATTACGAGCAAACTGGTGCCGTGGAGCGAGATCGTGACCGGCGTTCCGGGAGCGTCAGCACCTCCTGAGGCGGAAGCGCTGCAGTAACGGGAAATCGCCCTTCGCCGCGCCGAGCCATCTTCTCTGAATCTAAACCCTTCCTAAACCACGAACCCATTGCGCTGCATACGTTCAGGCGATACCGTTCGCCGCCATGAAACGTACGCTCATCGCACTGGTCTCGCTCGCCGTCGCCGTCTCCGCCCTCGCCGCCTGGCATGTCGGCCGTCACATCGTGATCGGCGGGACGGGTGGATGGGATTACACCACCATCGACGCCCCCGCCCGGCGCGCCTACGTCTCGCACGGAGACCGCGTCGAGGTCGTCGACGTCGATGCCGGGAAGGTGGTCGGGCTGATCCCGGACACCCTCGGCGTGCACGGCATCGCCATCGATCATGACGGCGGACGCGGATTCATCTCCAGCGGCCGTGTGAACATGATGACGATCTTCAATCTGAAGACGAACGCCCGCATCACCGACGTCAAGACCACCGGCGACAACCCCGACGCCATCCTGTTCGAGCCGTTTACGAAGCATGTTTTCACCTTCAACGGGCGCGGCAAGAACGCCACCGTATTCAACACGCGTGGCAAGGTGGTGGCCACGATCGACCTAGGCGGGAAGCCGGAGTTCGGCGTCAGCGACGCCCACGGCCACGTGTTCGTCAACATCGAAGACACCAGCGAGCTGGCGATGATCGACGCCAACAAGAACGTCGTCACCGCGCGCTGGAAGCTTGCGCCGTGCGAATCTCCCAGCGGCCTGGCCATCGACCGCAAGCACCATCGCCTGTTCACGGTCTGCGAGAACGAGATCATGGCCGTGGTCGATGCCAAAAACGGCCATGTGGTGACGACGGTGCCGACCGGAAAGGGGACCGACGCGGCGGCCTTCGACGACGAGCGCCAGCTCGCCTTCGCCTCGAATGGCCAGAGCGCGACGCTGACCGTCGTCCACGAGACGTCGCCCGACAAGTACGAGGTGGTCGACAACGTGGCCACGCAGCGGAGCGCGCGCACGATGGCCCTCGATACGAAGACGCACCACATCTACCTGCCGGCCGCGAAGTTCGGCGAGGCGCCGGCGCCGACGGAGAAGAATCCCCGCCCGCGTCCGCCGATCGTGCCGGGTTCGTTCGAGCTGCTGGAGGTCGTGCCGTAGGGTGCGGCTTCGCGTCGTCGGCACGCAGCGGCGAGACGCCGCTGCGCCAGCCGGCGAGACGCCAGCGCTCCGACCGAGCATCGTTTACGATACGCGGCGATGAAACGACTGGCCGCCGTCCTGCTCCTCCTTGCCGCCACCGCCTCCGCACAACAGACTCTGATCCGGACGCAGAAGCCACCGTTGCACGGATCGCACTGGATGGCCGTCACCGGCAAGCCGCTGGCGGCTACCGCCGGCGCGATGATCTTTCAAAAGGGCGGCAACGCCGTCGATGCTGCGGCGGCGATGATCGCCGCGACTTGCACGATGTGGGACACGCTGTCGTGGGGCGGCGAGACGCAGGCGCTCATCTACGATCCCCACACGAAGAAGGTCACCGGGATCAACGCCCTCGGCGTGGCCCCTACCGGCGCCACGTCGGAGTTCTACAAAGGGAAGGGTTTCGCCCATCCGCCGGATGAAGGTGTCCTCGCCGCCGTCACTCCCGGTACACCCGGCGGCATCATGACCATGGTGGCCGAGTACGGCCGCCTGTCGCTCAAGGACGTTCTCGCCCCCGCCATCGAAATGGCGGACGGCTACGCCCTCGAAGCGCAATCGGCGAACACGATGGATCGCAACAAGGACAAGCTGAAGAACTGGCCGTACTCGAAAAAAGTCTTTCTCATCCACGACAGCGATCCCAAACATCCCGGTCCCGTCGCCGGCGAGATCTTCCGCCAGCCGGATCTGGCCGCCACGCTGCGCAAGCTCGTCGAGGCCGAACAACAGGCGTTGAAGAAGGGGAAGTCGCGCAAGGAAGCGATCTACGCGGCATACGACCGCTTTTACAAAGGCGACATCGCCAAGGAGATCGTCCGCGGGACGCGCGAGCAGGGCGGCCTCTTCACCGAGGAGGACCTGGCGAATTGGAAGGTCCATATCGAGGAGCCGGTCACGACGACGTACAAGGGGATCGATGTCTACAAGCTGAACGTCTGGACGCAGGGTCCGGCCATGCTGCAGGCGCTCAACATTCTCGAGAACTTCGACCTGAGAGGGATGAGCTTCAACTCGCCGCGCTATATCAACACCGTCTATCAGGCGATGAGCCTGGCCTGGGCGGACCGCGATTTTTACTATGGCGACACGTATGCGCCTCCCGAGGAGCCGGTGCTCGGCCTGCTGTCGAAGGATTATGCGAAAGAGCGCGCGAAACTGATCAATCCCGACCACAACGATCCGAAAATCAAGCCGGGCGATCCGTATCCGTATCAGCGTGGCGTGAATCCGTTTCCCGACCTGCTGCGCAATTGGGACACTTCGAAGCCGCCGGCATCGAAACCGGGAGGGACGCAGGACTCCGGGATTCGGAACGAGTTTCTCCGCGCCACGCCTTCGCTCTCGAACGATTACCTTTTCGCCTTCTACGCCGGTACGACCTCGGTGGAAGCAGCGGACGCGGAAGGGTGGGCGGTATCGGTCACACCGAGCGGCGGCTGGTTGCCGGCCGTCATCGCCGGGAACAGCGGCGTCGGTCTGAGCGAGCGGATGCAGAGCTTCGTCCTCGATCCATCCGAGGGGCCGTACAACGTGGTGGCGCCGGGAAAGCACCCGCGTGTGACGCTCACGCCGACCCTTGCGCTGAAAGACGGCCTGCCGTGGCTGGTCTTCTCGGTTCAGGGGGGCGACAGCCAGGATCAGAACCTGCTGCAGTTCTTCCTCGACGTCGTCGAGTTCGGGATGACGGTGCAGGAAGCCACCGAGGCGCCGAACATCAACAGCTTCCAGATGCACAGCTCGTTCGGCGCGCACGACATCAAGCCGGGCAACATCCTCCTCAACTCCGCCGAGCCGCCATGGGTGCGCGGGGAGCTGCGGCGCATGGGCTACACGATGACCTTCGAGGACCGGACCTCGGGCCCGATCAACGCCATCATGATCGACCGCCCCCACGGCACGTTCTGGGGCGGCTCGAGCAATCACGGCGAGGACTACGGGATCGGGTGGTAGGGTTCTTGGGTTCTTCTTCGCGACTTCGCGGCTTCGCGTGAGATCGGTTCACGCGAAGACGCGAAGCCGCGAAGGAGAACCGCCCGTTTTCCAAAACTTTCATTGCCATTCGTCCCCGCGTTTAGCAGAATCCACCGCCGGAGGAACCGCTGCATGTCGAAGGTCTCTCGTACTGCCATCGTCGCGATCACGCTTTCCCTGTTTCTCGCTGCCTGTGCGGCGGTGACGCAGCAGAAGGCGCAGGCGGCGCGCGCCGCCGATACCGGCGAGTTCCACAACCTTCAGATCTTCCCGCAGAACATCACGCACGATGAGCTGATCGCGAACATGCGCGGCTTCGCCAAAGCCCTCGGCACGCGCTGCGATCATTGCCACACCGCGAACCCGCCGGGATCGAAGGAACAGTTCGACTTCGCGTCGGACGCAAAGCCGGAGAAGAACACCGCCCGCGCCATGTTGCGGATGGTCCACGCCACCAACTTCGACTACCTGGCCAAGGTGAACCCGCATGGCCAAATGGTCACCTGCAACACCTGCCACCGCGGTCACACCGTTCCGGATACGACCGCACCCGCGGAAGGGGCCGCCCCGGCACCGCCGGGTTAACGGACGAAGGCGTCAGCAACGGAGCGCTGGCGTCTCGCCGGCTGGCCCGGGGGCGTCTCGCCCCAGGTCTGACCGCACACCAAACACTACCTCGCAAACCTCAGCGGCGAGACGCCGCCGAGCCAGCCGGCGAGACGCCAGCGTTCCGTCACGGCAACGGAGTAACCGTCGGCCGATGCAGCCAACTGCCGGCATCGCCGATGATGAAACGCACGGGAAACCAGCCGTGGCTCGCTTTGACAAGCCCGAGGTGATGCGCATCGGGCGGGACGTCGAATGCCAGGCGGCTCTGGAAGGAGGCGCCGGGAGCGACGAATGACGTCAGCGGCTCAACGGCGAGGCCTGCTCGAGCGAGCGCCTGCTGGCCTGACGATGAGATGTCGATGCGCCGGCCGAGGTCGTCGATCAGGTAGATGTCGATGTCGGTCTCGCGTTGCGGGCGTCCCCTGGCGCGGCTGCTCACGCGCAGGGTGACAACGTAAAACGTACCGGCGGCGGTTGTCGTACCGATCGCCGTTTGCCGCGCGGCCTGCTCGACGGTGATGCACCAGTCGTCGAAGCATCGCGGCTCGCCGATCGGGATTTCCTTCCGCGGCTCCGCCAGTGAGACGCCGATCAGCACGAGCATGTAGGCGGCGACGCACGCCAGCAGCCGGAGGAGTGTCGTCCTCGCGGCGCGGAATCGTCCGCGGAGCGCTTGGTAGGCGATGCGCGCAAGGCTGATGACCGCGGCAGCGAAGCAGAGCAGGAAAAGAAGATCGAAGAGCGACATGGTTGCAATGTAAAGCAAGTACTTGGTAGTAACAAGTAGCTGTCAGTTCTTCGCGTCTTCGCGTCTTCGCGTGAGTATCGATCTCACGTGAAGGCGCGAAGTCGCGAAGGAGTAGAATGTCCGCTCCAAAATCATGGCCCGGCATGAAGAGCGAGACGATTCGTACGATCTCCTGAATCAGTATCTCCATGAGATCGCCCAGGTTCCTCGGCTCACGCCCGAGCGGGAGCGCGAGCTCGGCAAGCGTGTGCAGGAGAACGACAAGGCCGCGCTCGAGGAGCTGGTCAAGGCCAATCTCCGCTTCGTCGTCTCGTATGCCAAGAAGTACCGCAACTCCCACGTGCTCTTCCTCGATCTCATCAACGAGGGGAACATCGGCCTGATCCACGCGGCCAGGAAGTTCGATCCAGACAAGAACGTCAAGTTCATCACCTACGCGGTCTGGTGGATCCGGCAGTCGATCCTGCACGCGCTGTCGGAGCAGGGGGGCGCCTTCCGCCTGCCTCCGAAGCGCGCCAACCTGATGTACCGGTTGGAGAGGGCCATCGCCGCGGCGATGACGGACGGCAAGCAGATCCCGACCGCGGACGAGTTGGCGGCGGAGCTCGGCGTCAGCGTCAAGGAAGTGCAGACGCTGTTGCGCGCGAACAGCGACAACTTCTCGCTCAACGCGGAGCTGGACGACGAGTCGCACACGGAGCTGGCCGACGTCATCGAGCAGACCACCGTCCCTTCCGCCGAAGACACCATGCAGGTGCAGGGGCGGCGGGACGAGCTGCTGGCCCATATGTCCGAGCTCTCGCCGAAGGAGCGCCTGGTCCTGAGCCTCCGGCACGGCGTGACCGACAACGTGCCGAAGCGGATCGACGAGCTGGCCGACTTTCTCAATCAACCGCGCGAGAAGGTGACGTCGGTGCTGAGCGTGGCCACGGGCAAGGTCTGCGACAGCCTCTCGATCACGCAGAGCGAGCTCGCGCAGTTGCTGCTCTACACGAATCCGAATGCGAAAGCGTGGTGGCGTTTCTGGTACGAGCTGGCCGACCTCGGCGCGGGGATGACCCCGCAGATCGATCAGGCGCGCATGCCGATGCTGGAGTCGCTCAAGCAGCAGGGGGCCGTGCAGAAAGCGGTCGAGTCGCTGCCGATCGAGGAGAAGACCATCCTGAAACTCCGCTACGGCGTTCTGCAGGACGACGAGCTGACCCTGCGCGACATCGGCGAGATCCTCGGCCTCTCGCGGGAACGCGTGCGCCAGATCGAGTCGCGCGCGGAAGCGAAGTGCCGGAGATCTGTGCGGCGGAGGTAGGGGGGGTGCGAGGTCTCGGGGTTGCGCGGTCTCGCGGTGGGTGGTTGCTCGGTTGCATGGTTGCTGGGTAGGCGGGGTCGCTTGTTGCCGTATCCCCTGCAACCCTTGCAACCCTGTAACCGCGAGACCGCGAGACCGCGGAACCCCGCTACCCCTTCTTCAACAGCTCCGCTACCGGAACGCCAACGCGCTCCAGCGATTCGAAGGAGCCGACGTCGCTCCAGCCGAAGTTGCCGCGGATGGCGGCGACGCGGGGGGCTTTTTCCATCAGGGCGTAGTCGATGGAGATCGACGGCATCGCTTCGTAGTGCTCGAGGCGTTTCGCCGGATCGCCGCTGGCGACGATGCGATCGGCGAGTGCGGCGATCTCTGGCGCCGCCTCTTCGAGCATGCGGCGGAAAACGCTGGCGCGCCAGACGAACATGCCGGCGTTCCAGCAGTAACCGCCCGATCGCAGATACCGCTCGGCGCGCTCGCGTGACGGTTTTTCGGTAAAGCGCCGGACTTTGCTCACGCCGGGCGCGATCTCGTCGCCCAGCTCGAGATAGCCGTAGCCGGTGTTCGGCTCGGTGGGCTCGATCCCAATGCTGACGAGATAGTCGTTGGCCGCCGCGAACTCGTACGCGCGCGCGAGCACGCGCCGGAACTCATCCTCGTCCGCGATGTACGAGTCCGAGGCGAGGACGGCGATGACGGCATCCTCGATGATCGATTCGATGGCGTAGCAACAGACCGCAACGGCCGGCGCCGTGTTCCGCCGCGCGGGCTCGGTCAATATGTTGACTTCCGGAAGCGCGGGGAGATAGGCCGCGCACTTCGGCGCGTATTGCTCATTGGTCGAGACGAAGATCGATGACGGGTCCATCAGCCGCGACACCCGGCCGAACGTCTTCTCGATCAACGAAAGACCGTCGAAGATCCGCAGGAACTGTTTCGGGTTTTCGTCGGAGGAGAGAGGGCGGAGGCGCGTACCCGAACCACCGGCAAGGATGAGCGCAGTCCTCACGGCTTCCGGCCTACCGCAATCAGACTCAGCCCGCTCTTCGGCCGCTTGCCGTCCAGCGCCTTCAGCAGGGGAACGATTCGGTCGAAGATCTTCGACTGTGCGGCCGGCAGGGCGCTTCGTTGAAAGACGTTCGAGTTCAGCCGCCAGGCCAGCCGGGCCACGCGGTTCTGGTAGACCGCCTCCTCCACCTCGAAGCCGGCCGCCTGCAGCTTCGCCACCAGCTCCTCCATGTCGTAACGGCGCTGATGGCCGATGCCGCGGTCGAGCGTGCCGAAGAGCTCCTTTCCGGCAGGCACGAAGATGATGATCCGCCCGCCGGGAACGAGCAGCTTATTGGCGCGGAGCAACGCCGCGGCGTCGTCATTCGTGTGCTCGAGGACGTTGATGCAGAGGATGGTATCGAAGTCGTTGCCGGCCAGGTTGAGATCATCGTCACGATCGAGATCGAGGCGCTCGACCATCATCCCCGGACGGCGGCGGAAGGCGTTCCGAAGGCGGTCGATGTACGGCGTTTCCTTGTCCGTGGCCACGATCAGCTCGCGCCCATACAGAAAGCGGGTCATCGTTCCCGAGCCGGCACCCACTTCCAGCACGCGCTGGCCGACGTACGGTGCGATGCGCTCCCAGATCCACTGGTTGTAGCGCCTCAGCGAGCCGCGGCGCCGCAGCGTCTTGTACGTGGCCGGCTCGTTGGAGGGATCGTCGAAGAGGCCGTAGCGGAAGATCGTCCAGATGGCGCTGAAGCCGTCCTTCCAGTTGATCTTCTTTCCCTCCCAGTAATCGCGGCCGTAGTACGAGATCGGGACCTCGTAGATGCGGTAGCCGCGCCGGGCCACCTTGGCGGTGATCTCCGGCTCGATCCCGAATCGATTCGACTTGAGGTTGATCGACTGGATGACCTCGCGGCGGAAGACCTTGTAGCAGGTCTCCATGTCGGTGAGGTCGAGGTTGGTGGTGCAGTTGGAGAGGAAGGTCAGCAGGTTGTTGCCGAGGCGGTGCCAGTAGAGCATCACCCGGCGGGGATAGCCTTCGAAACGCGAGCCGAAGACGACGTCGGCGTGGCCGTCGACGATCGGCTGGATCAGCTTCGGATACTCGTTCGGGTCGTATTCGAGATCGGCATCCTGGATGATGACGATCTCCCCGACCGCCTCGGCGATCCCTCGCCGGATGGCCGCCCCTTTGCCCATGTTCACCGGCTGAAAGACGTGGCGGATCTCCGGCCACTGCGCGGCCAGGGCGGCCACGACGCCCGCGGAGCCGTCGGTCGACTTGTCGTCGACGACGATGATCTCCTTGTCGATCGGAACGTCCCGCACGTGCCGCAACACCTCCGCCACGGTGGAGCGCTCGTTGTAGCAGGCGATGATGACGGACAGAAGCGGTGGTTTTTGAGGAAGATCCGGCATTTGGAGCGCGTATTGTAAGCTGTTGAAAACGATGATCGATTCGGTGGAAGAACCGCGACACGAAACGAACGAGGCCCTGCGGAAGTTCCTGCACATCGGCATGGGTTTCGGCGCGCTGCTGCTGCTGCGGGTGCCGTGGCGCTACGCGGCCCTGATCGGCGTCGGCGGAATCATCCTCAACTGGTTTTTCCTTCACCGCATCGCCGGGCGGCGCGTGGCGCGCCATGAGCGCGGCTGGGACGCCGGCATCGTTCTCTATCCCATCGCCGTCACGGTCCTGATCGTCGTCTTCAACTGGCATCTCGAGATCGCGGCCGTAGCCTGGGTGCTGCTCGCGTTCGGCGACGGATCCTCGACGGTCGTCGGCCGGCTTCTGCCGCTGGCGCCGTTGCCGTGGAATCGCGCCAAGTCGTGGGGCGGATTGGCGGCGTTTATCGTTTTCGGAGGCGCCGCGGCATTCGCCATCGCCCGGCTCTTCGGCGCGCCGCAGGATGTCGCCATCGCCGTGGCGGTGCTCGTCAGCGCCATCGCCGAATCGTTGCCGCTCGGCATCGACGACAACGTCACCGTGCCCTTCATCGCCGCCGGCGTGCTGGCGGCGATGGCCATCAAGCCGCTGGTGGCGGTAACCTCCGCCCCGCCGATCGCCTGGCCGTGGATCATCGTCAACACGGTGCTGGCAATCGTCGGCTACGCGATGGGCGGCGTCGACGTCTCCGGCGCCGTGGTGGGATGGATTCTCGGATGCGTGCTGATCGCCGGTGGTGGTCCGCCTCTGTACGTCGCCCTGCTGACCTTCTTCGTCATCGGCACGCTGGCCACGAAGCTCGGCTACGCGCGCAAGGCCCGCGAGGGGATGGCGCAGGAGAAGGGAGGGCGGCGCGGCGCCGGGCATGCGGTTGCCAACGTCGGCGTCGCGGCGATCTGCGCCGTGGCCTGCTGGCGCGGTCTCGGCCTCGTGCCGCTGTTCATGGGAATCGCCGCGCTGGCGACGGCGGCCGCGGACACCACTGCGTCCGAGGTCGGGCAGCTCTTCGGCAAGCGCGCCTTCCTGCCGCTCTCGTTCCGGCGCGTCGAGCGCGGTACGGAAGGAGCGATCTCGATCGAGGGGACGCTGGCAGGCATCGTGGCCGGCTTCCTCGTCGCCATCGCCGGCACCGCACTGGCCGCGCATCACTTCCGTCCCGGATTCGCCGGCGGCGTATCGATCTACAAATCGAACGTCATCGCCGTGCTCACCGCCTGCGCCTTCCTCGGCTCCTACCTGGAATCGCTCCTCGGCAGTTGGAACCGCCTCCACGGTTCCCCGATCGCCAACGGCACCCTCAACTTCGCCAACACCATGTTCGGCGCGTTTCTCTTCTGGGTGGCGTGGCACTGGGTGCCGATGTTCGAATTCGCTTTCTAGGCGCTTCGCGCGTTGTCGGTTATCGGTTATCAGTTGGTTTCAGCGTTCGGGTTGCGTGGAGCGATTGATTCGCGAGCTCGGTTGTCGCTTGTCGGTGGCCTTCTCCAGGGTCGTCACGTAGCTGATCAGGCCTTTCAGCGGCTCTGCCACTCCCCGGATTCCGGATCGGAGCCGCGTGTATCGCTCATCGTCGAGATACTCCAGTCGATGGGCTGCGATGACTTGGGCCTGGATCTCGAACAAAGACCCGCGGGACTGACTCAGAAACTGCCGCCATTCGCCATTCGTAAGGCGTCCTTGTCCTTCAGCGATATTGCTGACGACTGATACGGCGGCGCGGCGCAATTGCTGCGTCAGCCCAAACCGCTCATCGCGTGGGAATGTCTTGGTGACGCGATAGACCTCGACCATGAGGTCGAGGGCACGCTTGAACACATTGAGATCTTCGAATGTCGCCATTAGATTTGTTGGCGCAAACGGACGAGAGCGCGAGGACCGCGCCGCGTGTGGGAACGCCATTCTACAACGCAACCGCTACCGGATATCAACTAACAACCGATAACCGACAACGCGCGATAGCGCTCTCAGTGCCCGTTACGCGATGCCGCGCGGAAGACCGGCCCGTTCTGGAGCTCGCCGACGACGCGCTCCAGTCCCCGGTTGCTCTGCAGGGCCACGTGCTGCGCGTACTCATCGCAGACGGGGCAGAGCTGGCGGTTCAGGTCCGCATCCGGAACGCGCGTGCCGCATAGCCGGCAGGTGGAATCAGCGTTCGGTGCCATGTGTGACATTGTAGCATCCACCGTGCCGCCCGGCCTATCCCGGTCGTTGCACGTCCCGCAAATCATGACCAGCAATCTCATCAAAATCGTCATCGTCGGACGGCCGAATGTCGGCAAGTCGACGCTCTTCAACCGGTTGGCCGGCAAGCGCCGCGCCCTCACGCACGACATGCCCGGCATGACCCGCGACCGCCTCTCCGACGTCATCACCCTCGATGACGGAAGGCGCTACGAGCTCACCGATACAGGCGGGCTGGAGTATGGCGACTCTCCGATGTCGGCCTTCGCCGGCGAGATCCGCGATCAGGCCCGGCGGGCTCTGGAAACCGCCGATTTCATCCTCTTCGTCGTCGATGGCGCGGCCGGCATCCTGACCGAGGACCGCGACATCGCCCAGGAGCTGCGGCCCGCCTCGGGGCGGACGCTGCTGCTGGTCAACAAAGTCGACCGGCGCGACGCCGAGGCCAATGTACCGGAGTTCTACGAGCTCGGATTCGAGCGGATGCTGCCGCTTTCGGCCGAGCACGGCGAAGGAATCGACGAGCTGTTCGACATCATTGGGGAGATCGTGCCGAAGGAATCGATCGAAGAGGTTGGGGAGGACGACTACGGCCCGATCCGCATCGCCATCATCGGGCGACCGAACGTCGGCAAGTCGTCGCTGCTCAACCGGCTGGCCGACGAGGAGCGCGCCGTCGTCTCGCCGATCTCCGGCACCACGCGCGACGCCATCGACACCCAGATCGAGCGCGGCGGGAGGAAGTACCTCATCATCGACACCGCCGGCATCCGGCGGAAGGGGAAGACGCACGACGAGGCGGAGAAGCTCTCCGTCATCTCCGCGCGCAAGGCCATCGAGCGCTGCGAGATTGCCCTGGTCATGATCGACGCCAACGACGGCGTGACCGGCCAGGACGCCACGGTAGCCGGATACGCCGAGGATGCCGGGAAGGCGGCCATGCTTCTGGTCAACAAGTGGGACGCCTCGGCACACGAACAGGACGATTACAAGAAAGTGGAAGAAGAGATCCGATTCAAGCTCAAGTTCCTCCCGTACGCGCCGGTGGAGTTCATCTCAGCGAAGACGGGACGCCGCGTGGAGAAGATCTTCCCGCGCATCGACGAGATCGTCGACGGCTACCGCAAGCGTTTCGGCACCTCGGAGCTGAACCAGATCCTCGAGCGCGCCATCGCCGCCCACCAGCCCCCCTCTGTGAAAGGCAAGCCGCGCCGTTTCTACTACACCACCCAGCTCAAGACCCAGCCGACGACCATCGCCCTCTTCTCGAACACCGACGAGTCGCTACATTTCTCGTATCGCCGCTTCCTGGAGAACAGTTCCGGGATGGGCTGGGGCTGGTGGGATGTCCCATTCACCTGGTGCTTCGGGCGAGGAAGGGGATGAAGAAGTAGAGGCCTTCGCGGGTTGTCGGTTATCGGTAGGAGTGCTTCGCAATCGCGGACCGAATCACAGCGCGGACTTCGGCCCGCAACCTAACCCGCATTTCTCACCGCCTGCTTGAACCACTTGCGACTGGTGATCGCTTCGCGATCACAACGGAGCGCTGGCGTCTCGCCGGCTGGCTCGGCGGCGTCTCGCCGCCGACCGTGGATGTACCGAGCTCTTGCTGCTAAGTCGTTAGATCGATCGCAACATTTGGCCCGCCAACAGAACGGCCCGGCGGTTCAGAGCGGGTCGTCCGGTTGGCGGCTTACCGCTTGTCGCTACGGCTTGGGGAAGGATGGTTCGTCGAGCCGCGCGATGATCTTCTTCATCTTGGCGACGATCTTCGTCAGCCATGCGAAGGGTGAGTCGTCGCCGCGCTGCGGGGCGGCCGAAACGGGCAGCGCCACCAGAAACAGAACGAGAACTACCAGAGCAGATATGCGTTTCATGACTCCTCCGTGCGTTTGCGCGCGGCGAAATGCCGTGCACGGAAGTGAGAGTAGCGCAACTGCACGAATTCTCCTTCTGTCCGTCACTTAAACTCGCGAAACAGTTCACTCGGCGGCACTCCGAGCGCCTTCGATCTGCTCTAATCGAAGCGCGCGAGTCGCTGAGCACCGGCGCATGGGCTGTAACATCAAACTGACCCACTGCCTTACGGGGAGACGCCAAGGTGTACCAGCAAGCACATGCCGGCGCACCTGCGCACCGAGAGAGCAGGGTTGCGGCATGGCGGGGACGCAACCCGTCAACGTCGTACCAGGGTTGCGACAGGGTCGGGACGCACGTGCCGAACAGCGGGGACGCACGTCGGAAAGTGGGGACGCAGGTGCGGAACAGTGAGACGCTGGTCCGGAACAGTAGGGACGCTGGTCCGGAACAGTGGGGACGCAGGTGCGGAACAGTGGGGACACAGGTGCGGAACAGTGGGGACATTCATGCGGAACAGTGGGGACGCAGGTGCGGAACGGTAGGGACGCTGGTCCGGAACAGTGAGGACGCTGGTCCGGAACAGTGGGGACGCTGGTCCGGAACAGTGGGGACGCTGGTCCGGAACAGTGGGGACGCTGATGCGGAACGGTGGGAACGCTGGTGCGGAACGGTGGGTCGCTGGTCCGGAACGGTGGGACGCTGGTCCGGAAGGGTGGGAATGCTGGTGCGGAAGGGTGGGAATGCTGGTGCGGAAGTGTGGGAATGCTGGTGCCGAAGTGTGGGAATGCTGGTGCGGAAGTGTGGGAATGCTGGTGCGGAAGGGTGGGAATGCTGGTGCGGAAGGGTGGGAATGCTGGTGCGGAAACGGGGGACTCGGCCCAGGATTCAGGACTCTCCCCTTGAGGGGAAGAGTGCGCAAGCTCGGCTCTCTATGGCGCCTCATCTCGACGCGCATTCCCGACAACCGATAACCGACACCCCTCGCGATCACCGCCCCGCCGCACTTGGTCTGCTGGTCAGCTTCGGCGAGGGAACAAGGCGGGAGTGGCGATCGGGAGCCTGAGGAGAGCGGGCGTCCTCGCCTGCTCCCGACGGGCGTCTCGCCCGGCGGTGGGGACGAAGGCAAACGTAAATGATGCACAGAGGCGGCGATGTCGCGGTCATCGGTTTCAGGTTCAACCCTGCTTGTCGGAGGGGACCCACCGCCGGGCGAGACGCCACGGCGGGAGCAGGCGAGACGCCCGCTCTCCGCGTGAAACAGAGGGACCGAGTGGCAGAGACACTTTTGGCTGTGCCTCGGCCGGAGCCACCCCCGAGGGCTCGCGACGTGAGACATGGCGAGAGCCGGCACAGACAAGAGTGTCTGTGCCCACAGCTGTCCAAATTAGCTTGAGAAAACGCTGGTTCCCCTGAGCGTACGAGTCATTTTGACGGGAAAGTGAGCTCGACCCCCTCAGATGCTGTCCAAATTGAGCGAGAGTTGAGCGGGTTGAGGG